>Ga0075120_10000153_pt1 | contig 53846 bp, 28 predicted proteins | sample AntAceMetag02UKL_FD_69792 | JGI IMG/M metagenome (GOLD analysis project Ga0075120, IMG submission 69792) | Saline lake microbial communities from Ace Lake, Antarctica - Antarctic Ace Lake Metagenome 02UKL | ecosystem: Environmental > Aquatic > Non-marine Saline and Alkaline > Saline | place...
TGTGGGACGGTTATAAACACTTTCAATCACCTGTAAGCCTGTAAGGTCACCAGCCAACAACTGACCGGAAAGCATGGCAATCGCCACAACTGCTATCACTATTCGCTTCATCTTTATACTCCTTTGTACCGTTTATAGCTGTTATCGAAAATCCTCCGACATTAGGAGCGCGGGCGTCCCTGCCCGCCTTCAAACTAAAACGATTATAATCAACGGCGAGCAGGGACGCCCGCGCTCCTGAAAAATGAATATAACCAGTCAGAGTTTCAATAATTGCTATGCTATTAGAGTTATTTTCTGTTTTTGGAAAACAGTTTAGCCCTCACAATGATCAACGCCATCACAGTCAGTGTTCCGGAAAAACTGGTGAACATGTTCATCGAGACGAGTCCGCCCAATTCACGGTTTGGCGGGAACACCGAGAACAACAGCACCATGAATCCCGCAATTACGACAACGGCGTTAAATGTAATCGCTCGTCCGCTGTGTGACATTGTCTTGGTGAGTGACTGTTCGATATCACCGTTGCTCCGCAGGTTGACCCTGTATCTGTCGAGGAAGTGGACTGCATAATCGATCCCGATTCCAATCGAAATACTCGAAAGAAGAGCAGTGGTGGAACTAAGCGGTATTCCCAGCAGCCCCATGACCCCGAAACTGATCATGGCGGTTATCGTGATCGGGATTGCGCCAATCAAGCCAGCCCGGAAGTTCTTAAACATCAGGCTCAACAGCAGTATGATGATGACCAGCGAAAGCAGAAGACTGGTTACCTGCCCCTTCAGGATCAGGTCGGTGAATACCAGCGCAGTGTAGCCGGAACCTGCATAATTCATTTTTATGCCACGACTTTCGAATCGTTCACGAAAGCTCTCGATACTGGAGATTGCCTCGTTGGTTGCCTTGGAATTGTCGCCTTTAAGCTGGAAAGTCAGGTTGAGTTTCCTATATTCGAAGTCTGTCACCTGCCACAGGTTCTCCGGATCACCGGACATCTCATAGAGCAACAGGTATTGTGCGTTCAGGTCGGATGATTCCGGAATGGTGTTGAATTCTTCCGCATCGGCATGCATCACTTTATTCATTCGTTTCAGGTAATCGGCGAGACCGAAACTGCTGCCGACGACCTCGATTGATTCAACTTCTTCCTGGAGTTCATCCACCAGCTCCATGATCTCCGGCGATTTGAATGTGCCTGCCTCCGGCGACTCGAGAATCAGGTTCAGGGTCGATGTACCACCGAAATGTTCGTTGATGAACTGATCTGTCAGTACGATGTCGCTGTCCTTCTCGAATTTGTCAAGGAAGCTGGAGTTGATCCAAACCTGCGTAGTGCCGTAGATCGAAAGGGCGATGATCACTACAGCCAAACCGAGAACGAGTTTCCAATGTTTCAGCAGATTCGCCGAACTCCAAGCGGATATCCTGCCTATTTGACCGTCGCTGCTTTTTCCCTTGAACAATCGCAGTTTTGAAAGTCCAAAGATTGATATCCAGGCTGGAATCAGGTACAGCGAGAGTATCATTGCCGCCAGAACACCAAAGGCGGTGAAGAGCCCGAAATACTTGATCGGATAAACCTGAGAGGTCAAGAGTGAAATGAACCCTACGGCTGTAGTAACAGATGTCATTACAACCGGAGCCCACATTTCGCGCAACATGTCACGCATAGCCTCCAGCTTACTCTCGCCGGGATTCTTTGCCAGGTAGATGTCCAGGTGACTGAAGAGATGTATCCCGTCAGCCACCCCAATAGCAATCAACATCACCGGGATCATAGTCGATACTGCGTATATGGGAATGCCAACCAGCGCCATCAACCCAAAGGTCCAGACAGTGCTGATAAACACTACCATCATTGTCAGTAGCGTGTGACCGACACTTCGAAGCATAGCAAACAAAACAAGAAGGATTACCACGAGAACGATAGGCACCATCTTCTTCATATCAGCAGGACCGAGCAGCGCCATAGTTCCTTCAACAATCGGACGACCAGCTACATAAACCTTCTCGGGACCCTCGTAGGAATGACCCAACTCGAGGATTTGCCTGTAAAATTTTTGTGAGAATACATCGTCCCCGATCCGGGCGATGATTACCGAAACAGTCTCGCCCTCGGAGACGATACGCCCGAAGACCATCTCGTTGGTGCGGACTCTTTCACGGAGCTCGTCGAGGTCTTCTTGTGATTTAGGAACCTTCTTATAGAAGGGCTTAACATCCATACCGTCTTCGGTTCCTATGATGTTGTCCGCAGTGTAGAGGGAGGTCACATCGCTTTTTTCTATTTCCTCCATCTTCTGCAGCTCCTTGGTGATCTGCTTGATCTTGGTCAGCGTTTCGGGATTATAGATACCGTCGCGATTTTCTATTGCGATGATGATCCCATCCTTGATGTCAAACCACTCCTCCGCCTGATCGCTGTAAACGAACGCAGGATGTTCATGAGGCATGTATTTATCAAGATCGGTTTCCATACGTGATCTGGATTTCATCTGCATGAAGAAGAAAACCGTTATCGCAAGGATAACCGCCATCACGATCCACGGTTTTTTAATTGGAAATTCTAATAGATTATTCATCATCAATCCTTGTGTAGTTAACGCTAACTAACGATTGTTAGCAAAAATTATGGTTTTACGACCCGTTCTAAAGTTGAGAGTAACTGTTTTACATTTGCCTTGAGGTCGAATTCGTAGTTTTTAATTCGCCAGCGAGTGACGAGGAAACGAAAGCTTCCGATTATCATTATCGAGAGCTGTTCGGCATTGATGTTCTTACGGACACTCCCGTCACCCTGGCCAGCTTTAAGAATACTTATGAGCATTTTCTGACTTTTCTCCATCCTCTCCCTCACAGCCTTGAAGAGATCTTCATTATTGAATATCTCCTCGGAGAAGATTATCGCGGTGAGAGAAGGCGTTTCGCAGAAACGTATGGTGAGTTCCTCGAAAAGGAGTTTTACTCTACTGAAAGCGTCCAATCCATCAATTTTTTGAACGATCCCATGAATGGATACGTTCTTCAATACCGACATGACTCCAAGGACGATCTCGTTCTTGTTCTTAAAATGCCTGTAAATCGCCGGTTCGGATATCCCTACTGCCCCGGACAGGTTTTTGATCGTCAACCCCTGGATGCCCTTGTCTGCAATCAATTCAATCGATTCGTGAATGATCTGTTGTTGTCTTTCGGTGAATTCTTCCATTTTTCTTATCTCTCTAAGCTGTTGCTCACCCTGTCGCCATCAAGTTAGTTAGCGTTCACTAACCCATTATATGAAATTCTGAATGTTGAGACAAGTGTTTGGGTAGAAGAGAGACTCCTCGACAGGAAAACTATAATAGTTACTTCTCATAATGAATGGTATTGCTTGACAACAAAGAACTGATGAAACCGGAAGATTTAAAGTTGATATGGTTTAGTTCGATAAAAAACGAACCATCGGTAACCTTGAAGTTGGCTTGCTACACTGTTGCTGAAATGGGCAGGGGCAGAAAGACTCAGGTTTCCCCGAAGGGGTTTAATATGAATAGCCACAGGTTTCAACCTGTGGGACAAAGTCTTGAACAAATCAACTCTGAAGGAGTTGGACTGTATCAAACCTCAGGAGTTGAATTCCGAGTAAGTTGCATAGTTGAACCCTTTCAGGGTTCGTTTCTATTGGATAACAGTCTCATGGGTTCTACCCATGGCTATTCAAATTCAACTCTTTCGGAGTTGTTTATCATTGAGATGTTCGTGTAAAGCAGTGATTTTTTGTAGCTGTTAGTTCATTATGTAAACTCTTGATACTTAGTCATTCTGAACGAAGTGAAGAATCTCGGCTTATATCTGAGCAGAATATGAACTCAACACTTGAGATTCTTCACTCGAATAATAAACTAAAGGGAAAAGGGGCTTGGGGAAAAACCGTAGGTTGTCCCCCAATTGGAGAGAGATCTTTGGTGTTTTCTTTACACCGGTCACTTACGATTTTTTTATCCCTGTTTATCAACGCCTGGCATTCTTCCATACAGCACAGCAAGGTTCTTCATTTGTTCAGCTAATTCTTCGGTGAGTAAATTCTGATCGAGCCGCCAGCTCCAGTTGCCGTAAGCTTTTCCGGGCTGGTTCATCATTCCTTCTGAGCCAAGACCTAACAGATCCTGCATGGGCGTAATGGCAAAAACCGCTGTAGATGAATATGCTATTCGCAGCAATTCTTCGTTGGGATCTGATACTTTATGCCCGATGTAATCTGTTAAATGTTTCCTGATCTTACTGTCGGTGGTCTCTTTCCACCATCCGGCGGTAGTGTTGTTGTCGTGAGTGCCGGTATAAATCACGCAATCCGTTTCGATATTATGAGGCAAATATGGATTTGTGGCGTCGCCTCCGAATGCAAATTGCAGGATTTTCATTCCGGGAAGATCGAACTTTTTTCGCAGTTCTTGAGTGTGACCGTAACTCAAATCACCCAGGTCTTCCGCTATCAGTGGGAGATCACCCATCTCAAGATGAAGAGTCTCGAACAGTTTTGCTCCATACTCGTTATCAATCCACTTGCCGTTGACAGCAGTTTCTTCTTCTGCAGGAATCTCCCAGTAACTGTCAAAACCGCGAAAATGGTCTATGCGTACCTGGTCAACCAGTTTGAGGGTAGAGCGGATACGGTCTTTCCACCAGTAGAATCCCTCCTGTTCATGTGCTTTCCAGTTGTATAATGGATTACCCCAGAGCTGCCCTGTTTTGCTGAAATAATCAGGCGGAACTCCGGCTACTACTGTGGAATTACCTTTTTCGTCAAGATTGAAAAGATGACGGTTCGCCCAGACGTCCGCGCTGTCATAGGCAACAAATATCGGCATATCGCCAATGATCTGTATGTTCAAACCGTTTGCATAACTGCGAATTTTTTCCCACTGTTGAAAGAAAGTATATTGCAGCCACTGTTCACGTTCGACTTTCTCACGCAATTCCCGTCGGACAGTGTTCATTGAATCCGGATTATGGTCACGATGTTCCGGGATCCACTGGCTCCAAACTTTTCCGTCATTGAATTTTTTCAAAGCCATAAAGAGTGCAAAATCGGTCAACCAGGACGACTGATTTTGGCAGAATGAGTAAAACTCCTCCTTCGCATCGCTACTTACTTTCATCTGCCAGTTGTGATAAGCCTTATCGAGCAGGCGGTTTTTTCCAGTTATGACAGCGCCGTAATCAACACATTCATGCGGAAGTTTTTTGAGAGCATCAAGGTCGTCTCCGGTTAACCATCCATCCTGAACCAGGGAATCGAGGCTTATTAACAGGGGATTACCGGCAAAGGCGGAAAAGCAGGCATAAGGGCTGTCGCCATATCCTGTCGGTCCCAGGGGAAGTATTTGCCAGAGACTAAGCCCGGCGTCATGAATCCAGTCCAGTATCAGTAATGCCTCCTCTCCCAGTTCACCGATCCCGTTTGATCCGGGGAATGAAGTAGGGTGGAGCAGAACTCCCGCACCGCGATTGTCTTCCATGTTTTGATCCTGTTTATGGTCTTTATCAGGCAAATAATACACGGTATTTGTATCAGCAACAAACCCGGAATAAATATATCCCGGGTAATGTAATGATCAAATATTAAATTTCAACTGGTAAATCCGAAAATCAGCGAATGCTATTTCACCAGTACCGCTTTTCGTGTGGCTGAATAGTCACCGGCTTTCATATTGATCAGATATACACCAGAAGAAACCTGAATACCGTTTGAATCAGTACCATTCCAGACAACTTTGTGTCTGCCTACTTCTGATTTTCCGTCAATAAGCCTTATAACTTCGCGTCCAAGAATGTCATGGACTGTAAGGCGGATGTCAGATACCGCCGGAACCGTGAACGGGACAACGACGGTTGGATTAAACGGATTTGGATATGGAGATTCAAGAGCAAAATCAACAGGCAAATCCTTGTCTTTCGCTAATTCTGAACTTCCTGTATTCAAAAGGTGCATATAGCTTGATCTCTTCTCTGTATAATCGTTTCGGCTTATAGGAACTACATCTTCGAACAATCCCAATTGAGGCAGGGCGAAAATATCCATATCATCACGTTCAACACCTCCGGGAGGAGCTTTCAAATATTCCTCCCCTCCGTATCCGGCAAGATACATCTGATAGTAAGTATTGAGCTGCACTAACAGTCCAATTGCAGAATCAGCAGGGATGTCGGCTTCTGTAATGAAAGTATCTAATTGTGCGATGGAAATATCAAAATCATGAACTCGATTCTGGACAGTAATTCTCGACCAGAAAGCTGTCTCGCCCAGGCTTTCATCATCAAGCCATTCTTCAAGTTCTTCAATGATTGTTTCCTCATCAGTCCCTAACGCAGATTGGCAGCGTACCCATCCGGATAATGCAAGTGGCACCTGGTCATATTCAACTAATTCAAGATAGATATCAGCCGCATCTTCATAATTGCCGCTAATCTCCAGCATTTCAGCTCTTGCCAGAGCATCGAAAGACGCAGTGAATCTTGTTCCGGCTGAGTCTGCTAATCCCTGCCATCTTGCGTAGGTAGTATCAAATTTTGCCAGTGGTTCGAACCATTTTGCATTATAGGCAAAATTACCGGGACCATCAAAATAGTTAAGTGAACAGGCAAAAGTACCTGAAGTCCCATTACCGACATATATCAAGAGGGTATCATCAGTGATATCATCATTATTATCAATAAAATCGTTATAACGATCTGCGAATGAGGGACTGCCCATATGAATTAGAAGCTCTGCACACTCGTAATTGTAATCACCATCGCTTCCATTATCCCTGATTGTGTTTCCGTTTCTTGCATTGGCAACTCCAATCAATGTATTGCTGCTCAAACTTACAATTCCGTTTTCATCATTGCTATCGATATGACAATCGCGTATTAATACAGAACTTGTCAGCAGGTGAATTCCAACATGATTGAAATCTATATCACAATCTTCCACAGTACCGTTTGTGCAATCAAGAAAATCAAATCCACCCAAATCGCACCCGGTGACACTTCCACCTTCCCAATCAAGGTTTGTCTCTATAACCTGGATTCCGTAATCACCACAATCCGAAATAGTCACATCCGTAAAATTTATTTGATCAGTATTGTCATCAAGCAGGACTCCCATGATGGAAGCTTTTGAAATAGTCGATTTTTTAACTTCTGCCTCAGCGTTATCCTTTATCGTCAAGCAAACGTCGGCGAACTTTATATCAACATACTCCAAGAAAAGAGAATCAGAAGTAATAGCAAGTCCGGTTGCAACGATACCGCTCCATTCGGTATCACCATCAAGCCGAGTAAAAATCACCGAATCTTGACTGGTTCCTATGATGGTCAAGTTACCTACGGCTGATAATTGTGCATCCTCATGAGCAAGAATTATCAGATTTTCATCGTCCGGTTCGATTAAGAGCGAACTATCGGCTAACACTTTCGCTGTACCGATAAGTCTGAATGGACCATCATCTGCATCGAAATCCACACTGGTATGTATCGTATCCGAAATCGCAACGTAATAATCCAACGAATCAATCTCTTCTCCACCGAAGGCTCCCATATCAGTATCTGTTCCGTTCCAGTTGTTACCCACTCCGGCTGAATCGCCCGCATGAAGGCTGGGTGAATAGAAAGCGAGGTGATAATTATATTCACCCGGTTCGTCAGCGGCGGAGTTGTCCCAGGCGAAGTAAGGGAGTCTGTCTAAAGTATCTGAGGCTGTAACAAAGGCAGTAACATCGCGAGTTCCATCGAGAACCGGGTCGTATATCAGGCAATGACTAATTGTGTCTCCTGCATCAAGTCCATACCAGTCACCAACACCTTCAGAATAACCGTATATGATGTTGTTTTTGAACACCCCAATTGGGCTGCTGGCATAAACAGCCGTTTCCTGCGAATGGACAATTGTATTATTCATGAAAATACAAGGCCAATATAAACGCACGCCATTTATTCCGCTATTGATGATAAGATTGTTTTTTATCTCGATATCCGTTGAATCACTCAGGAAAGCGATGCCATAATCGCAGCCGATAAATACATTATTTTTAATCTCCGGAACCATCCCGGCATAATTTTCCTGATTATATAGTTTTACTCCGTTTTGGCAATTATAGACGGTATTGTTGTTGAATATAATTGCCATATCTCCTAATGCTGCCATACCTGTAGCGCTTCCATCGTTATTCTCGAAAGTGCAGTTCTGTACATCAAGAGTGGAATACGGCAAACACTCAAGAACGCCGCTTATGTCCCAAAGACTTGCTTCAGTTGTTCCGCCATTTTTGAATAGACAATAATCGAATTCGCCGGTAGCATCACCGTCTTCATCGTCACCATCGAATAGTATTTGACTCCAATTTCCACCATTGGTTCTAGTGAAAGTGACCGAGTTATCCACCTCACCTTCAGCGGTTAGTGTCGCACTAGCCTCAACAGTGATTGAATAAGGACCTGTAAATGTGACTGTTACTCCAGCATGAATAGTTGCTTCATCACCCTCTCGTACAAAAGCAGCTTGAGTAATTGAGAAGTTCTCTGTGTAGTCACCATCAAGATCTACCGAGAATACTGCTGGAACGAAAAAATATGCTAAAACACTAAACATAATAATAAACAATATTTTACTCATGTCATGTTTCCTTTCTATTCACCAGCTATATAGCTGATTATTGATCAACAGAGAAATTTGAGAGAAACCCCGAAAATTTTAGACTGAGCTTGGAGAGATAGATTGAATTGAAAAGCTATGTATTTTACATTATTATTCAATTGCTGGGGTTTCTCAACGGCTTTTCAAGTCGTCCTATCCCTTCATAAGGCGTTATAGATAGGTCAATATCTATAACGCCTGTTTATTTATTCCCACAATTTACACCTCCTTTCAGATGTCAATGTTACTTTATCAATATTACTTTTTTAATTGATTTAAACGCTCCAGATTTAAACCGGATAAAATAAAGACCGGAAGGGAGTTTAGTTGCATTCCACGACTTCTCATGTCGTCCAGGTTGTAGAAGAAGGTAGGTGCTTGAAAAAACTTCTCTTCCAAGAATATTGAAAATCTTTATCTCAGCATCACTGCTTACTGGAATATCAAACATCATTATCTGAATACCATTAAAAGGATTTGGGTATGGTTGATAAAACTTATATTCTGGTGGAAGAATATAATTTGATAAAACAACATTTCCAGTATCGGGTACCGTTGGAGCAAAAGGTCCACCCCAAATACCCATATCATTTCTTGAACCATCATGATCATTGAATAGAGAATCCGGATGACCACGGTCATTACACAATGAATAATCTTGAAGACGGAATTCTAATGTATCAATGAATAGTGGATCAATAAGGATGTTTGTGCTATCAATTTCACATCTGTGGCCAGTTGTATCATTATTATAGAAAGAATTGTACTGTATTTCATTATATTCTGGTATTACGTCATGAACTTTGATTGCAGTTACATTATCGACAAATATATTGTTTACTACAGACAGGTTAATCGGAGTATCAACAAATCTAAGACCAATCAAAGATTCTCGGATAATATTATTAGAAAATATCATATTATTGACATTGCCTATTATTATTCTACTTATCCTCGTGAAGATGTTATTTGCGATCAGTCCACTTGCACTTGTTCCATTCACAAAAGGATTAGCCATATATATTCCGTTATTGAATGTATTAGAGATAAATTTACTTCTTGTTATTTCAATACGGCTGGAATCAGTTAATTGAATTGTACCCGCAGACACAAAAGTGCAACTGTCAATAATTATTGTGGAAGGCTCGTTTTGATCTGTCATCTGGGTAGAATTTCCCTCTTCTGGAGAAACCTCAAAATGACAACTTCGTAAAACAACTTCAGCTCGAAGTAATTCTATAAATTTGCCGAAATACTGCGAATCGCGGAGAAAATTGCAGCGCTCAATTATTCCGGAAGCGCCGTTATTTAATACCAGTGAATATCTATTATTTATAAAATTGGAATTATCTATATAGAAAACTGTGTTTGAGTCCCCAAGTATGCCAAATTCGCTGAACTCAATTTTAGTAAAAGCTAAAATGGTGCTGTCATTCTCTGAGCCAAGCAACCAAATACCGAGCCATCCACGGTCATTGTCGGATTCCGATGTAAAGATGATACTGTCCTCTTCAGTTCCCTCCGCGTGCAATATGCCATATACTTTAAATTTTAATCTTTGATCGATTTGTTCAATAAAATTGAAATAAATAGCACATCCAGGCTCTACTGATAAGGTGTCGCCCGCAGGAACAATCACATCCTCAACAACCAAGTATGGCGAATTCTCCGTTGTTATAACGCCGTTTGTAATTCCCCTGAGTATAGAGTATTGAATTACTTCACAATAGACATGTGTAGAATCAATCTGACCCAAGCCATCTTCAACGATAACATCAAACTCAAACTCTTCGATATCATCAGGAATTGTTCCTGAAACGACCGCGCTGTCCGCTACCCAGGCGAGGATGTTTTCATCCTCCTCAAGCCAGTCAGGGAGGTTTTCAAAATGGAAGGTGAGGGGACCATCATCATCTATGGCTAATGCGGTATAACTGAATTCAGTTCCCGCCTGTTCAATCAATCGAAACGGAGAGATCAGAGCTGGAGGGTTGTCTATACTCTGATCATAGAAGAAAGCTCCAATATCGGCTCTCGTATCATCGGGATCATCAGGGCTGTCCGGATCACCGGTATCTATACAGGGCGAGTTTGCCTGTAAATGGTAATCGAATGGTTCACCACCGTTGAAGCGAGGATTTGTATAATAATTAGTCGTATCGAGATCGTCCTCGTCTCCATACTTTAAAACTTCGCTGACATTATAGAAAACGTTATAGTGAACATTTTGTAAAAATTCGGGATTATGACCAGCATCAATCGCGGGACAATTAACGCCATCGCCGACAAAAATATTATTTACAATAGTGAAATCTTCTGACCACTCTATGCCACCCTCGTCGAAAACGAAAGTGTTATTCCTGATAATTATTTGTCTGCGATCATTACCTCGGTCGTCAAGGATATCAGAGTTTGAGATTACAATGTTATTTTCTATTATTACATCGCTGTTTTCCAGCCAAATAGCATGATAGCTGGGACCGGTGATATAATTATTGCACACCTCAAATTGACGGGAGCCATCTAACTGCAACCATGCCATAATATTATTTTCTATGGAACCAATGGAACCATTTGCAATACATGGGCCGGACATTGTGTTATCATGAATATTTACATTACTCCCTCGACCGGTGATGCGATAGACATTATTATCATAGATTTCCGCGTTTGTATCGCCAACGTATATCCTGTTTACCCTGTTACCGTAAACAGGCGCAACCACTCCCTCTTCGACATTAAAATTCACACCACCGCTGTTGTTCTGAAATAAATATGGACCACCGAAATGCATGGATATTTGTAAAGGATCTTCATTAGAGATATAGAAATCGCAGAACTCAATCGTATCCGCACCGAAATAATTTCTGTAAGCATACGACGTATCATTGAGAAAAAAGCTCGAATGACGTGCAACAAATGAATGAATACCGGTGTTATACAACACACTTCGAGCTGAATCAATGACACAATATTCAAGATTGATAATTCCTTCAATATGTCCGGTCTCCATACCAAAACCGGGAAACGGAGAATCAGGAGAAGTAAAATAGACAGAATCACCCTCTTCTCCGATTGCTTCAAGCGTACCATGGATATAAAACGGATACTGATCCTCATCCTGATCCTGGAACTCGACTGTTACGCCGGGCTCGATGGTTAGAGTGCTGTCTTCGGGGATGATCAGAGTGTCCATTACGAGGTAAGGGCTGCCCTCTTCGTCCCAGACTCCATAGACGTCGCCCTCGACCTCGGTCTGGGCGTACAGGTTCACATTGATATTGAGGGATAAAAAGGGTATAAGGATAAAGATAACAACAACACATTGGATGTGGTTCAGGGAAGTAATTTTATCTTGAAATGCAGCAATCATTTATTCCATCCTGATATAAACATTTTTAGTAGATATACTATCACAGAATAAATATGTTCTTAACATATACTCAGAATTAGTAAACAAATCAGCCTGAACAAAAATAAATAGTCTCTGAGAGTCAAATTATGGCAAAATGTCGGCAATACGGGTAAATCGTTTGGGATTTTACTTATATGGTTTTGAAAATTTTAGATCATGTATGTTTATACAAATCTGGTTGTTCATCTGTTATTGATAAAGTAAAATTATCAGAAACTTAGAGTCGATCAGTCAGAAATAGAACAACAAACCGCAGAGAACACAAAGTATGCACTAAGATCACAAAGACAATCTCCGCGCTCTTTGCGAATTCTTTGAGTACTTTGTGGTTTTTCTTTTTAGCGCTGCTGAACTAGAGATCGTTCAAGTACATGTTATATATTAACGAGGTAAAGCTTTCAGGAAATAGTATTTAAACATACAGCTTTAATAAAATATAAAACACGGGCAATTTTACCCGTGATTTTTGTTAGAATCTTATGCGTTTTAGATCTTGTCAGAACAGGTGTCCTTATTTCAGGTAAACTATTTTCTGAATAAAGTTCGTGCCTTTATATGAAGCCTTGATAAAATACATTCCGCTATGCAGTGATTCGTTGGCTGTCCAATTAACGTTGTGAGTACCGGTCTCATATTGACCGGATGCCAACGTTGTTACTTCATGACCAAGCAGGTTATAAACTTTAATAATTACTTTCCCTTCGGCGGGGAGATGGAATATTATTTTTGTAGATGAATTGAAAGGACTGGGGTATATGCTCTTTATACTGAATTGCGAAGGAATACCGTTTGATTGTTTATCTTCTATACCTTGGAAGTCAATTTGATTTTCAATATATGTACCTGTTCTTTTAAAATTACCTTTCTCACAGGGAAACATCGATTCTCCGGCAATTCCATCTGTGTCCCAAACATATATACGACCATCTACTGAGGATGCCATTAATTCAATTGTGCCATCACCGTCAAGGTCATAGGCTGTCGGGGAGGATGCAAACTGAATATCTTCTTCGTTCCCATAAGCGGCGCCCACTTCCACACCATCAGCGTCGTAGGCAATCAATCCGGCAGGATTATCCTCCAACGAATAACGCTGGGACACTATTACTTCGGGCAGCCCATCTCCTGTAACATCGGCAAAAACAGGTGATCCGCCAATCCAGGGACCGCCGGGCCAACGCGGAAATCCTTCTCGTAAACCTGAGCCCTGCTCGAAGACCAAAACACGAGCCCATCCTTCAGCTTCCACGGTTCCTACAGCAAAATCGAGTACACCGTTATCGTCCATATCCGCAATCGCAACAGAACCATAAGGATGACCGGCAGGGACTTCAATGGGGAAGCCATCCACCAGTTCGCCATTACTGTTCCAGGCATAAATCCCGTTGGTACCACCAATTTCTTTACACCTGATGATTACTTCCAGACCGTCCTCACCATCAATGTCTGCCAGGGTTGGTGATCCTCCAATAGAATAAAAGCCATCGACTTGCCATCCATCCAATTCAGTTCCATCAGCATTCCACGCCAGGATTCTACCGGTATCTTCCATATTTTGACCGGTGCCAATAACGATTTCAGGCTCGCCGTCACCATCAATATCTCCCACAACCGGGGAGGATGATGAAGGATTGGAATATATCTTAGGCCAGCCCTCAATATCATAACCATCACCGTCAAAAGCGTGTAGGAATCCTTCCCTCGGTGCAGGTGCAAAAGGATCATAAATATGTACAATCAATTCTTCAGTTCCATTACCGTCTATATCATGCACTGCAGGAATCCCGGCAAACATACCAACACCAACGTCGAGCCAGTGCAAATCCTCTACTTCATACGGTGAATAATCGAATGCGAACATTATTCCGGAACTTGTTCCCATTATAACTTCTTCGTCACCATCACTATCTATATCTATTGACGCTCCGGTTTCCCAGGACCGGGTGGATATCCAGGTTTCCTGTCGGTTTGGTGCAAATGGATCCAGAGGATATCCCGGCACACCTCCCCCGCTGTGCTGCCAGGCATATAAATAGCCTTCAATAGTATTTATCACAACCTCGAGGTCGCCATTGCCGTCAAGATCAGACAAGGTTGGAACTTGATGGCTGATAGCTGGGAAACCGTTCATTTGTTCGGGCCAGCCCCAGGAAAACTCAAATTCTTCCGGATCATCCAGCTCGTTGAAAATTCCACTATTTTGGTCACTCATTAACCTAATGGGAGCTGAAGCTTGCGGGAAGTTCAGGTTTTCTAATCTGCCCAGGTTTTTCTCATCGACCAGGGCGGTTACGTATGAATTCTCCCTGTTCCATTCCACAAGCATTCGGTTGCCCCAGGCAACGGGGTAAATACCTGTTTCAACATCAATCAGATTAAAGCCTTCCTCAGCTAACCTGATGACATCTTCATCAGATTCAACGGAAAATTTGACAGCATAACCCTCAAAAACAGCTGAATAGCCTACTTGAAATAGAACAAGTGCGGCAACAATACTCAAGATTGTGTATTTACTTGACATACATCACTCTGGTTGAAACCTTTGCTTTGTTATCCATGCGAATAAAATACATTCCTGACGATAACTGGCTTGAGGGCTGCCATACAGCAACAGCACTCCCACCGCCGGGGGCTATTGTCATTATATCTACGAGTTGTCCCAACGAATTATAGATTCCCAGTGGGATCAGGGAATGAGTCGGCAGATTGAATTCAAGACGAACAGAACTGTTGAAAGGATTAGGATAAGCAGACTTGATTGAGTAGTTGTTGGGGAGAATATTTATTCCCGTGTTCTCTGATACTCCGGTTGCCTCTGTTCCGCCTGTGAAGAAGCGGACAATGCCATTCCTGGTACAACAGGCAATTTCAACAGAATAATTCCATTCTACATCTTCGACCTGGCAAATGCTCTGCACATATCTACCATCGCCCCCCTCAGTGTATGACCATAATACATCGCTGCCATCACCCTCAAAAATAGAAATCCTGTTGCCTGCTGTTCCAACAGCAAACTCGGGAATTCCATCTCCATTGAGATCATGAATTTTTTTAATATCAAGCGCAGAATTTCCAACATTTCTTGTATAATATGTCTCGCCGTTATCAGTAAGAACTCCAACTATAGCACCATTTGATTGTCCGATGACTACAAGCTCATCTTCAATATCAATGAAATTGCCAAGGTTTACAGCTTGTGATCCATTTCCTACATCCTCTGCTGCCCAGATTTCTTCACCGTTTTCAGGATCGATTGCCACAAGACCATTAGTAAATGAAACAACGATATCATCAATATCAGAACCACCAACATCTTGTATGTTCAGGATTTTGTAAACACCACCACCTATATTGTTACCCCAGATCGGATAACCTGTAGTACCATCAATAGCGTAAAGCATATTGTCCGATGTGCCCGCGATAATCTCCCTGATTCCATCTCCATTTGTGTCAGGTCCCAGGATTGCCGTGTAAAAATCACCCTGTTGTGAACTAATCCAGATTGGGAAGCCGGTCGCACCATTATGAATTTGAACTCTTTGCGGACCGCCTCCATCTTCATTAGTTCCAAAGACAATCATCACATCCGGCAGATCATCATCATCCAGATCCGGAACAGCCCTGACGTCCGTAACAGGTGAGCCGCCCAGGGCTTCGGAATCAAGAGTCCAGATCATGCTTCCATCGTAACCGCTTACCGCTACCACAACTCCCAAACCGCTGGTGCCGGAACGATCTCCATCTGAGCCATAAACTAAATCGATATACCCATCGTCATCGATGTCTTCGATAGTGGTAGCCATTTCATTTCGTGTCAGGTAGCCAGTATCGTCATTCAATCCTGGTTCTTCAGCCCCTGGAAGAGTAACTTTTGCCTGATACAATATCTGCGCATTATCATTGGCATTTGAGTTATAAGCAATCACGTTGCCATCAAGAGTTATTCCCACAATAGCGGTATGGCCAATACCGGCGATATCAGAAATTTCGCCAACAAACGAGAAACCTTCAAGAATTTCGTCCCCGTTTTCATGTTCCCAAAGTACCGTGCCGCCCGGCGGGTATTCCTCTGCTGCATTACCCCGAAGACCTACGGTTATTGATGGATGTATTTCATCGTTCGTTGTGATTGTAAAAGATTCTTCTGCCAGACCGGATAACAATGGTCTCCACCAGATTGCCAGGCTGTCAACTCGGCCGCCGCTTATGTGCTTAGGCAGATCTTCTGAAATGAAGAAGTCTTCAGTAGTAGATTCGAATGATTCTATAACTAATATTGGAGAGCCAAGATTTGAAAAAACAAAATATTTAACCTGCATCGCATCAAGTTCATGCTGCATCCTGATAGTTCCAAAATTTAGTGGATCTTCCCTCGTGATAGTATTGAAGGTCTGGCTAGAATATCCACCAATTGCAAAGATATCAAATTCATGGTACGAGAAATTTGGGTCATTGGTTGTCATGTAAACATAGGGCTGGCTGAAATTACCTATTCCCGGTGGATCAAAATTGAGAGAAAATGTCAGGCTTTGATATTCCTGAAGCCATGCCGGTAGAGTCGGTACATCGATTTCAAATCCTGTTGGATTGCCGGCGAACCGAACCTGTATAACATTAAGAGGGGCCCTACCGGAATTCAAAATTGTTACTTCAATTGTCGAATCATAATCGACTGTTACAGCGCCATAGTCCAGTTCCAGCGGTTCTACTGATGCAACGGGGACAGCGGGGCGCGAATCTATTCTATAAATTCGGTCTGCATCATCATCTGGGCCCTCGTCCAATAACCATAGCCATCTGCCATCATAGGCTAGACCCTTGGGGCTGCCATAAGGAGCTTCGAATGAATCAAGTACCGCAGCATTGTCAGGATTCAACATGCGGACATATCCATCGTCTTCATCCGCAACCCAGATGTTTCCATTCTGCCATGCCAGGGCGCGAGGCTGAGTGCCGGGAACCATGAGTATTCCAAGACTGTCTCCGGATACAGTATCTAAACGGTACAAATAACCGGTAGGTTGATGATAACTTCCAACCCAAAGATCGCCGTCACCAGCCGTGATGCCAGTCATAAATTCTCCCGGAAGATCCCACTCCTGGACAACTCTTCCGGCGGGAGTAATACCGTAAATTGCCGATTCCGGCGAATCATTTACATACCATAACATATTGGCAAACCAATCAATTCCATAACAGCCGCGAGCCGGTGAATCGATAGTTCCAAGAACTGTACCGTCATCGTCAGCTATTCGGGATATAGCATCTCCATCGTCTCCAAGATGTCCCATCCAAATCGATTCGCCGTCATGCGCAATACCACTGGCTGTTTCGTCAACGTCGAAATCACTTACAAATGTGACAGCATGTGAAGAGGTGACCAATAGTAAGACAAGAAAAAAAACTGCGGGTTTACTGTAATGCACTACGATGTCTCCTGGGTTGTTTAGTTTCGGGATAACCTTCAAAGATATGCAAAAATCATTCCCTGGAGGTAATAAAAAATTATTTTTTTATTCATCAAACGACCAATTGAATCAATGTTTTAAAGAATTAATATTCAAGGTTGTAACTACGCATTAGATATCTGGACTTCTAATCCTGCTGTTTAAATTGCGAAGTTCAACGATTGATAGTGGAGAGATACTGTGCAATATTAGTGACGAGTCTGCATCGTTTGCACTTTAAAGACGATATGGAAATGAATTTACTCACATGATACGATTTGTTTAGGTGACAAATCATCATCTTTGTGATTTGATCCGGTAGTGCCTCGTGGGTTAAATATAGCACTTGACTGAATAAGTGGTTCCTTCTAATTTGGATGCTTGTTATTTAGAAGTATAAATATTTATATTCATTGACTTAACCTATCGGGGCGTAGCGCAGCCCGGCAGCGCACCGGCTTTGGGAGCCGGGGGTCGTCGGTTCGAATCCGACCGCCCCGACAAATACTGGTAGTTTGTTTTTGCGCTCGTAGCTCAACCGGATAGAGCATCGGCCTTCTAAGCCGGGGGTTTTGGGTTCGAGTCCCAACGGGCGTACTTATTATATATCATTGTCATAAAGCTAAAACACTGAAGAAATCAAGAGCGTGAAAGTTGGGTTGACAATTTATCAATATGCATCAGCTGATCTTACAAGACGGAGCCCAAGTTGATATGTGTGGGACAGTGGATGATATGAAAATCTAGCCCCTGATCGGCAACCTCCCCACCCATCACCAAAACTCCCTCCACGAGCTACTCTTTGCGTTCCTGGAGGTACTAACCATGCCCTACCGTCTGATGGTGCATCTTCGTAATTATCATGCATCCAGTCGAAACAGAACTCTTTTACATTACCCTGTATATCATACAATCCCCATAGATTAGGATCTAACTGACCTACATCATGAGTAGCACCATCACTATTGTCGGTATACCAAGCATAGTCTTCTACATTCTCGTATTCCAAATCATCCCCCCAATGAAACTGCGTTTCAGATCCTGCACGACAAGCATATTCCCATTCAGATTCCGATGGAAGACGCCAAATAGAACTTGGGAGGTTCATATTTAGTGCATTTGTAAATTCTTGTACATCATTCCAAGAGACACTTTCAACAGGACGAATTCCTCCACGAAAGATAGATGGATTATATCCCAAAACTGCTTGCCATTCACTCTGTGTAACCTCATATTTACCCATCCAAAATCCATAACTTAGAGTAACAACATGCCGGGGACGTGCATCCCCAGAACCCATCGTGAAATTACCTGGTGGAATCCAAACCATTTCAACCATCTCCTCAGTGTCACCAAGCTGAAATTCCCATTCCTGTCCGGCTTCCGGTTCAATTGAAAAACCCTTATCACTCTCGATCTGTTGAATGGCATTATTTGCTTTATCTCTGAACGATGCTGTTACAGGCGCATTCATCACCCAGTCATCATTTTCCTCGATGGTAAATGAGTACTGATAACTCCCATCATTTTGATCTTCTAATGTAAATTCATCCCATTCGCCAATTTGTACCTCAGCAAATCCACCTATCTCGCTTCCGAAAAAATCATTCTGCAATTCCAGAATAATTGTTACTTCATCACCTGATTGAAGCATTCCCTCTCTTGTTGCTGTCCAATAGAAAGTGTCAACTTCCACCTGTGTGTCTAATCCAACAGAATCAGAGGCTGAACCTTCTGTATAGAAATCATTCCTGAACCATGCATATATGGTCGTCCATCCATCTTCATCATCTATATCCCAATTTATAAACTCTTCGTGTTCGATCCATTCCGTCAGGGAAGAATCAGGATTATCAGAAATTTTCATTTCGAGTATATTTGCATTCGGAAGTCCAATTGTCACTGTTGTTTGATTGGTATAGAAAACACCTTCCGGCAAAATGGATATTGCTGTTTGAAATGAGGCTGCTTCAATGTCATCATGGATAACTATTGATTCATCACCATTGGAAAATTTGAACTTTGCATATACTTTATGAATACCGGGAATACCTGATAACTCAAAATTCTCAATAGTAGTTGAAAACGGTTGCCAGGTGGGATCAGATTGAATGTTTTCGCTGCTTGTATCTAAAGCTACCTCATCGACTCCTTCACCAGTCAGATTCAATATTACAAACCTTGAGGGAGTTGTTTCATCACCATCGTTGATACTGATAGAAATCCCCAAATCTGCAATAATATCGTCCCATACAACTTCCGAGGGTACTTCAAAGCTATTTTTAAACTGCGCATATACTGAAAACTCTATTTCATCCAATTCTTCGAATGGATAGAAAACTTTCCTCTTCAATCGACCTAAGCCTTCATTTCCGTAAATATTTAAACCATTATCTCCTGATAATTCCCAGTCAAAAATTGTGTCGGTCATTGCAATCCAGTTTGCATCTGATAAATTACTTAAATTGCTGATCTTTACACTGTCAGCATAATCAGCAAATAATGCAACATCTACAGTTACAGAAGTAACAGTATCATCATCCGTTGGGCTGATTATAATAATACCCGCATGCTCTACCATTTTTGCTTCGATATCATCACTTACGATATCAGTTGTCTCGTCATTTGAAAAGCGGAATCGTGCATAGACGTTCTTAATCCCAGCTCCAGTTGGTAATTCAAAACCTTCGATCAAGGCGGCAAATTGCTGCCAATCCGGATCGGACTCCAAGTTTTGAAGATTTGTATCTATTGCCATCTCATGAGGCTCAGGCATCGATAGCGATATGGTCACAAATCGGGATGTTGTGAAGGGATTATCACTGTTAATCAATACGCTTGGTATGATATCAAGAATTATATCGTCAGATACAACTTCTGATGGTACTTCAAAATCATTCTTGAATTGTACAAATACTTCTGAGATGCTTTCATCCAAACCATAATTAGACAAAGGATCAGTATCTATTAGTCTGGATTTTCGACCGGTAGTGTGTGAATTAGATTCAGAGGAAACATTTGAATAACGACCTGCTACAATTTTTGTTTTTGTAGATTCCCGGAGTTTTCTTACATCAGACCTTATATTTGGAACATCGCCGTTATTACCAGTCAGACCGTTTCCACTACTATATAAATCCCAATTCTCGTATGTTTCCGAAAAAGGAATCCAAACAGCATTTGAAAAAGCTTCGCTATTTGAAATCTTCATGCTATTTGCATACTGTGCTTGAATATTCAATGTGACGACATACGTATTTGAAGTATCACCGCCTTCAATTTCAATTGCCAATTCGGAAGGCATTAATGGTTCAATGCTATCGGAGATTACATCTGACGTATCACCATTATCATAAGCTATTTGAAGAAAAACTGTTTTGGTTTCTGATCCTGTATTAAGTTGCCAGGTTTTTAAATTTACATAATCTTCCCATGCTGCATCGCTGAAATATGACTCGTTTGATATAATCATTGTACCCGCGCCAAACGCCAATATGGTTAGCGATACATTCCTGGTGGGAGTTGATTCAACTGTTCCGCCCTCAATAACGAGAATAGGATCAGTATTTATTGTTATTGTTGCGATATTTGAGGTATCAGCTTTGCCAGATTCAATAAGTCCTATAAGATAGTAAGCATATTGATTGCCATTGACCGCAGTATCCTCAGCACGCCTAACCTCCATAAAATTCTGCGTAAGTTCTATCAATAAAGAAAACGGTTCTTCATTGATGCTTCTATAAATCTGTATCCCAATCAATGCAGGGTTATCTACTTCATCCCAAGTTAATAGAATACCACCCCCAGCAATTTCAGCTTGAAGGTTGTATGGATTTCCTTCAGTATTTGGATTATCAGGATCAAGCGGATTTGAATGACCTGAAGATGACGGTTCTTTTTCACATGATAAGCTAAAGGCTATTAAAAGAATCAGAATTGCTGGCAGGAGCTGTGAATACTTCATTTCGATGCCCTCCATACATTATCTAACGGAACACTATATTTTATTCCTATGTAAGTCTTATTATTTGAGTCTTGATAGAAGTGAATACCTAATGCAGAAGATTCTTCATTCTCGAAGTTTATTTCATTTTCTGAGTATTGTCTGATACCGATATACCTCGCATCGATAAGATTCCATAAATACACTCCACCGGCTATCACTGATGAAATGATAATCTGTGTTTTCGCTGGACTAATTTCATCAAATCTATTTTTCTTCTCTTCATATTTCGCTGCTATGTCATCTGGAAATACAGCCCAGTGATACGCTTCATCAGCATCATTATAATCATTTACTTTTGAATTATAATTGACGATAGAATAAACAACATAACCAAGTGCCAGAGCTTCAGATGCTGCATAAGTATATCCTATAGAACTGCGTTCAGCATATAACTGACCAAGTCCTGGACATAATGCTGATCTGATTAATGCTTTTGTGTTTGTTTTTGGTGTTAATGTCAGGGGTACTTCAGTTACCTCGTTGTGCTTGACTTCTACATGATGTATTGCACCCTCTTCATATCCTGGACGACTTTGGAACAGTCTATAAATACCAATATCAATTTTGATATCATCAAGAGGTGCTGTCCCCAATCCACTGTCTTCCAATACTACAATTGTTCCAACCGGAAGCTCTGAAAATGAGAGAGTTCCCTGAAGCATAATCAATTCTGCAAAAACATTATAGGTTTTTTCAGCATTGACTTTTACGACCTCTATAAATGTTTCCCTGTCAGGTGCCGAAATCTCAACTGTGTATTCACCAAGAGTTAAATCCTCTACTAATGCCGGAACGGTCAACAGGGTATCGTCATTAAGTTTGATCAGCGCATCTTCGATTGATGAACTTATCTTGATACTTCCTTTCTTCCTGACCAAGTCTATCTGAACCTCTTCTATCTCACCAGGATCAATTTTGAAACCCTGGCTCCATGTCCTATAGCCACCCATTTCCGCCCGAATATCGTAGTAGTCCGGATTAAGATCATTGAGCGCTAAAGGAGCAACACCAACAGATTCACCATTCAACGAAATTCTTGCTGATTTGGGATTAGAATTGATCAGGATCGAACCTGTTTTGATAAGGTCAACCTCGACTCGTTTTTTGTCAGCGGATGCAATGCTTACTTGTTCTTCATGAGTCACATAACCAGCTTTTATAAATCGAAGAGTATGATCACCTGCAGGAAGATCACCAATCATTTGAGGGGTTAATCCAATAGTTTCTCCGTCAAGTATCAAGGTTGCTTCCAGAGGGTTGGAATAGACTTTTAAAGAAGCTCTTCCCTTTTCAAGAGGTATTTCAATCTTAGTGATATCGTCCGGCTGAACCATTATCATTGAATGACCAACAAGATCGAATTTCTTCAGTCTTACAAGGTGTTCTCCTGCTTTTAACTTTTCAACTGCGTGAGGAGTGACTTCGGATAGTTTTCTTCCATCGAGGAAGATCTCTGCACCGGCAGGATCTGATTTAATAAATAAATCGCCCTCACCAATCAATACTATGGGTTCATTAGCTTCAAGCTCTCCATCTGTCTGGTAACCAGCCATCAATAATGCTGCATCACGTATCTTTGTTGTTAGAATCTCATCGATTGTACATTGACAATCAGTGCTTTTGGCGCGCATGATCTTTCCGGATTCAACGTCAATAAGCCTGAGATTTATTGTATGTGTATCACCTACTTTGGCTAACGACCCAGCAAGGATTTTTTCAACACCAAGTACTCGCCCTACTTCAATCGCACATTCATCGGAAGTACAACCGGAAAGCTGAAAACCCTGTTCACCCAGAACACTTTCCATGTTATTCCGTTCGACTACAGTAAAACGACCTGTGTTGACAAGTTCCTGTCTTAATCTGTCAGAAAGTGGACGTTGATAGGTATGCGAGATTCCACCGGTTATGTCAAGATCAATGACAGCAATGTAGCTTTGCCCGACAAATTGAGCAGTCACCAAACTGGACGCTACCAGCAGAATCAGTAATGTGAAGATAATCCTGCGCAAAATTACCCCTCCTGTTTAACAGAAAAATTATTGCAGGAACGATTATTTCAATAATATTGTTTTCTTTATATCGGTTGAAATACCGTTACTCAAACGAATAAAATATATACCACTTGGGAAATCCTGAGCTTTCCAGATTACACTGTATTCACCTGGATTTTGCTTATTATTAATTAATGTTTCAACAGCTTGTCCGGTGATATTATAAACAGTGAGGTTAATAGTCGCTGGTTCAGGCAAAGCAAAATGAATTTCCACAGAAGAGTTGAACGGATTGGGATAAACAGATTCAATTCCGAACGATGTAGGAATTAATAGATCATTTCCCTCACCAACATCATATTCTCCACCCCAACCCTCTAATCGTACAATTCTTTCCTGCTCGTTCGGATCATTACTATAAATGGTCAAAGTGCCTTCGTAGTGAATTTCTTCTTCCGGAACGAAGGTGATCAGGATTGAATCAGAGGAATCCGATGAGATGGTTAAATTTACTATTTCCTCAAAACGAAATGCTTCATTATCACAAAGCACGGAATCAAGAATCAAATCGCCTACACCAACATTATCAATTACCAATTCCCACTGCGCTGAATCACCAAGTGATATTGCACCGAAGTTATGATTAATCTCTCTAATTGAAATATCAGGATTTTGTTGGATGGCTTCAGAACAATCGTAGATCGTAAGTCCTGGACCAGTTACGAAAAGATAGTCATCATTGACAAATATCCCTATTGCAGCACTGGAGTCATTCGTGTGATATCCAACCTCTGCAGGTTCTAAAGGATCTGATATGTCGATTACTCTAACACCGGCAGAGCCATACGCTAAAAAAGCGTAATCTCCACTTATAGTAACATCATAACAATTAGAATCACCTTCATATAAGTAATGTCCAATTTGATAAGGATCTGTCGGATCAGAAACATCAATGATTTTCATTCCTCCTCCACCGTCAGCTACAAACACTAATCCTTCAGAATATGCTAACCGAATAGCACTTGGTGCTTCGTTCGTGAAACCAGTTTCAAAAGGATTGGCAGGATCAGTGATATCTACTACTGCAACACCTCCACTACCGACATATGCATAGTCTTCTGTTAAAACTATGCTATCAACACCTCGTCCATCAGGTCTATAGTGCCCCACTTCGAAAGGAGTACTTGGATCGTTAATATCAATGACATGTAATCCTAACTCATAATTTTGATAATTGCTGGAAACTATTAAGTAAACGTATGAGCCATTTATTCCTAAATCTTCAGCGTTGTGCATTTGTCCATTACCGTCGAAATATCCGATCTCTTGCGGGTTATTGGCATTATTGATATCTATAATTCGTAAACTACCTAGATTATCAGCTAAATATACATATCGATCTGATAACTCTAATTGAACTGGGTAATCTGTAGTATCATAAAATCCAACCTCCTCGGGATTTGCTGGATCGCTTATGTTAATTATTCTAAGCCCGTGAGAATAAGCTATTACATAAGCAAAATCCCCTGATACTGCTACATCTCTTGCTGAACTTGGAATATTGCAGTAACCAACAAGAGTAACATTCAGGCTGTCCTGGGCGAGATTATCTTCATTTATACTTAACGTTATACAAACGATAGTGAAAAAGAGATTTCTGATTCGCATCTTTTCGTCTCCCCTGAAAGTATATTAGAATATTAAGGGAGAATAACAATTAATTTGCTCGCATGAAAGCGATAAAGCCTTAGAATTGGAATAAGTTGGCAAATACAGGCATAAGAGCCTCTTGGAGCATACAAAATATAAACAAACCTTCGACCTTTAACCAGCACTTACGATTGTTGGCAAGTTTCTGGTAGATCTTGTCTCGCACAAAGGTGCAAAGAAAAAAAGAAAAACTTGATTCTTTATAAAAGAAGTTTGATAATAGATCTATCTTGTGATTCAGCACCGACAAGGCACATGGTGCCGATATTACTCATTCATAGATAATCGCAACATTGTAATAGGTGCTTGATTTAACAGGGAATAGATTTCAACATTCTCGCGGAAAACTAAGCGGGACTTGTCATCAATTTTATTGGATTTTCTCTATTAGAGTCATCCCAATGTATAAAATGTAACTGTGAACCATTCAATATGTCTTAACTGTAAGAAGCAACAAGAGGATTTTTAGTGACTGACGGAAGGAGCGAGGCGAGAATTATCTGGCAGGCAGCATATGAGGAACATGGTGTTTCTATAATGAATTTCCTGGTAAGTCGTCTGAGGAATCGTGAAGATGCTGAAGACATTTTACAGGAAACTTTCATCCCTGCTATCAAGGCAACCAATGCGCTGCGTGAAAAAAGCAAGGTACGCCCTTACCTGTTCAGTATCGCTCATAACCTGATGGTTAATCTCGTTCGGGTTTAATTCCCCGAAGCTTGCTTCGTTGCAATCAGATAGTCGGGATTTGGGTTTGAAGGAAGTCCCGGCAAGTCCAATTGATGCCTCGTAGCTTGCTGCGAGGTCGTTCACTATTACTTTGAGGAGAGCATTGGCTTATTTCTCTATTTTAATTGATCCAGCCAATCTATCACCAGCGCTGCTGTCCATGTAAAATTCTCAGCACCCAAACCTTCCCCGGTTTCCGGATTGAAGTATTCTCTGAATCCGGACTGTTCAACCAACGCCAGGGTTGATTCAACTAACTGATTTCCCAACGCCTTCGCGAGTAACCAATTCATGTTTATCCATACTGGACCCCGCCAATAGCAAAATGGATCGTAAAGAGTAGATTCAGTGGAAGTTGTGGGAAACGGAAAATTCGTGTTAAAATAAACCTGCAGGTTTGTCTTCAGGGATTGAACAATATCTTCCGGAAGATCGTCAATTATCAACGGTACATAAGCTGCAAGAATATTGGAAGAAATTCTTTTGTTCGAAATGGTATCAAGATATTCAAATCTGCCAAGACGTGAATTCCAAAGCTTTTCTATCAATCCCTTGCGCAGTGATTTTGCCCTTTCATTTGCCTTCGACTCGACTTGACAGATAATAGCGAGTTCTGCTAACTCTTGTTCAGCACGAGCAAGAATTGCAGTCATCATGGGATCATATACAACAAATGATCCCAAACCGTATTCTTTATCGGCGATCTCACTGACAAGCGCGAGATAGCGACGGTATTGATCATTAGTGGGACGTTGCTTCGGATCAGTAACAATCTTTTGGTCGGTGCGTTCAAAATGTGGCGCCTTACGAGGGTCAATAGATTTTAGTGGTTCATCCCATGCGGGGCTATTATCGAGTCCACTCTCCCATGGATGTGCAACCGCAACTAAATTCAGTCGGTTTGGATCACGTTGCGTCTTGAAAAAAAGATGCGCTTTTTCGGTGGCAATAACAAGAGGGCGAATATCATCTACTGAAATCCCTGCTTCGATAATTCGTCGCAAGGCAAATGCAAACACAGGGGGTTGGGTGATAGAACTGGTCCCACTACAGCGCCACAATTCAGGACCAGGCGAATATCCTGAAGAATTAGGATCAAACCGGATATGAGGTACACGACCGTCTTCCCATTGCGCACCGAACAGGGTTTGCATTTCAATCAAAGCACGTTTGGGATCTACATGGCTCCATCCGATAGCGGCGAAAGCGCTGTCCCAAGCCCATTGATGCGGGTAGAGCAGAGGCGAGGGTACAGTATATGATCCCCGGTCGTTTTTCCGCAGAATATCTACGGCTTCTGTGTACAAGTTCTGTCGATTGAGGTTCACCTAATACCTGTTCACGTCCTATTAATACCGCTAAATTATTGCCGGATAGTACATTAAGGTATATATCTCAAGAGGTTAATGTCTGTTCCGTATTTTGATCAAAGAAATGGGCTTTGGATGGCTTAAAACCAACTGAGATTGAACTGTTAATTTTGACTTGATTACCCGATTCCGATCGTGCAATTAGTAGCGTATCATTTACATTTATATGGATAAAGGTCTCGTAACCATAAGACTCAACAAATCTCACTTCTCCCTTTATGCTTCCATTGTCTATACCTTGATCCTCCACGCGAAGATGCTCAGGGCGTATGCCAAGCATACATGAAGTCGAAGTAATTTGGTTTTTTTGATCATCCGTCAGTGGGCAAGTAACCTGATTGCCTTTGAAAAGACCGTTCTCAATTTCCCCTTTGACAAAGTTCATTTTTGGCGATCCGATAAATCCTGCAACAAACTGATTTTTAGGCTTTTCATAAATTGACAATGGCGAGTCAACCTGTTGAATCCTGCCTTTATTCATGACAACTATTTTTGAACCAAGAGTCATAGCCTCGACCTGGTCGTGAGTTACGTAAATAATAGTACTTTCAAGTTTTCTATGTAGTAATGCTAATTCGGCTCGCATCTGGTTTCGCAGTTTGGCATCAAGATTGGATAATGGTTCGTCGAAGAGAAACACTTTTGGCTTCCTGACAATTGCCCTTCCGACCGCAACTCGTTGTCGTTGACCACCGGACAATGCTTTTGGTTTTCGATCCAACAGTTCTTCAAGTTCCAAGATTTTGGCTGCCTCCTGTACCCTCTGCTCTATCTCCTTCTTATCATACCGTCTCAGTTTTAAGCCAAAAGCCATATTTTGTCGAACACTCATGTGAGGATAGAGAGCGTAATTCTGGAAAACCATTGCTATATCACGATCCTTTGGCGGCACATCATTAACTACCTTACCGTCGATTTGTATCTCACCACTGGTTACTTCCTCCAATCCAGCTACCATCCGCAGAGTCGTTGACTTTCCGCATCCAGACGAACCAACCAGGACAACAAATTCTTTATCAAGGATTTCTATTGAGACATCCTTAACAGCTTCCACGTTTCCCGGAAAGATTTTAGATACATTTTCTAATATTACTTCAGCCATATCTTCACCTGTCAAATATTCCATACACAAGGTTTGCTCGCGATTAGCGGTCGTCCATCCAATGACGAGGTTGTTGCAACCCAACGTTCTTCTCCATCTACCAAATCAAATGCATTATCGCTCATCATCAGATCAGGATTCTCCTCATCCCATAGCCAAACTCCAAACGCTGCTGTTTTGGTTTTGATTCGAAGACCGGGTTGCCCGTCCCGCTCATCTGGAATGACTGTTATATCTGGTTCAGGAAGAGAAAGATGTTTGAATGGTTTCGCAAACCAGAAACTATTCAGGGGATGGTTATCAATATCATGTTCAAGTACTTTTGCAACAAGAAACTGTCGATAAGGTTTATTTAACCATTCCTCGTGATTAAAGCTCTTAAGGAGATGCGAACTGTTGGGCGCTGCTTTAAAAATGATATTTTCACTCTTGACTACATCAGTTTCAATCAAATCCAGTGCCTGGAGTTTTATCTCGCCAGACCAAGATTCATCTTCATCATTGATAAGAAATAATTCCACTGAATTTCCGTTTTCTAAAAGAGTAACACACCTTGACGAGAAAGCCCGTTTCACATGGTAATAGGAGGCTTTGGGTCGCATGTAATAATCGATAAGACTCCATGAAACTACCTGCCAGCAATCATTTAGCTGCCAGATAAGCGTTCCCATTGTCTCAGGCATTGATGCTCTCCAATGCTCCAGCGCAAGAGACAATGCTCTTCCCTGGACATCCTGGCTAAGGCGTATGAACCGTTTAAAATCATCTGTCAATTTATGATTTGAGGCAAGGAACTTGATAATGCGTTCCGGTCCCTCAATCTGTTTATTGTGCCACTCCATCTCCTGACTTTGCGGGTGAAAAGAATCCGGTGACAGAACACTGCTGATAGTCTCAAAATCAGGTATCGCCTGAAAGCCGAATTCGGAGATGAAACGTCCGTTTTCATTCAGGTACTCTTTCTCATGTTTCCATCCACTCCAGACACTCCAGACATGTCGGTCGCCTATTTCAGACGCATTTGCTATATCACCTCCAGTTGGACTTGAGGGGATATATGCTGCATAAGGATCAATATTTGCCAGTGCGACAGGTAAAATATCATTCCAAAGTGATTCACAAGACAAAGAAACTTGATTCTCACTTTTTAGAGAATCTGTATCGCGTTCAATTTCATTGTTTCCACACCATAAAACTATGGAAGGATGCCGAGCTAATTCTGCAACAGCGCTGATCGCTTCTTCGCGGGCATTTGAATAGAATTCCTCATCATCCGGATATAGCGCGCAGGCATAAGGAAAATCCTGCCAAATCATTATGCCAAGCTTGTCAGCAATTCGATAGAATTCCTGATCCTCATAGATGCCGCCACCCCAGACACGGACCATATTCATGTTGGCTTTTACTGCAGCATTCAACAGGATTTCATAATGATGTGATTTTACACGCGGAAGGAATGAATCCGCAGGTATCCAGTTTGCGCCTTTGGCAAATATATTTTTTCCGTTCAGGCGCACATAAAAGCTCTTCCCCCACTTATCATCCTCCTGCACCCACTCAACGGTTCTTAGACCTATCTGTTCAGATATTTTGTGAGTCTCTTTACCTTCATGCAATAGCACAATTGATAGATTATATAAGTTTGGTTTTCCTGTTCCATTTGCCCACCATAAATTCGGATTTGAAATATCTATTTTACTCTCAACTATGGTCTCAGCCTTATCGGCTCCGGATTCGAAATTAATTGTTTTTTCAATGGATTTTTCTTCATCATTCAGTTTAATCTCTAATTGAAATTCACCTTTTATCTCTGTGTTTACTCCAATCCTGAGGCTTAGCTGACCACCCTTTTCTACCAACTCAAAATGCGAGGAAAACCATGCTATTCTACCTAAATCCCAACTCTGTATATATGCCGGTCGCCATATTCCGGATGTTGGAAGGATTGGGCCCCAGTCCCATCCAAAAGAGTACCCTGCTTTTCTTGCCCAACCCCGATTCCCACCGAAGGCATCTGGAACTCTTCCCCTCATTTTTGTAAGATGCTCGACCTCATTTACCGGCGATCTGAATACAATTCTTAATTCATGTTCACCCTCAGCAAGGTTCTCCGGAAGCTCAAATCTATGGGGAACAAACATGTTGGCTGAATCGCCCAAAACTTTGCCATCAATCTGAATCTCGGCAAACGTATCCAGACCCTCAAAAACAAATTGTTTTCTTATCTGCCCATCGGTTTGGACAGGCTCGGTTGGCAGGGAGAAATTGCATTTGTATTCCCAATCACACTCAGCTATCCATGCCACATCTTTTTCATTCAATCCAAAAAATGGATCCGGCATTAAATTATGTCTTAAGAGATCAAGATGAACACAACCGGGAACTTGAGCAGGAATATTTTTAAATTTATCCTTAATTTGCGCCGGTGGATTTCCGGAAACTAATGACAACCGCCATTGCGCCGGAAGTTCTGCTCTTTGATGACTATCGTGTAAGAATGAAGTAAATGGCATGATCGATTTCTAATTAGTTGTTATATCAGAATTTATTTTTCAATTACAATTTTCTTAGATACTGTGTTTTCTATTTCATCAATGCGAATGAAATATGAACCTGATGCCACCGGGAATCCTGCATTGAACTTTCCATTCCAGTAGAAGCTATGTCTCCCCGGCAACAAATCCTGTCGATTGATTTGAGCTACCCGCTGTCCTAATAGATTATAGATTCCCAGGCTAATATTACTTACAGGCTTAAAACTTCTTGCGTCAATCAAAATCATTTGAGATGGATTCGCCGGATTGGGATAAACAGACTCTATTACGACCATTCTATCCGGAATTCCGGATATCCGTTCCCGTGGATCATGAACTGATGCTGCCTGACCCGCCGCCAGTGTCAAGGGTGCGCCGGCACCATAAATCTCCTGCCCGATTTGTCCTAATTGATCCCATCCATCACGCAAATCTTCCAGGGGTAAATGCAGGTCAAGACGGTTGATTCCCCAATCTGCAGTTGCAATTGTTTCTTCAGGAAGGAAAGGAGGTAAAGAGGAATACACAGCATATCCTCCATACTCAAGAAAACCTTCAAGCAGATCAATTACCACAGGATCAAGATCATCCCTCAGGATTTCAAGATATTCAAAGATATATCTCCAGACTTCGTGCTGCTCTTTTGATGCAGCATATCTTGCCCAGGGCATAGCAGAAACTCCACAGAAAGTGACATAATCCTCTGCGTATCCGTAATCACTTTCCCACATCCAGACATTCCTGAAAACCGCTGCCAGGGGGAGAAACGATAGCAGTAGATACTCTTCATCACCGGTTATTTCGTACAACCTGGCGCATCCCACTGCTGCGGAAGCGGTGATGTGAAGTTCATAGGCAAGGTCCAATCCATTTCCTCGCAGACGCTCAACTGATCTCTCTGCTTCCTCGAGATATGTTTCATCGTCGAAAATCTCGTAGCACATTGCCATCAAATTTGCATAAGCACCACATACGTCAAACTCATCACCCGTGGTAGGCTGATTATCATCATATGTAAAAAATACTGGGAAATAGTAATCACAATTATGAGCGAGGTCTATAACGGCATGCAAAGAAGATGCAAGTATATCCCCGGCGTATTCATCACCAGCCTTTGCAAGCCTTGCAAGGTCAAGGTGCAATTGTACTGTGTACCAACTATCCCCTCGACCAATACCCTGGTTAGGATAATTGTTCACAAAAGTTGCATGATCCAGGTTAAAAAAATATGGCAATGAAGCATATAATAGTGAGTCCAGCCTTTCAGCCTGATCGTTGGATTCGTGATATTCCATCCAATTCCTTAACGCAACGAGCACATCCAATTGGGCTATAGCTTCCGCAGAATTGGGACGATCAATACCGACATAAGCCCGGAGCATATCGTGACCGTTTACCCTCACCCAGCAATCGGAATCGAAAAGATCTTCAATCTCTTGTTCAGCTATCGCCTCCCAATCTATCAGATCAACTTGTGGCTTCTGAAGAAACCGCCAGCATGTTCCTATCCCTTCTACATATCGTTTCGCCTTAGCTTCCTCAGACTGGGGGATACCGGATTGCAGTTTCAAATATGAAGCAGCTAAAACGTAGAATTCACCAGATTGCAACTCCCGGTCTTCAGTTCGAGGTCGTCGAAATCCTATTCCCGAAGAACCTCCAGAAGTAGTTTGTTCAGGCGAATTCTCCATTAATGCGAACCAGGGATTCCAACGAGTCAAATCTTCAAGATAGAAAACCGATCCGTTGATATGACTTGTTTCAAATACGATTGTTGCCGCGACACCAAATGGAGCCTGATCTGTAAATCGGACAGCCTGCGCCACCTCAGGATTTAATGTGCTCCTGTTGAGATGTATAATTGGGAGCGGACTGCTGCGTATTTCATGATTTTCAATTACTTCAGCGATCACATCCCAATAAACAAATCCTGGTGAAGCCATGGGAAAATGTAATTCGGAAACAAATTCAGCCCAGTCATTTTGTGAATACCAGGCGACTATGATTTCATCATTTTCTTCTTCAACGGTCATCGAATCGACAATGTCAGGCATGGTTGGTGAAATATCGCTGCCTGGAGAGAGCTTTGTTCCCAGCGCCCCGGGAGGATTGGTATCCGTATAAAATAAAACGTATCCCTCGGTAGAGTTCATATCATATTCTATTAGATAATCACCGCTTCTAATGATAAAATGACTTTCGTCAGCCTCAACAACAACAACATCGTCAAGCTCATCACCGCGGCTGTTCCCCCCAAATAATAGATTGGGAAAAACAATAAGAACTGCGAATAGAATTATTACATTTCTAATAAAACAACTAATGGTTTTCATAATTTAAAACTGCATTCCAAGTGAATACTTTATCACGTTTTCAAGACGTCCGAAATCTGCATAGGCTACATCCGCAACAAATGCGACGTTACCATTCAAGTTGTATTTCAACCCGCCTCCGGAGGTGAAACCCTGCTCAGTATCTGCAAGAAAGAGTGTCTTCCAACCGGTTCGGAGAAACACCCATTTGTTCCAATCGTATTCCAATCCAAGGTTGACATATTCATGGTTATCATTCGGGTGCACAGCATCTACAGCAACGGTAAATCCATGTCGTGAGGAATTTGGAATTTCCATCGCCAGTCCAACCCTGAAGGTGAGGGGTAATGACCATTCCTCCGTTTTCAGAGTAGCCGGAATCTCTTCATTATTTCCCGGATTGTTCGGATCGATGTCATGGAGAAACTCTGTGTCGCGACCTTCCATCTGCATATCAGAGCCAAAATTAGAAACTGACATACCAAGTCGGAGTCCTTTGAACGGTGTGTGAAACAAAAGACCAAGATCTGCTGCGAGAGATGAGGCGCTCATATGCCAGATGTTCTGACGGATATATTTTCCGTTAGCTCCCATTGCTAATTTGTCCGTCAACCTGGCAGCAAATGTAAGCCCAAGCGCCATATCTGATGTTTCGAATAATTCTCCGGTTCCTTCCGGATATTCGATTGTTCGAACCTTCATCTCATCCATAGAGACTGAGGAAACAAATCCTCCCAGCATTATTCCAGGTGCAACCGGATATACCGCTGAAACATGATCAAAATTGATTCCCGCCAACCATTGAGAGTGTACAAATCCTGCTTCACCGCGATTCATCATGGCAAGTCCAGCCGGATTCCAGTAGATTGCGCTGATGTCGTCGGATACTGCAGTGAAAGCTTCACCCATCGCTGTTGCTCGAGCGCCGACACCTATTTCAAGGAATGTCGCAGCAACTGTTCCAACTTTTGAAACATCTGCGATATATTGCGCCCTGATTGAAGTAACTGAAGTGATCAATAAAACAATCCCAAAAATCAAGAGGCGTGGATGATCACCAATTCTATTTCTAAAATATTTCATCATTTAACTCCTCACTTGACCACTGCGAATTTGCCAATTTTCTCACCAACTCCCGGTGCGTTCACATGGAATATGTATAAACCGTACGCAATATCCATTCCGTCCTTTGAAACCAGGTCCCAGGATTCCGACCCATCAATTTCCGGCGCCCGGTGATCTATTTTTTTAACCAGGAAACCGCTTAAGGTATATATTCGAATTGTGCATTCCCTGGGGAGATGGATAAAGTCGATTTTCCGCTGCCCGCGACCGGTTGAGAAGCTAACACGTGGTTCCCAGGCTACAGTCGCTACGTATGGATTTGGAACAACTGCAATACGGTCAAAATCACTTTTCTCCAGCTCATTGTCCAAATGTCCCCTGGAAACCGTAAAGCTGAAAACATCGTCTTCACTAAACGGAACAGGTGCGACAATTCGTACAATATCTCCTGCTCCCATCGGTATTTTCTCAACCCAGGTGCTGTCATAAGTGGTGTCTATTCCAGTGATAGTAGTATCTACATCAAAGGGAGGTGCGGTGAGATGAATGCCCCAGGTAAAGACAGAAAAGTTTCTCTCCTCCGGGTAGTCATCTGGATTTGGCAGCATTAAGCTTGGTATTATCCAGGCGTCCTCTACCCATTCTTTGGTTTCTCCCTCAGGATCAATCCATTCTCCACTCTCTTCTATATAGATGAAATCCGTTGGTTCATCCAATGTCAAGTTCCATACTGTAAATTTAACCGGGATAGCCGGGTTCGCCAGTTTGGAGATTGAAGTATCAATTATCACATCAGCCCATCGAATTTCGTAGCTGTACGGAACTTTAAGACTAAAATGTTTCAGAGCTGGATAAAAAAGAACTTCGCCGGCGTAATTAGTACCGGAGATGATATCAGCATCAATCGAATCAAGTCCAAGCTCATCGTCATCAATATAATCTATGAAAGGATTATCCATTACAACTGTAAATCCATCAACAAGATTTGATTCAACCTCGGAATCTTTAATATTCCAGAAGACCAAGTTTGAATCTGTGGGATCGATTGTAAAGTATTTCCATCGCCGCTTTGCGCCTGTCTGTTCAATAAAAAAAACTGGATCACCCTCGCCATAGGGTGCAAATTCACCGAAATAAGGTGACCCTCCCTCTAAAACAGTATCACCGCTTGTCGAGTCCACGATAATGAAACTTTCTGTGAACCTGAGAAAATCACCGTAAGTATCTGCTGTTTTGAATTTTACATGATAGGTGTGGCCATCTTCCAGGCTGTCATTCAGCACAATATTCACCGATACATTTCCGGACGAATTACCTTCAATGTGATTTATGCCGTTTATCAGTTTGGGTGAGACATATCCAGCAGCAGGTGCATCAGGGGTAACCATCGCTGTATTGATATCCAGTTTTGCCGCTAACCCAACCTCTCCGATTATAGTGCTGGTACACTCGGTTGGAGCGATCCCCATGACCTGCCCTTCATCGTCAAGTAACGGAAATGTTATTGTAACGACACTGTCAGAATCATCAGAACCAATCAATGAATCAATAATTGTTTCCGTTGCGATAAAACCATAATCATAAGAAACAACTCCGTAATAGTATGTAACACCATTAATAACTGATGTATCTATCAAGCTGTGTCTAAGTCCGATTTCTTCACCAAGATCGAAATGAGCGCCGTGTACCCCCACAAGATGAGGTCCAAATTTACCGTCAACAAGATCGTATTGAGCAAGTGGTTTGCGGTAAGTGGGATTACCGTAGGAATCGGTAACCAGCTTTGAATCAATGAAACTGGGATCAGTGGATCGATATACCTTGTATCCCTCAAAATCATATTCCTGCAGGAACCTGTCATATGATTGTTCTGCGTTGTCATCCCAATAAAGAGTTACCTTTTTATCGCTGGGTACAGCGACAAGTGCAGGTTTATTAGGTGGTTGCGCAAAATTGTAATTGGCATTGTAAATAGCCTGTACAGTATTTTTATTCCTGAATAAATCATCTTTGTCATTCCCGAAAAGTAATGCCATACTGAACCGTTCGATCTGTTCAGGAGCCATCGGGAAAATACCTGCAAAGAAATACATTCCTAGATTGGAACCAAGTAGCTGTTCTTCAGTGGGTGGTACTAACTGACTCATTACCGACCAATTGTGTTCTTCATTAGTCAATTCATAGTAATGAACCGGGAAAATTGTAAATGCAGTTAAACCGATTTGGTCGGATTCATCCTTATCAGTCTGGTCAAAATCAGGTTCACCAGCAGTGGCAAAACCATCCCCTTCACCCCTGTCAGGTCCCCTGTAACTTGGATCATAAGGTCCAACACCATCTTCACCAAGATCATCATTCAGAGGCTCACCATCATCCCAAACATCGTTTTCATTTAAATCAGTGTATGGATCCCAGTCTCCGTCATTATCGATTCCGTCATCACGTCTTTCGTCGATCATTCCATCTTCGTCATTATCTATATTGTCGTACCCGATACCGGGGCTTTCAAGGAAAGCGAAGCCAGCATAACCGACCGGTCCCCAACCACCGGGTGTACCACGCCCATTACCGTCCCATGAATACGCCAGGTCAATCCCTGTATCGTAACTTCCTGCATCGTCACCCGAATCATTAGTTCCACCGACCCCCCAATCTATATACATCCCAAACACAGTCGAGTCGTACTCGGTAGTGCCTATATTCTCGATAGCGTAGTGCCAGAAAATGCAGTCCTCGGCAAGTACATGGTTCCATTGAAATGCGCGAGCCTTGACCCTCATCCCCAAACCACGGCGATAAGAATCTGTGCTGTCGGGGTAGAAGTCATACTCATCATCAGTAGCGTCGTCCATAGCGAAAAGCGTTTCCAGGTCAGCGTTGGTAACTCCCTTTCCGAAATAACCATTCCAGAATCCATCCCATGCATGAGGTTTACCGGGCCAGGTAAGGGGCCATGATTCCGGATTATCGCTCATTGCCGGCTCATCCTGGCTTGGGTTAGCATATCCCGGTAAAGGCTCCCAACCGATTGGATTTCCTGTAACTTCGCTTCTATCCATGAACTCCCTGTATTGGGTTGACATCGGATGGATTAAATTTCCCTGGGAATCATGAGTAGAGGCTGATACAATCAGCGCCACACCATCGACATAAGAATGGTTTGTACCCTTGGGCCAAATTCCTGCCGGTTGATCGGGCCAATTAGCGATCATTCCATAATTATAGAATTCCGTTACAACTTGATTACCATCCATAATTCCGAGTTTTCGATGCTGACGGCTTCCGTATGGACCTACTGCCAATGCATTAGCAGCAATTATGAGAGCCAAGATGAAAACGAATATTTTTTTATAATGCATCTTTTTCCTCATTGCTATTCCTGTTCACTAAAAGCCAACGGATAGAGTCAGTTTGACCTGTCGCGGCGCTTCAAAATATTCCGGGCGAGTATAGAAATCTTCAAGGGTGTTGTACCCTTGAACACTGAATGCCTGAAGTTGATCCAGCGTATAGGTTGCCCTGCCGGTATCCACAAATACATCTTTCTCATTCTGAATATCGAACAAGTTGTAAATTGACAGAGACACAGTAGGTTTGTATCCTGAAACATTAAACATTTTATATGCTTTCAGATCCATGTTGTATTTCATCGGTCTTCGTTCAGCATTTGTTTCACCTCGTGGCTGCAGGAAAGGCTGGGAGGTATATGGCAATCCAGTACCAATTGTGCCTATTAGACCAACGCTCCAGTCGCCAGGAACACCAATATTTACACCTGCATTAAATGTGTGTGACTGATCCCAGTCCAGTGGAAGCACCTTTTTCGCACTCTCTCTTGGAGGATCCGCTTTGTTGTCTTTAAAAACATTTTCAGGATCTGAAGTGTTGCCCTCTGCAACCTGGAAGGTGTAATCCAGCGATAGCCCCACCATGTTCGCCATTCGTTTGTCGAGAGCAGTAGTCACCCCCCTGACATTGCCATAGTCACGGTTCACATAACGGGCGTACTTTCGTTGATCATAAGTCTTTTGAATTTCAACACCAAGGAGATTACGTATATCCTTATAAAAGCCTGTCACATTGAGCCCAATACCATCAGCAATTTCCATTTGCATTCCAACTTCATACATAACAGTTTTTTCAGGTTTTAACTCAGCATTCCCGATCTTACTGCTCATCAAACCGGGCAATACTTCAAATTCAGGATTGAAATAGAGAAATTGAAAAGGTGGAGTCTGAAAGAAATGTCCATACGAGAAATGGACTACACCCTGAGCAGACAGGGGAAACGCCAAACCGATCCTGGGACTTAGCTGCTGATGACTTTCAGCCTCATGATATTTGTAACGCCAACTATTATAAGTACCATCGGGATTTTGTGGATTAACAGGATCGAGGCCTGTTATTTCCAGTCCGTTCTCATCAAAAGTTGTAAATACATCATTATGTGGATCGGCGGGATCGTCAGGAACTAATCCGTCAGGCTGGAAGAAATCATAGCGTATTCCAAAATTAACCACCATAAAGTCGTATTCCATTTTGTCCTGAACATATCCAGCAAAAATTAATGGTCGATGACCGGGTCCTGAAAATGGAAATCCACCCAGCAAGCTCTCCGCTTCCTTTTCAGGGTATTGATTATTATTCCAGGAAGTTATTGGATTTATTTTGAATCCACCCTGATTATTATTTAGATGTTCATCCCAGACCAGTTGATACTCCTCCAGAGTAAGCAGGTACTGGTTAAGGTCAACTCCTGCTTTCATCTCGTGAAGTTTAGTCGCCTGGTGAGTTACATCCGATTTAATTCCTGCCTTCTGAGTCGATCTGTATTGATGCCACATCCCTTGACCGCCTGTGTAAAACGCTCGATTTAGGGCATCATTAAGCCTGTCAATCTTCTCATTATCGGCGACATTTTCGTTGACGTAGTAATTATGGTCATTTCTTGTATAGGAGAGATTTACTGTGTAAAATGTTGTTTTGTTTAATATTTCGTCCCATGTTAATTGATGGTTCATGCCCGTGCTATAATTTATGTATTGACCGTCAGGATTGTATTTAAATAACCTCATTTCTTCTTCAGGATCATCGTCTCGTGTTGATAACTCTTTATATTCCATCTGATCTGCAATTACCGAGTATGATATTTTCTGTGATGGCGTCAGCCGGTATGTTAATTTCATCTGTCCCGATATTTTTTCAAATGAGTCCATTGTGACCAATTCATTATCACCAGAATTTTCAATGTACCAGTCTTCCTGATTTGAATGTGAGAAATCATTCGAATCACTTGGGGTAAATATCCGCTGACCATAAATACGTCCATGGTCGTTCAGGAACCTTCCAGAAGCAAAAAATGTCAGATTGTCCATTGCAGGATATACTGGTCCTGATAAGCTTAGCTGATAATCCTGAAGATGACCGGGATTCAGATCATCCATAAATGTTTTCTCATCAGGGGGATCGTCATATAAACCAACTGCAATAGACCTGTCGGAGACATAATCTCCAACTCCTATGGATGCTTTACCGGAATATTTTTCGGATGAACCCTCTTTCGTGACAATATTTACAATTCCACTCATTGCCTGACCATATTCAGCGTTGAAAGTACCGCTGATTACCTGGATTTCCTGGATGGCGTTATTCTCGACCTGATTGGATGTTGTACGATCAAAAGGGTCTGAATCAGAATAAGGATCAGAGACCATTACCCCGTCTATCATATAAGTAACTTCTGAAGAACGACCACCTCTGAAATGTCCGTCAACCACACCGGCTTGAAGGTTTACAATATCACCGAAGTTTTCGACCGGCATCATCTCAATTTGTTCAGCTCCAACCATTGCTTCACTGCTTGTCAGGTCTTGTTTTACAACCGGTTTTTTCATTACGAGGGTTACGGCTGGCGCAGCCTCAAGTAGAGTGGGGTTAAGTTCGGCGTTAAGAGAGGTTGTACGGTCAATGCTTACTCCAACTCTATCAAAAGTTATGGATTGATAACCCATTATTGAAAAAGTTACTGAATATATACCGGGCGTCACGTTGAGAATCAGGAACTCGCCGTCAAGGTCTGTTGCGGATCCCCGGTATGTGCCCTCAACCACAACGTTCGCTCCTACCAACGGTTCACCTGATTCAGCATCAGAGACTCTACCGGTTATTTTCCCGGTGATACCTGCGAAAATAGATGGTAAGCCGAATATCAAGAAAAACAGGTAGAGAACAGTTACAAATCGAATAATCTTGATCATGAAACCTCCAGCACTGAGAATAATTTTCTTATTCGAAAATTGAGAAAAGGATTACTTCCTTCAATCATTTTTTGGCTGTGCTTTTTGCATTTAATGGTTCGCCTGATACAGTTATGAAAGACAATCTGAAATCTATGCAGGCAAATGATATCCCATTAATAAAATTGTGGATATACGTGATATAACGACAATGTTAAATATGAAAAGTCAGAAAACTAATTCCGTAAGAAACGAGAACAATTCTACCCACAATTTAACTTTAAGCCATTAAAATACATAATTATAACAAAAATCTTGGACTGGAGTTGCAGTTGTAAAAACTACAACTCCAGTCCTTGGTGAAACGCATCCAGATCAGTTGTTTACTCCCACAACCTGATTGAATGCGGAGGATTATTTCAGATAGATCATCTTGCGAACAGCAGACTGATCCTGGGTGTTAATGCGATAGAAGTAGAATCCGGAACCCAAGTTTGTGCTATTTGTCAAATCAAAGCTGACTGTATGATGACCGGCCACCTGAATACCATCAACCAACGTGACAACCTGTCTTCCAAGAATGTCAAAAACCGTCAGGTTTACATTTCCGGTTGTCGGCAGACCATAACGAATAGAGGTTGCCGAGTTGAATGGATTCGGATAATTTTGATCAAGCATCAAGGTACGTGGAATTGCTACCTCATAACGGTTCAGGTTTTCTCCGACCGCATTTTCATGAATAGTCAGTTCACGAATCATGAAATCGTCGAAATAGATTTCACCCTGTACGGTTGGGTTGAACCGTGCACGCAATGATGCACCAGTCGCATCTTCCGGTGCTTCAACTATAGCACGATATTGCATCCAACCTTCTTCCGCATTAATCTGTTGGACATAAATAAATTGATCGCCACCGGTAGTTGACCATTCATGCTCAATATCACCGGCATGGAAGAAGAAACAGAGATTTGCTCTTTCGGAAATATTTTCGCCAAGCACAGCAGACGGAAAATAACCTGCATCAGTGGGAGAAATTGAAACCGTCCTGATCCAAACACTGAACTCGTATAGTTCGCCAGCCATTGCCGCTACGGGTACAGAGTAGAAAACCATTTCATCGCCTTCTTCATCTGCTTCTTCCAATAACACAGAATAGTCACCTGAATGAGCGTTTTCGTCAGCAACTACGGCGGCATATCCGGCGCCTGCACCTGCCGACCAACTCATCCAACCAACTGGATTTTCTGCACTCCAGCCAAAGCAACCGGATGTCCATGGATCTGAAGCGTAATTCATCTGATCAAACCAGACTGTGCCGGTAGCGTCCGATCCCATCACTAATTCGATCCAGGCGTTATCAGGTACATCTGCGAGCAGGATCTCACCTGTATATTGTGTCCAATCAACGTCACCTGCTGTCTGATCTGCAGCAACGAAAACTTCACCGATTGATTCTCCATCGGCTTCGAAATAGAACCAGGCTCCAATTTCAGCATCATTATTGGCAGGCTCAGTATTAGCACCGCTGGTTTTCGCATAGAAACTGCATGTGTAGAGCACAGCTTCCATGTGATTCCAGAATGTTTGCGCCTGATTATCACTCACCCAGCTCGCTGCAGTCCCGGTAGCATCTTTCTCAATTTTCAGCGACATTTCGCCATCGGATGCATCGTCGTCTGCCCATGTCAGGGTACCGCCCTCAGCGCCGGTTCCCCACCAGTAGGGATCCCTTGTTTCAAGATCACAATTTTCTACAAGATTGTCGCCTGTTACCAGCTCAAATGAAAAATCGTCAAAGTAAACAGTTCCGGTAACCGTTGGATTAAATCTCGCACGCATTGAAAAACCGGTGGCATCTTCAGGAGCGGTTACGATTGTTTTGTATTGTACCCACCCTTCAACAGCTTCCATCTGGTTAGCATATAAGAAACGATCACCTCCGGTCACAGCCCAATCATGCGCAATGTCACCAGAATGGAAGAAGAAGCACAGGTTAAAACGGTCAGAAATGTTTTCACCGATAACACCTGTGGGATAATAGTTAATGTCGGTGTTAGATGTTTCAGTTTTAATCCAGACACTCACCAGGTAATCTGATCCACCTGTTGCTTGATGAGGTGCTGTATAAAATACCATCTCATCACCTTCATCATCAGTTTCCATAAGCTTTGCCACATGGGTACCTGAATGAGCATTCTCATCTTCAACAACAGCTGCGAAACCTGCGTCTCCACCGGCTGACCAACTCATCCAACCGATAGGGTTTTCTGCACTCCATCCGAAACATCCGGATGTCCAGGGATCGGAGGCATAATTCATTTGATCAAACCATACAGTACCTGTTGCGCCTGAACCCATTACTAATTCGATCCAAGCGTTGTCAGGAACGTCCGCCAGCAAAATTTCACCGGTGTATTCAGTCCAATCGACATCCCCGGCCGTTTGATCCGCTGCAACAAAAACTTCTCCGATTGATTCGCCTTCAGCTTCAAAATAGAAATATGCACCGATGCGCTCATCGTCAGTTGATGGCTCTGTATTTGCACCCATAGTTTTTGCATTGAAACTAACTGTGTACAATACAGCTTCCATATGGTTCCAATATGTTTGCGCCTGGTTTCCACTGACCCAGCTTGCGGCAGTACCTGTAGCATCTTTTTCAATCTTCAGTGACATCATACCGTCTGAAGCCTGATCATTTGCCCAGGTCATCGTACCGCCTGCCGCTCCGGTTGTCCACCAGAACGGTGCGACTGTTTCAAGATCTCCGTTAGTGATCTTGTTTGTTACTTGTGCCAGGGTAATCCCGTTAAAAACGAACAATACCATCGCAAGACAAGTAATCATTGTTAAGAAATGTTTCTTTTTCATCTTACTTCCTCTCGTGAGTTTTACCTTACTTTTTGTTCTTTACTAATTCGGTTAACTATGTTGTTTTTCGGCTCCTGCTAAGTTATAAATTCTCCTCTGTTTGTTTATGTTTAACGGTTAAGTTTAAAATGTTCTTTTCTTTGTTAATAACAATAGTGCAATTTGCTGATTCAAATGCGATCCCATCCCCTGAATAGTTCTCAACCCTTCGCACGTCCATGGCTTCAGCAGCGTGTGGCAATGCGTTGATTATGTTCAATGCCAGCAGGGCTTCAATTGTGGATTCCGCTCCGGAATTGAAGTTAATTTCCCCGGAACTGATAATACCGTCGTAACATCTACCTGTATTTTTGTCATACATCACTTTACCTGCCGGGTTATTTCCAAAAAACCAGGAAGCGGCTAATCCAGCCCAGGTTGCGTAAGTTGTATCTCCTGTGATGTCATACATTGATTTTTGACATGCGATAATCGAAGAAACATCGTATGCAATTTGTGAAAACTCTTTGACTCGAACTGTATCCCCATCTTCGAATTCGATATGTGCCAGCATTCCTTCTGCAATCAACCATCTCTGAAATCCATCAATTTCTTCCTGGGCTGAAGAAATCCAAGCCGGGTGATTCAATGCTTTGCCTGCCCTCGCCAATGCTTCAGATTGCAACGCTCCGTAAGCATGCCAGATATTCCGCCAACTTTTGTGAATCCGGTAATTGAATCCACTATTACCAATCCAGGCAGCTCGATATATCTGCTCCGCAAAATGGCTGACAAGATTGTCTATATTTTCATTTAACCCATCCGTACGCCGTGCAAGCAGCCCCAATACCAGGATCGCAGCCACGTCCTGACCAATTTCCGGACTTTCTCTTGAATCAAGAAAAAGTTCCTTCATTCTTGATTCGGATTTGACGCAGGCATCAGTAAGTTGATTATGAAATTCCGGATCACGCTTATCGAACACCGGCAAAGCTAATGCAATCGAACGGTATCCCCTGGCTGCCCACCATCCGAATGACTTTGTGCTATTCTTATGTTCTTTATTTATACTCAAATCTTTATTGACAAAATTATAGAAATCCCCATCTTCAGCTTGCAATACAAGTACAAATCTAAGCAAATCCTTCAGAGGCATAAGAAGTGACGTATCATTAGACGATTCATAAAGTTGCAGATACACCCTTGCAGTTCTCGCCACGTCATCTACACAACTGATCCCTTCACCTGTTGCTTCAACTCTATGATAGTCCGGTGCTTCAGCGTAAATATGAACAAGCCTGCATTTCTCTCCTTCTATCTCTACCTCTTCCTGTAAATATTCAAGATGATCCAGGTTGATCAATACATCCTCTGAAGTATCATTTTCTGCTTTCTGTTTATCAGCAGTACAGCCGATCAAGCCAAGTAATAATACAAATAACCATATTATAAACAAATATATCTTCTTTGATCTAATTTGTTGTCTCATCCCTTCAATCCACTTGTTGCCATACTTTCAATGAAATATCTTTGCAGAAAGAGATATACGATTATTATTGGTAGAATCATGACAGCCGCGGCAGCAAGTTGTAATCCAATCTGTGCTTCCGCCTGTCCACTGACCGCGAACAGAGTAACCATTTGCGGCATAGTCATTATCTCTTCCTTGCGTACTACTATCAGTGGCCATAATGCCTCATTCCAGATTCCCATGAAATGAACGATCCCAACTGTAATTAATGCAGGTTTGGACAGGGGCCAGAATAGCCGGAACAGGATACCCATATCGCTCAAACCATCAATCCTCGCCGCGTCGATCAACTCTTCTGGAATTGCCATGAAAAATTGACGGAACAACAGGATAGCAAATGGACTCATTGTGTATGGCACGATCAGGGCGGCATATGTATCGACCCAACCGAGTTTGACCATCAGGACATACAACGGAATAAGCGTTAACTGGAAAGGGAGAACCATCGTGAACAGTATTACTGCAAAGATAGCACTTCTGCCTTTGAATTTCAGACGTGCTAATGCAAATCCAGTCATTGAACACAAGAATAGTACACAAACTGTTGAAATGATTGATACAAGAAGACTGTTGAACAAACTTCTGAAGATTGGAATCTTGGATATCATCAACTTATAACTGTCAAGGCTATACCTGGAGCCCAGGGGGCTGAATGTCATAATCTCTGCTTCTGGTTTTAATGTCCCTGCTAACATCCAGACAAAGGGATAGAGAAACGTGCATGCGGCAGCAATCAGTACTAAATAGAGTATCAATTTCCCGAATTTACCGCTCAATTTCAAATCTCCTGTTCTACATATTTACGTTGCAGCATGACAACAGTTAATACAATTAATGCGAGGGTGAAACCGATGGCAGCAGCATATCCCATTCTGAAGAACGAAAAAGCCTGCCGATAAATGTACAATACGCCTGATAATGTAGAATTCATGGGACCACCGCCTGTTAAGACGTATGGTTCAATAAACAGGCTGAATCCACCTAATGTTGATAAGATCAACACCATTACCAGTACCGGATTGATAGCTGGAACAGTAATAAACAGGAATTTCTGGACTGTGTTAGCTCCATCAATTTCAGCAGCTTCATATAGCTGTCTTGGAACACTCTGTAATCCGGCAAGGAACAATACTACGTATAGTCCGATATTTTTCCATGTCGCCATTATTGCAATTGAAGGCATCGCCCATGCGGGATCGGTAATCCAAGGAACACGGTTGATTCCGATCATACCAAGCATCTGATTAAGAATCCCGATATCAGTGCTGAACAACTGCTTCCACATGACTGTAACAGCCACACCTGAAACTACAACTGGAAGGAAAAAAGCTGCCCTGAAAAAAGCTCGTGCCGGGATTTTACGGTTGAGTATCTCAGCCAGTACCAAGGCTGATACCACCTGCAATGGAACATGAATTAAAAGAAATACAAGGGTATTGATTATCGATTTCCAGTAAACGGAATCACTAAACATTTCCGCGAAATTCCCGAGTCCTACAAACTCCATTGGACCGACAATCGACCAATGATGAAAAACAAGTACAAATGAAAAAATCAGGGGATAAGCCACGAATAGTGCAAAAAAGATTATGTAGGGCGAGACCAGCATGTAGCCTGACCTGCCGGATCCAATCTTATTGTTTACCGTGATGCCTGGCATTCTAAATTCCCCTCGCCTTTAGAACATTACGGCTTCTTTTCACGGCGAGACGTAAAGCTTCAGCAGGCTCACGCTTTCCATGAATACAACAGGCGTCAAATTGTTCATTGATCGAGTCGAACACTTCCTGTAAAACTGGATTCTGATCGAATCCGCGCGTCAGAGGCACTTGTTCTGCAAACAGCTCCATGTTTGGGTTTCCCGCGAAATAATCAGCAAAAAGGCTGTCTGTTGTCAGATTCTTTCTTAGGGGAAGTTGGTTGCATATCTCCAGCAATCGAAGATCGGATTCTTCGGAAATAATATATTTAACAAAATCCCATGCTGCTTCGGGATGCTTTGATGTGGAAAATATCCCAATACTCTTGGGATCACCAAATGTATATTTATCACCTTTATAATCGTCCGGTACCGGAATCGGACCAAAAGCATATTCAAATCCTTCTGGTTTAAAACGTTCCACATGAGAGATATTCCACGGACCTGTGATATGAGCAGCGATTTTGCTTTTCATGAACATATCACCAACAAAAATAGATTTAGCATAATACTGTTTATTGAATCCATGAGCAAAAAACTCGAAAACTTCCAGCGAATGCTTGTTGTCGTAGTCAATTTTACCGTTTTTTAATAACGTCATTCCACCAGAAGCAGCTATATAAAAGGTGTAAAAATCGAAAAGCCGTTGACGCCATTCCGAAATAATATTCAAATCTGCCATCCAACGGTCATATTGACCATCTCCATCCAGATCTGAAGATACTTTTTCCGCTAAATTATTCCATTCACTCCAAGTTTCAGGTAATTTCTCAACCCCCACTTCACGAAGGATACCCATATTATATTGAACAAGAATAGGATTTCCTTTCCATGGGACCTGATACAGCTTACCATCTGAAGCAATGAAATTAGATTCCAATTGAGAAGGAATCCTCTGTGACAAATAATCCCTTCCACCATCAAATTGATCAATCGGAACCAGCGCCTTTGCCCTTGCAAGCAACGGAACCACAACCGGGGGAACATTTGAGCATATATCCGGTGCAGTACCACCGGCGGCTGCTATTATCAGTACTTCCTCGCCAGACCGACCCTCGGGTAGAGGCTGAATCGTAACCAGGGTTTCAGGGTGCAGGATATTCCATTTCGCTACGAGTTCACGACCAAGTTGAATTTCAAAAGGATTCGAGGAAGACCAATACAAAAGATGGACGCCATCAGAATCCTCTTTTTTTCGTCCGCAACCCGACACAAAAATCATGCAGAGTATTATGATTGTTAAGAATTGTCTATAATATTTGCTAAACAATTTGATCCTGATTTCCTTTCAGATAAACTACAATTGAATCTATATCTTTTTTAATAACATCTAATTATACTGATTGTAAATAATCAAGAAGCTGATCAAGACGAACCGATATTACTCCAATTACAGTATCAGCTCCTCCATAAAAAATGTCCAGAATGCCGTCATGAACTACCAGGCCTTCCGGGAAAACGACATTGTTGACGTCACCCGATTTTTCCCAGTCTTCGACCGGTTCAAAAAGAGGTTCTTTCGTCTTGCCGATCAGTCGTTGAGGATCATTCAAATCAAAAAGAGCCGCTCCAGCCCGATAGGTTAATCTTGGTCTATTGGTTACACCGTGATAAATCATCAGCCAGCCGGCGTCAGTCTTGATTGGAACTGGACCCATCCCGATATGGCTTTCTTCCCAGGGTTCCTTCCTGAGCATCATTCTATATTGATCCATATGTCTGAGATAATCTTCCCAAAATCCACGATCATCTAATTGTTCAAGACTATCCAGATATGCTACCTGGATATCAGGCCTCAAACGATGGATCATTACTATCTTATTATTTACACGCTCAGGAAGTATTGTTGCATCTTTTTCCCAAAGGAACATATCCGCTGGATCTTCTGACCATCTTTTGACATAGTCGCCGAGTTTACTATTTTCGCGAATGATTTTGAGTGCTTCACCTGTCTCAAAAAGTGGCCCAATCAAACGACGGTTTTCCATTGAATCCACACTGCCGCCTGATGCATAGCCTAACCGGGCATGGTATCCATCCCATGCAGTGTAAAACAGGTGATATTCGCCTTCAAACCAAACCAGCCTTGGATCTTCTACACCTTCCTTTTCAAAATCATTTTCCGGTTCCATTAAGGGTTTTGACAGACGATCAATGACTACAGGATTACCAGCCTGATAACGAGCACGAAGGTATCCGATTGTCGATTTGAAATCCTGGGCAACAGCCCTATACAAAATATGATAATCTTCATTATTTTTGATAATGCATGGATTAAGGACAGCTCTACGGTCAAAATAATTGTCACTTGGTTGCAGGAATAACCTTCGATTAAATACTTCTGGTTTAGCTAACAATGGATTTCTTCCTCTCGCTTCACCGGACTCGTTGATTGCCGTTCTATGAATTCAACACCTTCACGTATTATTTTATTTTGTGTGAATCGTTTATGAATCAGATCTGCAAGGGTTCGAATTGCAATCGCTCCAAGATCCTCTTTATTTACACGAATTGTTGTAAGCTGTGGATCAATAAGGGTGCAGATCGCAACGTCATCAAAACCAACAATAGATAAATCTTCCGGGATAGATATTTTCTGCTCTTTCGCTGCATTTATCACACCACTTGCCATTGCATCATTTGCACATATTATTGCAGTTGGCTTCTCATCGACGCTCCATAAATCCTTGAAGGCAGAGTTGCCTTTTGAAGGACTCATCTCCCCTTTTGCAAATATTACCCACTCGCTTTTATTTTTAATTCCACCCTCTTCAAGTCCTTCGTAAAAACCATTCAGCCTGTCTTTAACGCTGGGATGATCGATTTCTCCACCGACAAAAGCTATCTTTCGATGACCCATTTTTAGAAGATGCCGAACTGCCATCCGGATTCCTCTTCGATTATCGATTAATACTTTTGAGCAATTGTGAGTGTCATTGCCATAGTCAATCATTACGGTAGGAACGTTTCGATCAAGCACAGCATTAATCAGCTTTTGCGAAACTCGACCGGCGATCATTACTCCGTCAACATTGCTTTCTTGCAAAAACCTGGGAAGTTGGTGTGAATTTCCATTACCATTGAATGAAATGGAAGTAAGAAGGACATACAGATCGTGTTTTCGCGCTTCGATTTCAGCGCCCAGGAATACCCTCGTATAGAATGGCTCCGCACGATTGAAATGTGATTCCGATACTATGAATCCAACATTGCCACTTGTACGAGTTGCAAGGTATCTCGCCAAACGTACCGGCGTATAATCAAGTTTTCGAATTGCAGAATTTACCCTGTTTCGAGTGTCGAAACTGACATACCCCTTTTCGTTAATAACGGCGGAGACAGTGGAGGGAGATACTTTAGCCAACTTGGCAACATCACGAATTGTATAAGCCATGAAACCTCGAAACGTTTCGACATTTAGTAAGAATACCAAATATCGAAGAAAACGAATCTATTCATTAAAGATTGAATAACAATGTGTTACTATATAAAACATGTGAGACATTTATTCTCGAACCGGTTCGACATTATAAGATGAAAACTTTAGGTTGGCTTGTCAAGAGAAAAATGTAAATTTTATATTTTCCCAAGGGATAATGGCTCCGGAGTCACCTCACCGGAAATGATCATTAGTATTTCGCTCTTGCGGATTCTCTCGAGGTTAACGCGGTCTTCAAAGTGTCAAATCCATCTTCCAGGCTAACATTCAGTTTGATGTGTGGATTATCGATGGAAGTTATTAGATTTTCTATCATTGATCTTACACAAAATCTGTAAACATCCAACTTCTTGTCCGGTAATGCGAATGTTCCAGTGATCATTCCATATGATTTATATGGTTTACCACCGCAATAAATGGTCTGAGCCGTTTTTTGAAAATTAGAATCCTGAATATTCCCATTATTGTAGGGATATCTTTGATCCACTTTGAATCCAGGTAGTTTATAGATTTCTTTTTCAATTTCAGGATTGACCATTGCTCTCACTCTCCCCTGTATTGGAATCCAACCATACAACTCTAATTCCAGCAGATCAAATAACAGACGAATCGTTGTACTCTCGAAAATATCAGGACGGGCAAAATCATGATAGTGACTCGCGATCAATCCGTTTTCATATAAAACGTTTATATAAACTTGGTCTTCCTGACCCTCATTTCGATTATGAGAAGCTCCCTTAACGTGTTTAATCGGATACATTGCGAATAAATCAACTAGGTCGAGAAAGTGAACGGCATGTTCAACAGCGATTCCTCCTGAAACACTTTCATCCCAAAACCAGTGGTCCTGTGGAAGGGATTCATCTTGTGCATAGTTTTCAACTACGGCTCTTCTCAATTGTCCAAAGACACCGGATTCACTCCATTTAACTACCTGTTGAACAATCGGATTGAATCTCAACATGTAATTTACAGTTGCTTTCATTCCAGTAAATTCGCTGACATTAATAATCTCCCTGGCATCTGTAAGATTTGTTGCAAGAGGCTTTTCAATAAGTACGTGTTTCCCAGCTTTCATGGAGGCTATTGCCAGTTCCGCATGTGTGGAAGGGGGGGTCACAATTGAAATTATTGATATCAATGGATCACGAATCATTTTTCGCCAATCATCATAGATATTGAATTCACCGGCAGGGATATTGGATACATTCTGATCCGCAATTCCAATGACAGACGCTCCCTTAAGATTTGACCATGATTTGTGCAGGAAGGCTCCAAATCCTCCATAACCGATTATACCGATACCATGTTGTGACATCATATTCTCCTTAATTTGAGGTCATCTTTAAAATAGGTTGATTACGAATTAGTTTCAATTCTATCTTTGTTATTATATATTTTTCTTTATTTAACCGGCAGATTTGGCATGTCTCAAAGCGGTCACTTCAAACTCCTTGGTGTAATTTCAATCATTTCTATGATGATCGCTTTCTTCTTTGGCTGCTCTAAACAAAATATCACTTCTACTGACCCATGCCTTTGGATCGCAATTGCCGAATCAGATACTATAACTGTTGAAGAGTTTAAAAACCGTTATTCATTTACTCCTCATATTGGTAAAGGATCAGAAGCAAAAATATTATTTCTCAAAGCCCTGGTTATCGAACGTCTGTTAGCACAATATGCAAGCGAATCAAAAACAGATAAAAAAACCAATTGTAAAATACTACTTCAACAATTTGCTGACGAAGCTGTAGTTGAAGGTTTATTAACTAATGCGATAAAGGCAAGAGTATCGATCAGCGATGCTGAAATACGTGAGCATTATTCCAGGTATTCAAGGCGGTTGAACATCAATGCCTGGGTGTTCAGTGATTCGATTACTGCATATAAAGCATTTGAAAGATATAATGGAGGGCAGAATTTTCGTGATTTGAGTTTATCTGAAACAGGAAATAGTAATACCAAGTACTATGAAAATCAAAATCTTATTTATAATCAAACAGAAGAAAATCTGGAAAAAACGGCATATAATCTTTTGCCTGATCAAGCTGGAGAACCGGTTCAGGTTAACAACGAATGGTGGCTTCTGAAACTTAACTCCTCTGAAACAACAGAAATGAAAAACGAACAGAATTTTCATGCAAAATCTGAATATTTGCGCAATGTTATTTATAAGAGAAAGAGCTATTCTAAACAGAAAACATATATCGCGGAGGTAATGAAAGGACGTTCCATTAAAATTGATCCCGGGGGTTTTGACTGGTTGGTGGATCATCTTCTGCAAATCCTGCCAGGAGAACAGAACGATGAAGGAATATCTCTGCCTTTAATAGCGACTCCCCAGGTACAATTTGACCCGGAACTGGTAGAAATGAACGAGAAAGACAAATTGGATTTGCCTTTAATCACACTGGATGGCTCAAAGAAAGAATCCTGGTCCCGCCGAGAAGTATTGGAGAAGCTTTATTCCATGCCGAGAACTTTGAATCCTGCGGATCGAAAAATATTTGCTCAAAACTTATACCAGGCGTTACTCTGGCTTGTAGAATTCTCAGCACTTGCAGAACAGGGATTAGAACAGGGGATAGATAATGAGCCTGAAGTGGTTGAGGAGATTGAGATATGGCAGCAACATGTCAGAGCACAATTTGGCTTGGAAGCCTTAATGGCTGACCGTGGAATCACGATGTCTGCTGATGGAATAGATCAATTGGTTGACTCGACACGACTTTCCCGGCAGGATGATATCATGGAAGAATGGTTGGCGGAAACATTCAGTAAAAAGAAAATCCAGTATAATTTGAAACAACTTACTGATTTAGAATTACCTGATTCACCGGCATTGATAAGAAAAACTCATTTCCCCAACAGACCTATCTTACCAATCCCGATAGGTTATCGCTGGACTCCTTATCTAACTACTGAATGAATATTGTCAAAGGTTTGGCAAATAATAATCTCAGATTGTTTTTTATTACCATGCGTGACACACTCCTGACACACTCGGAGGCAAAAAGCCACCAAATTCAGCAATAATCTACAAAATCCCTCCTCTTGTAAGTGTCAATTATACATGTTGTAATCTGTTGTATATAATTGTGTTTTTTGATCTTGCTAAAGCTACGGACCAGAAGGCTCGGGGTTCGAATCCCTACAGGCGTACTTAATTAACAAAAGGGATGTAGTGTTCTCAGCCTTATTCATTGTGTGTGATCCACCCTTGAACCACTTTGCATATGCAAATCCCTCTAACAGAAAATTTGCTTTGTGAAAAATATGTACATGGTGGCACACTCGGAGGCAATAACAGGCAAAATGTTACAGTTGCCAACGATAAAGGAATTTCTATAAGCATTTAACTATATAGTGGTTATCTTCTGTTGAGTGTTGCTGTTTATCAAATGCATCGGCCTTCTAAGCCGGGGGTTTTGGGTTCGAGTCTCAACTGGCGTACTTATTATATATCAATACAATAGATTAACAACACTAAGATATCTCTGAGAGTATTCTCTCTTCTCTAAACCATTAGAACTACCTTCATGCTTACTCTAATTCCAAATTAACAAAAATGCTCGATTCTTCTATCGTGTATTTTCTGATCAACTCTTGTCTTTTCTTAACAACGGGTTGATTTCACTGACAAAGAAAGATAATTAATCCAAAAATCTTCATTCAAATCCTGCAAGTACGACTACTAAAATTTCTCTGTGATCTTGTCTCGCACAAAGGTGCAAAGAAAAAAAGA
>Ga0075120_10000155_pt1 | contig 53818 bp, 50 predicted proteins | sample AntAceMetag02UKL_FD_69792 | JGI IMG/M metagenome (GOLD analysis project Ga0075120, IMG submission 69792) | Saline lake microbial communities from Ace Lake, Antarctica - Antarctic Ace Lake Metagenome 02UKL | ecosystem: Environmental > Aquatic > Non-marine Saline and Alkaline > Saline | place...
CCAGAAGAAAGCAACCTGCTGCGACCGGGCGGGGTAGAAACCAGCACAGCGGCTTTTTTGCCTCTACTTCCGGCATAAGCCGGACGGTTCACCCAAACCGATTTTGTCTGGACACCCAGACTTCCAGTCGAAGTATCAAATGATGCCTCGGCTATATAATAGTGGTTCCCCTAAGGGACCCGTAACAAAGGAGTAATACAAGATGGCTGAAGGTACAGTAAAATGGTTTAACGATTCAAAAGGTTTTGGTTTTATCGAGCAGGATGGTGGCAAGGATTTATTTGTTCATCATTCAGCAATTCAGTCCGAGGGATTTAAATCCCTGACTGAAGGTGCGCGGGTAACTTTTAATATTGTTGAAGGCCCAAAAGGACCGGCAGCAGAGAATGTTGTCCAGCAATAAGCACTGATATAGGCATTGTGAAGGCCCTGCACCCTGCAGGGCCTTTTGTAACATAATTTTTTTTATGTCAACCACAAAACATTAATGAGGATTTAATCTTGTTTAAACCAAACTATTCATTTGAAAAGCGCCAGAAAGAATTGGCAAAGAAAAAGAAAAAAGAAGAAAAAAAGCAACGCAAACTGGAGAAACAAAACAATCCTGTCGAGGAAAATGAGAACACTTCTCCTCCTGAAGATTAACCCGTTTGCTAAAAAAGAGTGCAACTAAGAATCGCTGGTTGCATTCAGGACTTTTTCTTGATAAGAATTAACAAGTATGTCAGCCTATAAAACTATTGAGCTTGTAAATTTAATATACGCTTATTTAATAGGCATGGATGATGTTTGCCTTGCGCCCTTTCTTGCGGACTGGCCTTCTAAACCTTTCAAAACCCGCATTGTTTCCCAAAAGAGACTCCCCGTTCTTTCATATTTGCCAGAGCTTGTTCCAGAAAAAAATATCAAAACTAAAAACATTGTCAAAATGCTCCAGACCTCGGCTGCGCATCTTAGTTGGGGGCAGACATATTCAACAAAAGATTTTGGTGATGCCTTTTTAGAAAAATATGGTTGGGCAGAATTAATAGGGCTGCGTGGACAGATTAAAAGCAAAAATATCGCCTGCGGATTCCTATTCCTGGGACCCGACATTGAATATCCAAAGCACAGCCATGAGGCCCAAGAGGTTTATGTGCCATTGAGCTCCCAGTCTCAATGGATACAGGGGAATGGTGATTGGATATCAAGGCTGGCCGGTATTCCGATATATCACGGGTCAGGGCTAACACATGGAATGCGAACGGGAAACAAACCTCTACTTGCTCTATATCTTTGGCAAGGGGGTAATCTTATCCAAAAATCACACATCGACTCTCGATAAATAGAAATCCAAACAAAAGCTAACATGCAGTCCTTTGTTTGGATTTTGTGACAATCTCTAAAAATGAAATAAATATTTCTTATGTTAAAAAATGAAATATTTATCTTGATTTAATGGTTTGATTCTGTTTTAAATTGAGTTGACGCTATCAGAAAAGGAGTTTTTCATGAATACAGAACGAGTGATTGATTCAAGGAGAAATAAATGACAACAGGCGGACTCATAGGAGGTATTTATAAACCTCTTACAGATCAGGACGTTGAAACAATTCATCAAAAAGCGCTTGATCTTCTTGAACAGGTAGGTGTTGGATATGAAGACAACCTTGAACCACTTGAAATGCTTGAAAAGGCTGGCTGCACAATTGACGTGAAAGCCCATAAAATCTTCATGCCCCGTGACCTTGTCACAAAAATGGCAAACAAGGCTCCTGGAGAATTCACTCTTTACAGCAGAGATGGAAAAAATGACCTTTTTATCGGTAAAGATCGGGTCTATGCCGGGACAGGTGGAACCACTGTCAATATTCTTGATATAGAAACCGGAAAAATGCGGGACACACTTCTCAAAGATCAGTACAACATAACCAAGCTCGTTGATACACTTGACAATATTCATTTTTATCAAAGTGCAGTAGTCCCGCTTGATATACCGGGAGAACGCTATGATCCCAATATATTATTTGCTGCCATGATGGGGACAACAAAACATATCATGTTTGGATGTAACTTTCGATCCGGCCTCAGAGAATCATTTAAAATTGCATCCATGGTGGTTGGAGGCGATGAAAACTTAAGAGCAAAGCCGATATTTTCCATTTCAGCCTGTGTTATTATCAGTCCTTTAAAATTTTGCTCTCAAAGCGTTGCAAATGTTCAGCAGGCGGCAAAGCTTGGGATACCAACCACGATAACCAGTGCTCCCATGAGTGGTTCAACAGCTCCCATGACAATGGCAGGCACGCTTTTGCAAACCCATGCAGAGGAGCTTGCAGGAATAACCCTCCATCAGTTGACCGTGCCGGGAGCGCCTGTTCTGTATGGAGCCCTGCCAGCAAGAGCAGATATGAAAACCATGGGGTACCGTGGAGGAGCCATAGAATGTGGAATGATGCAGGCTGCCCAGCATCAGCTCAGTCAGCATATTGACATTCCCAACTATGCATCATCAGGCTTGAGTGACTCAAAAATACCTGATGCCCAGGCAGGATGGGAAAAAGCTTTTAGTACACTATTGGCTGTTATGGGCGGCAACAATTACATTCATCATGCAGCTGGAATGCTTGAATCTATGAATGCCGTAGCATTTGAACAATATATTATTGATGACGAAATAATTGGTGCTTCCTGCAAGCTATTAAAGGGTATCTGTGTTGATGATGAGCATCTCGGGTTTGATGCAATTGTTGAAGTGGGCCCGGGGGGACATTATCTCATGAGTCCACACACCTTAAAACATATGCGGTCTGAATATTTTGAAGGCAATGGTATCAGCCACACTGGCAACAGAAGTGCCTGGGAAAAGGCAGGGTGTAAAGACACATGGCAAAGGGCCAATGAAATGGCCAAATCAATAATTTATAATGATATTATCCCAAAAATAGATAGGGAAATTGAAGCAAAAATCAGGGATCAATTTGATATCGCCCTTGATATCAGCAATTAAACGCCTTAAAGCCATCATATTATTTATTTTTAAAGGACTGCACCTCTGTTGTATATTCATCATACTTTTGAAGATTCTTTAAAACCTGGTCCGGTAATCTATCACTGAATTCAGAACATAAAACAGTTAAAAAAGCAATGGGAGCGGTATAGCTTTCTCCAAAAGGTAAAAGATTAACAGGAATGTAAAGTGATATTTCAGATATATCCACCAGGGGTGACATGGGGGTATCCGTGATCGCTATAACATGGGCACCTCTTTTTTGAGCAATCCTTCCAAAGGTTATGGTTTCCTGGGGGTACCTTGGGAAGGACAGCAGGAAAACAACAGAATCTTTTGTTATTTTTTCCAATGCAGCAAAAGCAGGTATGCCGGAATGCTGAATAATATCTGTTTGATGGTTTATTTTGGATAAATTCTGACCAAGATATAAAGCAAGCGTGGATGCTGCAAGGCTGCCGCTAACACAAAATCTGTCCGCCTTCAGCATAAGGTCCAGGCATTTAATATAATTTTCTTTGTGAATACTTTCAAGAAGATTTGCAGTGTTGTTGATTTCCTGCCGAAGCAATTTGTGATAAATGGATTTGGGCTCAGGACTTTCCTCTTTATAGTCACCCATAACATTTTTGAGTTTGAACCGGTTAAAAGCAGTAAGGTCTGACTGAAGTGATTGTTGAATGAGTTTTGAGAATTCTGTATATCCTTTGAATCCTAACGTTCTGCAAAACCTCACGATTGTTGCAGATGAGACAGAAGACTGTTTGGAAACATCTGCAATTGACAAAAAAGCAATTTCTTTTGAGTGTTTCAATACATAATCTGCAAAAATACTATGCTGCTTTGAAAAACTTTTTTTGTTGGTAATTATTTGGTCAAATAAATTATTCAAAATAAACAAACCTTTGTAGAATTTTATGAGTATAATTAGCAAAGGCTATAGTAAAAGTAAAGATCTGGAAAAATCAGTTTATTTAAGTGAATATCTCAGTGACAATGTTCAGAGAATAAATTAATCATTGCTTACAAAACAAATATTTCATAAATAATAAAAACATTCATCCACAAGGATTTGAAATTCCTGGCTCTAATCTTCATTTGTTAGAACCAAAGCAACACGAAATTTATGCGGTATTAGAACCCGCATAGAATTAGACATGAGTTTATTTTATTTAACAAACAATCCAAGGAGAATTTAGATGGTATTAAAAATTAAAAAGATGAACCTGCCTGATTTTTTAGCCCCCTGGCTGGATCGTTTCTATGAACCCCTGGAAATTGATCTTTTGCAGATACTTGCAGACAAACCACTTGAAAAAAAACAGATAGTCGCGCTTTTGGAAAAAAACAAAACCCTGAAAGATTATAATAATTTTGATACGTTTCTGGAAAGAGCCTGGCAAAGGGGTGTTGTCAAACTTCTTGATGACCAGCGCATCGAACCGGAAGATTTCCATATCAGATTTGATTTTTGGGCATTATTTGAAGGTTGGAAGGATCTGCCCGTTGAAATAAAGGACAAGTTAAATCATTGGGAATTAAATCATTACATTGCATCCCATGCCCAAATTGCAGAAGACCTGAAAAACAAAAACCAAAGAGATCCTTATAAAATATACCCAGAATACATTTTGCTGAATGAAGTTAAGGCACTATTCGAAAAAATCCCAAAGTTTTATTTATGGCCCTGCAATTGCCGGGCAATGATTGGAAACTGCGAAAAACCTGAATTCACCTGTATCAGATTTTCAAATACCAGGGGAATCGGGTGGGAAATTTCAAGGGAAAAAGCCCTGGACATTGTACAAGAGGCCAATAAAAAGGGACTTATGCAAAGCGCTGAAATTGGACTGGATAAACATGGCATGATTACAGGTGCTTTATGCAATTGCTGCAGTGACTGCTGCTTTCCCCATCAGCTCTCCCAAAAACTCAATGTTCAAAAATATTGGCCCATAAGCCGTTACCTGGCACAGCCTCCGACCCAGGACTGCATCAAATGCGGAAAATGTGTCCGGCGATGCCCTTTTGGTATCATATCCCAGGACAACGACATCAAAGAAAAAAAACGTCTGGTTCCTGTAATTGATGCTGAACAATGCAGGGGATGCGGTGTCTGCGCCACAGGATGTCCTGAAGGTGCCATTAAAATGGAACAGATAAGGGAATCCTTGTTTGAAGAGAAATTAAAGGTACATGAATGATGAACAATGTAAAATCAGCAATAATAGAAATCAAATCCGAGTTGATTGAATTTGCTCAGGAATTGATAAAGATAAAGAGCTACTCAGGTGATGAGCAAGAGATAATCAAGCACATAAACGAGAAAATGAACCAACTTGATTATGACGAGGTGATCATTGATGCCATGGGAAATATTGTCGGTCGAATCGGAAATGGGAAAACAATCATTATGTTTGATTCCCATATAGATACTGTGGAAGTCAATGATGTTTCAAAGTGGACACATGATCCCTTTGGCGGCCATATCAAGGACGGCAGGCTCCATGGAAGAGGTTCCGTTGATATGAAATCAGCTGCAGCAGCCTCCATCTATGCAGGGGCTGTCGCAAAAAAAATGGGACTTCATATGGATAAAACAATATATGTATCCTGTACTGTGCTGGAAGAAGATTGCGATGGTGAAAACCTGAAACATTTATTTAATGAGTGCCGCATTCATCCCGACTATATGATTATCTGCGAGCCATCCGGTAACAAGCTTGTTACAGGCCATAAGGGAAAAGCACAGGTCGCCATTAAAACCCATGGAATATCTGCCCATGGATCTGCCCCTGAAAAGGGGTTAAATGCCATTTATGAAATGTCCCAAATTATACAGAGGATTGAAAAAACAAGTGAATCCCTTATAAAAGCGGAAGGGGGAAATGGTACATTAGTGGCCTCAAAAATTTCCAGTGTAAGTGCATCTTTAAATGCGGTTCCCTTTGAATGTGAAATATATCTGGACCGTCGCCTGGTATTGGGTGAAACAAAAAAAACCGTGAAAAAAGAAATGGATGCCATTATTAAAGGGAAAAAGGCATCATGGGAGATTGGCATCCTTAATCGTAAATCCTGGACCGGAATGGATGTAATCTATCACCCGTTTCATTTGCCTTGGCAGATTGATCTTGATCATGTCCTTTCAAAGGCCTGTTTTAAAGCATTTAATGCAGCCTTTGGATCTGATCCTGAATTAGATTATTGGGATTTCAGCACCAATGCAGTTACAACAACAGCCATGGGAATACCTACCATTGGCTTTGGGCCGGGTGAGTATAAACTGGCTCACATGGTCAATGAAAACTGTGAAGTCAATCAAATTGTTGATGCCTGCCAATTCTATACAGCAGTGATTGATAAACTGGGATAAAGTTGCTTCACAGCGCATACAGGTCACATCGCCCATTGGAATAGTAAAACCTTCCGAAAAATCGCCATTTAGGGAATTTGGCTGTATCATAGGTCGCATTGACAGTGCTCTTTGTGATGTTATACGTCGTATTCAAGGTGGAACATGAAATTAAAACCGTTCCCCAAAAAGCACAAAAAATTAGTATTTTGAAATTTATCATATGTAAATATGTTGTGTATAAATTAGTAAAATAAGGAAGTGAATGAAAATAATCTTAAGAACGGAGATCTGATAGTCCTCAATGATGACCATGCCGCTATGGTTTACCATGTTGAAAACACAGGAAAAATTCATTTAATTTATTCATCAGGAAAAAGGCGACGAGTCTTATCCTTTACCAGTGACCATATTGTATTTCAGGCTTACTGGCTGGAAAACCTCAAGGGCTTTTACAGATTGTCTGATACAATGCTCGCACCAGGTGATTGATAGTGTGATTCATTTGGTTATTCATTGTTAAATGTAGCCAAGTATTTAATTTTTTTTTTATTCATTAAATTATATGACCCAGAATCACTATTATAAGGCATTCTTCCGTATTCTACTTTTTAACTGTTGATTGGTAAATGAATCAATTTGATATACGGTTAGGGTTTTCATCGTAGCCAACTGTCCTCATTGCTGCTGATTATGGGATACTTTATCACTTGTTTGGGATAGAGAAATTTAAAGTTTATGCCGGGATTATATTTTTTTACCAACCAAATCGGCAATTCCAATTCATTGGCACAAACATTCCAGATATTATCTCCTGATTTAACGATATAAGTCTCAATGCCTTGGACTGAAAAGGATTCGAAAAAGTCTTCCTCAATCTCTTTGTGATATTCAAATCGTAGTATTTCAAATTGTTGGGCATTAATTTTTCCTATGGGTATTTCAATGGTTTGGTTAATGGATATTGGGTCTCCATATTTAAATCCATTTAGTGATCGAATGCTTTGAGTTGTTGTTTTAAGCCAGTCAGAATAGTGACCCAGCGTTTCTTCAGCTTCAATCTTTATAAGCCCCACGGTATTCCCTTTTTTAATATACGTCTTCAAGATTTTTAAATCAACTGTAACGATAAAAGGGTTGATCTCAGGCTCTTCAATGATGGATTTGGGTGCTTGCACTGTCATAGATTTCTCTGGGGGCTCAATGGCTACAGGTTTTGATTCAGGTGTTTTATCTGCTTTTGATTGTAATGTTTTATTTGGTTTTTCAATTTGTACTTCCGCCGACAGGGCTTTTTTTTGAAGTTCTTTTTTAGGGTTGATAGCTTTTGCAATCAATGTCTGTTTAATTATGATTTTTTCATCCTTAGCAGGGATTCTTAAATTCTGCCCGATATAAATCGTTGCCCGCCGGTTCAATGCATTGGCCAAAATCAGGTCATTCAGTTTAACCGAGTGGAGTCTGGCAATTGATCCTGTAGTATCTCCTTTCTGGACTTTGTGAAATTGGCTAGGTTTTTGAGCAGAATGATAAAGTGATTTCATTTTTTTGGAAAGAGACACAACATCAATATGTTCAGGTAATCTTAAGGAAAAATTTTTAGGGATATATTTTTGGCCATTTATCACAGGGGATCTCAAAGAAGGGTTCAGATCAATGAGTGTTTTAATGCTAATGTTTAAATGGGATGCAATTTGATTGGCAGATAAATACCCCTTTGTTTTAAGAATTTTGAAAGTATTGGGTTTATTATACTTTATTTTGCCAAAATAGGGTTCCGGATTTTTGGCAATATGCCTTGCAGCCAAAAACTCTGAATAAAAATTTCGGGAAGCGAACTTAAATGACCGACTGCGATAAGTCCGAACTATATTTTCATAACTCCCTTTTGCATTTTTAGCACGACGCATTCCTGCCAAACCATGGTTATAGGCTGTAATGGCCATGGGCCAGTTTTTTAACTCTGCATAGTTCTTTTTTAACAGGCGGGCTGAAGCGTCGGTTGAAATATAGGGGTCACGGCGTTCATCCACTACATAGCCGATTATCATATAACGTTTTCCAGTGGATCTTGTAAACTGCCAGATTCCTGCTGCACCAAACTTGGAATACGCCTTAAAATTAAACGAGGATTCAACACAGGGAAGATAGGTAAGGTCAGCAGGTAATCCATGGCTCGCAAATATGCGTTTAAATTCTTTGATAACAGACCCGGAGCGGATCAATCCTTCTCTGAATTGCTTTTTTAAACCCGACTGACGTCGAATATTAGAGGCCGCTACTTTAAACGTTTTTGAACTGGTACCCGGTTTAAACAATGCCGCCACTTTCTGTTCTTCTTTTGTGAGGTTGGTCTTCTTTTGGGATAGGGCAAGGAGGATGGTTTTGTATTTTTTATAGACAGCTTTTATTTTTTTTTTGTTGTTCTTGGAAGCTGTTCGGGTTTGAGATGGATCAAGTTTAATGACGTCATAGATAATGTTTAAATTATGGATATCATGGATAATACCCTGTTCTTTTGAATACTTTGTAAAAATGTCGATCCAGAAATTCACATTCGGTTTTATAACAGGATAAATGGGGAAAGGTTCATCTGATAATTTAGGCGCAGAGGAGGTTGCAGCAAAAGCGTCTGGAGTAGTTGTAAAAAAAAGAACATGATACAAAAAGAGAAATAGAAAAATTTTTACTATTAAACAAAAATTGCCTTTTTTAGACAATCTGAATGCAAAGACCATAAAATCTCCGGTTACTATTTTTTTATAAAGAAATTGAAACAACGAGGATCAAAGCTACCATAAAACTTAACAGTTTTAAACGATTGATTTTTTTAAATGGCATCAACTGAATGATACAACAGTTATGAAGGTTTACTATTGCTTCCCAGCAAGAGCCCTATCCTCCGAGCTGACAAAAATAGAATATTAAAAATGTTAAAAAACCGCAATATAATGGTACAATTAATTTTAAGTAGGCAATATGTTTATCATCAAAACATCATGTTTGACGTATAACATATAAGTCATTGATATAATCAGAAATATCGAGATATGTTACGTCAAGTGATATATAAAAATTAAGCGAGCCCAGACCGGACTACTGGCTTAGTCCAAACCCGGCAAATCGCTTAAGAAATCATGTTTTTAACTATGACTCTGTCTCTAAATATTTCATAAAAGCTGTTTTCTTGCCCGCAGTTTGGCGTTAATCAACTGGTTATGGCTTAAGCGAAGAAGGTTTGCAAGTTTGTGGGCAAAGTGGTCCTCATGCGCTTCAAGGTGATTGTCCAGCAAAATGATACGCCAGACAGATTCCATTATGTCGATCTTTTGCTTTTCGGAAAAATTTTCGTTTATAAATTGAGTATAACGAAAAAGGTCCACATACTCTCTGTGTTCTTTATCCCTGTAAGCGAGCAGGGTATCAATTTCCTGTCGGGATATCCCAAAATTTGTCACAAGTGTTGCAACAAGATGCTCTTTTTCTTCTCCACTGCACTCACCATCTGCATAGGCTGCCTCAAGCAGCAGTAAGGTCAACGCCAAATGGGCGTTTAGAAAATCCTGGTCTGTAGCCTGTGCTTTGCCATTGTTGCTGCCAATAATTTTTTTTATTAAATCAAACATCTTCCTGTGATATCCTTTTTTTATCCTGAGAGTTTAAGGGTTGCGCTTCCAAAAAAATATCCTCTACCGGATTCCAGGACCATTCCGGGCTCTCCTTTTCCGTGCCGTAGGCCCAGATCTGGCGCAATGTTTCCGTTTGGGTATTTTGTGCTCCGTGGATCTGCTGTTTGGGTACATATAGGGCACACCCCGGCGATATTTCTATGGTTTCATCTCCGCTGAACATCACACCACTGCCCGCAATGGTGAAAAAAATTTCGGGCTGATCATGAAAATGACGCGAATAGCGTACATTTTCAGGGATTTTCATGGTTCCGTAATTCGTTTCCGGGTGAGAGCCGTGCTTCTTGTCAAAGAGTGTTTTCCAGAGCATGCCCTTGCTGCCTTTGGATGGTTCCCAATATTGCCAGGGAACAAAATCATCGGCAATGGCCCATCGTGTTTCGGAAAGATTTACAATATCAAACAGGGCGGCGTTTTCTTCGCAGGAAAGTTCCGTCTTAACATCTGTTCCGAGTATCTCGCAGGCATATGTGTAGACATAACGCAAAGGTTCATTGCCGATCACTTCATAGGCATGGGGGATGCCCCCCGGAACAAAATCAGCAGAATCAGGTCCAAGCTCAATCCTTCTTTTACCGAGTCTGGACCATACACGACCGGATAGAATATAGTTGCACTGGGCATGGGCATGGGTATGAAGCGGCAAAACTGAAGCCGGATCCAGTTCAGCATAACCCAGAAGAAACTCCCGGCAACCGCAGGTATCCATGCTCAATAAATTTTTCCATCGAAGCGGCCCAAGCTTTGAATCGTTAAAACAATCCCAGGCCACATCGGAAATGTTAATCGCTTTTTTTAACATAATAAGACACTCTCCCCGTTTATGGTGCAAACCGCATATGATTATTATAGGAAGACGCTTTTTGTCAAGGATACAAATACTGCGGCTTACTCATTCAGGCAAATATTCAGGTTGCGCAACATTATACTTATTTTTTATTTTCAACATATTTGATCAAATCTTTTTCAATTGAAGAATCAATATCTGGTTTTTCATAGGTCAAAAGCCTTTTTTCAAGCAATTGTGATGCCCTTTGATCCATTTGTCTTGGTTCCATTTTTAACCATTTGGAATGAATGGCCCGGGTATTTAAATCAGGAATGAAAAATTCGCTTCTACAGCGCCTGGCTGTGTGAGGTTCAATAAGATAATTACCCGAAGTTCCCATTTTTTTTATCATATCCATTGCAAAGGCATCTTCACTGAACTCAATGGGTTTTATCAACTTTTTGATGGCGCAGCACAGATCTTCATCTGCTATAAACTTTTCAAAACTCATGGCCAGCATTGAGCCGTAAGTACCACAGGCATGGAGACTGATGTGAGCTCCGCTAAGGGCAGCTGTGGTCATCATCATTGAAGATTCCATTCCGGCCTGATAATCCAAACAGAAAGATTCGGTCAAAGCGCCCTGGCTTCGGCACGGGATATGATAATACCGGCCAAGGGCTGTCACAATTGCAGTATGCTTGGCATCTTCAGGAGAGGCATTGACATATCCACCGGTTTTCATATCAGTGGGACTGCCGCCCAGACCATAGACGATTGGTGTGCCAGGGTTGACAAGCTGGGTAAGGCATATTCCTGCTAATGTACAGGCATTTGAGATTACAAGGGAACCTGCAATGGTTATCGGTCCTGAGGACCCCATGGAACAGGCGGAATGAATGATCAGGGGTTGTTTTGCCCTGGCATATACCAATAGGGCATCCACCATTTCTTCGGCATACTGCAGAGGAGATAAAGAATCCACAAGATTGAGCATAACAGGCTTATCCGTGTTCCCCCATATTATTTCGGCCATTTCCAATGATTCTTTGGCACAAATTTTAGAAGAAGTACTCCCCATGAGGGGCTTATCCGTAAGCAACATTGTTGACAGCAGCATATCAAGATGGGCTGTTTTTGTCGGCACATCATTGGGCTGAGCCACGATGGAAGAGTTAAAATCCAGGGCTTTGGATGTCTGTACAAGTTTACAGAACTTTTTTGTGTCATTCAGCACGGCAGGCCGCATTTCACCTGATTTCTCAATAATGAAAGGAGGGCCGTAGCCAGGAGCCATCCTATAACTGTCATCACCTATCAGAAAGCTGTTTTTTTTGTTTCTGGCATGCAGCTCAAATCTTTGGGGTACGGTTTCAAGGGCTTTTTCAATATCTGATTGCTCAAAAAACACCATCTCTCCATCTATTTTAAATCCATGGTGTTTAAAAATATCCAGGGCTTCTTTGTTTGGAAACCGGATACCGGTTTCATTCAAAAGCTCCAAAGAATACGTATGAATCTGGTCCAGCATTTTGCCGTTAAAGTTAAAAAGCACACGGTTCATATCGTCTCATTCTCCTTTACCCGATTGTCAGGCAGCGGTCAGTTTGCGGATCAGTTCAACGGCTCCGGGTGCGTTGTCACTGAAGCCGTCGGCATTGATCTGCTGTGCATAGGCCTGTGTTACAGGTGCGCCGCCAATAATGGTTTTTGCTTTCAGACCGGCTTCCTTTAACGCCTCAACCGTTTTGGCCATTACGGGCATGGTGGTTGTTAAAAGGGCGGACAGACAGACTATATCAGCATCATGGGCCTGTGCCTCGCTCACAAATTTTTCCACGTCCACATCAACCCCAAGATCAATAACGTTGAATCCGGCACCTTCCACCATCATGGTCACAAGATTTTTACCAATATCATGCAAATCACCTTTTACCGTACCAATAATAACAGTACCTTTTTCCATCAGCGCATCACCGGTAAGATGGGGTTTTAAAACCTCCAGGCCCAACTGCATTGCCTTTGCAGCCTGAAGCATTTCAGGAACAAAAATATCGCCGCTGGTAAATTTTTCCCCCACAACATCCATGGCGGCAATGAGCCCTTTGTTTAAAATATCATCAATGGAAATGCCATCGTTAATGGCGGTTGTTACATTCTCAACCACTGCTTTTTTGTCAAATACAACCACTGAATTTAAAATATCGGTTATTATCATTGTGTTTTGCTCCTTGTTGTCCAAATTCATTACCTGGTTTTATTAACCGGCCCTATTATCCGGCTTTACTTTTCAATATCCTGTTATTTAAAAATCATTATACAGGGTATCATTTCCATTGAAAATTGATGACTTCCCTGTCCATGGCCAGATAATTTTCCCTGGGCGTGAAAGGAGAAGATGTTCCTGAGGTGGAAAAGATGTACCCTGTCATCCCCTTTGCCCTGTTAAGGTGTACCAAAGTCTCTTTAGCCACCTCGTCCGGTTTACCGATAAGCAGGGGGCCATTGGGATTGATATTATCAAAGATACAGATCTGCTCTTTGACTTTTTCCTTTAACTCACGGATATCCAGAACCTTTTCCTGGGTCAGGTTACCCGGCATGATACCGTGAATATCCATTTCCAGAAGCAGATCCACAATTCCTGTTTTTACGATATCCCCGCACATGTGAGGAAGCACCTTGGCCCCGAGACGGGACAATTCATTACACACCTTTTTGGTGGGTTCATGGACAAACTCTTTATAATGTTTTGGAGATAAAAGAATGGGACATTCCATGTCAGCCCCGTAAAATATATAATCCACCCCTGCATCAATCAAGGCTTTACCCAGCGCAATATCCAGAGGAACAATGGCTTCCTGCATGGCATGCACAAGTTCAGGGTCATCATACATGTCCATCATGATTTCATTTGTGCCCCTCAATCTTGTTGCAATGGTAAAAGGAGAAATATATTCACAGGCAATGGGCACTTCCCCTTTTAACTCTTTTTTGAGAAGTGTAACGCCTTCAAGAAAATTGTCCATACGCTTTGTAAACACATTGTTTTTTGCGATCCGCTCTACATCCGCCATTGAAAAAATACTGGTTTTTTCAATGATGGGAAACACATCTTCCGGATATTTCACCTGACAGTCCATGGCTTCGGGAATAATACCGCCAATAAACCCCATGCCCAGCATCACCCAGTCAAATTGAAATTCTTCCAGGCTTTTCATATGGGCTTTGAGCATTTCAGGGCCCTCAAGAAGGGCGGCTTTAAAAGTAGATCCATAGTAATTGCACACGGGTGCTTCGGTAAACGGCGCATTGGGCACCTTGTCTACGGGCATTAAATTTATGGCGGCTTCCATTCTTTCTTTGGCATTCATTTATGATTACTCCTTAGTTCAAGTTTTGGTCTCAGGTAATTCACAGGCGGGGTCATTAATATTTATACTATTCGCTGTTTTAACCCTTATCCTGATATGCTAGTTATACAAGAAAACCCGTATAACAGATTTCTACAGGTCCTGTCATAACAGCGATATTCTGTTCTTTGAGTTCAATCTCAACAGATCCTGCCGGCATGATCACGGTCATGCGATTTTTTTGCGTCAACCCTCTTCTATGGGCTGCTGCAACTGCAACACAGGCGCCTGTGCCGCATGCCGTTGTCAGAGTTCCGGGACGCTCCCACACAGAAAGCTTCAGTGTTTCCGAATCTATAAGCTGGGCAACACCAATATTTGCCTCTTCAGGGAAAAGGGGGTTTGTCTGAAGTGCTTTTCCATATTCTGGAAGATCAATGGCATCCAGATCCTCCACAAAAAAGACGGCATGGGGATTACCGATATTCATCCCCACAGGATCATTTAAAGGGCCTGTTCCAATATTCAGATGCAGGGTGTCCATCTCTTCAGATATTGGAATTTCCTGCCAGTCTGTCTTAACTTTTCCCATTTCAACGCTCACCTGTTTTTCACCGGCAAGACAACAGGTTAAAATCCCGCCAAGGGTCTGAATTTTAACCTCTTTTTGATCACGCTCTTTTAACAGCAGCCAGCCGATGCACCGGGTTGCATTACCACAGGCTTCCACTTCCCGGCCGTCAGGGTTGATAATGCGGACAAAGGCAATTGCATCAGGATCTTTTGGCGGTTCCACAATCAGCAGTTCATCCGCACCGACCCCCTCGTGGCGGTCGCATATGTGTACAATCTCTCTGGTTGAAGGGTTATAGGGGTCTTTTCTGCCATCGATAATGACAAAATCATTGCGCAGTCCATGCATTTTTACAAAGGGTCTGCCCAAAGGGATAAGCGAATTTTCAGTGTTTAAAAACCAAGATAGCTTTTCCATGCATCCTCATCTTATTAACGTTAAAAAAGTCTAAAAAATCAAATACAAAATGTAATTCACTTTGTCAAGAAATTATATGGATGTTGCTGATTTAATGTGACATAAACAATTAAAAAATAATGTCCTCTGACTCTGAAAGCCTCTCCTGAATACCCGTCAGAGCATTTTTATGGACCTCTTTTATGTGCGCTTTAAGAACCAGGGTTGCTGCTTTAACATCTCTGGATTTAATGGCATCAAATATGGCCGTATGGGCTTTGGCTGAATCTTCTGAAGGACGTGAAAATATAAGCTCCTGTCCAAACCTGAGATACAAAAAATCAAATAAATATTTTAAAATAAGGATGGATAAACTCTGACCGGATAATTCGGCTATGGACATGTGAAATTGAATATCCTTTACCAGTTTTAACCTTAAAGATCCTTTTTCACAGGCCTCAATATATTCATCCAGAGCAATTCCAATTTTTTTTGTACCTTGCTCGTCAAGGTTCAAAATGGTCTGGGCCAGCATTATAGGTTCAATGATGCTCCTAAGCTTATAGGCTTCATCAATTTCCTGGGAAGTCACGTTTTCGACAAAAAATCCCTTATTTTGTTCATGACGTACAAGACCCATAAATTCCATATGTTTCAGGGCCTGGACAACGGGTGTCAAACTCATGCTTAATCCATCAGCCATCCTCCTGTATGGAATCTTTTGTCCGGGCTTGAGTTCATTTGAAAAAATCATCTTTCTGATATCGTTGTATGCTTCCCTTGTAAGGTTTTTGCATTTGATATTTTTAATTTTCTTTTTCGGAATCACTCTAAACTCCTTTTTGTATTCAATTCATGATTCAATTTCTAAGACTATACCCAATTCAATTAACAGGTATGTCCAGCATCTCAAGATGAAGCTCTTTACCGGCATAGGGATTGCCGGCCGCAACCTCTTCGTTCAACTCAACACCCAGTCCAGGCTTGTTTGGAGGTATAAGATATCCATCTTCCCAGCAGGCCATTTCAATTGCGCTGAGTATTCCCATAATAGATATGTCAGGGCGCAGGGTAAAGCCGCTTCCATAGACTATCCGCCAGAGCTTCTCTATTTTAAACGGGTCAGAACCAATAACATACCGCTCACACACATCCCCTATCATATGTTCAACAACGTTTGGATGAAAGGGGATGGAATAGGCCTCGCCATAACCGACTATCCCGCTATCGGTTGTAAGTTTCAGGAAAATCCAGTAACGACCCCCGAAATGGGGTGGCGGGTTCCCCACTACAAATGTTTTGAAATCATTAATTTTCATTGCTGTTTATCCTTCAAATTTTTTATATTTACCTGCATCTCTTGGACTCTTTTTATGAAAGTGAAATCCAATAAAGCACAAATTTATACTAAAATCCATAACATTCCTGAGATTCAATTCAAAAATTAAAATGGTATATATTTTGACTTTGTATTACAAAATGAATAAAATTCATTTTTCTATATTTTTTCTTGACTTTCACTTAAAATTTTTAATAGACTCGACGACAGGTGCAGCAATCAAATCCAAGAGATGCGCCCTGCAAGATTCGTCTCTTGGGCATGGAAAAAATATAATCAATTTTTTAATCACTCTATTGATTATAATTTTTACTTTTTGATTATTAGTAAGCGTTTCATTTTTAATAACTTTATACTTTTGGGGAGGAATCAAGATTATGGCCACAAAAAAGGACAATCTATCAACTAAAAGAGTGCATCCCGGTGTTGAGGAAATGAAAAAAAGCCTCATAGAAGGAAAATGTTCCCGCCGTGAATTCTTACGCACAACAACCCTACTAGGCATATCTGCTACGACTGCCTATAGCCTTGCAAGCACAATACTGGGCGAAAATATTTTACCTGATCTGATTTCAACAGCCCATGCCGCTCAGAAAAAAGGCGGGGTCCTTAAATTTGGCATGCAGGTACAAGAGATGGCTGATCCCGCCACCTGGTCATGGACCCAGAAATCTGTTGTCGGTCGGCATGTTGTTGAATACATGGTTATTACCGGACCGGATAATGTCACCAGACCGGGCCTGGCAGAGAGCTGGGAAGCATCTGATGATCTGAAAACATGGACTTTTCACCTTCGTAAAGGTGTCAAATGGTCAAATGGCGATGATTTTATTGCTGATGATGTTGTATTCAACTTTACCCGGTGGCTTGACCCGAAAACCGGATCATCCAACCTGGGACTGTTTAACGCCATGATCGAAGATTCTGGCGAAAAAGATGCCAAAGGCAATCCCGTCAATCGCATGATCAAAAACGCAGTTGAAAAAGTAGATAACCATACAGTAAGACTTAACCTTAAATCAGCCGTTCTGTCTATTCCTGAAAACCTTTACAATTATCCCACGGCCATCGTTCATCGTGATTTTGAAAAGGACGGGAGCGACATAACAAAAAACCCCGTGGGGACAGGACCCTACACGCTTTCTGAATTTAAAGTGGGTGAGATAGCTGTATTGAAAAAACGCAACGCACCCTATTGGGGTGGCGAAGTCTTTCTTGATGAAATTCGTATTATTGACCTGGGTGAAGATGCCGGAGCATATCTTGCTGCTATCGCCTCAGGACAGGTGGATGTAAACTACAACCTCGGTTTGACAACACTGGAAGCTGCCAGGAATATTCCAGGAATCAAGGTTGTATCAATTCCTTCCACACAAACCGGTGTGATCCGGATGAAGGTCACTGAAAAACCCTTTGACGATATCCGTGTGCGTAAAGCTGTTCAAAAATGCTGTGATGCCCAAAGAAATCTTGATATTGCCCACCAGGGCCTGGGAATTGTGGCTGAACACCATCACGTTGCAAGTATCCATCCCGATTATTTTAAACTGCCTCCTTTTAAACAAGACATAGCAGGTGCAAAAAAACTGCTGAAAGAAGCCGGATATCCAGATGGCATTGAACTCACATGCAACGTGGGGAATACCGATGGCGTCTGGGAGCAGAATTCCGTTGCCGTCCTTAAAGAAGACTGTGCCAAAGCCGGGATCAACATTAAAATGAATGTCATGCCCACAGCGCAATACTGGGATGTCTGGACAAAGGCGCCCTTGAGCCTCACCTCCTGGACCCATCGTCCACTGGCAGTCATGGTATTGGGCCTGGCCTATCGTGCAGGGGTTCCCTGGAATGAATCCAGCTATAATAATCCTGCCTTTGATGCAGCCCTGAACGAAGCAGAAGCAACCTTAAATGTTGAAGCCCGTCGGGTCAAGATGGAAAAGGTTGAGAAAATCCTCCAGGATGACGCGGTCATGGTACAACCGTTCTTCCGGTCAGTTTTTACGGCGGTTTCAGACAGAGTGGTTGGCTTTGAGATGGATCCGGTCAGATATTATCGCTTTCACCAAGTCTCTCTGGCTTAATTGACAACATAGTAATATCTGGTAAGGGGGTTTGTTTCCCCCTTACCAGACTCTAAAGCCACGTTCTAAGATTAAGGAGTCAAAATGGTATTGCTGCTTTTAAAGCGAATCGGGTTCATGATTTTTACAATGATTGTCGTATCCATAATTCTTTTCCTGCTTCTGGAAACAGGTCTTACAGGGGACCCAGCCACACGTGTTCTGGGTAATTTTGCCTCTGATGCACAAAAAGAATTGTGGCGGGACCAGCAGGGATACAACCAGCCGGCTGTGGTGCGTTACGCAAAATGGCTGGGTAATTTTGCCACGGGCAACCTTGGAACTTCTACTCGCTACAAAGGCCCGGTAAAAGACGTGCTTTTACCGCGGTTATGGAGTACAACCATCCTGGGCTTCTGGACCTTTGCCATCATGATCCCTTTATCATTAATATTAGGTGTTTTGTCCGGAATGAAGGAGGGTTCCCTTCTGGATCGGGGCATATCTGTTTTTGGAATTTTAACAACCTCTGTGCCGGAATTTGCCAGTGCTGTATTTTTTTCAGCCCTTTTTGTATTTGGTTTAAAATGGCTGCCGGGAACAAGCTCAATGTCAGGAGGGTTTGAGTTCAAACAACTGATCCTTCCTGCCATGGTATTGGTGGTTTATGATTTTGGGTATGTTGCCCGTATGACCCGGGCATCCATGGCAGAAGTTATGCAGTCCCAATACGTAAGATCAGCTGTATTAAAAGGACTTCCCTACAGACAGGTTATTATCAGGCATGCGTTGCGCAATGCATTAATAGCACCTTTCACCGTCATTATGTTACAAATCAACTGGTTGTTGTCCGGCGTTATTGTTGTTGAATTTTTCTTTGCCTATAAAGGGTTTGGCGCACTGCTCCTGGAAGCTTCCCTGAATAATGATATTGCACTTTTAGAAGCCTGTGCAATGGTGGCGGTCGTTGTGGCGGTAGCTTCCCAAACCATAGCTGATATCGGCTATACCTTTCTTAACCCGCGCATACGTTTCACCTAAGGAGGCTTGAGTATGACGACTGAATCGACGACTGAAATGCCCTCTGGGGGCTATGGCGCTGCAATCTGGCGTATTATAAAATCCTTTGGTCTCCTGCGGGAAAGCTGGGTGGGAATGACCGGTGCTTTTCTGGTTCTGTTCTGGGTGCTCATTGCTATTTTTGCTCCATTAATAGCGCAATTTGATCCCAATGCAAATATTCTGCCCTTTGCAAAACCAGGGACTCTGGCGCCTTCCGGCCATACCTTCTGGCTGGGCACTGACCATATGGGTCGCGACCTTTTGTCCCGTATTGTCTGGGGGGCTCGCACAGTGCTGATCTTTGCACCCCTTGCAACCCTGAGTGCTTACACAGTGGGTATTTTGATGGGGCTCCTGGCTGGATACCGCGGTGGCCTGGTGGATGACATCCTGTCCCGTATTTCAGATATTATTTTATCCTTTCCCGTCCTGGTGCTCTACATCATCGTTATTGCAACCATTGGTGCATCCGGATTGAACATTGTTATTGCGATTACCTTTGCCTCTTCGCCCGGCATCATGCGTATTGTCCGGGGACTTGTACTGGACCTTCGAAACCGCGACTATGTGGCTGCCGCCCAGACCCGGGGTGAAAGTGACTGGAGAATCATGTTGTTTGAGATTTTGCCCAATGCCCGGGGTCCGCTTATTGTGGATGCCTGTCTGCGTCTGGGTTATGTCATTATTACCATTGGTGTCCTTGGTTTCTTAGGCCTTGGCCTGCCACCGCCAGATCCAGACTGGGGCGGAATGGTCAATGAAACGCGTCAGATGGCAATGGTTTTTCCCTATATGACCCTGTTTCCCTGTATTGCAATATCTTCATTGATTCTAGGGTTTAATCTATTGGCGGATGGTTTGCGTGAAATCTCATTACGTGATTAAAAGGTAAAAAACAATGAATGACATTCAAGAACCTGTACTGATTTGTAAAGACCTGTGTATTTCATATTATACACGAGCCGGAGAGATCCCTGCCGTAGTTGATTTTTCTCTGACGGTCAAGCCGGGAGAGACCATCGGTATTGTCGGAGAATCAGGCTGCGGTAAATCAACAGTTGCCATGGCGATCATGCAGTACATGGGTGCCAATGGTGGTATCAAAAGCGGTAGTATAACCTTCAAAGGCCGTGATTTAACTACTTTGAACGAAAATGAACTGCGCAGCATTCGAGGCTCAGAGATCTCAATGATCTATCAGGAGCCGTTTGCTTCTTTAAATCCAAGCCTTAAAATCAGCACCCAGCTCATGGAAGTGCCCCTGGCACATGAAAACATCTCAAAGGAGGAAGCACGCAAGAGATCTGTACAAATGCTGACGGATGTCAAGCTACCTGATGCTGAACGGGTTATGGAGTCTTATCCCCATCAGCTATCGGGCGGACAGCAACAGCGGGCCGTTATTGCCATGGGGCTTTTGTCCAAACCATCTTTGTTATTACTGGATGAACCCACCACTGCCCTGGATGTTACCGTGGAGGCCGGTATTGTTAAATTAATTGGAGATATCAGCAAAAAATTCGGCACTTCCCAGATCTATATCTCCCACAATCTAGGGTTAATTTTAGAAACCTGCGATCGGGTGTTTGTTATGTATTCCGGTGAAGTGGTAGAAGAAGGAACCATTAATTCTCTTTTTCACTGGCCAAAGCACCCCTATACCCACGGTCTTTTTTCATGTATTCCTTTGCCCACAACAGATAAGAATGCAGCTCCCTTAAAGCCCATCCGGGGACAATTACCCCTGCCTTTTGAACGGCCCTCCGGGTGTTATTTTGGTCCCCGTTGTGATCATTTTAAAAAAGGCTTGTGTAATAAAGACCATTTTAAAATGGAGTATGTAGAAGACGGTGCGTCTGATCATCGTGTCCGATGTTTACGGTATAAAGATATTGACCATACAAAAGGTCTGTCCGATGAAACGACCAGGGAATCGCTTGAGATCGGCAAACAAGTCCTTAATGTTGATGGTATGAAAAAATACTACGAGGTAAAAGACTCCTCATTCATGGCCATGATTACAGGTAAAAGTGCCCGGTTCGTAAAAGCAAATGAAGAGCTGAACTTTACGGCCCATGAAAGTGAAACTGTAGCCATTGTTGGTGAATCCGGCTGTGGTAAATCAACCTTTGCCAAAGTTCTAATGGGACTGGAAACAGGAACAGATGGAGAGATACGCCATAATGGCAAAGATATTTCAGGTATAGAAGTTCGGGATCGTTCCACTAAAGAGATCCGTTCTCTGCAGATGGTTTTTCAAAATCCCTTTGACACATTGAACCCCAGCCATACCATTGGTGGGCAGATATCACGGGTTATCAGGCAATTTGGTATTGAGACGGATAAAACGAAAATCTTTAACCGTGTAATGACCTTGCTGGATATAGTCAAGCTTCCCAGAGATTTTTATTTCAGAAAACCCAGGCAGTTATCCGGCGGCCAGAAGCAGCGTATCGGTATTGCCAGGGCATTTGCCGGGAACCCGAGCATTGTGATTGCCGATGAGCCTGTGTCAGCTTTGGATGTGTCTGTGGCAGCTGCTGTGACAGAGCTTTTGATGGATATCCAGCGTAAGCATAAAACCACTCTGCTGTTTATCAGTCATGATCTAAGTGTTGTTCGCTATCTGTCGGATCGTATTGTTGTCATGTATCTTGGGCATATCCTTGAGAGGGGAACCACAGAGGAAATATTCGCTCCCCCCTATCATCCCTATACAGAGGCGTTATTATCTGCAGTTCCCATTGCTGATCCTGAAATAACCAAGCGTAGAATAGTGCTGGAAGGAGACCTGCCAAGTGCAATGAATCCCCCCAAAGGGTGCCCGTTCTGCACCCGGTGCCATCGGAGGATTGGTGACATTTGTGATAATGAGCTTCCAAAGGAGCAGTTGGTAAAAGACCGGCATGTCATCAAGTGTCATATACCCATCGAAGAATTGAGTAAAATAGAGCCTGTTATAAAAATGCCAAAAGCAGCAGATCGTATTCATGTGAAACAAAAAAATATCTGATATTTACACATGTTCGATTCGATGGTGAATTGGAAAAACAAGAAAATATGACTTTGAATTTATTAGATAATATGATTTAATAATCATTGTAACAAGAAAAACTCAAAGTTTTTCTATAACCGCAAGCCTTTGAAAATGAAAGTTAAAATAGAAAGGAGATACTGATAGCAATAGAAAAGAAGGTTGAACAAGGGAGATACTATGGAAGAAGTTAAAGGAGATACTATGGAAGAAGATTTAAAAGATGAGAAGAAAGTAGACGAGAAGAAAAAAGAGAAGAAGAAAGACGAGAAGAAGAAAGACGAGAAGAAGAAAGATAAGAAGAAGAAAGATAAGAAGAAGAAAGACGAGAAGAAGAAAGATAAGAAGAAGAAAGATAAGAAGAAAGATAAGAAGAAGAAAGATAAGAAAAAAGCCGAGAAGAAAAAAAAAGATAAGAAAAAAGGGTAAGAAAAAAGCCAAGACAGGGGGAGAAAAAGAAGAATTGCCTTGCAGTCCCGGTATTATCATCGTGTGACCGATTGGCTCGATTCAAAGGTACATAAAGAATTGGGGGAATTTTCCGCCTGTTTCCATCTGACCTGCCAATACTGCAATGTATCGTATAAAATTGTTGTCATCTACTGGTGACAGAAAGGTAGTGGGCGATTTGGTCAATACAAACAGAGCATCTTTTTTTTCTGAAAAAATAAAATAATAACTCTGGGGCAAGCCATGGAAAGCAAGAAGGAAATCAAATCTGCTAATTCTGAAAAACAGTCGATAAAGGTCTCGAAGATCGCCAAAAAGAAGGAAAACGAAAAAGAAGAAATCATCAACGGAGCATTGGCAAAATATTATAGTGCTGAGGAGTTGAAACCGTATCAAGCGGAACTCATCAAGTTGCACAACCATCTGGAACGCTCCGGTAAAAAAATGGTCATTCTTTTTGATGGCCGGGATGCCTCCGGCAAAGGCGGCACGATCCGCCGGATTATCCGGTACATGAATACGAAAAAATATCGTGTGGTTGCCTTGGGTAAACCGACCCAGAAGGAAAAAACAGAACTCCATATCAAACGCTATATCAAGCACTTCCCACATGCCGGAGAGATCGTTTTATTTGACAGAAGTTGGTACAATAGAGCCATGGTTGAGCCGGTAATGGGATTTTGCACCAAAGCCCAATATAAACGCTTTTTGAAGAAGGTCATTACTTACGAACAAAATTTTCTTGAAGATTCAGGCAAAACCATACTAATCAAACTCTACTTTTCGGTATCTAAGGAGGAGCAGAAAAGGCGATTTGATCGGAGAAAAAATGACCCCCTTCGACAATGGAAACTTTCAGAAGTGGACTTGCAGGCCCAGGATTTATGGAATGAATTCACTGAAAAGAAGTTTATGTTATTGAAAAAAACCCATACGAAACAATCGCCTTGGTGGGTGATTCGATCCGACAATAAGCATCTGGCCCGAAGAGAAACCATGAAGCTGATTCTTAATTCAGTGCGGTATAAAGGCAGAAGGAAAAAACTTGATTTCACCTTGGATTCGACTATTGTTAAGAAAGGAAACATAGAATTACTGAATATGAAAAAGCAGAGGCGCAAATATGGGGGATTTGTGGGATGATTTTTAATATATTCAAACGTGAATAGTTTTTATATGAGATAAAGGGTAAAGGGGGTAAGATGGCAAAAGAAAAGAATAAAAAGCAAGATAAAGATGACGACAAAATAAAAGAGAAAAATAAAAAGCAAGTCAAAGATGATGACAAAATAAAAGAGAAAAATAAAAAGCAAGTCAAAGATGATGACAAAGTAAAGGGGAAAAACAAAAAAGAAATAAAATTAAAGAAGAAATTAACTGAGCACACCAGTTTAAAAAATATAAATAAGAAAAAAACAAAAAAACGGCAGGCGATTTGGATAAAAAAATTCACCCTTGAATATGAAAAGGAACTAAACAAGCTGCAGATCGAACTTTTAAAATGGCAAAAGCATGTCATTGCTAGTGAGGGTCGCGTTCTGTTGCTGTTTGAAGGGCGGGATGCTGCCGGGAAGGGCGGCACGATCAAGAGAATTATAGAACATTTGAATCCACGAGGCGCACGGGTTGTCGCCCTTTTAAAGCCCAGTGACAGAGAACGAACACAGTGGTACTTTCAAAGGTATATTCAGCACCTCCCATTTGGCGGGGAAATTGTCCTGTTTGACCGCAGCTGGTACAACCGTGCCATGGTTGAACCGACAATGAATTTCTGTACAGATGAAGAGAATAAGCGCTTTTTAAAAGATGTGCCGATGCTTGAATCAATGCTGGTAAAAAACGGGATTCTTTTATTCAAGTTTTTTTTCTCTGTTTCAAAAAATGAACAGATGAGCCGATTTACGTCAAGAGAGACAGATCCATTAAAACAGTATAAAATATCTCCGGTCGATAGAGAGGCACAGGAAAGGTGGGATGATTACACCTTAAGAAAATTCCAGATGCTCAATGAAACCAATCGAAGCATTTGCCCCTGGACAATTATTCGCTCTGACAACAAGAAAAAAGCACGACTTAACTGTATTAAATATATTCTGTCCAAAGTTGACTATAAAGATAAAATATCCGAAGACTATCTTCAAATCGATCCTGAAATAGTGGTATCAGGTATTGATGAAATCAGAAGTATGGAAGACAACTTAATGACAGGAGTTGAATTGCCCGGATGATTGTGATTTTTCAATGCGGTTGGGCTACGCAAAGTATTAAGATCCTAAAATTACAAGGAGGGACGGATGAGCGTTCAAATTATGATTAAGCGTAGGTGGAAAGTCGATAAGCCAGAAAAGCTTTTCCCGCTTTTCAAAGAGTTACACTCCGCCGCAAAGGAACAACCCGGATATATTTCCAGTGAGACATTAAGAAACCTCGAAAACCCCGAAAAGTTGCTGGTGATAAGCAAGTGGGAGACAGCCGACGACTGGAATAAATGGTTGCATGACAAAAAAAGAAGGGAGATTCAAGGAAAGGTGGATTCTCTGATCGGAGAAAAAACCTTTTACGAAATATTTGAGAATATAAATCCATAGACCGAAATATTTGAGAATTTCGGGCCCATGTAAATCGTTCAGATTAATTAAGTTTTCTCCCCAGGCGGTACATTTTTGCATAAATATCCGGCAGGCGGTTTTGTTTCAGCCCCTTGATCACTGCTTCTACCGGATAGGGAATACGATAGTGTTCTACGGCTATTTCCCCGGAAAATACCTTAAGTATTGCAAAAGACGCTCGGGGGTCTCCATCAAACATGCGTCCTGCACTGCCCGGATTGATAAAATGAACCCCGTCGACAATTTTATGATAAGGTGTATGCGAGTGGCCCATGATATGAACCCGGTAGGGAGAGTCCTGGGCCAGCTTACAGAAGCGGGTTTCAGGGGAGCCCGGAAACAGAGTTTCGTCTTCGTCATCATAGGTTCCGTGAAATACGCCGATACGGATATTGCCGATGATGAAATCGGTTTGCCTGGGTAAGGATTTCAAATAGTTGACATTGTCCAAAATCAGGTTTTCCGATGTCCAATAATACATGACCCGCTTTTCTTCTTTTCTGGGTCTTTTCAATTCTTTGCCTTTTAAGATTCTTAATATGCGCCTGTCCGTATTCCCCAGTATGCAGATGGTTTTTTTCTTTTTACGGAACCATTGGATCGTTTCGTTGGGAAAGGTATTGTAAACGGTAAAATCACCCGTGTTGATAATCCGATCGAACCGATATTCCCGGACATATTTCCGTATCGCCAGTAATGCCGGATAATTTGCGTGAATATCACCCAGTACAAGTATTTTTTTCATGAATCGTGAAAGTTGTAACTATTGCTTTGTAATCTCATTATTGATGAATCGCCACAAAAGGCTGAAATTAAAATTCAGTGAATAATATCCCGTAACAACCTGGAAAATGATTGAATCTTTTGAGTTGTTTTTTTGTATTTTTTCTTTTTCGGTTTTTTCTCAACTTGCTTCAAATTTATAATAAGGGCATTGGCCTTTTTGATAATATTTTCCTTGTCCTTTTGAGGAATATCTTGTTGGATTTTACCCAACCCTTCTAAGCGGAATTTTAGCTTGGTCGATCTTTTCTTGAATTCAATGTACAGCTTCAAATATTTTTTTTCCCACAAAGGTTTTAATTGTTCATTCACCCGGTGCAAATTCTTGTTAAGCCGTTTAATTTTTTTCTGTAAATCCCGATTGATCTGGTTGGTTATTTTTTCTTTGGTGGAAAAGGTTTCAGAGGGCAAATTTTTCTTTTTTTCCTCATAATAGTCATTCACCGAATTTTTGATCAGCTTTGCATAATGGGCGCCGATGGATTTGGTTGCGGCCAGTTTTTCCAGCGGTATTTCAAGTAGTTGCTTTGTGGTTGTGATTCCAAGATCGTTGAACAATCTCATGCGAGAGAGACCGACATGTTTTATCTTGGTAAGATCATCCTGTTTCATTAGCCTTTCCTTCCGGATTTTTCCGCACTATCCCCAATATTTCGTGAAATTTATCGAGCTACTTTTTCTAACATCTGAAACATTATTAGCATCAGCAGCTTGTGTCAAGTGAAAATAGCAGAGTGTTTTTATCGAGAATCAAATATGTTAGTGTTTTATTTTTACGGCCCAATGCTTCATTTTACCACTTGCTATAAGGGTGGTGAATAAGATTAGCATTGAAATATCTGGGGTCGCTGGTCACTTCCTCACCGACCCATTCAGGTTTGACAAATGACTGGTCTTCACTTTCAAGCTCCACCTCAGCCACGAGCAAACCCTGATTTTCACCAAAAAATTCGTCTACCTCCCAGATGAGGCCTTTGAACTCGATTTTGTACCTCATTTTTTCGATGAGGGGCTTTTCACACAGCTCGTCCAGCATGGCTTCGGCCTCTGCCCCGGGAATTTCATATTCGTACTCCTTTCGCACTGCTCCCCGGGAAATACCCTTAACAGTTAAATACCCGTTATCGTTAACAATGCGCACGCGCACGGTTCTTTCTTTTACGCTGCTTAAATAACCCTGGCGATACTTTGTTCCCTTTTCATTGCGCCAGGCACCTTCCTTAAGAAGAAATTTTCTTTCAATTTCCAGGGCCATCTACACCTCACAAAATGTTAATTTTTATTTTCTATTCCGGGGATAGGCTTCACGCCTATCATTCGCTTGATCCCCAATACGTAATTCACATTTTCATATTCCTGCAACCAAATCGTCACTTCAACCTTCAATACCGCTTATCCGGGTTATTGTCAAATATAAATCCGGGTTTAAATACTCGGGTTTACAAATGCAGCTTCCTGGAATTTTGCCCACAGATTTTGATATGCTTTTGAAGCCACTGACCCCGGTGCAGAGGCCGCAACCGGCTCACGATCAATTCCCATTCTTTCGATCTGCGATATATAAGGAATAAAGCTTCGCAATACACCATCAAACTCCTTCAACATCATTGCCATGAGTTCTTTGTGCATTTTTTTACGTCTATCGACCATCGAAAAAAAGGCATAAATTTTACCTGCGTCATATTTATTCTTTCTGCAGAATGACAGTAATTGTTTATAGGTTCTAACACAAAGCGTTGTTGGAATAAGTGGAACGAGGATGAACTCAGAAGCGTTGAATATATTTTCGGCCAGGATACTTATGGTGACTGGACAGTCAAAAATAATCAGGTCATATTCAGCCTCAAAAAGTTTAATAATTTTACCCAGTCGCTCTTTCGGGTGTTTGAATTTATAAAAGGCCGCATCTAAATTGCGAAGGGTGAAATCGGCCGGCAGCAGGTCCAGGTTTTTATAATCAGTGCCTTTAATGCATTTATTTATCTTTTCGCCACCTTTAATAAACCCTTTTGCACCGAACTTCAGTTTGGGTTTGACCCGAAAATAATAGGTTGAGGAACTTTGGGGATCAAGGTCACAAAGAAGGGTTTTAGCACCTGCCTGCGCCGCCAGATAGGACAGGTTTACTGCCGTTGCGGTCTTGCCCACGCCTCCTTTATTACTGTATATTGCCAATGTTGTCATGGAATAATCCCTTTCTGTTTTGACGCGAAAAGTTCTTTAAATGCTCTTTTATTCAAAGGCGAGGCATAGTCTGTAAACGTTTTAGCAAATGCATCCTTAATGATCTGCTTTTCTCTATCCAAGATTCCGATCAGGCTGCCGATTGCCACAAGTACTTTTTTATGTTGCTGTCCGGTTGCGGGAAGTTCTTCGGCAATGTTAAGCAGGTATTTTTCCTGAACACACAGGTCATTAAAATCTCCTAAATTGTCTTGCAGTGTTTTCAATTGGGCAATTAAAATTTTAATTTTTTTTCTTGGAAACAAACTGGAGAAAAACTCCATCAAATATCTTAGTTTCTTGCATGCAATTCTAAGTGCATGCAATTTCTCATCCTCGGTGTCATCAAGGATCCGGCTGCCATTTTTAACGATGCGCCGGTATTGCTTAAAGATTCTTTTTCGCGCTAAGGAAATTACGGGCACGTCAGCATTAGATGTCAACGGTGGATTTTGCACGGGCTCATCTAAGAAGGCTTCCCAATCCTGCATGATTTGTGCGTACTTTTTAGACTTTAAACCGCGAATAACTTTTTGCAGGGCCTTTGATCTATTTTTCCGCAAATAATCAAACAGAGGATCAATGTCATCACGCAAAACAGGTGGGAGCATCGCTTTAAAGACGTCTTCCTTGAGGAGATAGACATCTAAATCGCGCAACTGATTGGAGAATTTGCCCACAACGGAAAAATCCTTTTTAAATTGGCGAGTCGTATTTTGCGGAAACACAGATTTTATCTGACCCAAAGCAGAGCGGGTGCGCCGAATCGCAACTCGGAAATCATGTAAAAATTCCGTATCCAGATCCTTTTCAAGGTTGGCTTCATTAATCTTCATTATCTGCAGCAAATAACGTAAAATATTTTTAGTGGCTTCATCAGAGCGCATAGCTGGATTGAGTTTTATTTTTAATTTTGAAGAATAACTGCCCGGATTTTTGCCTGCTGCCTTGATCGCTTTAAAGTAGATATCTTCTTTTTTGCGAGCTGCAAATCCGGCTTCTTCAAGGCGTTTGATTAGATTTTGGCAGTCCTTCGAGTATCCCTTAACAGGTTGCAGCCACAAACAGGTTGCTAAAATAGAAGCGTTTTTTCCTCGTGCTGGTCTTATTTCCTCATAGACCAAACGGGCAATAGTTTTTTCATCCTGGTTTAAAATGCGATGGGTCGTTGATCGGGAGTGTAGCTCAGTAAGTTTTAAAAGTGCTCGCATTCTTAAAATTATTGATAGATATTTTTTTAATTTACTGTCGGGGAAATCCCATATGAAAACAGGTGAAAAGGTAATTTCGACGCTGTGAATAATGTTGGTTTTAAACAGTTTACGTAAAAAGAGTTTATTTCCGGACGTGTACAAAACTAATGATCTATTAAATAAACGCCAGTCAAACGTATCATAAATCGCCAGGCTCTTCAGCACGGATTGCTCTTGTTTGATCGCATAATGGTCAGCCAATGCATCGGTCAGCTGCTGTTGGTTGTACTCGTCAGGCAAACTGAATTTTAATTGATCGTGCATTTCACTCAGCCGGGTACCGCTTGGGATAATCATAAAAGACGGCTTCACCTTTCCCCTGCTGCAGTTTTTGCCATTGGCTCACATTGAATTTGATGCAGTATACGCCAGCGGTAACAATGTTATGTACCGGATTACTTTTAAGCAACATGTCAGCAAAGTCATTTAATTCAAGGTTATGCCCTAAAAGCATGATCGTTTCATGAATCTCATCCATATTTCGTGCCATTTCGAACAGATACTCTGCACTGGAACGGTACATGTTGACATCAAAGATAATATTTTGCTTGGGATAGCCTAAAGCTTTGGCAATAGCTGTGGCCGTTTTTCTGGCCCTTTTAGCTGGACTTGACAGAATAAGGTCAGGCATAATGTGTCGCTCTTTTAATTTTTTCCCCATAAATGGTGCATTCTTTTTGCCTCTTTTATTCAAAGGTCTGTCAAAGTCGTCCAGACTGAGATTTTTCCAGCTTGATTTGGCATGTCTGACAAGAATTATTGTTCTCATCTTGAACATACTCCTTTCAAGAAATAAAGTTGTGTTTACTATAATCCTATTTTAATGACACGGGTTTGTGTAACCACTTTTTCTTGTCTGCCACTCTACCACACTTTTTACATACAAATTTTGGCTCACTGACTATGGTTATAAATTTATCAAATTTTTCGGATAGATCAATTTCTTTCCACTTGCACAAGCGCTTCTCCTTTTTAGCCATTGTTTTTTCTCCTTTGAAACGAATAAAATTCTAATACCCGGCATCTTTACATGGCTTTCTGTCTAAATACAATATTAAGAGAAATCAGACAAGATCTAACTGAAAAAAACTACTAGGAAGGAATTGAGAAAAACTCTGTTTAGCACTGACAGGAAAAAAGAACAAGATTAAATTGGCTGGCTGATGAAGTCATCGCTGGAAATTTAAATTGCATTTTAACTGAATTTGTCTGGCAAAAAATAATTCATACATTATAATAATTGATTATCTGCTTTTTATCCCTATTAAGGAGTTCAGAAATGATCGATTTCTTACAACAATTCAATCCCGTAACACAGGCATTTATTGCTACTCTATTTACATGGGGTGTAACTGCTGCTGGAGCTGCACTCGTGCTCTTTTCAAAAACAATAAACCAGAAATTCATGGATTCTATGCTTGGTTTTGCTGCAGGAGTGATGATCGCTGCAAGTTTTTGGTCCTTGCTTTCACCTGGCATTGAGATGGCAGAGCAATTGGGACAGATTCCATGGCTGAGCGCAGTCATTGGATTTATGGGTGGTGGTATTTTTATGCGGGTAATCGATAAATTTTTGCCACATATTCACCCAGGCTTGAGTGTTGACAAAACAGAAGGGATTAAAACATCATGGCAACGAAGCACACTTCTTGTACTTGCCATAACCCTTCACAACATACCTGAAGGCTTAGCTGTAGGCGTGGCTTTTGGTGCTGCAGGTGCCAATCTTCCTTCTGCTTCCATTGGTGGAGCCATAGCGTTGGCAATCGGTATTGGTATCCAGAATTTCCCGGAGGGAACTGCTGTTTCTATGCCTTTGAGAAGGGAGGGGATGTCCAAAGGAAAGAGTTTCTTTATGGGGCAAGCTTCCGGTGTGGTTGAACCCATTGCTGGGGTTATCGGTGCATTATTTGTCATGAAAATACAAAATATTTTACCATACGCACTATGTTTTGCAGCTGGAGCAATGATTTTTGTAGTGGTGGAAGAACTTATCCCGGAATCTCAAGGTACATATGAGAATATTGATACAGTAACAATGGCAACAATGGTTGGTTTTTCAGTCATGATGATTCTGGATGTGGCTTTGGGATAAGTGTTAGCCTGGCACCCATTATATATACTGCAGCAGCTATTTTTAATGTTGTCTTTATTTCTTTGTCATTTAGGCGATAAACTGCTAAAAAATACTTAATCAACCATATTACAAACAAAGACACAAGGAGGTCGTCATGAATTTAATGGGTTTACAGGGAGGACAATATAAGCCTCTGTCGCAGGAACAGGTTAAAACTATACATGAAGCATCCTTAAAAATTCTGACTCACACCGGGATCACCTATGAAGCAGGGCTTGCGGAAACAATAAAAATGCTGGAAACCAATGGCGCCTCCATTGACAAGGACCAGAAACGAATCAGATTTCCAAAAGAATTGGTCACCACCCAGGTGGCCCTGGCCCCTGAAAAAGTTTTGCTCTGCGGTCAAAATCCTGAAAATGATATGAATTTAACACAGGACCGTGTCCATCTTGGAACAGGCGGTGCTGCCATCAAGATCCTGGATCCAGATACGGGCAAAATACGTTCCACCACCCTGGATGACCTGTACAAGGTCTCCCGCCTGGTAGACCAGCTTTCCAATATTCATTTTCTGGTTCGGCCCTGTATTCCAACGGATATTGATGAAAAAGACTATGACATCAATATGTTTTATACCTGCCTGGCCGCATCAGGCAAGCATGTTATGTCTGGAGTCAACGATGAAGAGGGCCTCCACAGGGTAATCCAATTGGCAGCCATGATCCTGGGTGGAAAGGACAAGCTCAAAAAAAGACCCATCATCTCGATTACTGCATGTTTTGCCATAAGTCCCCTTAAACTTTGTACCCAGTCCACCCGGATCATGCAGGAAGCCATCCGTAATTTTATCCCCGTGGCATTGTCCAGTGCACCCATGGCAGGTTCCACATCCCCTTTAACCATGGCTGGCACCCTGGCCCAGCTCCATGCCGAGCAATTGGCCGGTATCACCATCTGCCAATTGACAAATCCAGGGGCTCCTCTGCTCTATGGAGGAATTCCAGGCATGGCAAATCTCAAAACAATGGGATATTCAGGCGGGGCTGTGGAGTTCGGAATGATGAATGCAGCCATCCACCAGTTATCCAATTATATTAAAGTCCCCAATTATAATTCATCCGGTCTTTCCGACTCAAAACTACCAGATGCCCAGGCAGGGTATGAAAAAGCCTTTACATCTGTTCTGGCATCCATGGGCGGTTCCAATTATATCCACCACGCTGCCGGCATGCTGGAATCAATGCTCACCATTGCCCATGAACAATTTGTCATTGATGACGAAATCATTGGAAATTGCTGCAAGGTGCTTAAAGGGATTGAGGTGGATGAAGAACACCTGGCTCTGGAGGTGATTGATTCAGTAGGTCCTGGCGGCGATTTCATGACTTCTCCACACACCATGGCCCACTTGAGAACGGAATACTATAACGGCAATGGCCTAACCGATAGAAAAAGCCGTGATAAATGGGAAGCAGCAGACAGTCTTGATACCAGACAAAGAGCACTTGCCATAGCCAAAAAATTGCTTGAAACGCCTCAACCATCTTATATCCCGGAAAAGATTGATAAGGCCATACGAAAAAAATTCAATATTTTATTATAGTGGAGTACCTGATATGTGCGGTATAGTTGTCTATTACGGGGATGCAGGAAACAGGCTGACCCGTATTTTGACCGGAATGTGGGCCATCATTTACAGAGCGCCTGACAGCACGGGTATCGGCCTGATTGGAAGCGATCTTGAGTCCCTCAAAATCCGGCGGGAACTGGGATCTGTCGACAATCTAATCGACCGGCTCCTGGATTCCCCTGTGTTTGATGAAGATGAGCTCAGAGTCATATCAATCATGGATGATGCCTTTCACAACTATTCGGATTTTGTTGCTGAAAGCCAGAAAAAACTCCTTGCCTTTGAGGGTTTTTTATCTCAGGAGCTGCAACAAGGCTCCGTGGAAAAGCTATCATTCCTGAGGTGGTCTGACTTGACAGACACACAAAATGTCTTGCAGGTGGAACCGGGAACAGCAGGTAATCCTGAAATCCAGGAAACCTTTAAAATTGATTCCCCCAAAACGTTTAAGGCCACCATCGACCGACTGGTTATGGACTTTGACCTTCCCCTGGCTGTCGTGGAAAAACTTCTGCGCATGGAATTTGAAACCCAGGCCCGAATCAAACAGAAAACCGGATCGGCACCAATTGAAAAAAATGACCTTTTACATGAATTCAAACAGCTTTTTGACAAATATGCCTTTGATGAAGCCCCATTCCAGCCGGTTCGGACAGCCTATCGACCCGGGTATAAAAATCCCTATGCCAGAAAATATGTCTGGCAATATCTCAGGGATGTGGTGGTAACCCTGCCGTCGGATTATACCACAGACGGCATTGCAAACCTGTTCAGAAGCATTGACAGTTTCATGGTAGCAAACAGGATCCATACCCCTGAAATGGATGACAGGATCCAACTCGTCTTTGAATCTTTCTGGAACATGAAAAAGATCACACCTCCGGGGCACTGGCGGACGCTGTATCGGGTCGAAAAAACTTACAATGTATACGGAATTGCAGCTGCTTCTGCCATGGCCTATTTTCAGACAGAGGTCTACATGAAAAACAGTGTGGAAACCGTTGAGACAAACTATCTGCCGCAAGGTCATATCCCGGGTCCCACACATCCTCTGCTGCTTAAATATATGGTTCAGCCGGTGATTGGTCAGGGCAGATGGGCTATGCAATCGTCTATTTCCGTTCGTAATGCCCACCCTTTTGTGGATGAGAAAAAATTAAGGGCAGTGGTATTAAACGGACAATTCAGTTCTGATATTGAATCCAGGATCAAAAAGTATTTGACCCAGGTGGCAATGATCAACCTGAGAAGCAATAACTCAACTGAATTGTTTGCCATGCTCTGGGGACATTATTTTGACACGGCTTATATGGAAAACAAGCGGTACAAAACAATTGAACAGCAACACCATCTTGGTCTTGAGGATATATCCATGTGCAGCCAGTCCATTGATTATGGTATTTTCAAAACCCTGGGCAACAAGACAATACATGATATTGATGAAATGGCATTTATCAAGGCAATGGAAGCCATGATCAAGTCCGGAGGACAGTTTGCCGTTTCCGGGATCAGCATGGTATCCCCTGACCGACTCTTTATTGCAACCCATAAACGGCCCGTGTATATTGTTAAACGACTGGATACGTCGGATTTCATGGTGGTGTCGGATATCAATGCTGCCCTGGGACTTTTCCCCCAGACCCTGATCCAGTCTATCAGCATAAAACTGCGAAAACTGATGAAAGAATATTCAAAAAAATCTGTGATTGTTGAGCCTGATTTTTTTGATGACGATTCTGACACTCGGGAAGCCTGGTTCAGACGGGAAAAAATGTCCCTTTTGAAACCTTTTCTGGTGACTATCTATGCCCTTGACCAGAAACAGATATTTGCAAAAATCCAAACCAGCGCCTTGACCGACAATGTTTTACGAGAACTTACCATCAGAGATTTTTCAGGAAAAATCAGAACCGATATAAAATCCGAGCAGACCTATCTGACCCCCATTACTTTTCAAAAGGATTTCGGCAGGACCTTTTATGAGGAACATTTATTGGAAATACCCGGCCTGATCACGGATATACTGAGCCGATACACCTGCCCAAACCTTAATATACCAAAGTTTGACATTAAGAAGCGCCTGCTGGAAAGGCGATTTGGAGCCAAGCTTGGTTCTTTGAACCGGATTATTCTTATCAGTACGGGTTTCAGCTACCTTCTGGCAGAGATCGTTGAAAAAACCATGGAACAGTTTTTTACCGGGATCAATATCATTGTGGATAGTCCCCTGGACATTGATAATGTTGAAAATTCCATTAATCCAGACAGGGATCTTGTGGTCATGATCTCCTGGTCCGGCACCACCTCGGATATGATTGATTTTGCATCCCTGCTTCTTAAAAAAAATATCCTCATGGTGGGGATTACTGAAAAACCGTTTTCCGACCTGGCCCTTATTGTTAGAAAAAGTGCCGGTGTCATTTCAATTCTCAGTGGGGAAGAAGTAACTGTGGCACCACTTAAAAGTGCCATATGCATACTGCTTACTCTGGATCTTTTCTGCCTTTATATATCTGGGTTAACATCAGGAACAACAGAAGAAATCACCGGTCTTGTGTCAGAAATGAAACAACTCCCTGAAAAAATAGACACCTTGTTAACCGATGAAAAAGTTGTTGCCTTCTGCCAGGAGGTGACAAAACAGACCCAAAATTCCAACCTTCACTATATCATAGATGCCCTCCATGATGTCGGATCTTCAAAAATGGGGAAATTAAACCTTGAACTGAACGCCTGGACATCCATGGGAAATGCCATTGACTATTCCGAACTGGATGAATTTATTCAGACACCCCTGGCTGACAATGACCTGATCCTTGTGAATGCCACCAATACCCGACGGTTGGACAAGGGGTTGCACTTCATGGATAGGCTTCATGAAGCCGGGAAACGCTTTTTTGCAGTAAGCTACAAAAACCGGGAAAGAACCCAGATCCAAAAATATGCAGAAAAAACAGTATTTCTGCCCAAAGTGTCTGATTTCTTCCAGCCTTTTATTGATCTTCCCTTTATGTTTCTGTTTGGATTTTATTTTGGGCTGGCCCGGGGCAGGCTTTCCGGCCAGATGCCGAGGAATATGACCAAATCTATTACTGCCGGCAGGGCAAAGGACAGCAATGACCATTCAGTCTCAGATATTCTGGATGACATGGATCTCAAAAATAAGACTTCCAAAGATTTGCCGGACAGCCTGCTGTCACGGGCAGACACGCCTTGCTGGATCAGCCTGGCCCGTAATGACCTGGAACAGCAGTATTATACGGATTTAATAAAGCTGTGTGGCGCCTTCCATGATTCTGATCCCTTTTCAACCATTTTCTCAACTCAGGCTGGTGACGGGTTAGAAACCGTTTCAAAATTCATATTTAAATATCTGGAGCAAGACGGGATTATCATATTTGTGCCCATGGACAAACAAGCTGAAGCCGGGTGCCGGAATTTTATCCGGTTGTGGGAACGATTTTTTGATACCCCCCTACAGGTGGAATTCCCTGAAAAATTAAAAGGGGTCAGTACAGAGGACAGCCTGGTAGTAGCTGTGGCCTCGAAACCGCCGGATGGAAATGCATTGTCAATGGTATCCCGGCATTCCCATGAAAACCTGCTCTGGATTGGTCCTGACAACGGGGAAAAAGTGTACCAGGCATTTTCAGGATCTTTTGGTACCTATTTTTTTCGAGATCTGGTTTTATCCTGTCAACACGAACATGTTTATTTTGCACTTTCCCTGTTTTTTTCAAAAGTAATATTCTATAAGTTCCCCAACCGATCCAGGCGGCTCAATGATCATTTTAAATTTTTTTTGCCAGCTGTAATCACCACCCTCAACGATGAAGAGCTGAGACAGACCATCCAAACGGCAATAAATGAAAATCAGACCTATAAAAAAAGACTTTTTATCACCAGTATGAGAGGAAGTTGCATTTCCTGGAAACATGGATTCCGCACCCATAAAGCCCAGAAGTTTGTGAGTGAAACATTTGGTGTCAGCGCATATTCCCACCTGGTTATGGTGGATTCCCTGGTGGAAAAAAAATATGTGAAGCTGGAACCACGGCATACAATGATAAGCCACTATTCTGAGAAGAAAGTCTTGGCATGGGAAAACCGATACCTGGGAGGAGCCACTGTGGATACCTTTCTGCAGGAATTATCCATGCCCTTTCAAGCAGATTCGGTTCTGCCTTTTATATTTAAAAATGAATGGTATCTGCCCGTGTTAAAACCGGGATATGACAAAGACCAGGACTGCCTTGTGATTATTGATGGCACCAGTGAAACACATTTTGATTCAGCCCTGGATGAACTGGCCACCTTTGGTAGCCGATATGCACGGCTTGTTGTTATCACCCAGAAAGGATTTTCACTTGATACAAAGCTATCAGCCCTGAAAAAATATCCCTTAAGCCATGTCATACTTATCCCGGGAATAACAACACCAGATGGCAATGCAGGAGTGATATCTGATTATATTCTTCCTGTGGTAATAAATATTATTTGCTCTGCCATGAAATTCCTTGATCAATAATTTAATTTGGCAGAATATCCTCTGAATTTCTTTTGATGTTATATCGGTAAACCTGAACAGTATCTACTTTTTTCAGTTTAACAGATTTCACTCAGGCCGTGCAGAGATCAGCTGGATTCAGATGCTTGTCCATCTCATACTCAATTTCATCTGGTTTAGGCTCAACCACATGGTCCTTAAGCAGAGTTTTTGCTTTTTCATTGCATCTGGTAAAAAGGTCCTTTTCCCCTTTTTGTTCCCAGGATTCAAACCTGGCCCTGTCCATCAGTACCGGCAGGCAATGTGCCGTCTTGAAATGTGTGAAGGTGTGGGGATCAGTCAAAAACATGGAACCATCAGGGCCTTTTGCCACCCTGTCAATCACATCAAGGGCCAGTGTTTCATCATTTACAGCAAGGCCCTGTACAAAAAACTTGCTCATGGCTACCAGCTCGTCAGCCATGGTCAGCATCTCCAAAGAAGAGGTGTGGCCTGATTCAATGTATCCCACGTCATGGATAACATTACACCTTGAAAGCATGGCTGTTATGATGGAGAGCATGCCTTCCGCTCCTGCCTGTGCATCAATGGTTTTGGAGTCAGTCGCACCGGCAAAGGACCAGATAGGGATACCGTATATTTCATCCCGCATGTCTGCAAAGGCGGACTGGGTCAGGCTCCATTCGGTACAGCCGTAAGAGACCACTGTATCTTTCATATCAAGAACGCTGACATTGGGGGCAAATAAAAAGGGTGAACCTTTTCCTGCCAGCTGATGGATAACAAGACCCACCAGATTTTCAGCAATACCAAGAGCCATGGAACCCGCCAGAGTCACAGGGCCGCCTCCACCGGCATTACAACCAGAAGGAAGACAGATGGGTATCTTTTTTTGGGAACAGAAAACAAGTTTTTCCATGACGTTCTTTGGAAAATACAAAGGGCTGATGGCTTCAGAATAATTAAACAGAAAAGGTTTCTGCTGAAGCTTTTCCTCACCACCGGCAATTGTACAGGCAATGTCGTATATCTGTTTGATGTCTTTGCCGCTGTCTGCAATGAAACATATGGGTTTATTACTGTTTTTCACCATTTCGGCAAACACATTCACATATATATCCTCTATTGGAACATCCTCTGGATTACCCATGGACATGGAAAAATCCATATTAGGCAGCGCATCAACCAGTTTTGCGAAATTTCCTATATCCTGCAGAACAGTTCTCCGTCTCTTTCCTGTCTCCACATCAATGGTAAAGATGGTATCAGAACCAGTTCCGAAAAAGAAATTTTCATCTTTCAGGGGCATGGTTAAATTACCGAGTTGATCATATATATCTATCTGTTTCGGGGCTGATGCAATGGCATCTTCTGCCAGGCAAGCGGGCATGGTTAGCCAGTCGTCGTTTTCGACCCGGCATCCATGATCAGCCAGCATCTCCAGCACTTGAGGGTCTCCCATCCTGAAGCCGGTATTACCAAGAATCTTCAGTGCGGCGTCATGAATTGCCATGGCCTGCTGTTTGTTGAAAACTTTGAGTCTGGGTGCAAATGTTGGAATATCTTTAAATTTCATCTGTCCTCCTTAATAATATAACCCTAGCAGCTATTTTGAATATTCGATAAGTGCATCTGTTTTATCTGTTTTTTCCCAGGTGAATTCGGGTTCATTCCGACCGAAATGACCATAAGAAGATGTCTTTTGATAAATGGGACGAAGCAGGTCAAGATCTTGAATAATGGCTTTTATTAATATTGTTCAAGTATTTCATTAGAAATATTTTGCTGTTTTTTTCCCACCATTGCAAAGTAGTTCAGTGGTGTTCCATCCAGGCAAAGTCTGTGCTGGTATCTTTTTTTATCCACAATCTCTAAAACGCCTTCGTCCGATAGTTGATCAATGAGCCGGAAAAAACCAGAAGGATGATCCTGCTGTAAAAATTCATCCTTTATATTGTATGACAGCCATCCCTGTTCAGAGATCAGATTAAAAGCACTTGCAAAGGCAAGGGCCGGAATATCGTCGAATCCAAGAGACGCAACAATGGAAAGGCAGTTGGGTTTCTTTCCAGTAATTTCGCTTTCCACATGATCAGGAAGCTGTGTCAAATCCTCCACATAATAGGATTCATAGACTCCGGGCCTGTCCCTCATGGCAGCCTCAGCAGCCTCCTCAATGATATCCACGCCAATAACCGTATTCACTCCCATTTCCACAAACTCCTCCCCGACCATACCATTACCTGCGCCCACATCAAGGACAACCAGATCCTCAGGGGCAAAGGATAATTTATTGAGATTCTCCTTTAACAGGGAGCAGACCACATAGGGAGAGTCACATTTCAAGGTGTCGTAAAAAAGATGTTCATATAGTCCGGGAATCTTGTAGATCTCATCATAATCATGGGTGATAAATTCTTTTGTTTTTCCTTTGTAGGTCACCAAGACCTTCTCTTTGCCCTGATCTGCGTTGTCTACATCAGAAAAAACTATGGAAAATTCTTGTTTACTCATTGTAAAATCTCCTGGCGCTAATTTTGACATTAGCATGTTAAGTCTATATTAATTAAAAACTTGTTTACAGCAAAATTACGTTTTCGGTATTTTTCTGTAAGAATATTTCTTATAGAAAATATTTTAATATGAACATATCGTTGTGATCTTATTTTGTCAACCTTTAAAAAAAGATCACGTGGTGGGTGGATAGTTGCTGACTTAGATATCTAAGACTATGAAATTTTTGTAAAAATTTTAGGGGGGCAGTTATAAAAAGGAGGCGGCCTACAGTTTTAAACAGGCCATTTTTTTATCTGATTGTAAAATGACTTTATATTTCAGAGGGTGGGGTGACACCTTCTTGGGGATACAGTATATGGGTTGGCAGTTGTTTGTCTTGACCAAGCATGTCAACCAGTATTTCAAGTCCCCAGAGAATCATGGAAACCTCTTCTGTTTTCATATCTTCAAGCTTTTTGATAAACCTGTGATGGATGGGGGTGGGAGCCTTTTTAATAAACTCGAGACCATTTTTTGTTATTTCCACGTGAACCTGTCTTCTATCCTGGCTGATCCTCACACGTTGAACCAGCTTCCTGGATTCCAGCCGATCTATGATTCCGGTAACCGTGCTGTTGTTGAGAAATACAATCGTAGTAAGTGCCCCGATGGCTATAGGGCCATGGCTTGCCACCTCCTTGAGACAGATAAGCTGTGGAAGAGTAATCTTGTAATTTTCCTGAAGATGCTTGGAGTGTTTGGCCATCTCCTGAATAATCTGCCTGATACGCATCATTATCTGCATGCTAACGTTTTCTTCCATGTTTTGATACCCTTTATAAATTTATACATTTTGAGCCTCTTGCAGAAAAAAAATTATTTTATAATTTTTAGAATCCGCAAGCATTAACAATTAATAAAAAGCTGCTAATATGTGGTATGTTTCAGTGGTTTAATCACAAAAAAACAACTGAAACAGAAAAGCTGTTTTATGAGGAAATTATCACAGATTTGGTTTGAAGTACAAGAAGTTCTTTTAAATCCAAAGTGCCAGACGGTATAATTTTGTGGCATGAACTTGGCCAGGACACTCATGATGGTGAACAAAAAGGCGGCCAAAAGCAAGAGAACTGGTCCTGCAACCCTGAGTTCCATATTAATTATCCGCAATCTGGAAGGTAGTAGTATCATGCGCTTTACTTGTTTCCCGGCAAAGAAATTGAGAAAAACTCTGTTTAGCACTGACAGAAAAAAAGAACCCTGTGGATTTTTTGTTCACCGATTGGATTTAAGTTGCTGCCACTACTGGATGATGAAGTCTCGCCTTCCCTGGTGCAGATCAGATGAGCTGTTTGTTCGATAAAGTGTACAGCAGTGAAATTTGACTCAATGGCATTGCAGCCCAAGCCAGGCAAGATTTTGATCGATTTAGAAAATTGAAAATATTTTGATAAATCGCTATTTGTGCGGAAATGCCAATCCTGGCATTTCCGCACAAATAGCGAACCAGAGGGGGAACTTTAAAAATCTTTTCGCTGTTCAAACAAATTTATTCCAGAAAGCTGTAGATCTCATTTGACCTTTCCCGGATCTGTTCGATACCTGTCTGTTCTGTTAATGATGTATTTAGGAAAATGGGCGGTTGAGCAGTTTGATTGTGATCTTTCCCAATGGAATTTAAAAGGAGATATCCGGCTTTACAACTTCCACAGGAAAAACTTGAAAGCCATCAAGAAGAAATAAAATCTAGAACACGATAAAAATTGAATCTGATTTTAATCTGATTTTAATCTGACTTGTTTCCAGAAACACTGATTTTATACGTCTTCGCTTTTAATTTCAGAAGAGAGGGAATGGGCTTATAGACATAATGTTCACCCTTGTTAAAGAAATTTTTCAGTCGAAAAACAAAAATATTTTTTACCAAAAATGCTCAAGGTTACAGCTGATATCTTTGACATTTGAAGGCCAGGTCGAGGTTATGAATTGAATAATAATACTTAACTTTGATTTAATGAGTTCTCCAACCAAATTTTATTAAAATTTGTTAAAACCACGACCTCTCCCGCTGGAGACTCTGGTTCAATTCCCAGGTCGGACCACCATCGACTTCAAAGGATTTCATCATAGCCGATCATAGAACAATCCGGCTTTTTGGCATGCTTTCAAAAAAGGTGCTTTAAGAAAATTATCATCGACCCAGGGTTCATTTTTAGCTGTTTTGAGTTTTCCCGCCAAATATTGAAATGGTGACAATCCATAATTCTGGGACTCGTCTACGACCTCTCTGATCCAGCCCTTACCATCGTTTTCTCCGCAACACTTGGCCTTATACCGTTCTTCAATGCCATAGACATCATTCCAGGTGTTGATTTGTTCTTTTATTTCATCCGGGCCTGCTGATATGCCAATTTCTTCGGGTTTAATGGACGTCCAGTCTGCACAGCTTAAATCAATTTTCAGTTCAATCCAATGGGGGTGTGTTGAATAGGGATAAAATGCTTTCCGGTTGCCGTTGGTGGCATTCAGCAACCTAATCCCCCAGTTTTTCATCCAACTCTTCAAGCAATTGCTTTTTATTTTCTCCGTTTTCAAACCTGCGTTTCAGATCATCCAGAATTTGATGGGCAAATCCGCCAATGGTTTCTTTTTTGCCAAAGGTCTTCAGGGTAACCTTGTTGATGGAGGCCCCAAGGGTATTGTAATCCGGCCGTGTGACATTGACGTTTCCATCTTTTTTCTCAAACACCAGAACTTTTTCAGGTCGGCTGTCTGAGATCAGAAAAGGGGTATGGGTGGTGATCAGCATTTCTCTGAAAATTTTCCCGGGGGCATGAGCAAAACACTGGCGCAACCGGGAGATCAATTTTGACCGCCAGTCCGGGTTAAAATGGGTTTCCGGCTCATCCAGCAAAAACAGGCTGTTGGTATTTTTATACAGCAGGCAAAGCCCCAGGCTATGCAGGAACTGGTGTTCGCCGTCAGACAGGGATTTTGCATACAGAGTATCTTTTACCCCGTTTTTCACCAGCACCAGATCCTTAAACCGCATGACCCGTTCATCTGACGGCAGAGTAGTGAAAAGTTGGCATTGGTTGAAAATATCCGGTATCAAATGCAATGGTCCTTGATTTTGTGCAAGCTGATTCAAATACACATTCACTGGGGTTTACAACACATCTGAATTCGTGCCCGTCTTGTGAACTTCCCAGAATTTTTATTGGAATTTCACAAAGATCATTGCAGGTTACTCTCACTGGAGATTCTAAAACATTATCGGGAAGCACTGCTTTTTCAGACGGCGGTGCTATAACATACACAGCCGTTTCCTCAAGTATTGAGCCGTCGCTATCATGATAAGCCTGGTCAGCTGTTATCAATTTCATGTCAATCCCCAGTGCTTGGTGTCCTTCCGGCAAAGGTGCACAGTTTGATTTTTTTTTACATAGCCAGCCATCAAAAACGTGATAGAAATAGAAATTCAGAACAACTATCGTGATAAGCATAGGAGTCTTCGGGCAGTAACTCAAAACTGCCCGAAGGGACTGTCTTTAACCTGGAGATGTTCCATAGTTCCAAGGCATATACGCTTCAGGGGATTTTTGAAGGTCTTTTAAATTTTTGAATAGCCATGTCAGGTAATCCAGCGGATTAACCCCGCCCAGCTGACATGTGTGTATCAGGCTCATGAACAGATCCCCCACATGTGCTCCGTGCTGGGTTCGATAAAACATCGAATTTTTTCGATGGAGTATGGCAGTCTTCAAAATCCGTTCACAAAGGTTGTTATCCAGCGGGGCACCGGCGATTTGTAAAAAACCAGTCAATTTCTTCCAATGGTTGAGCATATAGTTGATGGCCTGACCGAGGCCTGAGTTAGGTTCGACAATTTTTTTATCAATCTGCTTTTGACACCAGGCGTGAAGCTCTGTCATAATCGGTTTGCTGTGCTCCTGATGATAAGACAGCCTTTCCTGAGCGGTCAGTCCTTGCTCCTTTGTAATGGCATCATGATGATACACAGTTCCCAACTGCTCGATGACATAGGCACAGTCCTCCGGGAAGCGATCCACAAGCTCGGCAAACTTCCGGCGGGCGTGAGAAATGCAATTGGTCATAATTGTTTCAAATTCTTTTGATGCATTCCGGCTTAAGGCATCACACATCTGGATAGGCGGGGCAAGTCCGGTTTCCCTGTTTTTCAGAAGTTCGGTCAGATTTTCACCGGCATGCTTGTTACCCGTCATAAAGAGTACAACCTGATGTTCCATGGATTTGCTGACAATACCCGTGGTAAAAATACCTTTGCGTTTACTGTCAGGATCCTGTTCTTTTAAAAATGAAAGGATTTTCATTGTGGTGTCATCATTATGAATGAGCTGGCCTTGTGCTGCAAAATTTATGAGACTGTCATACAAAGGAGCCAGGCTCAATGCCGAAGCATTTAAAATGTCCCATTGAGTTGATGTTGATATCGGGGTTCCCAGGTTCCCCTGTAATTTTTCTATCCTGTAAAGAGGAAAGCCGCAGCCGTATTTCAAAACGGCCAGCATGGCTGCTGCAGAATCATCATATTTTTTATTACTGACATCATCAGGGAGATCTGGTGTATAAATTTCCCCGCAAAGATTACAGCGCAGTCTTGTTCGCTCATAGACAGTGGCCTTTAATGGAGCATTGCCTTTAATATGGACAAAGACAGAAGGCAGCGCTATCTCATAAACTTTACCTTTTTCACACCCAGGACATAAATTGCCGGGGGTGAGGGTGGGATGATTGATAGAAACACGGTCGGCACCCTTGTAGTCATCTGCTGAGTTCCTGCCATGACCCTTGTTTTTGTCTGGTTTGGTTCGCTCCCTGGGTTTATTTTTCTTTTTTAACAGGTTCTTTGCGGTTTCAGTTGGTGCTCCAAACAGATATTTGCATAGCCGGCCAATGGAGGTGTCTTTTTCCGCCAAAGCCTGGCTGAGACATTCCACTGTTTCTGTCAGAGCCTGTAAAAGCTCATAATCCCCATCAATAAGCTTTCGTTTTTTGATCCGCTTTTGAAGCGCTTTTAAGGCTTTGCCAGATATCACAAGACGTTTTTGTGGAGGTTTTATTGACATAAGCCCTCCTTAAATCGGCGGTCAAGGGGATACATCCAGATAGTTTTTACCGGTGCTGCATATTTTTTTTGGGTGTCCCATTTGCCCCGGCCCTGTGTTTGACCGACACAAGTCCAATTGGCTGCCTTGTAGCAGGTTCCGGCAAATCGATTTTTTTCTACAAACGTCTCCAGCAGAAGAGGGCTGTAGTTGTAGCGCTCCTGCCAGTAATATGGCAGATGACGGGCAGCACCGGATAGAATCCGGGATGCCAGGTTTTTGCTGTGTACCCAGGGAAGCAGCAAAAACCGGCTGTTGTCCACCACAAGATGAAGCTTTCTTTTTCGCTGGTCTTCGGTCCAGCCTATGAACTCATCCCGGGGGGCAACCCGCCAGGCTGACGCAGAAAAACCCAGCAGCACCACCCTTTGATCTCCTGCATAAACAAAAAACCGCATCTGTGCACCGCCCATTCTGCGGTGACCCAGGTAATGATATCGATCCATGAGCTCATTATATAAGGGCGCAGTTTTTGGGCTGACTGGCTCAAGGACTATTTTCACCTGACCGGCTTTAAGAAAAATATCATCCTTTGGCTCCCCCATGGCAGTGCGTTTGATTGGTTTAACAGCACCTGACCGGGTCTTTGGTGCCGGCAACCGGATAAGACCGTTCCTGTAAAGCCGGAGCATCGCCACCCGGCAGCTCATCTCTTTTAAACCGCCATCAGGTTTGCGCCAGTCCACATGACGGCAAAACAGTCTTGATAATTTAACCCGGTTAATACCCGCATAATTATCAACCTGATACTGGATCCAGTCAAGATCTGACTGGGTAAACTCTCTGGCACATATCTGCATAAAATCTCCTGTAAATAAGTTTGGCAGATCTTATAGCAGAAAAATTTCACCGTGGCCAGCTTTTTTTTAAGTGAATGAAAAGTTTTTTTGGATGCTGCGGAACTCTTCCGGACCCTTTGTTAATGGATATATATTCCAGATCAGTTCCTGAAGCTGTAATGCTTCAAGACGTCTGACAGAACTCCCATTGAGATGAAACCCCCATACGAATCGTCCCTTTGAAAGACGTTTATGGCAAAGCCAGAATCCCTGACCATCATAACAAAGTATCCGCAATGCTTTGTGGGATTTGTTGATAAAAATAAACAGTGCACCTGAAAAGGGATCAGCCTTGAGATGCCGTCTGCAAACAGCAGCCAAGCCATCAATGCCTTTCCTGAAATCAACCGGGGTGACTGCCACCAGTATCTGCATATGCGGCGTAATCTGAATCATGACAAAAAAGCACCTATCATCATGCGGATATCCGGCAACTGGCCATTGCCCGAAAAGCGCAGCCTACTACCGTCAAAACGGTCACATTCCAGGTGCCACTGACTGGAAAGCTCCCTGATGTCCAATTGCATGAATTCTGATTGCACTACTGGTTCTCTTGGAACACGCTTTTTTAAATCAGTATAAGAAAGCCCCAGATTTTTTGATACCCGGGCAATCCCATGAACCGGGCAGAGTTCAACAGCTGCTTTCCATAGCCGTTTTGGGATCGGTTCCCGCCTGCTGATTCGGTTGCTACGCCATTGACTGAATTGTTCCAGGATATCCTGCAGTGATGGTTTGTGGTCGACAGGCTGTTACGGAACTAAACAAAATTATAACTATCTGAAATAATGTAAAATATTTAAACTATCTATTGCTTTTTATTGTGGCAAATGCTATAGATTCTCTAACTATTTATGGAGAATTTTATGCCCAGATTTAAAACCGGTGAATCAAGAAATCAAATGGTATTATTTCCTGAAACCATTAATGATTATATTCCAGAAAGCCATTTAGCAAAACTTGTGTTATCAATCGTTTCAAACCTGAATATAGATACAATTATTTCTAAATTTAGCGATGTAGGGCAAAGAGCATTTTCCCCAAGAACATTACTTTCAATTCTTTTTTATGGGTATTCGGTTGGGATAAGGAGTTCACGCAAACTATCAAAGGCGTGTGAAGAGAGAGTGGATTTCATGTATCTGACAGGAAAGCTTCACCCCAGCCATAAGACAATCAGCGAGTTTAGAAGAGAAAATTTATCAGAATTATCAAAATCGTTTCAAAAAATCATTTTAATAGGAATAAAGCTTGGTCTTGTAAAAATTGGAAACATAAAGCTTTCAATAGATGGTACAAAAATCAGAGCAAATGCATCCGGCAAACTGAGCAAGGATGAAAAAGGATTGGAAAAACTGTTGTCAGATGTAAAAGAAAAAGTTGCCTGTATATTGAAAGAAGCTGAAGAGATTGACAAGAAAGAAGATTCTGAATTGGGTAATAAGCGTGGAGATGAGCTTCCAGAAGAACTGAAACGATTGGAAATCAGAAAAGAGAAGATAAAAAGTGCCATACAGGAATTACAAAAAGAAAAAGCTGAATTAAAAAATGAACTCAGTGAAAAAAAGAAGAAAAACAGCAAAAAAGGCACTCTCAGCAAAACAGAAGAAAAAAAGATTAAGAACTTAAAAATCAACACAACCGACCATGATGCCAGGTATATGAAGGAACGTAATGGCTGCATCAGAACCAATTATAATGCGCAGGCCAGTGTTGATGAAGAAAATCAATTTATCGTAGCCTGTGATGTGACAACCGAATGTAATGACAAAAAACAATTGATCCCTATGGTTAGCCAATCTGAAGAGAACCTGGAAACCCAAATTGATATCTGTAAGGCTGACAGTGGTTACCATAGCGGGGATAATCTTGCTAAAATATCAGAAAATCAGATGTAAGTCTTAATTGATGATCCGGCCAAACAAAGAGTTGCTAATGATAATTTCAAATACGACAAAGTGAATTTCAAATATAATTCAGAGACAGACACCTACATCTGCCCTGAAGGAAAAGTGTTAAACTTAATTTCAACCACAGAAGAAAAAACCATTTATAAATGCAAAGAATGCCTGGAATGTCCTGTAAAATCAGATTGCACAAAAAAAGCTAAATACAAACAGCTATCCCGAGGAAAGCATGAGCTTCTGATTGAAAAAAACAGGGAGAAACTTATAAGTGATGAAGGGCGTAAAGAATATCAAAAAAGGATGCATACTGTTGAGCCGGTTTTTGGAAATATAAAATTCAATCTGGGCTTCAGGCAATTCTTAGTACGGGGTGTCGCAAAGGTAAAAGGTGAATTTGACCTGATGTGCATTGCACACAACATAAAAAAGATAGCAACCTATTGCGACAAACATGCCGTTAGCCTTGATGCGTGCCTGATATAAGCCATAGATATGTCGTTTTGTGGTATAAAAAGGTAACTTTTCCTGTGGTAACCGGTTTTCAGCAAGCAAATCATTTGCCATATCGAATCTTTCAGCGTTAATAATATTTTAAGTGCCTGTGATAAGAAAAGATGGAAGAGGTTTTTGAAGTTTTATATATTACGATGATGGGAAAAATTTTGAATTATTTGATTTGGTAACAGCCTGTCGATCTCTATTTTTTTCATGGCCCATACTCCTTTAAAATTATTTGAATGGGCCTATATTATCCTATCTACGCGGCAGAGTTAAGCACGCCTGCCGGAAGGACACAGTGCTTGCGCAAGCTTGATCAAGGGGGTTAAAAAAAGGCTGTCATGATGATTTGCTGCACCGACAATTGAAACCAATGGAAAACTGTGTCCTGTTGAAGGATTCATCGCTGTCAGCGTATGTAGCCGTTACCCAATAACATAATACGATTTGTCTCTTTTATTACGGCGCTTTCCACAACCACAGTCGGGAACAGAATAAATTCGTATCTTTTTGCCTTTGATTTCAATTGTACATAGCGCATAGTTTGTTTCAGAAGGCAGCTCCGTTGAATCAACTCCATGTATGACCGCATTTTCAAGGTAACCGGATTTAAAAAAAGGATGCAGTATATACACCAGAATATTCATCAGCTGTTTAAAAGATAGACCAGCTCTGAAATGGCACAGCTCAGTAAGGTGGACTTGATCCTTTATGTTTAAGGGTAATCTGATGAATCTTCTATTCTGCTTTCTCTCCTTGCCAAAATATTCGTCAGTGCAAAACTTCCTGTAACTGATTTCAGGATATTTTATTATTTTTAAAAGTTCCATCCTAAATAATTGGAAGGGTTGAATATTCCGGTGGGGTGCAGATTACCCATCAGGAGCAAGAAGGCTGTTGATAATTGGATTATCAAAAAGATCATCCACAAATTGTAGCTCTTTATCAACAATCTCAGAATATGGTTGCGTTCTTTTGTCAAAGTCAAAAAGATTGTCTCTGTAAAAATTATCAATGTATTCAGACATTTCTGAAAGGGATCTGATCCCTTTTGTGGGCACTTGATCTTCGACTCCAATAAGCTGCTCTATAGGAAGGTCTAAAATCTGAGAATAATCATAATTGTCCGCCACTTCATTCATGACCTGTTTCAGCAATCTCTTTTTGGATTTCTTGTTCATTCTTTTCCAATGTGGATGATTATTTTTTAATTGTCTTATGACTATTCTTCTGATATTTTTTCTATTCATATTGCCTCTGTTTTTGTGTTTGTTTTTTTGTTTTGTCGCTTAAAAATTATACACTTAAACAGAGGCTTGCACTATAAAAACCTGAAATTATTATATAAATTTCAAAAATTATAAATTAATTTCAACACCCTTTATTAGTCGAAGTCACGTTTTAAGAAGGAGACCTCTATGGCTGACGTTCTGATACATGATATATTCAAAGATATCGTAGAGACAATACGTGAACCCCTTTTGGTGCTGGATTCAGATCTGAAGGTTATCTTAGCAAACCATTCTTTCTATGGGATCTTCAAAGTAAAGCCTGAAGAGACCGTGGGTCAGCTTATTTATGACCTGGGCAATAAACAGTGGGATATCCCCAAACTGCGGGAACTGCTGGAAAACATTCTTCCCGAAAAGACCGCCTTTGAAAACTACGAGGTTGAACACGAGTTTGCCACCATCGGTAGACGCACCATGCTGTTGAATGCCCGCCAGATTGAACAGGGGCTGGGCAAGGAGCTGATCATTCTGCTGGCCATTGAAGATGTGACTGAACGGGAGCATTATAAGCGGAATCTTGAGAAAATCGTTGAAGCCCGCACAGCCGAGCTGGTGCTGGCACGGCAGGAAGCTGATCTGAAAAAACAGATCGCGGAAGCCGCGCTTTCAGAGGTAAAAAGCCTGAAGGAGCAGCTGGAAGCGGAAAGAGCCTACCTTAAAGAAGAGATCAAACTGGAACATAACCATGAGAATATCATTGGTAAAAGTGATGCCTTAAAATATGTGCTGTACAAAGTGGAACAGATCGCCGCAAGCGATACCACGGTATTGGTCCTTGGCGAGACAGGAACGGGCAAGGAACTGGTGGCCCGGGCCATTCACGATTTCAGTAAACGCAAAAAAAGAGCGCTGGTAAAAATAAACTGCGCAGCCTTGCCCGCAAACCTAATTGAAAGCGAGTTGTTCGGCCATGAAAAAGGGGCGTTTACAGGGTCCAGCGGAAGACAACTGGGACGGTTTGAGATTGCTGACGGGGCCACTCTTTTTTTAGACGAGATCGGAGAACTGCCCCTGGATCTTCAGTCAAAATTGCTGCGCGTCCTGCAGGACGGTGAGTTTGAGAGACTGGGCAGTTCCCGCACCATCAAGGTGGATGCAAGGATTGTTACCGCCACAAACCGGAATCTTGAAGAAGAAGTCCGCCAGGGGCGATTCAGGGAAGATCTCTGGTACAGGCTCAATGTTTTCCCCATTACCATGCCGCCCTTAAGGAACCGGATGGAGGATATCCCGCTGCTGGTGGAATTTTATGTCAAAAAAATTACCAAACGCATGGGAAAGGATACTTCCATTATTCCCAGAACAGTTATGAATACCCTGCAGAATTATCATTGGCCTGGAAATGTCAGAGAGCTTGAAAACGTTCTTGAGCGGGCCGTGATCAACTCGCCCGGTCCAAAACTTCACCTGGCGGATGATCTTAACAAGCCTTTTGCTTATTTGAGCAAAAACCAGAAAACTCTGGAAGCCGTAGAACGCGACTACATTATCCGCATGCTGGAACAGACCCAGTGGAAGGTCAGCGGACAAAACAGCGCAGCCCAGATTCTGGGTCTTAACCGCAGTACCCTGCGTGCCCGCATGCGGAAACTTGGCATCGAAAAGCCCTGAAATATAGGCCATATCCGACCTTTGGTCATGTATGGCCTTTATTCTTTTCAGTTTTGTATATCCCTGTAAATCATTTCAAAACAAATTCTTCAATTAAATCAGTATGAAAGACTATGTCTATAAGCAGGCAAAGGCTCTGGCATGAAGGTTGCTTTTAAACTTATCTCTTTGACTTTGATACAGTTTAAGCTTTTCGTTGAAGCAAAGAGAGAGGATGTGGACAAAAATAGTAGGTTCATTCAAATCAGTGGGCATACACTCAAATAAGGGGATCGCCATGATCGTTGTCAGAATTACCCTGAATATACTTGCGGACAAGCAACTGGAGATGACGCAGACCCTGCTTTCGCTTATCGAACCCCTGGACAGGGCAAAAGGCTGTAAAAGCTATTCTGTTTTTTGTGATATCAGTGACAGGAACCGTTTCTGCCTGCTTGAGGAATGGGAAACCCGTGAAGATCTGGATCTGTACATAAAATCCCGCTGGTTCGGAGTATTGCTGGGAACAAAAGCCCTTTTGAGCGAGCCTTTGAGCATCCGGATTTATACGGTTACACATTTCCAGGGAATGGAGGCCATTGAAGCGGTCAGAACCAAAGAAGTCCCATATGAGGAGTTAGAACCATGGACAATAACCCAGTAAAGAAACCCCAAAAGTGAGCCCCCTGAAACAGACGGGAAAAAGAGTCAAGAGACATCTTGTGACCATATTTGACCAATTGCCGCATATGACCTTTTTTTATGTTTGCCCGACCTGCCGGAACCAACCCTTGGAAGTACGATTTTCACTTACATATCAATGTGTTGGATGAATAGAAGGACATTCCTTCGTTTTGGCATGAAACTTGAGTATGCAGTATCTATTGTTTCTTTTTTAAATGAATCGAGAAACAGAGAGATCCATGAATTCAGAGATCTCCACCTTTATGACATAGAAAGCCTTCGGGCCATGTCAATTTTTAAACAGGAGGAAAATTATGCAGCGGTTTGTTTTTAACAAAAGCCTTATTCTGGCTCTCATATGTGCCGGGATATTTTTGGCCGGCACAGCACTCGCGGAAAAGCCTAACCATGCCGGTGGCAAAAAAGAGGGAAAACAAAAGCAGGAGAAAAGCAGCAAGAATCATCGTGTCAACAAGGCTCCTGATCAGGGAAAAGACTACGACAGAGACGATCGTGGCGGCTCTGACCATAAAAGATGGCGCGGCGCCAGGAAGAGCGAGCACTTTAATGACCAAAGACAGGTTTCTATTCATAACTATTATTATGGTGAATATCGGAAGGGACATTGTCCGCCGGGTCTTTACAAGAAAGGCAAACATTGTGTGCCCCCCGGTCATGCCAAAAAGTGGAAAAGGGGCCGGTACCTTCCAAGAGAAGTGATCTTTTATGATCTTCCGCCCACCATCCTTGTTCAATTAGGGCCTGCACCACCAAGACACCGTTTTGTGCGGGTGGCCCAGGATATCCTGTTAATCGCGGTGGGAACGGGAATGGTCGTGGATGCCATTGAGGATCTCGGCAGGGAGTTTGATTGATAGGGGTGTTATCGTTAACCCCTAATCTTTTTGATTTCTTTTCCGTTGAATACAATCTCAAGCTATTTGCCCGTCTCTTTCAAGTCCCTTTTGCAAGAATTGAACAAATCCTGAAAACATTCAATCTGCTGCCCTTTCGCAACAACAGGATCCAGGTATTATCCAAGGGTTTAAAGCAAAGGGTCAGCATCGGGCGAGCGCTTCTGGCAGACAAAGGAATCACAGCTTACCTTTAACTCTTTGTTTTCCGAATTCGAAAAAAAAAATTATGTCCGTACTCTACTGCAATATTATTTACTTGGTCAAGAATCTCTGGTGTGAAACGAGAG
>Ga0075120_10000161_pt1 | contig 53052 bp, 43 predicted proteins | sample AntAceMetag02UKL_FD_69792 | JGI IMG/M metagenome (GOLD analysis project Ga0075120, IMG submission 69792) | Saline lake microbial communities from Ace Lake, Antarctica - Antarctic Ace Lake Metagenome 02UKL | ecosystem: Environmental > Aquatic > Non-marine Saline and Alkaline > Saline | place...
TCACCTTACGGCATTCCCGTGTAATTAATACCGAGGGAATACTATTTCGGTCAAGTTATTCAAGGAGTACTATCGAAAACAACCGGTTTACCTGTTCAGCTCGTGGTGGTGCAAACGTTCGATTCAGTAGTTGCGCATCATCCATATTCCGGAATAACCATGCGGACAGCGTAGGTTTTCAATCCTGGGAGACGCAGTTGGAATCCTGCTACGGCAACAGGCTAAGGACGACTTCTATTATTGATGCGCAATTCGAGTTTCATGATAATTTTGTCGCTGCTTACTTCAACATAGACGATTGCGACTTTGATGTCCATGATAATGAATTCATGAGCGCCTCTGTCTCCGGGAGCAATGGTACTTTCGAAAACAACAGGATCTATTCCAACAGTAGAACCAGCATTGACGAAGGCAGCGATATTGTTTTCCGCAATAACACCATCACCCCCAAACCCAACAATGTTTCTTCTGACCATTATTCCTTTGATATTGATAGAGACTGCGAAGTTCTGTTTGAATCGAATCTGGTTGTCTCCTCAAGAACTTTTATTTATTTACAGTCACCTTTAGAGCTGAGTAATAATACTTTCTTATTCGGGGATGGGGCGCTCGATTTAGGCAGAGGCTCACGGTTAGATGCTATAAATAATATCTTTAGCGGTGACGGCGTCAACTGCCCGTTAATTTATTCTATAGACGGAGGTAACGTTGTAATAAACAGGTTTGAATACAATACAGTTCATAACATCAGTGAAATCTACTCCGCTTTTGATTTTGGCGACCTTGATGAATCAAACCTGTTCACAAATCCCCGTTTCAATGGCGGCGATCCATTTGATTATTTTCTTCAGGCAAACTCACCCTGCATAGATGCGGGCGACCCAGACAGTCCTGATGATCCCGACGAAACCAGGGCAGACATTGGAGCTTTTTTCTATGACCAAAGCATTGACAATCCACCAGCTCTGATATCGCCGTTTCAGCTGATAGAGCAAGCCGGAACAGAATTCAATTATTCAGCACTATGTATTGACGACGAGGGACCTTTAACCTTCCAATTCCAAAACCTGCCTGACTGGCTGGAGGAAGACGAAAACAATCTTGCCTGGGTAGCGGACAGCGCGGTTATTTCAGGAACTATTCCTGACGATATAAACCAGTTTGAGTTCCAGGTATTGGTTGAAGACGGCTTGGGACAATCTGATTCAGCAGAGGTATTCTGTGAAGTAGTTCAGTACACACTGCTTCGAGGCGATACATCAGGAATCCTGTCGGTGGAGGATTCGCCTTTTCTTGTTGTTGAAGATGTAAATGTTCTGGAGGGTGACAGTCTCGTAATTGAACCAGGTTGTGAACTATACTTCCATTTTGTTGAATATGAAGACGCAAGAATCGGCATAGATGTTTACGGTACTCTCATTGCGGAAGGAACAGTAGACGACTCTATAAAGTTTTTACTCGATTCGAATGAGGCAGTTTCCAACGGATTTAGAGGGCTACGTTTCTTCACCAATCCAGATACATCACGTTACAATTATGTCGCGATGAACTACGCGACCTATGGAGCTAAACTGGATTCTACCTCAATATCTATTGAAAATTCGACGTTTCTTGATGTGCAGAATACTATAGATGCCCGGGCAACCTCATCTGTCAGGCTCGATAGTTCAACATGTATTCAGCAGCAAATTAGAATTTTCGTCTTCATTTACAGTTTTGAGGGCAACCTTGAGGTAACCAATTCTCAGTTTTACGGAACTGAAGATGAGGCGGGAATTTTCCCCATCCGCTGTCATAGATCTACAGCACTGATTCAAGACAATTTATTTGATCGCGGTCAATATGTCATACTCGCAGAAAACGAAGCAATTTTTAACCGAAATTGTTTATACAATGTTGCTTTAAATATGCATAATGTAGTTAACGTCGTCGTATCGAATAACTTATTTGCCGCAATTTATCAAAACCAGTTTCAACCCGGTTTATCTCTTTTCCGCATGCCCGCCACAATTGCGAATAATCTCTTTGTTGATAATAGTACCGGGGCTCTGATTCATTATTTTGAGGAAGGGGATTCTCTTCCTCAGTTTGTGAATAATGTGTTTATGTCCAACGAAATCAGTGTTTTGACTGAGTATCAAGATTTTAACATACCATCGTTTCAATATAACTGCCTTTTTGATAACGACTCAATCTCTGAAACTGTACTTTTGGATACAACTAATCTCTTTCTTGATCCTGAATTTGCTGATACAATTCAATTTATGCTTTCAGATTCATCACGGTTGATAAACGCAGGTCATCCTGATTCTGCTTACAATGATCTCGATGGATCCAGAAACGATATCGGATTATGGGGTGGACCTTATGCTACAGCTATTGAGGATACTGATTTCGTATTTGAACCTCTTGATAATTTACAAACACAATTATCTCTTGGCGCACCATACCCGAATCCTTTCAACTCATCTCAAACATTCTATTTCTCCCTGCCGAAAGCGGGAGATGTAACAATCAAGCTTTATAATCTCCTCGGACAAAGAGTGCTGACACAACACCTACCGGCTTTGCAAGCCGGGGTGCATATGCGGACGCTGAACGCTTCAACTTTATCCTCTGGAGTTTATTTTCTTGAACTTTCAACGCGGGAGGAAAAGCATAGAACAAAAGTGATTTTGCTCAGGTAAAGAATGTAATTTTAGTTAATTGGAAACATTGTAAGTAAAAAGTACCGCACGGAGAACAGTTTGGCAACGACTCCGTACGGCACCAACTACAGATCATTTCCCAGGGGGATTGATCTGTTTAAAGATAGGAGTTTTATCGTGAGAACGCAAAAGTTATTACATAAAATGATAATGCATACCTCGTTATACATTATTTGGATGGTTGTCTTGTCGGGAGTCACTATAGCCCAAACCGAGACATTTGTTAGAGATATTGTTGGATACACCTTAGACAGCGATACGACCTATATTATCGATGACGGTGATGATGAGTTTCACATTACATCCGGTACGTTGACCATTCCTACAGGTACTACAATTAAATTTGCGTCAGGAAATTCAATGGTTATTGACGCTGACGCGACTTTACGTGCTGATAGTATTGCAACCTTCACGTCGTATGAGGCTGGAGGTGATACCGCTGGACACTGGGGCTCAATCATTTTTGAGGGTGAGGAAAACAGTGAAGCTACGGGAGTATTCGGATACTGCATTTTCGAGTATGGCGGAGAAAATGCTACAGATGATCGTCTTATAATTTGTGATGATTATTCTGATGTCATAGTAGAAAACTGTACTTTTCGCTATAATAATGGCTGGGTATTAAAGTCAGTTTTACAAGACGCACACAGGATCGAATTCACGGATAACGTCGTCCACCATTGCGCGGGTGCAGGGTTTATCTTATTTCTTTTCAACCGATTAGTCCGTATCTCTCCAGTACTCAGGAATATCGACACCTACAGGATCAGGTTTATTCTGAATCCAGAATTTTGCGCTTGACCATTTCCATTCTTCCGGAAACTCTACCAGTTTGTTTCTTACAGGATTGTTATGAATATATTCCATAACCTTCCTCAAGGTATCATCTCCGTACACATTTCGATCATAGCCTCCACCTGCCTGCCAGAATCGATTCATACTCCGATTCCCATGCTTTACATGAAGTTTTTCAAACAATTCCGGATATTTCATGCCTAAGAGTTTAAGAGCATGATAAGCAAACGGTCGTTTGATTGTCCTGAGGATTGCAGGAATATCTTTTGTACCATTGGGATAGATTAACATGTGGACATGGTTGGGCATAACAACATAGGCATAAACATGAAAACCGTGTTGTTCCCTTGCCTTCTGAATATGATTCAGAAACAGAGAATAAAATGGTTCTCCCTTGAAGAGCCACAGTTTCTTATAACATGAGAAAGTAATGAAATGAGCATGCCCTTCTTCATGTATCATATGAGACATAATTGAATTATCCAGTCATGAATAGTATTGAATTTTAATATAATAAACCCTGTTTGATGAACAAACAGGGGCACACATTTTGAGTCATTACGTCATAATAAGCCTTGGTTTTCAATATAATACTCGTATTTCTGAAGTAAAAAAGAATTCAAGTCGCTGTGCATTATATCCATTTACATCATATCGTGCAAAATATACTGGCACAATGCATGCTTTGCATGGATCGTTTCTTATGATTTGATGGTGTTCGATGGATATCCCGAAACGGAGAGACAGTATTTCATCCTAAAGATAAAAGTAACAAGCATTAAAAATGCCTCGAAAAATCATTCCTGAAAATCTTCAGGCTGGCACAGCCGTTGCTACTAACAATAGTTAGAACACAGATCTTTGACCTGCGATTTAGGAAGGCTTCTTTTCATGAGAGCAACCGGGTGAAGCTTAGCTTCCCGATCTTGAATACGGTACTTGTTCCATAGCACGGTTTTAATTTGCATAGCTTTCTGCACACTTGACACGCACTGATACTGATTTTCTACGACACGGTTTACTGCACGGATATGTTACGGTTTTCACGACGATTTGACTTACGTTTCCACGCACTGAATGAGTTACGGTTTCATGCACTGAAATAGCAACGGTTCCACGCACTGAATTAGTTACGGTTTCATGCACTGAAAAAGCAACGGTTCCACGCACTGAATTAACTACGGTTTCTCGCACTGATTACAGCACTGGTCTCTTGCACTGAAGCTGATTGGTTTACTTGCACACTTGCAGCACGGTTACGTGAACGGGTACAGATGAGTATTGAAGACAGTTTCCGGCGTTCCTGGAAGCAGGAAGCCTTCCTTTTTTGAATACAAGCACTGCTTATATAAGAGGGTTGGTATTTGCCAATTATACGGTTTGATTAATATACCAGCCCTTTTATTTTTTCGCAGGCAATATGCGGCGTTCCCTCGACGCCGTCACCTGACCATCAAAAAGCCGGCCAAAACCGGTTTTTTGATCTCCTATTCGTTACCACAGGGCAGAAATTTAGAATTCAGAATTGTGGCTTGGTTCTCTTTTAGAAGCTACAGGAGATAACCACATTCATGATTTTTCTAATCATCACCAATCATCCCACGCAATAACAGTAATCTAAGGAGTTGTAACACTGCCATAGTTGCAGCGGCTACATAAGTCCATGCGGCAGCATCAAGTACTTTTTTAGCCCCTTTTACTTCGTTTGGAGTAAGGTAACCGTCCGTATTAAGGATAGCGATTGCCCTTTTGCTGGCATCGAATTCCACCGGGAGAGTAACCATGTGGAATAATACGGCGAGGCTGAAGAGGACAATCCCGATATCCATCATCCCCGGACTGGAAAATATCAATCCCAGGAAAAACAAGGGGAAAGCAGCCCAACTTCCAAATTGAACCGGTCGAGCCAATGAATGGCGGAATCTCAAAGCAGAATATCCTTCGGAGTGTTGGATCGCATGACCACATTCATGCGCCGCAACCGCCAGACCTGCCAGTGATGGCTGGCTGAAATTTGATTCAGAGAGTCTGACGACTCTTTTAAGTGGATCATAATGATCGGATAACATTCCTGATACAGCTTCAACCTCAACATCCTGCAAAGCATAACGGTCTAATATCCGTCTTGCCACCTGGGCGCCGGTGAGACGGGAACCGTTTGCAATTTTACTGTATTGTTTAAAAGCACTCTTCACACGGGATTGAGCCCACAATGCTAATATCAGTGCAGGTATCAGCAGGATCATTGTGGGATCAAAAAAGGGGATGAACATTCTATTAGTCCTTGGTAGTATCTTTGTCAGCTATTGGCTAATGTGGAATCTCTAAATCATTCATTTGAATTAGTTGCCTTTTTTCGCAATAAAAACCACTTACCTTTGCAGATACTTGGCGAAAAAGGATAAGTTCCAGCGTCTGTTGAACAGGGAGACAGTATTGAGGGAAGATCATAAACTTGTAAACCTTGATTTATTTGTTGATGAGGAGAAATGGCAGCCGGTTTCTCCGGATAGTCCTTTTGGTCCGGAACTTGAATGGTGGCGTAAAGGATGGACGGTAATAGGAGTGGATGAAGCTGGCCGAGGTCCTCTTGCGGGTCCTGTTGTGGCTGCGGCAGTTGCATTTCAACCCGACGTCACACTTGAAGGTATTGGGGATTCAAAACAGCTTTCTGCCAGGATTCGTGAAAAACTGGAAACGAAAATAAAAAAGTTATCCATATCTCATGCTGTTATTGAAGTTGATCATAATCAAATTGATAAGATTAATATACTTCAAGCTACAAAAGTTGCAATGTCGAATGCGGTGAGTAATGTATTAGCCGGTCTCAATTCATTTGATCATTCCGAAAGAAAAGAGCAACATGTTATTTTAATTGACGGACGAATCCCTTTTCTTGGACTTGGACAACAAGTGAATATTATCAAGGGAGACAGACGAAGTTTCTCTATCGGCGCGGCATCGATCCTCGCCAAGGTTCATCGTGACCGTCTGATGATCGAGCTGGATGATAAATTTCCCGGTTATGGATTCGCACAACATAAGGGTTACGGTACAAGGATGCATGTACAGGCAATCAGGGACTTGGGATATTGTACAATACATCGTCGCAGTTTCAGAATTCGAGCACTTGATAATGAACTTAAGTGAAATAATCAAAAATATTATAAGAAGATTAAAACCGGACGCCGGAAACAAAGGTCCAAAAGATCACAGAAAATCTTTAGGCGATAAAGGCGAACGGATTGCAGAACGTTTCCTGAAGCGTAAGGGATTTAAAGTAAGTAAAAGAAATTTAAGGTATAAAGCCGGTGAAATTGATTTATTAATGATTGATAAAGAAGACCTTGTAATTGTAGAAGTACGGACAATCCAGGATAAAGGTGAATTAGCGTTGGAGGATAGAGTGCCTTATCGCAAAAGACAGCAATTGATTCGGCTCGCTAATTATCTTATAGCAGAATTGGATGATCCATTGCCCCCAATTCGTTTTGATATCTGTGTCGTAGTTATGGAACCCTCCATAGAGGTTCACCATTATAAAGATGCATTCAGGTCAGATGAAATCGGCAGACAACGGTATTAATTCCAGATTTATCTCATAGTAATTTATTATTTCAGCTATTTATAGGATAATAAGTTTTGTATATTTTCGATCTATAGATTTCTTCGTCAAACAGGTTGAGTAAAATATATGTCTAAAATAATGGCAGGCATTGCCGGTATCCGTGGAGTTGTCGGCGATGGATTTAGCCCGGATTTGATAGCCAAATACGGGGCGGCTTTCGGAACTTTCCTCCAGGGTGGTAAAGTTGTTGTTGGGGGAGATACCCGGGCGTCACGGCATATGGTGCGTTCAGCGTTATTCTCAGGGTTGAATGCGACTGGATGCGATATCATTGATCTCGGATTGGCAACAACTCCAACCATAGAAATAATGGTTAAGGAATTAGGTGCAGCGGGTGGGGTATGTATTACTGCCAGCCATAATCCTGTATCATGGAATGCAATGAAGTTCCTTGATAGAAAAGGTCATTTCCTTGGAACTGAGGAAGGTGGCGAAGTAAACAGGATATATAACGAAAAGGATTTTGACTTTGTCGGTACTGCTCGCCTGGGAAAAGTGACAGCGTTTGAAGGCAGCGGATTAGATGAACATATCAGGCTTATCCTGGAGCACCCTTTAATTGATGTTGCAGCTATTCGTAAAAGTCAGTTCAGGGTTGCGATTGATGCTGTAAATTCTGTCGGAAACCTGATTATGCCGGTTTTGCTGCAAGAGCTGGGTTGTGATGTGGTTAAAATAAATGGGGATCTCAGCGGTGAATTTGGCCGAGGTGCTGAACCGGTTCCGGGGAACCTATCAGATTTATCTGATCTTGTAGTAAATGAAGGCGCTGATATAGGACTTGCCCTTGATCCGGACGGTGATCGTTTGGCTATTGTCAACGAACAGGGTACCCCGATTGGCGAAGAAAGCACTCTTGCGTTGGCTGTAAAATACGTTTTGTCGCATGAATCCGGTCCCGTGGTGGTGAATCTTTCCACCAGTCGAGCTGTCGAAGACCTGGCGAAGGATGCAGGGGTGGACTTTTACAGAACACCTGTCGGAGAAGCACATGTTGCCACGCAGATGGAAAAGACAGGAGCCATAATCGGGGGAGAGGGTAATGGGGGTGTTATGCTGGCGAGTATCCATTCTGGACGCGACGCTATGGTCGGTACAGCTTTAATCCTGACACTACTTGCCGAAGAGGGTGATCCTATAAGCTTCATTCACAGCCGCCTGCCTCGATACAAGATTGTTAAAAGAAGTAGTCCCGCAGCAAATCTCGACAGGGATTCCATGAAATCAAAGCTGCAAGCAGAATTTGGTGATGACGTTAAATATGATAATCGTGACGGTGTAAGAATTGATCTGCCCAAAGGTTGGGTGCAGGTACGACTTTCAAACACCGAACCAATCGCCCGGCTCTTTGCCGAAGCAAGTACAACTGAGAAAGCAAATGCGCTCGCTGATCGCGCTGAAAATGCTATATCCGGAGATAAAGAATGATTATTACCACCACAAATAATATCGAGGGAAAGCCGGTTCGGGAATACCTTGGAATAGTAAGCGGTGAGGCGATAATGGGCGCTAATATTGTGCGTGACATGTTTGCGTCAATTACAGATGTTATTGGCGGACGAAGCGGTGTATATGAAAAGAAATTGCAGGATGCTCGAAATATCAGCCTGAAAGAAATGCAGGATGAAGCAGAAAATGTGGGTGCGAATGCTGTAATAGGCGTCGATCTCGATTACGAAGTCGTACGTGAAGGTATGCTTATGGTTACCGCTGCCGGTACCGCTGTAAGAATTTGACAAAACCGTCATTGCGAGGTAAAAAAACGTCATTGCGAGGAACGAAGCAATCCTCCAAATCGACGAAAACCATTCACAGGATGCAAGGATATCAAGGATAAACAGGATAAATATCTCCTGCGTGTGCCCCGGACAGCTCGATGTCCGGGAAATGATCACTACCCTTATTTTACTTAGCTGCTTTGCGACTTTGCACGAAACCAAATACACCTGTTTTTTTGCGTTCTTTGCCCCCTAACATCTTTGCGTGAGACAGACTTCCCATGGATTTAGCAAAACTCATAGATCATACTCAACTGAAACCATCCGCCGTATTGTCGGATATAGATAATGCGATCCGGGTAGGTATCGATTATAAGGTAGCGTCTGTCTGCGTATATCCTGTATGGGTCAGGCATGTCGCTGAAGCGCTTGTTAATACAGAAGTAAAGTGTTGTTCCGTTGCCGGTTTTCCCACTGGAGCAAACCATCCCAAAGTAATCCTTCAAGAGGTAGCTCAAGCTGTTTATGACGGTGCTGATGAGATCGATATGGTTATGAACCTGGGGTATGCCCGGATGGGGAACTGGTGCGAAATATCCAATGAAATAAAGTCTATCAAGAATGAAATAGGCAGTAAAATCCTGAAAGTAATACTGGAAATCTGTGAATTGTCCGATGAAGAAATATTGATTGCATCTCAAGTTGCAATGGACAGTGGAGCAGATTTCATAAAAACTTCAACCGGTTTTGGTCAACATGGCGCTACACTGGAATCAGTGAAATTGATGGCGTCGATTACCCAGGGTAAAATTGGAATAAAAGCAGCAGGCGGGATTCGCACTCTGAGTGATATGCAATCGTTCATTAACGCAGGAGCCTCACGGATCGGTACCTCGTCAACGGTAAACATTTTGAATGAAGCAGCTAAAAATAATGATGAAAATGAAAAAAAGAACCAAATAGTATTGACTTGATCATCAGAAAACTGATACTATCAAACAAAGGAAAGCGTGAATTCAAAGGAAGTGAACTTATCAAATTCCTCAACAATCTTGATTTGTCCATTGACACTGTTTTCTATCTGCTGGGTGAAGTCAAATTTCGGTTAAGGTATTACAATTATTGGATTATAGACTAATGTTTTTTCTGACAAGATACGTATAAGTGGAGAGAAGTTATGCCATTAGTCCGAACTATTGATATTGGTGGGTCTTCAGTAAAAACTATGACATTCAGCGTTGATTTAGATGTTCAACCTAACGATGAATTATTAATTCTTGATCAAGGCGCAGACAACCACCCCCATGATTTCGCAGAGTGGTTTGTTAAATCCATTACCGGCAAACGCAATACCAATGCAGATATCCTGTCCGTTTGTGCCCCAGAAAGATATTTGAATGAGTTTAGTCAGGAAATCGCAGACGGACTTGGTGTTCCCCATTGCAATGACGACATAGTAGACTCTGTAGCGCACGCCTTTAATTTTGTCGACTCCAATTTTCCTCGCCCCATTATTATTCTTACACTCGGTACAGCAGTTGGAAGCGCATTAATTGAGTATAATGAACCTGTCGACATAGATGAATATGTAGGTAAATTTCGTCTAAAAAAAACCGAAGCAAATCCGCCAGAGGCATGGAAAGCACTTGGGCATCACGGTCTCAATGCACTGGAAAAGAAATACAGTAGAAGCGAAGCACACAAACATTATGGTCAGCGTCTCGGATGGTTTATAGTTAACTTTCTAGTCCTTAAATTCAACCCTGCAACGATAGTATTAAGTGGCGGCATTGCCGATAGCTGTTATTCAGGTTTTGGACCCTATTTGAACGAAATAATACAACAAGAGCCATTCCACAAGCCCCCGCACATCGAACTATCCTCATATGGACGAGAAACGGGATTGTGGGGATTGGCAAAGATGACAAGATAATAACATTATGTGTCGTTAATTGTCGTATTGTTTTAGATTGCGATACGATTGAGTATTCTTTTAGGAATATGTGAGGTGATATCGAACCTAAAAGTTTCAGGAAAATAACTAGTATCTTCAGGAGATTATCATGGCAGAAGGTGAAGAAATTTTAAATAATCTGTTAGATCGTGCATTAAAGGATGAAGATCATGAAACAGAAGCATTGGCATTTGTACTTACATATGATCCGATTGCACGTGGAATGATTATTAATAAATGGTTGAAAAGAAATCAAGACAACCTTGCAATAGGCTTAGAGTGGAAAACCATTAAAACTCAGTTTTCTTTTAAATCTGGTAAAAGGATCGATTTGATATTTGAAAGTGAAAAAGAAAAGGAAAAACTTGTTGTTGAAGTAAAACCCATCAATAAATCTCCACATTCTCAGAGCGAAGACAACATAAATCATTATTTAGAGGAGCTTAAGGAATTTCCAGATGACTATATTGGTCTAGGACTGCTTTATTCAGCCAATTATCCTTTTATAAAAGAAGGATTTAATCAGCATGAAAGTTACCTTGGAGAGTTAACTTGGGACAATATTGCCAGTATTTTGACAATGCGTCTTAATGATCATTCCAGAGATCAATTGTTCCCAAATGAGGAGGTAGTCTACTGGTCTAAAAAAATAATTGAAAAAGTAGTGCAAGGAGGTGGTAACGTGGAAGAATTGTATCCCTTAACGGCAGAAGACGGATTAACATTAGTTCGACATCATGAAGTATTGGAAAAAGTAAAGAACCTGTTGGACCAAACGGTAGGCACCCTTCAAAAGAAGGATCCCCTTAACAAATTTCAAATTAAGAATAGCAAATCAAATCTTGGACAATATCAACATGCACCAACACGCATGGGTCTTTTTATGGCACACAAAGAACATCCTGATCTCATAATGTTCATGGGAATAGGATATAGAAAAAGTGCATATGGCGTAGCCTTACTATATTTTTTCATTGAGACATCAATATCTGACCCACCAAGTGATAAACGCGTTCGATTACAAGAAATTGCAGAAAAAATGCAACAAGACGACCCATCCCTAAAAGACAAAGGATGGAAATTTAACACTGGGAAAAACGAAAAAGATGATCGATATCAAATTATTTGGCGGGTTATTCCTTCAATCCCAACTATAAGTGATAATTCATTTGAAAAACAAGTGAAGAAGATGAAACAATGGTATGCTGATTGTATCTCAACTGTTCAAAAATATAACGTAATTGAAATAGCTACAAAAATGGATTAGTATGAAACAGCGCCCTATGTGTTATTCGTATCATAAGATTCAAGTGATAAACAGTGAGAAGTTCAGCGTTCTTACTTCAGTATATAACTAAAGCAAGCTGAAGCTTGGACTCTATACTTTTAATCTCTATACGGTTGGAACGACTCCTTTCCAATCCAATAACCGATGTTCGCCTTCAAGTTTCCTGATCCCGGTTACGTCTTGTATTACTTCTAATGTTCCTCACTTGCAACAGCAAGCGGATAAAGCCTATCGTATTCATATCGCAATATTGCTATAAATATTAAAAGTAACAATAAAACCAAAACAAATTATGCCAGAAACAGAAGTTCTCTTTTTTGCCGAATCTGATGGAATAGCGCCTGCGCTTGTTTAGATATCTGGTTTGCCGAAAAAAATGCAGGATAAGGCTGAAGCTCGTATTCTTCGATTGGAGGAAGCCGGGTACGAGCTGAAACGCCCGGTTGCTGATATTCTCAGGGATGGAATTTATGAATTACGCTGGAGTGGCTGTATAGTGTGCCATTTAAACTCTTGATAATCAGTCATTCTGAACGTAGTGAAGAATCTCGACTTTCAACAGAGCAGGTTGTGATTCAAACACTTGAGATTCTTCACTGCGTTCAGAATGACAGCGAACGAACAGAATGTCCAGTCCCGTAGGGACGACTGGGTCAGCGCAAGAAGAACTTTCCATCATCAGTCGTCCCTACGGGACTTAATATATTGATATTACTACACCCACCCTTGAAAGGGTGGGCTAAAATCAACAGTCCCTACGGGACAGACTCTGCACGTACAACTCTATAATTCTATCTTAACAACTCTATAATTTTAGCTTAACAACTCTATAATATTAGCTTAACAACTCTATAATTTTAGCTTAACGATATAATCTGAGTTAAACAGATTTGCATGCTGAAGTATTGTAGTTCTTGAAAAAATAATATGCGCTTGAGCAAGGTGACAAGTTGATCTTGCTTCGAAGCAATCCTTTATAAATAAGATTCTTGCGTTGAATCAGGGGATTGCTTCAATTTTCGCAATGACGGCTTCTTTTCGAGAGATACTAAAGATTTGCCCTAAATGGCGGGAGGGTATATAAATGGGTATCACAAAAACAGGTAAAGCGTCAATTACACTGAAAAAACGACGTGGTGATAATCCCAAACGCGAGATACGTGTACAGGAAGAGCTTGCGAAGCTGCGCATTTACCACATGATCGCCCAAATGCGTGAGGCTTAAGGTTTATCACAAACGGAACTTGCGGAACTGATGGGTACAACACAATCTGTAATCTCACGCATCGAAAGCGGGAATTATAACCGTCTTACTGTCAGCACGCTCATGAAAGCCGCGGCTGCAACCGGTCATCAATTGAAAATTGCTGCCGAACCTGTGTGAACAATTTTTAGCAAAGTATAGAGTCCAACCTTCAGGTTGTTCTTGTAGTGCTTGAGCGTTGACAAGACTCTGCAAGCTGAAGCTTGTACTCTGTGCTGTTTTGAGTCCAACCTTCAGGTTGTTCTTGTAGTGCTTGAACGTTGGCAAGACTCTGCAAGCTGAAGCTTGTACTCTGTACTGTTTTGAGTCCAACCTTCAGGTTGTTCTTGTAGTGCTTGAGCGTTGACAAGACTTTGCAAGCTGAAGCTTGTACTCTGTACTGTTTAGAGTCCAACCTTCAGGTTGTTCTTGTAGGGCTTGAGCGTTGACAAGACTCTGCAAGCTGAAGCTTGTACTCTAAACTTTCGGACTCTAAACTTTTGGACTCTTTCTTTTATACTCTATGCTTTACTATCAGGCTCCTTTTGCCATGACCGCTGCGGCGGGAATTTCTTGTTCATAAACAATACCACCCTGGATTCCAATCATGACGTCTGTAACCGGGAATTGCGCTCCCACCATTCCCATTGCCTGTTGAGCAATCTGTACTATACCATTGCAACAGGGAACCTCCATGTGAACCACAGTCAGACTCTTAATGTTTGAATGGGCAAAGATATGGGCGAGTTTATCGATATATGGATTTACATCATCAAGTTTTGGACATCCGATAGCTAAAACACGTCCCTGCATAAAGCGATTATGAAAATCAGGATACGCAAAGGGAACGCAATCAGCAGCAAGCAATATATCCGCATTTTGAAGAAATGGCGCGTTGGAATTTAATAGATGCAATTGAATAGGCCAGCTTTTGAGCTCAGATTGCATAGGTTGGTGTTTTGAACCGGTAGTTGCGGCAGACACAGGTCTATCCATTGTTCTCATCATAGAACCGGGGCAGGAATGAGCTTCAGCATGGTGTGGAACAGGTACAGGAATAACCGGTGGTTTTTGTTTTTCAAGTTTTGTCAAATGTTCCTCAACCGCAGTTTCATCAAACACCTCGGCTTCACGTTTTTCTACAGTGATCGCATCCTGTGGGCATTCGCCGATACAAACACCAAGTCCGTCACAATAAACATCGCTGACAAGTTTTGCCTTGCCATCGACCATTTGCAGAGCGCCTTCTGCACAGCTTGTGATACATAGTTCACATCCATCGCATTTATCTTCATCAATTACTACAACATCTCTTAACATCGTATTATCTCCTGGGAATTAGATCTTGTGAAATTATCATGTAAAAAGATGTTTCTTTGATAGAAATAATACTTTTGCAAATGTCAAATAGGGATCAACTCCGGAGATTTTATCTAAGGGGCGTTTACTTATACAAACATTTGTGAATAAGCCGGAAGGGTGGTTTATAATCTCTCGATTAGGTAAAGTTGTCAAGAACTCCCAAAGTCTTTTAACCGCAGAGAACACAAAGCAAGCGCAAAGCCCCTCTTAGCGTCCTCAGCGAATTCTTCGAGTACTTTGTGGTTTTTCTTTTTGCTGCGTGATCACAAAACACATGTCTCCTCTGACTACTCCAGACAGAGCAATCCAAAGCATGTGAACTGATCCAGTAGTATAAAATATTTTGAATCTTGATATTGGCATTAATAAGCTGCATTTTCCTGCTTCATAGAATATCAGGACTCTAAAAATCAGAAAGACTGCTTGTATGTCAGAGATAATCAAGAAATTTCATATTCTAAAGCGTTCAGATGCCGTACGAATTGGAAAGTTCGGTTTCGTTGGCGTGCTTGGTGTGGGTGTGAATATGGGATTATACTTCATTTTTTCTGATATTCTTGGAATTACTGATTTTATCTCACGAGCCTTGGCAATAGAAGTGTCGATCATTCATAATTTTGCCTGGAATTTCAGTTGGACATGGAAAGATCGTAGTGGGTCAATTCGTGAAATTCCATCACGTATGCTCAGGTATCATGGAAGCACATTATTCAGCTCTTTCGGAGTAACTTTAGCGACCGGATGGCTACTAATGCTGATTTTACCTGAAACAGTGATTGCGCGCTATATGAGTCACCTGGCAGGAATTGGTGTAGGCATGGTATCTAATTATATATTGTCGGATTTATGGGTCTTTAAGAAATCGCAGGGAGGAGAAGATAATGATTAATAACTCCTATAGAAATCAGGATTTTTCAGTATCTCATCTATTGCTCAGATTCTTATAAATCGAACAGAAAAAGAAACTCCCTTTCGGCGAAAGGGAGTTACTCCTCAAATCATTTGAAACAAATCTTTATAGCGTATGATCGACACAACTGCTAATCCAGTCAAGATAACTTTCTAATCCTTCCTCAACCCCCAATGCAATCACTTCAGGGACCTCATAAGGGTGAATTTCTGTAACACGTTTAATAAGAGCATCAACATTATCAGCAGTTGTTTTTACTATCAATAAACCTTCATTATTCCGGCAGAGGTCACCTTTCCAGATATAGGTGGATTTGATTTTTTCGATGTGGTTTACACATGCAGCCAGCCGTTCGGAAACAAGAGTTTTAGCAATTTCTTCCGCTGGTTCACCGACCGGGACTGTGATTAAAACCACTCGCGTTTTAGTTTTCATTTTACTTGGTCATGTGTTTTTTCTGGATTTTCAAAGGTTTCCATCCTTTTTTGGTCATCACCATCATATGCGTATCATGTGACCCGGTGATATCCTTATCCTTATCATCCCTCTTCTGAAACAAACGTGGAATCGACATACTAACCAGTGGTGTAATAGGCTTTCTTTTCATTGTAATGTCTTCCGGAGGACGTACCGGCGGAGCAAAATGCCTCGGGATATTTAGCAGTGGATGGTGTTTTTCCTTGATTTTGCCATATTTGAGTCTGACGGCTTCTCGTGGAATACCGAAGTAATCAGCTAATGCATCAGGTCCCAATTCTTCATAATTGCTAATTAGATAATTCTCATCCTCTTCTGTCCAGTGTCGAGGACCAACCTGCAGTTGTTCCGTTTCGCTTAGACCCTTGTCCGGGACTAATTCCGATGCTTTATGTTTAATTTTGCCATATTTAACTCTTACTGCTTTCTTGGTAACTCCAAAATGCAGAGCTAATTCATCAAGGCTTTGAGTATTATAATTTGCGAGAAGATATCGTTCGTCATCCTCACTCCATTTCCTTGGACCACGTGGTTGGGTTCCTGTAGAGGGAGCAGGTGGAGTATCAGGGGCATGTTTTGCTATGGTTTCAAAATCAGGCCGGTCGCGAAGTTTTCCATATTTTACACGAACCGCTTTTTTGGTTACTCCGAATTGCCGCGCCAGTTCTTCTATTGGGATCTTATCATAATTTGCGACAAGATATGCCTCGTCTTCAGGTGTCCACTTCTTTGGCATCTTTTATTTCCTCTTTTTAGTTAAATTGAGTGCGAAAGATAGTAAATTGATCCTCTGAGAGCATGAGAGCCGATCTCAAATGGAGAGACAATATAATAACAATACACATTGATCGGAAATATAATAATTACAAATAGTAATTGTGAAATTATGCTTCCTCTCTGAAAATTCGGAGCAAAATAGAGTTGACATTGGTGCATTAATAGCCGATATTCCATTAAACGTAAATCGTAATATCGTTTATTCGTACCAAATACCAAAGTATGATATTGAGAATTTCAGATGTTGGAAAAAGATAAAACACAGATAGCAGAGAAACGTCAAAGGTTCTATACATCCGGTGAGCCACTTTTTGAGCGTTTTGGTTTCAAAAAGACTACAGTTGAAGATATCTGCGCTACAGCCGGAGTATCCAAGAGAACGTTCTACGAGTTATTTAAAGACAAGACAGAATTTTTCGCTCGAATGGCGCTTCATATTTCTGAAGATCTTTTGTATGAATGGCAAACAGGTCTGCCGGAGACCATGAATGCTCCATCAAAAATTCTATCATTCATTGACTTTTATGTTGAAATAATGATAAAACGCCCGGTATTCCGTCTATTCTCACAGGATCCGGAAGCGTTGCTGGCATTTGGAGTTCTCGGTTCGGAATTGAGCCTTTCACCGATTATTGAAGCTTTCCGTGAGATAATCGATCAAGGGAAAGATGAGGGAAATTTCAGAATCCTGGATACTGATATAGCTGTATGGATGATTATGTCTTTGATGGATAGTATGTATTTATTAGTACCGGAATTTTTTGAGACGGAATTTGATTCAGAAGAAAAAGAGGCAAAGTTGAAGTCCGAGATTAAACAATTTATATTGCACGCTTTAGGAGGCAGAAATTGAAACGCAAAGAAAAGATATGGGCACGATGGTTGACCAATATTGCAGTTAGTCATCCCTGGCTTGTAATTATAATCGTAAGCATAATTACAATTATTGCTATTGGTTTTGCCGAACATCTAGAGATGAGACTCAATTTTAAAGATCTATTACCTGCAAAGCATCCTGTTGTACAATCTTACCAGGAAGTGCAGGAACGGTTCGGGGAGGCGTCCCTCGTCGTGGCACTCGAGGGAGATCGTCAGGCTATGATTGACATGGCTGAAGAGCTTGTACCTGAACTGAAAAAAATGGAAAGCCTTTACGTTGTCCAGGGTGAGATGCCATTGGACTATTTCCGTGATCACGGTTTTGTGCTCATGAAACCGGAGCGTTTTAAACGAAGCCTTAAGATGTTCGAAGATCGCAGCCTGGTAGGAACGTTTCGGAGTATGAATGACGATTACGAACGAGAATATACCGACAGTGAATCCAACCTGAAGCGTGATGAAACTGAAATAGCAAGAAGTATGCTGGGAATAATCCGCTCGCTTGAAATACTCTATTCAAATTTTGCCGGTAGAGAAGGAGCAGCTGATGTTAAAGAAGCAGCAGATGCTTTTATCCTGGGTGAACCCTGGATGTTATCGCTTGACCGAAAGATGCTCCTGATCAGTTGTATCCCCAAAGATAACATGAATATGGAACTCGAGAGTTTGCTCGCTGCCGCAGAGGAAGCAGATGCACTGGTTGAAAACATAAACATGGCGCATCCGACTGTCCAGGCAAACCTGACAGGTATGGCGAGAATCGGTCTCGATGAGATGAACAGCATTGGAGTTTATACCCAGTTGCTCTCTTTGGCAGCATTGTTATTTATTTATTTGCTACTTGCCTGGATATTTAAAAAATTTACACTCCCGTTGCTCGCTTTATTTCCATTGATTGTCGGCATCTGCTGGACACTTGGTTTACTGTATTTGTTCTTCGGAAGCCTCAATATGTTCACCATGATGATGATGCTTATCCTGCTTGGACTCGGAATAGACTTTTCGATTCACCTGGTGTCTCGATTTTTTGAGGCTATGGGAGATGGAAGCGATATTGAATCAGCCCTGACGTTGTCTCTTAGTGACACCGGTACCGCGATAATTACAGGTGCCATGACAACCGCGCTTGCTTTTTTTGCCCTGACTATTGCAGATATGCAAGGTATTTTTGAGTTTGGTGTGGCATGTGGTGCAGGTATCCTTCTTACTCTGATTGCCATATTTATCACTCTTCCATCACTACTTGTTCTGCATCATAAATTTTCAGAATGGTGCAGAAAATGTAAAGCTGACGGACTTGGTAATTTTGAAGTGTTTCTACTCTCAGGGTATTTCTTCAGTCATTTAATAATCTGGTTTTTCAGAAAGAGATTAATTTCCTGGTATTTGGAAAGCAGACAGAAAGGTTACGGCAAGTTTCAGCTATTTTTACTTAGTATCTGCTTTGATCTTTTGCCAATACTCTGGTTTTTCAAGAAACGATTTAGAAGCTGGTATCTGAGAAAAATAGTCAAAGCACGTAAGAAGCACATCCCAACCGGGCAGCCAACTAAAGAAGTGTATCAGTCATATCGTTGGATTGGTGCAATTGCTCGAACCGGTTGGAACAAATCCTGGTTATTTTTGACGATAGCCATTGTTTTGATGATAGCTTCGTATTGGGCAATGAAACAAATCGAATTTGAATACGACTTCCTTGAAATGGAACCGGCAGGGCTTAAATCCGTTGAGTTGCAGCGAGAGATTCCCAAAAGATTTGGAATAGCCGATCATTCAGCCTGGTTGATTACCGACAGCATCGAAGAGAGTAGGGTATTAAAAGAAAAACTTCGTAAGAAAAGTATGATTGGTGAAGTGGTTTCGATAAGCGATTATATACCGGCTGAGGAACGAATCAAGGAATACGCCCCCATGCTGGAAGAGTTCAGACGTAATATCCTGAAACAGAATCTGCCCGGATGGAGTGAGGGAGATGCTATCAAACTTGCTGATGAATTAGACAGGCTCTGGGACAACCTTGATCTAATGAGTAATCTTGCCTATACAAGCGGATTAGATAGAATTGTAAGGGTAATTGACCAGTTAACCGGTTATGACACAGAAGCCAATATTACCGATACAACTGCAGTTCTACCCAGCCTGACTCGGATGTTACGACGGGGAGTCGATGAGTACCGGGCAGTACAAATTGCAGAAGAGTGGGGCGAAAGAATGACAACGAATATTTACAGCATGTCCGATTCTTCGCCACTTGCTATTGATGACCTGCCGGAAGAAGTACGGAAAACCCATCTACCTCGTAGCGGTGATGGATTTCTGCTGTCAATATTTCCCAGGAAATATCTTTTTGACAGGGAAGCCCTGGAAGCTTTTGCTGAACAAACAGCGGCGGTTCATCCTGGGATTTCCGGTTCGGAACAATTATTTCTTCTCATGATGGATAAAACACTGGAAGAGGGAAGCCGTGCGGCATGGCTGGCATTGATAGTGATCGCATTGCTTTTATTAATCCATTTCCGTGGACCGGTTGGATTGCTTGCTATGGTACCTCTTATCTCAGGGGCGTTACTCATGATCGGATTAATGTATTTAATTGGAATGAAGTATAACTTTATGAACATGATTACGGTTCCAATTATTTTGGGAATTGGAATAGACGACGGCGTTCATGCAATACACCGTTTCCGTCACCAAACGGGTGCGGGCGACCTTAGAATATTTAACAGTTTCCGTTTCGTGGGTAAAGCGATCCTGTTGAGTTCATTGACTACAATGATCGGTTTTGGCAGTGTCGGTTTATACTCGATGCGAGGGATGGCAAGTTTCGGGCAGGTGCTGTTCATGGGAGTTGGAGCATGTTTCCTGACAACTGTTTTTGTTCTACCGGCAGTGCTGAAACTATTCTACGGAAAAACAGCGAAAGTGTAGCTGAATGATTTCCGATGTTCTGTCAGGTCTTGAACGCAGTGGTGACCTGACAGCGATCTCCGTCAGTTCACCGCTTCGCTAAAGAACTGACGGAACAAACAAAAGAATACAGGATATAAGGATATTTAAGATATACAGGATAATTACTTTGCAGATTAGGCGCGAGTCAAAATCATCGAGCATGATTCAAGAGGAAGGATTGAAATAATGTGTATTTATGATAGTTATCAACGCTTTGCAGGATTTGTATTGGTTTTAATCCTGATGTTTGTTTTATCAACATTTCCAGTGCTCGGGATTGAAAATCCTGTCGAATTGCTGAAAAAAATCGATGCGGCAGAGAATATTCCTCACTCGTTCAGTATTGTAAAGCAAACTATTACAACATCAGGCGGCAGTGAACGCACCATGACGATGAAAGCATGGTCAGCAGAGAATGGTGAACTTTCATTGATGGTTTATACCGATCCTCGTAGGGTTGCTGGTGACAAGATTCTTCAACGGGATAGCGGCGATAATATCTGGTATTATATGAACAGGCGTGATGTAACACGTCATTTCACAGGCAGTTCACGAAAACAGAGTGCTATGGGTTCCGATTTTTCTTATGAAGATTTGTCGCAGGGTGACCTGGTAGAAGATTATAATGCCGAAATCGTGGGTGAAGAGAATATTGATGGAACTCCATGTATCAAATTAAAATGCACACCAACCGAGAGTGGTCCTTCATATCAATTTATCTATTTATGGGTAGGTAATAATGATTATTTGACAAGAAAGATTGAGTATTACGATGAAGACGGTCACCTCAAAACGCTATATTTGTCTGAATTTCAAACTATTGAAGGACGGTTGACACCAATGAAAATGGAGATGGTTAGTAAGCGTGAAAGTTCAAGAACCCTGATGGAAAATGTATCAATCAGTTTTAAGGAAGAGCCCGATGCATCGCTGTTTACAAAAGAAGCACTGACCAGGGAAATGCGATGAAGAGCCGAAAAATAACTATGATGGTTTTCGCTGTGTTTATGTTTGCTCCGATTATTTTTGCAAGTGATCTTGAGATTTCCGGCTACTATGAGAATACACTTCAAGGTGATTATACCGACGATAATTCAGAGGCGATCCTTGATGCTTCTAAATTACGCCTTGATTTTTCCTCCGGCGGCGGGAAAAATGAACTGCAGTTCAAAGGTAATATCAATTTTATCGCAAATCATGGTCCGGTCAGCAGGGACATTTCACCGTTTCTACCTGCTACTGTGACAGATTCACTGGATTCGATGGGTCTGCCTGTGATGATCTCTTTTCCCGGCGAAAGGATATTTCTTGATAATGCTTACCTGACTTGGCGTCATGGTTCTTCAAGAATCAGGGTGGGCAGACAACAGCTTAGTTGGGGTACAGGATATATTTTTAATCCTACCGATCTTTTCCACAGTAAAAATATTCTGGATCCCACATACGAAAAGGAAGGAGTTACCGCTATACGTGGGGATTATTACTGGGGAGTTGGCGGACAGCTTTCTCTTATCACAACCACGGATGACAGTTTTGAAGATGCCGGATATGCATTACGGGCAGGCACTCATCTAAGTTCTATTGGATATGATATTGCTGTAACACTTCACCAGATAACCGACTCAACTGCTATTGAAATAGCGAGTATGGAAACTGATTCTGGTACAATTGATTATCCCCAAGTACTCCACCAACAAAGACGGGCAATAGGTTTTGAGGCAAGCGGAGAATTTTTCGGTCCGGGTGTGTGGTTCGAGGGAAATTATAACAAGATGGAAACTGAGGATGATTTTATCAGGGCAGTTGCCGGAATAGATTATACACTGGATAACGGTACCTACCTGATGTTGGAGGGGCTGTATAACGGACGTGGAAAATGGGAGGATCCATACCCGGTAACCGGTTGGCTTGAGAATATAATGTTTGGGGAGCCGATCTCCCAATTAATGCTTTTCAGTGGTATCCGGCATGATCTAACCGACCTCTTGATGGGCAGCCTTTACGTGATTGGGGGTAGTGACGGTGCGGTAGTGTTAAACCCACGTCTTGATTATAGCCTGGCACAGAATGCTGATCTGATTGTATTTGGCGGGGTTACGTTTGGAAAAGAAGAAAGTCAGTTCCCTCCCGGTTTGTACTCCCTTATTGCAAGGGCAACAGTATATTTCTAAATGATTGTAACGAGTTAAAAAGTTTAGAGTCCAAAAGTTTAGAGTCCAACCTTCAGGTTGTTTTTTACACACTTCAATGTGAACTCTAAACTACCCACACTGAAGTGTGTACTCTAAACTATCCATACTGAAGTGTGTACTCTGAATTAGGCTCTTGCCATCATCAATATATAGTATTATAATTTACACGAATTTTTGTGAATACAAGTGCGTCGGATCTTCTGATCTGACGTTTGCACTCATGCTTTCAAATATTGCGCATAGATTCTTGTTAATTAATAAACAACAAGAATTATGACCTTTAAAATTGAAATGACACTTTCTTTTATAACTGGACGAGTAAACTATTAATCTGAGAAAGAATCACAAGAGAATGAATATACTTCTTACCGGTGGAGCGGGATTTATAGGATCACATGTAGGTGATTTGCTGATTGAACATGATCATCAAGTCACTATAGTTGATGATTTAAGCGCAGGTCGCAGAAGCAATCTCCCCCCCGGCTGTGATTTTTATGAAATGGATATTCGTTCGAAAGAAATTAATAGTTTATGGCAGGAGAAACAGTTTGATACCCTCGTTCATCTTGCAGCACAGATGGATGTACGGAAGAGTGTGGAAGACCCTCTATTTGATAGTGACGTTAACATCAGGGGTTCGCTAAACCTGATGGAGGCGGGGAAAGATAATGGTCTTAAACGGGTAGTGTTCACCTCGACAGGCGGGGCTGGATATGATGACAACGTAACATTTCCAACACCTGAGAGTACCCCGGCAAAACCAATTTCGCCCTATGGCATTGCGAAGATCTCTTTTGAATTATACTTAAGATACTATGAAAGACAATATGGTATTCAAAATATAGCACTTCGGCTGGCAAATGTTTATGGACCCCGTCAGAATCCTTTCGGTGAAGCGGGAGTGGTTGCTATTTTTGCACAGAGGCTGCTTGCAGATAATGATATAATTATTAATGGAGATGGACTCCAGACAAGGGATTACGTATTTTGCCAGGATATAGCGAAAGCGATTCACCTGGCGCTTGCTTACGAGGATAATGGATTCTTTAATATTGGGACGTCCATTGAAACAAGTGTTGTAGAGATATTTCAATTAATCCGCCAGGCTACCGGATCGGACGCAGGAGAGCTGCACGGTCCTGAACAATCAGGTGAAGTAAGACGGAGTGCTCTTGACGTTGCGCTTGCCGAAAAGGAACTTGGATGGAAACCTGTAGTAACATTACAGGAAGGAATCAGGGAAACGATAGAATATTTCCGGCAGCTTCAGATCGATCCTGATAAGAGATAAAGCATTATAAGTAAAGTATAAGGATTTCATTACGACTGTTTATCAAAAAAAGTGGTTTCGGTATTTGACTATTTGGGCGTGGCCCAAACGTACTGTAAAAGGGATTATAGAAGATGATCCCAATTTCGGAGTAATTATCCTTGGAATCCTTGTCGGGATTACAGCCGCTTTACGTTCAAGCGTACTCAACGGTTTACATCCTCTTCCTGATTTGATTGGTCACAATACCTTACTGGATGATATCATCAATGTAGGGATTGGACATTCCCCGGGAATCTTCATGACTGCCGCTTCTATTATTATATTTGGAAGTGTTATGGGTGTTGTGCTGGTACTGTTGGGCGGTTTTCTCCTGCGATTGGGTGGGTTGATCAGTGGTGGACATGGATTATCCAAAAATATTCGTACAGTTGTAGCATGGTCTTTCGCGCCTTACACGATATTATTTCCAATATGGGTATTAGTTGCTATATTTAACGCAGGTGATTTCAGGCAGTTAGGCATTGCAACTTCAATCGCAATGTCAAGTATCGGTTGGTATCTACCGGTATTATTTTTCCTGGATAATGCAATCAGAATACTTTGTTTAACATATTTGATTATCTCGCTCGCGGATGTACACAAGATTTCACCGATTCGTTCCGTTGCAGTTGTATTAATTGCGTTTGTACCTCTTACGCTCGTTGTAATCCCCTGGCAGGGATTTCATTTTTAATTCGAAAATCTATAATCCAGACATAGAAACTCCGGCTTTTCATTGAAGCATCATACCTCAGAAAAAAAGTTATTTGGTATCCCCATCAAACCCGGTAGAACCGGTGTTCCAACAGGTACTGAACCACCACCCATTGCAAAATTATTGACAAGAGTTTTCGGAACCGGATTGGGAACCGGATATACGCCATTCGCTCAAGGCACCCTCGGAAGTGCGTTATTTGTAATTCTGTGGGTATTATTTGTGCCTGCGAAATTATCGTATGAAATCATAATTACATTGTTGATTCATGGGGCAAGTGTTCCGTTATCCGGTTGGGGAGAACGGATATGGGGACCTGATCCCGGACGTATTACCATAGACGAATTTGCAGGTCAGGCTGTAGCACTGATCGGAGTTCCCAGGAAACCTTTTTATATAATCTCAGCCTTCATTTTATTCAGGATTTTTGACAGCTTGAAATTGAAAGTGATCAAAGAGAGAGTCGAGACTTTGCCCGGAGGTTGGGGAGTAACCCTTGATGATACAGCCGCAGGATTAATCTCCCGAATAATCATTGCAATTATTAGAAAATTTTCTGCCGCTTAAAGTTCAACCTTCATCCTTATATCGTCTCCCGTTGATTATTTCCCTTGAATGTGTCAATGTTTTACTACTGTAGTAGTTCATAAGACTTTATGATCTTATCCTTATAATCATTGCTATTAGCACGACCTGTTCATATCTTTAATATTCATACCAATAAACTGGGGAAAAGATGCGCCTGTTTTCATTTATCATCATCTGCTTAGTAATTGCCAGAATGCCTGTATCAGCCCAACCACCGGATACATTATGGACTAATATTTTCGGTGGAAATTCTTCTGATCACGGTAAAAGTGTGCAACAGACGAATGATGGTGGATTTATCATTACTGGAAGAACTTTCTCTTTCGGTGCCGGTTCGTATGATGTATGGCTGATAAAAACAGATTCAACCGGTGATGAAGAGTGGAGCCAGACTTTCGGGGGAGAATCTAATGATGAAGGCTGGAGCGTTCAGCAGACTGATGATGGTGGATATATTATTGCTGGAGTGACTGCTTCTTTCGGTGTCGGTGATCGTGCTGTGTGGCTGATAAAAACAGATTCAATTGGTGATGAAGAATGGAACCAGATATTCGGGGGAAATGAAGCTGCTTTTGGTTACAGCGTTCAGCAGACGAATGATGGTGGATATATCATTATTGGATACACTGAATCATTCGCTAATGGCCCTAACGATGTTTGGCTGATAAAAACAGATTCAGATGGCGATGAAGAATGGTCACGGGCTTTTGGGGGCAATAGTAATGATGGTGGCAATAGCGTTCAACAGACAAGTGATGGTGGATATATCATTGCTGGAGTGACCAGTTCTTTCGGTGCTGGTTCAGGTGATGTGTGGTTGATTAAAACAGATTCAACAGGGAATGAAGAATGGAATCAGACTTTTGGGGGAACTGAGATTGATTGGGGAAACAGCGTCCAACAGACAAATGATGGAGGTTTTATCATTGCTGGCTACACAAATTCTTTCTCTGTCGGCGAGAATGATGTATGGCTGATAAAAACAGATTCAGATGGTGATGAAGAATGGAACCGGACTTTTGGGGGAACTGGTGATGATAGCGGAGAAAGCATCCAACAGACAAATGATGGTGGATATGTAATTGCAGGGCACACCAATTCTTTCGGTGCTGGTTCTCATGATGTATGGCTTATTAAAACAGATTCAACCGGTGATGAAGAATGGAATCAGACATTTGGGGGAGAGTTTAGTGATGAAGGCTGGAGCGTTCAACAAACTGATGATGGTGGATATATAATTACTGGGAAGGTTACTAACTCTGGAGGGCAGTTGAATGATGTGTGGCTTATTCGTCTCGCTGCGGAAGAAAATGAAATAGTTGAATCCACAACCTCCAGTCCTATAGATTATGTCCTTAAAGAAGTATATCCGAATCCTTTCAATTCAACAACAACCATTTCAATAGATATTCCTGTAACATCCGAATTGAAACTCAATGTTTTTAACATGGCAGGTCAGGAAGTGGCAGTTCTTGCTAATGAACGCTATTCACCCGGTTACCATAAATTCAATTTCAACGCCGATGGTCTTTCAACCGGAATCTACTTCATTCACGTTTGTGTACCGGGGAAGATGGAAGAAGTGAGAAAGATTGTGCTGATCAGGTGAGCAGGTGAATATCTTGAGCAATTAATTTTGCACATGTGCATATATTGCATAATTTATTGGGTTATCAAAAGTACTGAAATGATTTCATGTATATCACTATGCATTTGATTAATATATATATGGATTATTTCATGTTCATAATATTCCCTTTTTATTAACCTTGGCACATAGATTGCGTAGCTATTAATAAACATCGATTTCGTCGGAGGGAAATGCAGAATGCGTCGTTTATCTCAGACTATAGTTATTCTGGTTATATTATTTCTGCCACCGTTATTATGTGCGAAAAATATTGGTTTAGGATGCCGAATCCTGAATACACAAGGTTTTGGTGGTGAAATAACTGGACAAATTTTTGAGCGGTTGAACGCACGGATCGGTTACAATTATTATAAATTTGGTTTCAATATAGATGTTGAAGATGTAAACCTTGACAATGAATTAATCCTAAGTTCCGCCAATTTCCTGGCGGATTATTTTTTTATTTCAGATCGTTGGCGATTCTCTGCCGGAATTATCCTCAATAATAATAGGACGGAAATCCTGGGAGCACATACAGATACTGTCTTATTTGGCGGTCTTGAAATACCCCCTGATGAACTCGGAAACATGACAGTTAATATTACTTTCGACAAACTGGCTCCGTATCTGGGCATCGGATATGGGAATCCCGTAGGAGAAGGAAGATTTGCTTTTGTTTTCGACTTTGGCTTTTTCTTCCAGAATTCCTCGAACGTTTCACTCAAGGCAACAGGTTTGATCGAGCGGACTGAGAGGAACGCATATATTATTGAAAATAACCTGAAAGATTTTCGTTTTATGCCGGTAATATCTTTGGGTGTGGCATACCGAATATTTGAACACAAACTTCCAAGCCTGAAAGGATAACTGAGATGATACGCCATATTTTCCACATCATAATCGTTTCTGTAGTGATCAGTATTCCAGTTGTATTTATTAATTGTTCTATCAATAATCCCATGGAGGATTTCAGGATTATTGTTAAAGGACCGGCATTAGGTACTTCTTTCGCTGGAAGGTTTGTTAACACTGCTGATGGTTTGCCCATATTCGACAGTGTTGTTGAAGTTAATATTGAGGGACCTGATAAGGAAAAGATCGCCAATTTAAGTAATACTCCCAAGGTGCAATTTAAGGCTCCATCAGGTTTTCTGAGTTTTTCGTTATTGAAAGATATTATTCCCAGTGAAGAGGAACCAGTTGAGTTCATCGTTGTTGCCCACGCTGAGGACTACGTCTCAACCAGTAAAAGATTCGTCATAACTGAACCTGACGATTATGATTTTTCTATTCGAATGGTGAATATTGAAAATACTCCTCCCGGTGTTTCAGCGGTTATTGACAGCAGTGGAATTGTTGAAAACGGTTTTTTAGATCGACCGATCATCCTGACCACCGAGAGTGTATCGGAAGAAGGAAAATCACAAGGAGCAACGGTTTCGATACCTGCAAACATAATTCTTCGTGATGCTGAAGGAAATTTTTTAATCGGAAGAATAACCACAAGCCTTGTTCACTTTACTACGCAGGACGAACAATCAGTTTCAGCATTTCCGGGTGGGTTTGAGGTGGAAGCATCCATTGACGGCCAGCAAGAGGAAGTCCTTTTTTTTACTGGAGGTTTTGCAGCGATTGATATGGTTGATGAAGAAGGACGTTCAGCTCATACATTGGAAAATGGTAAGATAAACATTCAAATGGATTTGGATAATGAACTTCTGAATCCCGAAACTGGAGAAATAGTTCAATCCGGTGATGAAATCGGAACCTGGAGTTACGATGATCTTACAGGCGAGTGGGCATTTGAAGGCAATATTGAGGTAATGTCAGGTGATGGTTCAGGTCAATTCGGAACATCATTTGATGTCACGCACCTCACATGGTGGAATCTGGATTGGAAAGGTAACACTTGCCCAAGTGGTGTTTCACTTGTTTTCACAGGTGGAGGAAATTTTGGTAAAACTATTAGACTTTCCACTGAAAATCCCTATCAATGGATGCGTGAAAATACTACTGAGGACAACAGGTTCAATTTCAGGAATTTTCCATTGAACGTTCCGATTAAGATTGAGGTAAATATCAATGGATTCGAAACTATATTTGCAACAACTATAACCGTAACCGACTGCGATCATACATTTGAAATCAATATACCGGAAAGTGGTGATTTGGTGGATTACACATGTGCCATACGTGCTTATTGTAAAGATGATCCCGATATCAGGTTTGGTCCTTCGATTCCGGTTTATTATAAACTTTCCAGTGAGGAAATATATGCTTATGGTGGAGTTATGGATGGTGGTGAATTCACGTTCGAAAATCTTATATGGGGTGAAAAATACCAATTCATGGGTGTATATGAAGATCAACCGCCATTTGTCGCTGAACAGATTGTCGGACTGGTGGATACATTCTATATCGAATACCCTCTTGATGAATCATTTTGTGATGGTGAGGAACCTGGGTATAACAGTCGCCTGATAAGAGAGAACCCCTGGGGATTGGTCACCCGTCATAAAGATGGATATCCTCAAAGTTTTCCATTCCCATATTATATGTATTTCAGTCCAGGAGGAACCGGTAATTATCATATCCAGAACCAGCTTTACCCATTAGTTTGGAGCACTTATGATCACGACCTGATGTTATTTATTCCAAATGGATTACCTCGAATGGGAACGTTTGAGGTTATTGATGATGGGGATAATGTATATCTTGAATACGATTATGATATTAACAGTAGAACTGAGAATTCATCATATAATGAAACCTACGTGTTGATGGGCAGAATTGGTGAAATATTTGATATTATCGATCTCCATTCTGACAGAACTTTCTTCCGCGCTGAAGTGCGAGAGAATGGCGTACTGACACAGGAGCATCCCACTTATTTGCAATTTCAAAACTCAGATGGTGGATTTGGGAATGACGGTGTGATTATTGATAGAAACAGAGAACAAGAATTCAGCCTGTACAATTATATTGATACACTTTTTTGGGATGAAAGCCTTTGGGAGGGTGAACGGAAAATCATTCAGGTCGAATCATCTCTTGATGATACCTCATTTACTATATCCTCTGTAGATCATAACGGTGCCACGTTAGCTGAGGAGTACGTTCCATTGTATCACTCAAGACTAAATCATACTCTTTTACAGCTAACCTCACATTCGATAGGCGGTACCGAATATGATACAGAGAAGTGGATACTCTTAACTGCTGACAACCTCAATCAGTTCACCTGGGAAGATGACGAAATGGAACTTCTCTATTCTGTCAGATACAATGATGAGAAGTGGTTATTCCAAATGCAGGATTTTCCCTCCGTTCGCCGGTACGATGGCGCCTGGAATGGAAATGACCTGGAGTTAAGTCGCCAGACAGTTGACGGTATGGAGATTGAAACATTCAGACTGGTTAACCAGGACGAAACCCTTAGTGGAACCTGGCGTCTTACTGAGCGACTTGTTGACGGTACTGCTGAACCACCGGAGTCAATTGATGAGTATCTCCAGATCAATAGCTCCGGAATATTAGCCAGATACACATGGAGTGCCGCATACGATGTGTATATAAATATTGGATGGAAATATTGGTTCATCAACTCAGAAAATGAAATGTGGTTTATCGTGAATCATAACAATCCTGTACTTATTTCTGAATATAATCGCATTAATGATTCTTCTTTCAGCATCAGTTTCGAACAGGACAGGGAAGAAATTGTTGAAACCTATGAATTTCCTCAACCACCGGGAACACTACAATTTGTCCCTCCATCAATTCATGGAGAGAGAAATAATGCAATAAGCTCTTTATGGCGATAACAATACTGTACTGGAATTTGATTTAAACGGTTGAAGTGACGTAGCCCGGATTTTAAATCAGGGAATGTGTTGATTCTATTGCATATTGGCAGCATTGATTCTATTATTCATGTACTATTTAGATTTGGAAGGTGATGGGTAGATGATTGTATCAATTATTTACTTGATATTAGCGATTGTAGCGATCTATATATTACATAAATTCGTTATACGTCGTAAATTGATTTTATATATTCTTATTGTTGTAGGTTATATATACTCTATATTTGGAGTTCTTGATAATCTCATGATGGACAAAAGCGCAAGTTTCACCATTGTTGATGCTATTGGTGATGGTTCTGCAAATGTATTAAGGTTAGCAATTCTTGTCGGAGCTGTTGCACTTATAATTAAAATTTTCAGGAAGAAATAACTATATCAGAATCTTAACATTGATAATTTTGTAAAGTGCCCCCCATTGTCAAGACCACCGGAGCCTGATTTATATGTGGAGAGTGGCGTAGCCCGGATTCTCGAATCCGGGAATACGTTGATTCTATTGTATTATGGCAGCATATGTTTTCCCCGGATTCAAGAATCGCGGGCTACTTCGCATAGTACACTTGGTAAAATTTACCAGCATTCCGACCCTATGAGATCAACGTACACAACATTTAGGATTTGACCCTCTGGATTGTTTTTAAGGTCAATCCTTTATCATTTCATCTTCATTCCCCGCATCATTCCGGGCATTTTGGGCATGGTTTCTTCGGTTGCTTCGGGTTTGCCGTACACTGTGACCTCATTTTTTGATGGAGCCAAGTATTTTGAAGCAGTCTTTTTCACTTGCTTTAGTGAAACTGCTTTGAGTTGGTCATACAATTCCCAGGTGAAGAGGGGGTTATCGTGGAGCGCTGCATCATTTCCCAATGCCATTGCCAGGTTGATACGGCTGGAATACCTGCGGAGAGTCTTTCCCAGTAGTGATTGTCTTGCTACTTCCATTCGATGTTCGTCAAAATCTCCGGATGTGATTGTAGCAAGATGTTGATATACAATATCCCGGGATTCCTTAAGATGTTCTTCAGGTAAGCCCATTGATACATAAAAGGCTCCCCAGCCATCACGCGTTTCGAGCCTGCTTCCGGCTCCATAAGCCCAACCTTTTTTCTCACCTAAATCCCTGTAGATCAGGTCAGAAACCATAGAATTTGCAATCATCAGCGCGGGAATGTCTTCTTTTGGAAGATTCTGAATAAGGAAACCACTTGCCAGGAAACCCTGTCTGCCTGAGCCGGTTGCTTCGCTGACTCCTGGCTGCGATTCCGGAATCACTGTTGCTGGTGGTTTGAATCGTGTCGATGGCATCTCTCCAAAGATAGATTTCGCCACCTCGATAACTTCTTCATTGGGTGCTGGTGAGAGAATTGATATTACCAGGTTATCCGGTGAAAAACTTATATCATAAAGTTCCTTTAAAGAATTAGAATCCAGTGTTTTATGTGATGAAGCATCTCCATATATCTTGGACGTAATGTAGTGATTTCCATATAACCTGTGTTTGAAATCGCTCATGGTACGCGAAGATAATTTGCCCTGACCTCTTGTAATTATCCCTTTCTGCTCAGTTTTAGCGAGGGAGATATTTTCATCAGTTATCCGGGGTGATTCGATCATTTTACCAAGAAGCCTCATAGCCGCCGCCCAGCGATCAGCAATTACCTGGATTCGAATAAAACTGTAATCAGGTATAGTCCTGTAATTATCCATAGGCACACGGGGATCGTCAACAGAGGAGAGTTCCATCCCGATCTCGTTCATCTCCATGTTTAATGCATCTTGATCAGCATCGCCATAACCATTAGTAAGTATGCGATGGAGGATATCTACCCAGCCACGCCTTTCGTCTCCTTCCCATAACGAGCGGTGTTTTACCACGAGATGAATGCCGGTGACCGGAGTGCCGTCAATCTGGCGGGCAAGGATGATCATGCCGTTATCAAGTGTATCAGCCAACAGATCACCGAGGGAAACTCCAGCTTGGTCGAGGGCATCGGGACGAGGCAGATAAGCGCTGGCAACATAATAAGGCTCTGAAAACCAACGATTAGCTGCATCAGTTGCCTCTTTACTCCTGACCAGGGATCGTTGATTGTCTAGTACTTCCCATAAACCATACGGAGCTAAGGCAAGCTTTGGAACTAACAGGAATGAACCATACTGGACTTGTTCCCCAAAGAATAGCTCATCGCGTTTGTTCTCTTCATATTTCATTATCAATGATTCATCTGAAAATTGATACTGGGAGAATTCGTGTACCGTGGTAATTATTTTGTTGATTACATCCTCAGCATCAGTTCCCGGTAATAATGAAGCAGTTATGTTCAATACACTGAAATCAGGATCATTGGTAATATCTGAGTAAACATAGGTAACCAATGGAGGACCCTGCTTCTGAAGTGCTTTTTCTAATTCATTATCTACGAAGTTTTGAATCAATGTATAAGCAGGATAGTCAACGTCATCAAAACCGGGAGCCTGGAACGAGACAGTGACGGTACCGCTGCGAACATCACCATAACTGATATGGTTCCTGCCCTGATGCCAGTCATCAAATCCCACTGGCCAGCTTTCGGGACGTTCAGGCAATTTTTTCGCCGGTTCTGAACCGTAAACTTCATTGGCGAGTTTTTCCATTTCCTCAAAGTTGAGATCACCCTTTAGAACTAATGTCATATTATTGACTGCATACCAGTCATCGTGAAACTTAGCTACAGTATCTCGTGTCAACTGGCGTATTCCGTTGGCAGAACTAAGTGTGGGAAACGAATATGGCGTTGTTCCATAAACATTCCTCAGGTGTGCTACCTCTGCAGGATAGGAAGAACGATTGTAGCTTTGTTCGATCTCTGCAATTACTCTTCCTTTTTCAACATCAAAAGTGTCAGCCGGAATATTAGAGTGTAGTATCATATCAGCTTGTATCTGCATTGCCTGGAGAGCATGTTCGTTTGGAACGACAAGTATATAGTTAGTGTATGTTTTGCTGGTCTGGGCGTTGTAATAGGCTCCCATCAGATCCATTGCATCATAGATTTCGCCCTGGGTGCGTGTTTCAGTTCCGCGAAATAACATGTGCTCAAGCATATGAGTTGATCCGGCAGTGGAAAGATTTTCAAAACTTGATCCTGTCCTGACAATTATGAGCGATGACAACAGTGGAGTTGATGCATCAGGCATCAAAACCAGGTCAAGTCCATTCTCGAGTGTGATTGTTCTTACTTCACCGGAAAAAGAGATATTACTCAAACAAACAATCAATAATAAAATTATGACTTCTTTACCGTAACGCATTTCTACTCCGTTCACATCTGAATCAATTAAGAAAGTGTATAGTTTGGTGTCATTCCTGCGAAGGCAGGAATCTATTGTGTCAATAATATCAAGTAGTTACTGGATTCCTGCCTTCGCAGGAATGACATGGTTGATTAATCTAAATAAACAAGTACCAATTAATGAAGTCTAACTTTGTTCGTCCTGAATAAGTTCCTCAAAAGCGATCATATTATTAACGTCACCCAGTATTAACAGGCGGTCTTCTGCACGAAAAACACTTGTGGCTTCGGGATGCATCAGTACATCTCCATCTGCTCTCTTGATAGCCATGATCAATGCACCGTCAGTAACTCGTCTGATATTTGCCTCAATTATAGATTTGCCAACCAAAGCACAATCTGGTTCGAGAATGAATTCCCGCATCTGGTAATTATATCCCAGGCGACCCATGAAGAGATCAAAAAACTCTATGAGGCTGGGATTCAACGCTTGTGTGGTCATTCTTTTTGCGCCCATTCTGAAAGGAAGCTCGATACGGTTTGCGCCCGCTCTTGTTAGTTTTGCCTCAGAACTTTCTTCTACACCACGTGCAACGATAATTATATCAGGATTTAATGTCCGTGCTGCAATGGTTACCATCACATTTCCCGATTCACCGGTGAGAGCTGCGATTAAGCTGTGAGCGTGTTCAACACCTGCTTCGAGCAGGATCTCGTCATCGGAAGCATCCCCCTGAAGAACCAGGATACCTTTTTCAACTGCCTGTTTTACATGGTCAGGATTTTGTTCGATTACACAAAATGCGTGTTTCCTAAGAATTAATTCGCGCGCAATTTCACGTCCAAGTTTACCATATCCAGCTACTATTATATGATCACGCACTTTCATTAATCTGTCTTTCATGCGTTTCCCTCGCATTCTTTCTGAGATTTCTCCACTCACGAGATAAGTCGTGATTGTACCCATCGTTATAGTACCGATAGTCAATCCTGAAATGATAATAATTATTGTGAGAATTCTACTTGCTGTGTGTAAGATTACAACTTCTGCAAAACCAACGGTACTAAGTGTAATAATTGTCATATAGAGCGCAGAAATAAATGATGCGCTCTCCAATATCATATACCCGAATGTCCCTGTGAGAACAACACATATTAGAAGAACGAGATAGAGGAAAAGCCGGCGAAGAACCCCACTGCTGCCAACAGTGTGGAGTATTGGAAGATGGCGAATATTTTTTTTAGTTTTTGCTTTCACATGAGTTGAATGGTTTATTCTTTAAAAATTCTGTTACAGTAATAAATCAAGATAAACAATCATTTCTGCAATGCAATACATTTAACAGGAAATATCATTAATCATATTGTCCCGAATTCTATCATATACCATTTCCCCTGCACATTTACCGGCTAATGACTGCATGGCTTCACCCATAGCCACTTTAATCCTTTTTTCAATATCATTCTGCACGTTCTCATAAGCGTATTGTATCGCTTCACTTACACGTTCAGCAATAGTATTTTCATCGGCAGGTACAATGCTATATTCCCCAAGCATATCGGTGAATCCGGAAGTTGGTTTTTTGCTCCAATTCTTCAGGAAATCGAAGAGTCCTTCCCTGAAAATTTTGCCATTTCCCAAACCTCGCAATAAATCTTCCCACTGTTCGAGAGATATTTTTGTGAGGTCAAATCCTTTTCGCCTTAGAGCGGTAATAATTCGTGCGAGTACTTCCCCGGCACGGATTGCGGCAACTGCTTTCTCCTCGAGTAAATTATCGAAAAGATCGGCAAAATGACTTATTGCAAGATTCCTGGAAATGTCTTCGGGCAAACCCATTTCGAGATATCGTTTTTCACGATCCCAGGGATACTCCGGTATGAATTGTTCTGCTGCTTCAATCTTTTCGCGAGTGATTTCAAATGGCGCTGAATCAGTATCGGGATACATGCGATCAGGTCCCGGCAGGACTCTTTCGAAGTCGGTGGTATTATCTCGCAGTGCCTGTCGTGTTTCGTTACAGACTCCCTGGCTTGCTTCTTCCCAACGGATATGAATCTCTTTAACAGCGGTAATTGTATCCAAGTCCGGTCCCCAGACTACTATTGCAACGTCATCTTTTCCGCATCGGGCAAATTCGTTAATGAGTTTGAGATCATGATCGTCAAGTACTGCAGATTCAACGTCAGTATGAAAAATATTCGGCTTTTGATCAAGACAGGCAATTACTCTTACTCGTCCGCTAAATTCATCAGAAAATCTTCGAATTCCTGTCAATTGCCATGATAGAAGACCTTTTGATTCAGGCAGCCTTATTACTCTGATCGTATCTCCAGCCATTTGAGCAGCTTTAAGCTCCGGTCTATGAAAAGATATTCCGTTTCCTTCCAATTTCTTTTCGTCTATAGGAAATTCTCCACTACTCAGCCCGCGTCTTACCATCTCATCTTTGATTTGTAATAGGGATTCCTGGCGTCTGGCTTCGTGTGCGGTCAGGTAAGGAATTCTTGGTATTCGGGGAACTCCCTTGATCTCAACCCGTGTCGATCCATTTATAGAAACATTCACATCCTGCCTGACAGCACCGATTCCCCGGTTGGCATATCCTGTAGCCCTGAGAAGTCTGCCAATTCTTTGAACACCCTCCGCTGCCTCCTGGGGAGACTCGAAAGTTTTATCGGTTACAACTTCTATCAATGGTATTCCAAGTCGATCTACGGCAAAAACTATCCTATGTCCATTGTCGGATATTTCACGGCAGGAATCCTCCTCCAGACCAACTTGAATAATACGAACCTCTTTTCCATTTGATAAAGGAAGGACACCGTCAACACCGATAATACATGTCCGCTGGAATCCGGCTGGAATGGATCCATCGAGATATTGCTTGCGTATGACATGGAGTTCGTTTACCATTTTACATTTGAAGGTAAGCGCAATTCTTAATGCTTTATCCACAGCTTCTTCATTGATCTGAAATGGAGGGTTGTCGTCCATTTCATAGGTACATACTTTATCGCGGTGCAGCCTGTAGATTATCTCCTTTTTGGTTTTAAATTCCATGAGGGCTGTACCATCGTATTCACCAAGTTCGCTCATAGTTGGTCGCATATGCCGTAAAACTTCGGCATGCCATTCATTTGAGTAAGGACCAGCAGGACAGCGACAAAACAGCTTCTTTTCCGTTTTGATTTGATGATGGACTTCTATTCCGCATCTAAAACCGAGACGTTTCCAGTCTTCAGGAGTGCCAAGTATGTTTTTCATGCTATAAAATGCTTCCATGTATTTGGAATCTGGGTGATTTATTATAATATTACTTACACAATTTCCCGAAACGGAATATATCGAAAAATGTTTCAACAGACACTTTTAAAATTGAAGGATTCTCCATTTATTGTTACTATATTAAATAGGTAGTATCATTTTCATCCGGTTTAATACATAAGGTAGGACAGCTTTCAAACATGAATTATCGAATCAGACATATTTTAACTGTAGTGATTTCTATGGTGATGGTATTATGTATTGCCATAAACACGATATATTCTGAAACAGAATCTACCTCATCACCTGTCGGATTTCATAAATTTATGTTTCGTAATGGATGGAATTTTATAAGTTTCCCATTTATGCCGACTGATGCTTCGATACAAACCGTATTCGCGGAATCTCTTATCGGGGGAGAATCAGAGGCAGTAGCAGACCGGATAATTACTTTTGATCCAGTTGAAGGAAGATGGGAATCTGCCTGGAGGGACACTTTGGGAATTTGGCAGGGACTGCTGATAGAAGATTCTTTGAGATTTGAATTGTCCTACTGGGTTTTTATCAGGGAAGACCACCCCGATTCACAAATCGTAGAAATTTTTGGCTCTGCCCGAAACGATGAGGTTATTAATAGAGGAATATTTGAACCGGGATTGCATTTTATCGGGTCAATCTGGTCGGGTATCCTGTCTCTCGATAACGCCGGACTTGATAATGCGGGTATAGAATCTTCTTCGGGACTGTTCCCAAGTGATCCGGGAGCCATACGAGAGGGGGGAGTTGAGTCGGTTCTCGCTTATGATAATATAAGCGGCTGGTATCAGGTGGCATGGTATGATGGCGGTAATTGGCATGGAGATTTTAATTCGTTCAAACCGGGTCGAGGTTATTACCTGTGGTTAAAAGAAAGACGCTCATGGTTCTTATTCAGACGACCCGATCAGACGAATGTTGACACTCAGCAGATCAACATGAATAACGATTCTCCTGTCCGTAAATCCATTCCTGTTGATAATTATGATGCAATTGCCAAAGATCCGAGAACGACATTGCCGTTGCCTCCAATTCCATATTCAAAAGGTAATGCAAAGAAGAATAAACCTGAAAAATTTGATTCACCCTCTCTTAAACGGTCGATCAAACGATGAAGATACTCAAAATCATAGCAGGTATTATTTTTTCTCTTGGATTCATTTCATATACTCTTTGTCAGCCTGAAAGAATACCAAATATCATTGCATCATATACACCAAGACACGGTGGATATGTCGAAGTACCCGACAGAATTGGAAATCGGGCTGAAACAGGCTGGATTTGGCATTTGATAGCGGATGTAGATAGTGATGGGCTTGATATACCCCAGCTTGCAGAAAATGAAATCGGCATGCCGTTTGACGATGACAGTCTTCTCTGTACCGGATCATTGGGCGATGGAAAATATGCTCATGATTCGTTATTAACTTGTGCTGCTTTTGCTACGGTAGATTCAAACCTATGGGGAGTACCGGTATATTTCAGGATTTTCGGAGCAGACAGTCTTGCACCGGGTATTCCATTCACACAGACTCTTGACAATAGCAGCTTACTCAGTTCTTTATTTATGGAGCTGAAATCACTCTCCCTGATGCCCTACGGTCACGGTGGTATAATGGAAAGCTGGTTGTCGCTCGAAGGCATACCATTGATAAAGGACTACGGTTTTAATAATCCTGAGTCAAACAGGGATTCGGTTATCATTAATGACAGGGCTTTTGCGGTTTTCAGTGGAGATGAAGGTCATGGATTGATATTCCATGATGTGTGTCTTTTCTCCGGTCAACCACCGACCTGGAATATGAATGCACCCAGCCTGGATTTTAGCTTAACGGTAAGTGTCGATTTCATAAATAATGAGCCTATAAATGAAATCCGGCATGAATTAAATATATTATTTGATGAAGATGAAATAGAACTATTATACGGAGAGACTTCTTCCCCGCAGGATTTTCGTATATGGCTGGAATCTGATTCGGGCTGGGTTTCCCTGCAAACGAACGTCTCTATCTATAACGAAACGGAATGGCGGGCTGAATTCAGATTGTTGTCTCCACCGTTATCCGGAAGATTCGTTCTGGCTCCGGAGGGATTGAATCCTCTTCTAAGAGAAGAAAGAGCGAGTATCACAGAGTATAAATTACATCCTGCATATCCGAACCCATTCAATCCGACTACGAGATTATCGCTCGACTTATTAGATGAGAGTTTTACGAAAATTGAAGTATTCAATATCCTGGGCAGAAGAGTAAGTGTACTATTCAGGGGGAAATTGCCCGCAGGTAGGCATTTGATTACATTCGATGCCGCCAGGTTTTCATCAGGAGTATATTTTATTAAAGCCGATGCTGGTGTTTATCATGGTTTACAGAAGGTAATGGTTCTTCGTTAAGGAATGAGTTTTATATGGTTAAATTTAGTATGACATTTAGATTATTGATAGTATCAATTTTGACAAGCTGTCTTTTTTCAGGTTGTGGCAGTGACAGCACAAACGAACCCATAGATGTAATTTATACAGGAAATTTAATGGGGACAATTGCTCCATGCAGTTGTCCCAACCGCAAAGCAGGTGGCTTACCTCGCCGGGCAACAATTTTTGACAGCCTGGAAAGCAACCCTGCGTACCGGGTGATTCTGGACGCTGGAAATTTTGCATCGATACGTCCTGACATAGGACCTAAAAAGACTGAGGTTTTATTAGCGGGAATGATGAAACTTGGTCTGGATGCTATAGTACCGGGATTCAGGGATTTGAATAACGGGATAGAATATTTGCTTGAAATTGAGAAAAAACATCAAATTCCTTTCGTTTCAGCTAATCTCATGATAAAGGAAACTGAAGAAATTCCATTCCCAGGTAGTCGAATCATTTCGCTCGGCGCAAAATTGTTCAAACAGGGGAAACAGATTGCAGTTATCGGTATAACAAATGGCAGCCCCAACCGGAGACAACACTCCAAATCCGGTGTAAAGTTCAGTAACCCTGTGGATGCTATAAATAAAGAACTTGAGCGAATCCCTGAAAATGTTCAAATGATTGTTTTGTTGACAGATGCTCCACGAGATAATATTGAGAAATGGTTAGAGAAAATAGGAAATGATCGAATCAACCTGATTTTTTGCAGCAACAACAGAACATTCAAAAAGGAAGAAGGAGATATCTCTGGAATACCGTTTTACGTAGGCAGTCGCCAGGGAAAACGTTTGGATCATTTGATTGTAGGACCATCGGAAGGTGAAGAATTAAATGTAGAAAAGGGATCAACATTTTTAGGAAAAAAAATCGCCAGTAATAAACTGATGATGTCCTACATAAAAGAGCTTCAAGTTGAACTCGAGATGAATGATAACCAGGTCGGAGATTTTGAGTCCCAATAGCGAACAGGAAATAAGTCATCTCCTTGATCAAGCCGTAGAGGCAGGAAAACATGCCCTGGCGCCTTACTCGAATTTTAATGTTGGAGCTGCACTTGAAGACGAACTGGGTGAAATCTGGACCGGATGCAATATCGAATCATCCAGTTTCGGTTTAACAATTTGTGCGGAACGGGTTGCACTGGTGAAAGCGTTATCTGAGGGAGTTCGGTCATTTAAACGAATCGTTATTGCAGCATCAGGCGAAAATATTACCCCGCCTTGTGGAGCATGTCTCCAATTGCTAAATGATTACGCTCCAGAAATTGAAGTCGTCCTGTATAATCCTGACAGCGCTCAAACCAGGAAGTATAACCTTTCTGATCTTCTCCCGCATCCCTTCAAGTTCACAGATTATAACAAGAATGTAGAATAATCCCGACAGGAGATAAGATTTGTACCGGTTGACAGGCATACTTGGAATATTTGCGCTAATGGGCATCGCCTGGTTAATGTCCAGCAATAGAAAAGCGATCAATTGGCGGACTATTGCCGTTGGCGTGTCACTTCAAATCATTTTTGCCGTTATCGTACTGAAAACCACTCCGGGTGAATGGCTTTTTGATGGTGCCAGGGTAGCAGTATCAAAACTCCTGACATTTTCCGATTACGGCGCAAAATTTGTTTTTGGTGATCTATACCTCTCCAGTCCGGATGTTGCCGAATCTGTAAAAGATAATATTCCACCCGGTGGTTTTACTGATGGTTTCCAGGTCTGGAATCCCAAAACGCAGAGTTTCAGGGCATTGGGAACAATTGTTATTATGCAGGTTCTTCCCGTAATCATCTTTTTTGCTTCATTAACGGCGCTTTTCTATCATCTCGGAATAATGCAGCGACTTGTCCAGGGATTTGCCTGGGTTATGTCCAGAACAATGAAAACAAGCGGCGCTGAATCACTTTCTGCGGCAGGAAATATCTTCGTCGGTATGACTGAAGCGCCATTTCTTATCAGACCTTTTATTGCCAAGATGACGACAAGTGAAATAATGGCAATTATGACAGGCGGATTTGCCACAGTCGCAGGTAGTGTCATGGCGACTTACGCACGATTCGGAGTTGATCCGGGGCATCTCCTTGCTGCATCAGTAATGAGCGCACCGGCAGCGCTGGTAATGGCAAAATTAATTATTCCTGAAACTGAAAAAACTGTTACCGGTACTTCAATGAAAATGGAGATCGAAAAACCCTATGTAAATGTGATTGATGCTGCTGCGGCAGGCGCAACCGATGGATTAAAATTAGCGGTGAATGTTGCAGCGATGATAATTGCGTTTATTGCAATTATTTCCCTTGTAAATGCTATCCTGGGGTGGGTTGGTGGATTTGTGGGAATTGATCTTTCATTGAAGATAATCTTCGGAATATTGTTTTCGCCTTTAGCTTTGCTGATGGGCGTCAGTCCAAAAGACATGTTAGAGGTGGGATATCTTTTGGGTACCAAGATAAGTATTAATGAATTTGTCGCTTATATCGATTTGATTGCTATCCAGGATCAGATTAGTCAGCGAAGTTTTACAATAGCCACTTATGCTCTGTGCGGCTTTTCCAATTTCGCTTCAATTGCTATTCAAATTGGAGGAATTTCGGTTCTTGTTCCTGAACGCCGAAAAGACCTTGCAAAACTCGGTCTGAAAGCAATGATCGCCGGCACCCTCGCAAGCTGGCAAACAGCGGCAATTGCGGGCATTCTCATTTAATTAGGAATTAGAAATTTTGAATTAGGAATTTCAAATCAAATGTAATCTGAATAGTGAATAAGATTTTTAACACAAAGAAAGAAATCATGTTTTCCGTTGCGTCGTTAGCTCAGCTCATAAAATCAGGATAGGGATATTCCCCGAAGGGGTTAAATATGAATAGCCCAGGGTAAGTCACTTTTTCCGGGACGCAACCCTGGGTTTGTGGATACCAAGCTTCGCTACCCTGAAGGGGTAGAACAAAATGTTGATTATTTTAAGCGTTAAGAATTATATTTCACGCAAAGACGCAAAGTATCAATAATTTGGCTGTGAAAGTATTCATCTCCAATATTATCAAAAAGCTGAGCTAATGACATAACCGGATCCTGTTTATCCTGTACATCCCTGTAATTCTTGGATAAATTATCATATAGCCATATTTGACTTGACTTGATAACTGAAAAGATCAATCTTTCCTAATTCATTTTTCGACAGAGGAAATTAGACCCGAAACATAAAAGGTGGCAGATGACTCAACGAGTGGAGGCGAATTCTTCAGGAGACCTGATCAAAAGATCTCATCCTAAAGGTTTGCCAGTATTATTCCTGACGGAGATGTGGGAGCGGTTCAGCTTTTACTCCATGAGAGCGATTTTCGCTCTTTATATGATTACACCCAAGGCACAGGGCGGTCTCGGTTTTTCCGGCGAATCAACCAGCAGTATCTACGGTTGGTACGTTGGACTGGTCTATTTCACCCCGTTTTTTGGCGGTTGGCTTGCTGACCGGTACCTCGGAATTAAAAAATCGGTAACAATCGGTGGAATTCTCTTCATAATCGGGCATCTACTCCTGGCGTTCAGACCTCTGCCGTTTTTCTTTGCCGGGTTGGGATTCCTGATGCTTGGCAATGGGTTCTTCAAACCCAACATTTCAACAATGCTTGGTAACCTCTACCGTAAAGTTCCAGAGCGTCGTGATGACGGTTACAACATCTTTTACATGGGTATCAACCTGGGTGCTTTTCTTTCGCCGCTGGTTGCAGGATACCTGCGTATTGCGTATGGCTGGCATTACGGTTTTGGAGCCGCTGCGGTTGGGATGGTATGTTCAATGATAATTTTCTGGACATTGCAGAAGCAGGTTGTCGAAGGTGACATTTTACCACTCACCAAGCGATTGAAAGAAGCTAAGAGTGCTGGAACTGTAGTTGACAAGGGTGATCCAAAGAAGAACCGTCAACGCAATATGGCGCTAATGTTTATCTTTTTCATAGTGATATTCTTCTGGATGGCGTTTGAGCAGCAGGGACTGACATTGACCTTCTGGGCACAGCAGGCGACTGATACCGCGATTGCGCCGGAGATGTTCCAATCTGTTAACCCGATGTACATCCTCCTGCTCACTTTCCCATTAGTCTATTTCTGGGGTCTGCTTCGTGCAGTTGGCAAAGAGCCGAGTACCGCCGGAAAAATGTTTATCGGGATGCTGCTTAGTGTAGCAGCTTTCACATTGTTAGCTTTCGCTTCACTTGCTGGAGGTAATGTCGGGCATGTCAGTGTCGCATGGTTGTTGGGTGCCTATGCACTCTTGACATTAGGGGAGTTGTGCCTGTCACCCATGGGACTTTCGCTTGTATCGAAACTTGCGCCAAAACATTTGCTTGGCATGATGATGGGTGGCTGGTTTGTAGCGTCGGGCATAGGTGGGAAAATGTCGGGATGGATTGGTCAGCTATGGTTCAAGGAGAGTATTTCACATAGCACATTCTTCTTTATCATAGCAGGTATTCTCGGAATAATAGCGCTGGTTCTTCTCGCTCTCCTCGGGTGGTTGAACCCGATAATACGAGATGCAGAAAAAGAAGCTGAGGAACAGGCATCATAAGCCGCGCGTAAAAGGACTATTGGAGACTAAAATGAACAAACATCTTCTAAATATATTACTGGTGATCGTAACAATTGTCCTCGTTTGGGGCATATCATACCTTGGCGCTCATGACCAGGTTACTGAAGTGATCGAAATCAGCTCGTTGAATCTCAAAAAAGGTCGAACTGTAAACCTGATCGGGGTCGCTTCACAATCAGCCGAAAAAGCGAACGAAGAATATATAAACAGTGCAAAGAATCAGATCGAGGGTAATAAAATAACATTGGAATTCACCAACAGCTTTGAGCCTGATACTGCATCTGTTGATATAGCGGCATATATCCGGTTGAATGACGGAACCGATTATAACGCCTGGCTGATTACAAATGGTTTCGCTGCTGTTAACGATGAACATCAACATCCCAGGAAAGCAGAATATCTTGTGTTGCAGGAGAAAGCTAACAGTAATGGATTGGGAATCTGGAAAATTGTGGAACCGGTAACTCCTGATAGTGTTGATGTTACAATGGGAATTGAGTCTTAAACTAGTGCTGTGATTCTTATGAAACGAGAATGACAGAGCACCACAAAGCATGTGAACTGATCCACTAGTACACCGATTCTTATAAAAAGAGTAGTAAAAGTAGCTCCCTTTCGCCGAAAGGGAGTCATGTCGGCAAATCGAAATTATTGCATGGTTGTTAAGAGGTAGAATATGCGTGAAATACATACAGGATCATTAATTTTCCTAATCATTTTCATGTTAGCCATGCTTGGTTTTCCTGCCAGTAGTTCAGCCCTGGAAATCCTATATACCGGTTGTACCAACGGCAAATTCGAGAATTGCCGTTGTCCGAATGATCCCCTGGGCGCTGTCGAAAAGCGGCTGGCGGAGATTGATCGAAGGAGGGAGTTGGACGAGGTACTGCTGTTTGACTCCGGCGATTTTATGCCTGCCCTTATTGATACTTTGACTTCAAGGTATGTCGTTAAAGCAATGAAACTACAGGCATTTGATGCTGTCGGTGTGGGCGATCAAGAGATCATGCAGGGCAGGGTTATCCTGGATGATATTATAAAGAATCTCCCGGTTGTGTCAGCCAATATTGTGTTTGCAGATGGAACCCCGATAGCTCCGAAATATAAAATTATTGAAAAAGAAGGTAAGAAATACGCCATCACCGCAATCATTGCACCTGACGCTCTTCGATTTATCCCCCCTGAAAATGTTGATTATATAAAGGTGCTTGACCCCGATAATGCTATCAGTGAAGTCCGCGATTCCATTCCTGACGATGTTAAGCTTATCGTGCTATCCCATGCCGGTGAAGATGCAGACAAAAAATTCGCTGCAAAATGGGAAGGCGTTGACCTGATTATCGGTGGTCATTCGCAAAGTGAGATTGAAGGAATCATTGAGAATACCGCGATTCCAATTGTCCAGGCAGGTGGAAACGGACGTTACCTCGGCGTGGCAAAATTCAGGGGTCCCAAAGTCCGTGCAGAAATAATCCCCATGCGTCCAGAATTACCGGACGACCAAAGAATTATCGATATCCTGATGCTGCTAAAATCCGACCAGGCAAAATACAGGTTAAAAGTCCATAATCCTCATAATCATTAGGTATTAGTTCAATTGGTGTAAAAAGTTGTTAGTAACAACCATTTGTCTCAATTCTTAGTTCTTAGAATCTTCTGTAGTATTCGAACATCCGCGTCTTGAATACCGTTATTCCCTGCCGTATATTACGCTCGTCATTTTGGGAAAGATATGAAAGAACCAGAGAATCAAAGCCGGTATCCTTTGGGTGGCAGAATCTGGATAGATGGTCCGGAAGGTACTTACCTCGCTTATGGTCGGGTTGTTCTGATGGAACGTATTCGTGAGCACGGCTCAATAAGTGCGGCAGCTCGCTCTATGAACATGTCCTATCGCCATGCTTGGGAATTGGTAGAATCAATGAATAAACAAAGCCTGAATCCTGTCGTCATTAAACGTACCGGCGGAAAAGGAGGAGGTGGCGCTGTTTTGACGAAAGCAGGGGAAAATGCGATAAATTGTTTTTGGGCGGCATATCATGACTTCCAGAAATATTTGGCAAAATATTCAAAGAGGCTGGATTTGTAATTTTTTTTTATTACCGTTATATATCACAAAACATAACGACCGGACAGGATAACAATATGAGAAGAGTAATATTATGCTGGATGATATCAGGTTTACTCATATTACCGTTTTTAACGGAAGCGTTGTACGCGGGAGAAATAAAGATAGCAGTGGCTTCAAATTTTACAAATGTCATCAGGGATATCAGCCGGAAATTTGAAAATCAAACCGGTCATAAAGTTATACTGATTTTCGGTTCAACAGGAAAACATTATGCTCAAATTGTAAATGGGGCGCCATTTGATATTTTTTTTGCAGCGGATGTTCAACGACCAAAATTACTGGAAGAACAAGGTTTCGCCTTGAAGGGAAGCCGCTTCACGTATGCTATAGGAAAACTGGCGCTGTGGAGTCCTCAAGACAACTATGTGGACAAATCTGGCGAGATATTACGACACGGGGATTTTCGCCACCTGGCTATTGCTAATCCAAAACTTGCTCCGTATGGGGAAGCTGCGAGGGCTGTTTTACAATCACTGGATCTCTGGGATAGTCTGCACAAAAAATTGGTGCGTGGTGAAAACATCAGCCAGGCATTTCAGCTTATCAAAAGTGGTAATGCTGAACTCGGATTGGTGGCTTTATCACAGGTAATACAGGCAGGATATTATCAGACAGATACTTTTTGGGTTGTACCTGAGGAGCTGTATCCACCAATAGAACAGCAAGTTGTATTGTTGAAAGACAATCCAATTGCACGAGCCTATCTGAAATTCATACAGACTGATGAAATAAAAGAGATGATTTGCAGTTTTGGTTATAGTACAAAATGACATCTGTCGAATATGGCAAAAACTTCAAATGTTTGTACGTTCTTGATAAATATAGTAATTACTAAAATTCCGCCGTCATTGCGAGCGAAGCGAAGCAATCTCATATTTCGAACAACTACTTTGTTATTTGGGGATTGCTTCGTCGCTTCGCTTCCTCGCAATGACGGAATATTAATGAGATATACTATACATACTCACTCTATGTTTTATAGATGATTGTTAAGGTAACAGGTTGGATATGCTAACAGAAAATGATATTTCGGCATTATGGATCACATTTAAGCTGGCTGGTCTGACAACGCTGATTCTCCTGTTATTAGGGACGCCGTTGGCGTGGTGGCTGGCAAATACCCGTAACCGTTTCAAAACAATTATAGAGGCGGTGGTTGCATTGCCATTAGTGCTGCCCCCAACAGTTCTTGGATTTTATTTTCTGATCGTACTCGGTCCCTATGGACCATTGGGAAAGTTGATGCTGCTTACCGGCGGACATTCTCTGGCTTTTACTTTTGCAGGTCTGGTTGTAGGATCGGTTTTTTACTCGATGCCCTTCGTAGTTCAACCTTTACAGAACGCGTTTATTACCATCGGAAAACGTTCCATGGAAGTTGCCGCCACTTTGCGGGCTTCTCCGGTTGACCGTTTTTTTTCTATTGCCCTGCCTTTAGCGCGACCGGGTTTCCTGACCGCTACCGTTCTTGGTTTTGCTCATACAGTGGGTGAATTTGGTGTGGTTTTAATGATCGGCGGTAATATTCCCGGCGAAACACATGTTTTATCGATTGCAATTTATGATCATGTGGAATCATTGGAATATGGTCAGGCTCACGTGTTGGCGGGAGGGCTTCTGGTGATTTCATTTATTCTGTTGTTGCTGGTATATGGATTAAATCGTCGATTCAGGATTGTATTTTCATGACTATTGAAGCCAGGTTTCGTTTAAAAAGAGGTAGTTTTACCCTGGACGCTGACTTGACTGTTCCGGCGCAGTGTTTTACCTGTATTCTTGGTCCCTCCGGGTCAGGTAAAACAACCCTTTTAAGGGCTATAGCCGGACTGACAAAATGTCGTGACGGCTATTTTAGAATAGGTGAATATATATGGCAGGAGGGTGATTATTATACACCTCCTCATAAACGTCCCCTGGGTTATGTTTTTCAAGAACCAAGCTTGTTTCCACATATGTTGGTAAAACAGAACCTGGAATACGGATTCAAAAGAATACCGGCTCTGGAGCGGCGAATAAAATTTGAAGAGGCGATTTCATTACTGGGATTACAACCATTTCTTGAGAGGAATTCCAACAGTCTGTCAGGCGGTGAACGACAACGAGTTGCTATTGCCCGGGCGATACTGACCAGCCCAAAATTGTTGCTGATGGATGAACCACTGGCTTCCCTGGATTCCGAGAGCAAAAGAGGTATAATCCCCTATCTGGCAACACTGCATACGAACCTGGAGATTCCTGTTTTTTATGTGAGTCATTCACATGATGAAATAGCGCAGCTTGCGGATACTTTGGTGTTTTTGGATGCCGGCAAAGTGAAAAAAGTCACACGGATTACAGGCAGGAATACAAGCATCGATCTTCCCCTGGAGCCTGGTAAAGATAACTGGGCTATCATTGAAGCTAAAGTCGCTGGATACGACAATGAATTCAATCTTACTTATGCCGATTTCTCCGGTGGATGTTTTTATATTGCCTGCGGTGAACTGCCAATTGATTCTCCAATCCGGTTACGTGTTATGGCAGGGGATGTAAGCCTTAGCCTGGATTTTCAAGAGGAAACAAGCGTTCTGAATATTTTCCCGGTTTATATTGAAGAAATCTCAACCAACGATGCTGCAACAATGACAGTACGATTGGATTTACTGGGCACCCCAATACTTGCCCAAATCACTCGCAAATCAGCTCATGCACTAAAATTGGAGAAGCATAAAAAAGTATATGCTCATATCAAAAATGTTGCACTAATACATTAAAAGTTCTCCCTGAATAAAATCCCATTCGCTGTGATAATATTTGATTTCATCATTCCCACATATACCTCAAACTCATGTCGAATTCACTCAGGATATTCACAGCATGCCATGGATGACCAAAGAATTATCGATATCCTGATGCTGCTAAAATCCGACCAGGCAAAATACAGGCAAAAAGTTCATAATCCTCATAATCATTAGTCTCATAAAAAATATTATAAATTATCAACTACGAACTACTTGATTCCAGGCAGAAAATCAGTTAATTTATAATAAGCATAACTATCCTCATTTGAACTTGATAAATGGAAGATAATATTTGTTATTATAATATTTTGAAAAGAGAAGAAAGAACGCAAACATGCGAACGAATTACATACGTAAGCTTCTTTTTCCCCACCAGTTAATAATCATCTTTATTATTTCAACCCACTTTTTTCCTATATATGCGCAGATCTGGACGAATAACGGACCGCCGGGAGGTTGTGTAAATTCGCTTGAGGTCGCAGCATGGGACGACGAAATATATTTTGTGGGAACCTGCGAAGCCGGGATGTGGCGATATTCAGTCGAGGATTCTTGTTGGGAGGAGTGCAATAGCGGTATGCCATGGCTTACATTTTATCCCGAGCCTTATGAAATAGAGGGAATATATCCCGAAGTATTAGATATTTTAACTCATCCGTTAATTGAAGATAAAATCTGGATAGCGCTTAGAGACCATGGCGTCTGGATAAGTGAAAATGGAGGTAATTCATGGTATCAGACCGAAGAATCAAGCATTTCATTTTTTGATTTACACATCCATGCCAGCCATCCGGACACGCTGTTCGGGGCGACATTGCGGGAAGATTTCATTTTACAGAGCCATAATGGTGGTGAAACATGGGATACTGTCACAGGTGTTCCTGCTGGAGCTATTACCTCAGTACCTGTCAATCCCGATCATATTTTTGCCGGACAAAAAGAAAGCTTTAATGGAGGACGAACATGGTCCGATATGGGGCAATACCCTGGTAATCTAAACCAGATGACAGTTGAGTTGGAGATTGATCCTGTGGATCAAGCAACCTTGTGGGCAATAACATCGGAACCTTTTTCCGGTTCAAATGCAAACCTTCTGAAATCAAGCAACCAGGGCAGAACCTGGGAACGTATAAGAGGATTGCCTTATTCTGATCTCTATTCACTGAAAATCAGCAGAAGCAGGTCTGTCCTGGTCACGAGAAGATATTCAAACGTTACACTTATACGAAGCGACGACTTTGGCGAGACATGGCAGGATTATAATTGGACCGGTCATCCTGATTCAATCAATTTCAAGGGATGGATCAGGGATATTATTATTCTTGATCCCGATGCCGCAAATATTCTTTTCGCCACCATATCCTCAATCTATCATTCAACAGACGGTGGCGAGAGTGTCGAACCTTTTGAAACAGGATTTGTTGCCGCCCAAACAATTAGCCTGGCTCATGTTTCAGGTCCCCCGGAAACAGTCTTCGCTGGTACTTTGTCGGGTGTTTACTCCAGTTCAAATCATGGTGTAACATGGGAGAAATTAAATGACTGGGTGTGTAATAAAATCGCTGTGATAAATTATGACCATTTAACAATCTTTTTGATGACAAAAGCGATTTTTGATGGAAATATATTTCGTTCTTCAGACGGCGGTGAATCATGGGAAAATATTTTTTATTTTGATGGAGCTGGATATCAGAGTTCTACGCTGGTAACAAATCAAATATTCCCTGATACAGTCTGGTTTTCAACTGACATAGATGACAGCATTACTGTTTATAGAAGCGTCAATGGTGGTGATAACTGGAACCAGGTTTTCTCGGAATACAATCCACGTAACAGAGCGCTTGGAAGATTACGTTATAACCCTCAAAATCCGGAAGAGATATATGTTTGCGGGACCAATCTGTATCGAAGTACAGATGCCGGTACAAACTGGCGTGCGATCTCCACTCCGGGTGATGTTGTTTATGATGTTGTCGTTGGTTTCAATGATCCCGGGACTCTTGTAATTGAAGGTTATAACGGAATCTATCTTTCTACGGATTTTGGCGAAACCTGGGAAAATTTCAGCTCAGGTTTGATTAACTTGTTTGCATCAAATGGAAAACTGGAATTACTTGATCCTGAAACAGACAAATTAGCTTATCAGCAGGGAAAGGGTTATTCAATACATAGCTCATCACGAGGCGTATTCATAAGATCATTGGATGATGAACAATGGGAATTGACAAATTATTCTGATAATCAAGGGCAAACATGGAATATTCACGCTCTTGAAAACGGCGAATTAGCTGTAGCCACCTCGAACCGCGGGGTATTCATTTCAAGTTATTTGACTGATTTAGATGAGGGAAATTACCGCCTGGTTCAGCCGGTTGTATTTTCAGTTGGAGACCCATATCCCAATCCATTCAATTCATCAACAAAACTTGATTTCAATCTTATTAATCCAGGTTTAGTTAGGTTTAGTCTGTATAACCATCTCGGCAAACTTGTTTTGTCAAAAAACAGCATTTACCAGGTTCCGGGAATTTATTCTTTCAGTTTGCATGCTGGAGAACATGCCTCCGGTGTATATTTCCTTTCCATAAACACAAATTCAGGATCAGACACAAAAAGACTTGTTTATTTAAAATAATACAACAATTTGGTTACAAAGATGGTGGGTACGGAATGCTAAAGAAATCCTAAGTGGGTAGATTCAATTGTAATTATAGGATAGTGTTATTGTTAAACTAATAAAGGAGAAGGCATTATGTTACGCTGGTTACTAAGTATTATTTTTCTTGTGATTATTTGCACAAACAGTTGGGCTCTTTCAACTTCACCTCTTGGAATGTCAATTGATTACGATACCTTATTAGGGGCTGGTTCTGATGTTGATATTGAGATTGATTTAGAAGCTTTTGATGATGTTGACAATGTTGTGATCACTGTCAAATTGACCGATCCGAAAGGAACGGCAACCATTGATCAATCAATAGTTTCTATAGGTAAGATGGATTCTTCAGATCAGAATACGAATACCTGTACTATAGAACCGCCTTTGATGTTCGATGGCAGGATAAATATCCTTGCCAGCGGTGAGATATATGGCTACCAGGTTTCTTGTGTTGAAGAGATTCTTTTAGATTCCAAGGCAGATGGAATGCATCTTGTTGGAATTCGTGAGAGGGAAAACAATCCATATATTTATCCGGTTCCTCTTAATGATTATAATCCTGAACCACTAACTGTTATAACAGTCCCGGCAACAATCCATGATGTTAATGATGACACAATCGCAATACCCGAACCTAATCTTGATGATTTATTTGTAATAGGTGAACCGAGGGGAGAGCTGGATGAGGATACACTTGGGATATTCAATGTACAACTCACCTTCGAAGGTCAATTGGAATGGACATCTTATTTTGATGACGAGCAGTTGAGGCCATTCTGCAATATTCGCATACATATATACAATTATGATACAGGATGGATATCTCGTCAGCACTGGTCAGGATATGCAGATGAAAATGGTGAATACAGTATCCAGACTGAAGCAGGGGGAGATATTTTGGCATTCAG
>Ga0075120_10000166_pt1 | contig 52294 bp, 39 predicted proteins | sample AntAceMetag02UKL_FD_69792 | JGI IMG/M metagenome (GOLD analysis project Ga0075120, IMG submission 69792) | Saline lake microbial communities from Ace Lake, Antarctica - Antarctic Ace Lake Metagenome 02UKL | ecosystem: Environmental > Aquatic > Non-marine Saline and Alkaline > Saline | place...
TTGTTGTTTTGAGAGAAATAAGTTTTTAACCTGCTTATTGTGGTAATGATTCACAGTGTGTTTCATTATGCTACAACAGAAAATTGAAGACTTCGATGAAACTACTCAAGCAGGGTGCTATTGTTTAAGATTATCATTAGTTTATTGTTAAATGCGTTTACGGCACAGAGGTTGCTAACAAGACATACACAGGGAGAAATAATGTCAGAAACACCAGAAAATGAAGTACCGGAAAGAATTGAGCCATCGGATGATGGAACGAGTGCGGGAGAAGAGACCGCAAGCATGACTTTCGGTGCAAAAGCTATTGGGATATTTCTCGATCCGGGCAGGGTAACCTCACATCTTTCCCAAAAACCAGATTGGTTATTTCCTTTGATCGTAGTTGTGATCGCAGCTGCATTGTTTAATTTCTTCGCAAGTGATGCTATCATTGGTATTGCTGAGGAAAAAGCAATTGAATCAATGCAAAATCGGAATATGTCCACCGAGCAGATTGACCAGGCTATTGAGATTCAGGGCAAATTCATGAAACCTGAATTCATGGTTGTACAAGGCGCTTTGGGTGTTGTCATTGTGCAACTGATCATGGCGCTGTTGTTCCTGTTCCTGGGGAACATCATTTTTGGTGGAAACAAGAAATTCAAACATTACTGGTCGCTCGTTGTATATGTTGGATTAATCGGAGCAGTGGGGATGCTGGTTCAGGGTGCGTTAGTCCGGATGACGGGAGATATGAACAGCGCACAACTTGGTCTTGGTATTATCACGGCAGGCGATCCGGACGCTAAAATCCATAAGATTTTTCAGTTGATCACTGTCTTCGGGGTTTGGGAATGGATTGTTTATGGAATAGGTATCGCATCTTTTACCGGCGTAACACGTGGGAAAGCAATAGGTACAATTATTGCTGTTGCCCTCGTATTTTCTGTCGGATTCGGCCTTATTTCCTGATCTGTATAAAGTGATTGTTTAATCAATCAGAGACTCTGAGAAAGCTATTAATGTGTATCTTTTTCATTTTAATGGTGTCTAATGATTGGATTGATGAATTTTTTACCTATAAAAGTTGAACACTGAAAATTTCAGTGTAAAGGGAGTCGGGAAAAATGGTGTATCTCAAAAAGGCAATATGGATTGCAATATTATCCTGCCTTTTTACAACTACTGTGACATTTAGCCAATCGTTGCCAAATCCTCCTCTAATCACAGACGTTCAATCTTTGACAATTGACGATCTGGTGAACATTGCGTTGGAAAACCAGGCTTATTATCAAAAAGCTGTTCAGGACGAGAATTTCGCTACCTATGCTTATCGCGGTGTATATGGATCATTTCTCCCTCGGGCAAGGGCTTCTGTATCATATCAGAATACTCGTACCGAAATAGATGGATACGTCTTCCAGGGGCAAGTGATTCCAGGAGCAAAAGAGTGGAGTCACAGAAGTAATTGGGATATCGGTCTGTCTGAAGATATTTTTACCGGAGGCTCCCGGTATTACGGCATGAAAAGTGCACAGCTTCAACTTGAAAATATCAATCTGTACCGCATCCGTACCAAAGATGAATTGACTTATTCAGTGCGTGAAGCTGTTTATTTCTTCCTTTCAGCACAGAGAAGACTTGAAGTGTCAAATGAAATCCTTGAACTAAGGAAAGAAAGCCTTCGCTTTGCAAAAGCCAGGTATGAAAACGGTGATGTCATAGAACTTGACGTTTTACAAGCAGAAATTGACCTGGGTAACGCCGAGAACGCATTGCTGACTGCTCAACAGACAGTAGAAAATACCAGGGAGAACATTAACCTGGTTATTGGCGCCCGTCTTGAGAGCGGCTTTCCAATCAACGCCGACTTGAAACCTGTCTTACCGGCAGTAAAATTTGAAAGTTTAGTCAGATTTGCATTGGATACACGACCGGATCTAAAAGCAAATCGCAACATAGTTGAGATTGAAGAACAGAATATAAAAATTGCACGTGCAGGATACTTGCCTTCCGCGAGTTTGAACATGGGATTTTCCGGATCTGACGGCGGGGAACTTGCTAACCGTTTTCAGCTCTTTCCCGGTGAAAACACAAGATATTACGGTGTTGGAATGTCCTGGAACCTGTTCAATCAATTTCAGACTGATATAAATAGACAGCAATCAGTAGTAAACAAGCGCAAAGCCGAATGGGATAGTCATCTATCTGAGCAGCAGGTAAATGCTGATATCAGGCGTCAGGTTCGCAACCTCACTCGACTTTTTGATCAAACGGAAGTTTTAGATAAAAACCGCGACCTGGCTCGGCGTCAGCTTGAACTTGAACAGGAACGGTACCGCCTGGGAGCGTCATCACAATTAAATCTCCGCAGTGCACAAGTCACTTTTATTGAAGCGGAAAATAATCATATCAGTACAGTTTTAGAGTTTTTCACAACCCTGGCTTCGCTCGAACGCGACCTGGGACGTCCTTTAGGAGAGGTAGTTCAATGAGTAAGGGGAATAACAAGAAAAAAATCTGGATCATAATCGCTGCAGTTGTTCTAATCGGCGGATTGGTCACGGCTAATATCCTTGTAAAACGCAAGCCAAAAGGCAAAGAAGTTGACACTACAGAAGTGAAGCTTGACAGCCTTATCCAGGCAGTAACTGCCTCGGGAAAAATTCAGCCTGAAGTTGACGTAAATATCTCCGCCGAAGTCTCCGGTCGCATTTTATACCTGGGTGCTGAAGAAGGTCATCATGTCAGAAGCGGTCAAATGCTTGTTCAGATAGAAGATGAGTACTATCTCTCTGCGCTTCAACAAATGGAATTTGGACTTACCAGTGCGGAAGCCAGCCTGGATGAGGTGAAATCGCGACTGAAACGTACTATTGAACTTCATGGCAGCAATCTTGCGAGTGATGCAGAACTGGAGGCAAACGAGGCGATTGTTAAACGAATGAACGCTGATGTTGACCGTGCTCGCGCTAATGTTGCTCAAGCTGAAGATCGCTTGTCAAAGACAAAGATTTTTTCTCCTATTAACGGAGTTGTCACTCGTTTGAATAATGAAGTCGGGGAAATGGCTATAGGAGCAAGCTTTAACGAAGTAGTAATTATGGTAGTTTCTCAACTTAATAAAATGGAAGTGAACGTTGAAGTAAATGAAAACGATGTGGTTCTCCTTGAAATCTCTGATCGTGTGAAGATAGAAGTTTTCGCCATGCCGGATACATCTTTCAGGGGTATGGTCACCGAGATTGCCCATTCCGGTATCGTGCGCGGATTTGGGACATCAGAGGAAGTAACAAATTTTGAGGTAAAAGTTGCAGTCAATGATTACGTGCCTCAACTTAGGCCGGGAATGAGTGCCACTGTCGAAATAGAGACTGAAAGACGTGATAACACTTTAATAGTTCCTCAGGAATCAGTTGTTGTAAGATCACTGGAAGAAGAAAAAAAGAAAGAAGAAAGAGCACGGAAATCCAAGAAAAAATCGAAGAAAGAAGACAAAAAAGAATCAAAAAGAAAAAGCCATAGTGACGATAAAGATGAACTTGTTGAAGTGGTTTATGTAATTGAAAATGATACTGCCTGGGTCAGACCGGTCAAACTTGGAATCTACAGTGATACCCACTTTGAAATCGTTGAAGGTCTCAGTGAAAATGATATTATTGTAACCGGACCTTTTCGTGTCCTCGCCAAAGAACTGAATAGCGGGCAGCGTGTGGAATATGATTCTTATGAAGAGGATGATGAAGAAAACGGTGAGAAAGAAGAAGGTTCGACAGAAGAAAAATCTGTGGAGGAAGTAGAATCGACTGATTCAGATGGTCAGGAATCGGGGGAATCTGAATGAGCAGCCTGATTGATTTCAAGAGCATATCAAAGATTTATGAGATTGGAAAGATAAAAGTTCCTGCACTTATAGAGGTTGACGTTAATATAGAGGATGGCGAATATGTAGCCATAATGGGTCCTTCAGGATCTGGAAAATCGACAATGATGAACATAGTCGGTTGTCTCGATGCTCCTTCGGATGGAGTTTACAAACTTAGTGGAGAAAGAGTTGATGGAATGACTGACAATCAGTTAGCTGATATCAGGAACAGGCGCATAGGGTTTATTTTCCAAACTTTTAATCTTCTTCCTCGTGCTGATGCGTTCCACAATGTAGAACTCCCGCTGATTTATGCAGGATTGCCACGGATCAAACGCCGTGAAATGGCAAAAGAGGCACTGGAGCGAGTTGGGCTGGCTGACAGGATTAAACATAGACCAAATGAGTTATCCGGTGGTCAACGTCAAAGGGTTGCGGTTGCCCGTGCATTAGTCAACAACCCAAACCTGCTCCTGGCAGATGAACCAACCGGAAATCTTGACAGTAAAACCAGTTACGAAATGATGGAGCTGTTCGGTAACCTTCACAGCGAAGGCAACACAATCGTTATAGTAACCCATGAGGAAGACATTGCTGCCTATTCTCACAGGGTAATACGGCTTTTCGATGGCAAAATCAGTTCTGACGTACGCCAGGAACCAAGAAATGGCAGTAATGGCAAATTTGCTGGAAAACCGGAAGAATAATCCAATTAAGAATTAAGAATTAAGAATTAAGAATTAAGAATTAAGAATTTGAAAATATCAAGATATGTAATAATACTCAAACTCTTTTTCATTCACTTTTATACCTTTACAAGTCAGATATTATGGGCTACGCAATTCATAACATATCAGAGGGCTTCTGGATAGCGTTTCGAGCTTTATTCGCTAATAAAACTCGCGCTCTACTTACCACTCTCGGGATCAGCATTGGTGTAATCACTGTCACACTGATGATGATGATTATCCAGGGACTTAATACTTCTGTGGCATCGCAACTTGAAGTCATGGGTAGTGGAACGGTCTATATCGAACGACACCCCTGGATAATTATGGATGACTGGTGGCGCTACCGGAATCGTCCAAGAGTTACCAAAGAACAATTCGAAGAAATAAAGAGATTCTCAAAGCTGGCGGAATATGTCGGTGCATACACGTACACCGGTCGCCCAATTGCCTTTCGTAATCGGACAAGGGATCGAGTAGGAATTATCGGGGTAACACCCGCAACCGCTGATGCTATGAGCTGGATGCCCGAATACGGACGATATATTACTGATTCCGACATGATCACTACCCGGAAAATCTGCGTTATAGGCGCTGACGTCAAGGAACAGATTTTTGAGCCTTACGATCCCATGGGACGTAACCTTCGGGTCGGACCTTATAATTTTAAAGTAGTTGGAATTTTGGAGAAAAAAGGCAGCACATTCGGGCAGTCTAATGACAATTACGTAATGATTCCTTTCAGCACCTTAACCCACAATTTCGGTCATCGTCGGGATGTAACTATTGCAGTCAAAGCAAAAGACCCGTCTCAGATGAATGACTTGATAGATGAATTAACCTGGCTTATGCGTCGCGCCAGGAATTTGGCTCCAAACGAAGATAACGATTTTTCCATAAATGACAGCGCTATGTTAACTGATTTTTACAAACGAATTACTGCCGGGATCTACGCTGCCGGAGTGATTATAGGCGGAATATCACTGCTGGTCGGAGGTATCGGCATTATGAATATCATGCTGGTCTCTGTCACCGAACGAACTTGGGAAATCGGAATGCGAAAAGCTGTGGGCGCACGCACTACAAGCATTTTGTGGCAATTCCTGGTTGAATCAATGATTATAACCATGATAGGAGGAATTGTTGGAATCCTGGTGGCTATGATCGGGGGAAAACTGTTAGGCCAGTTCCTACCAACCTCACTTCCCCTGTGGTTGGGTTTGTCTGCAATGGCTTTCTCAGCAGTGGTTGGTTTAATATTTGGATTATTTCCGGCAGTTCGAGCATCAAGATTGGATCCCATAGTCGCTTTGAGGCAGGAGTAATCAGATGAACTGGATGGAATCAATCGCAATCTCTATCACCAGCATCCTCAACCAGAAACTGCGTAGCAGCCTGACGCTGCTCGGTGTCGTAATAGGTGTAATTACTATTATTGCGACAATGAGTATCATTAAGGGTTTAAAGAACATGATGGAAGAGGAAATGTCCGGGTTGTCCGCCGGTGTTTTCCAGGTCCAGAAATGGGATGTTCAGATTGGTGATGACCATAATCGACACAGGAGAAAAGCAAGACCGAACATTGGTCCAGAGGAGGTTCGCGCACTAAAAGAAAACGTCCCTCTCGCTCGAGTTATTGCGCCGGAAATCTGGAAATGGAATGCTGTAATCAAATATCAAAATAATGCTACAAATCCTAATTGCACTGTAGCTGGAGGAGTTCCGGGATTCGTTATTAATAATGGTATAGAGATTGAAAATGGAAGGGAGCTTACAGAACAGGATGTGCAATTTGCGAGGCACGTAACCGTTCTTGGTTCGTCAGCCGCGCAGAAAATATTCCCTTTCCGCGATCCTGTAGGCGAATATGTTTTCGTAAATGGAAAACGAGCGCGGGTAGTTGGAGTTGTGATGGAGCGAGGTTCCATGTTTGGTGGTGGTAGTTATGGTAATTTCGCGCTTGTCCCTTTAACCACATTTATCAACTGGTGGGGCAGCGAACGAAGTTGGAATGTAACCGTACGTGTCGCCAATCCTGAGAAAATAAAAGAAGCCATAGATCAGGCTACTGTAGCCATGAGAGTAGTAAGAGGTTTGAGACCCGGTGATGAGAATAATTTCGGAATCTGGCATTCAGATCAGCTAATTCAAAGCTTTAATGAGATCACCAAGTGGATTCGGGTTGCAGCTTTTGGTATAGCCTCTATCTCACTCCTTGTCGCCGGCATTGGGATCATGAATATTATGCTGGTGGTTGTCACTGAACGTACCCGTGAGATCGGGATACGTATGGCGCTGGGCGCAAAACGAAGCAGCATACTGGGTCAGTTCCTGGTGGAAGCGGTAATCCTTTCCGAGATTGGTGCTGTTATCGGTGTAATTATTGGAGTTGTTGCCGCTTTGTTACTCGGGAAAGCAGCAAACCTGCCTATCGCTGTTCCTCTCTGGTCAATTCTGGTCGGAATCTTATTCTGCAGCGCAATAGGTGTAATATTCGGTACCTGGCCTGCATGGAAAGCCAGCAGGTTAAATCCGATTGAAGCGCTTAGGTATGAATAGACAAGAGTTATCGTACATTCTCAACCTCCTCTAAGAATAATTTACTTTACAGCCCAATCCCAGGAGTCGATCAATGTAGTGTTGCGTTGCTCCTGAATCGAGTGGTAAAAGCAGCTCACTTTCGCCGAAAGTGAGTCCAACTGTATTAACTATATCTACAATTATCTATCAATAACCGTCATCCGTTACAATAACTTTCCCTTTAAATACGCGGTAAATAAAAATGGTATATCCGATTACTACCGGCATTCCGATCAATGCGATTATTAACATGGTCTTCAGGGCTTTCGGTGTTGATGATGCATTGTAGATGGTCAGGCTGTAAGAGATATCCATGCTCGATGGGAGCATCATGGGATACATACTCGTCGCTACTAACCCGACCAGAGTCCCGATCATTACTGAGGAAGCCAGGAATGCCCTTCCCGCCTCACCTTTTCGGTTGAACAACAGCACAAAGATCAAGGAAATAAAAAATAAAACTCCGAGAAGAACATAGAGCAGAATTTTGTCCTTAACATTATTGAACAGGTGTGGCAATGCAACAATTGACCAGATGAAACCGATAAGGTGGAAAACAATAAATGCTATCCACCCTTTTGTTGCCCATGACCGGTAACGTTTACGTAGTTCGCCGTCTGTTTTGAGCGCCATGTACAGCATTCCATGAGTAGCAAACATGGTCAGACTGATCAAACCGACAATAATTGAATATGGATTAAGCATCTGGAGGAATGTTCCCCGGTAGAGTCTTTCCGCGTCAACCGGAACACCCCTGATAATATTTCCGACCGCAACACCGAACAGGATCAGAATCAGGATACTGCTGATGCTGAATGTTCTGTCCCAGGCAACCCGCCATTTGTCCGAAGTGATTTTGCTGCGAAATTCTATTGAGACCGCTCGGGCGATCATTACAAAAAGCAATACCATAAACGCCAGGTAGAACCCACTGAAAACAGTGGCATAAACCGGGGGGAATGCTGCGAAAAGCGCACCTCCTGCTGTAACAAGCCACACTTCATTTCCATCCCAGACAGGCCCTATAGCGTTAAGATGTTTCCTTCGTTCAATGTCTGATTTCACAAACAGATGTATCGCACCCACACCAAGATCAAATCCATCCAGGATAGCGTAACCTACAATGAGAATGGTATATAGCAAAAACCAGGTTGTATTCAAGTCCATTATACCGTCACCTCCTTCTCCTCAAGAACGGGAACTCCATGATTGACTTTGCGAATCAGCAAGAAAACCCAGAGCGCAAAGAGCAGCAGGTAAATCAAGGTAAAAACAATGATGGAAAATAGGATATTTCCCGCCGGAACAGTCACCGAAATAGCGTCACTGGTGCGAAGTAATTTATACACGACCCACGGCTGCCGACCTACTTCCGTTGCCACCCATCCAAACTCGCAGGCTGCGACTGGCAGGGGGATAGAAATTACCAGCAACTTGAGGAACCATTTAGATTCAAATAATTTTCTACGCCAGTAGAGGAAAAGCCCCAGCGCCGTCACACCAATGAAAAACATCCCCAGAACGACCATATTGTGAAAAGAGACGAAGGTCAGCCAGAGAGGCGGAATTTCATCCTTTGGAAAATGGTCGATACCGCGAACCTCTGCATGCGGATCACCAAAAACCATCCAGCTCAACAAAGAAGGAATACTGATTTCAGCATCAAGTCTCGGTTCCGGATCGTTGCCGGGTATGGCAAAAAGCACAAGCGGAGCCGATGACTGTGTTTTATATAGGCCTTCAATGGCGGCGAATTTTTCGGGTTGGGTGTGTGCTACCTGGCGTGCGTGCTCATGTCCAAAGGGCATCACCTCAAGAATAGAGGCGACAAATCCAAAGACCAACGATACCACCAGTGATTTCCGCATGAAAGCAACATCTTTATTCTTCAGGATCATATATGCGGATATTCCTGCCATGAAAAACGCGCCCGTTATCAGTGCGGCATCAACCGTGTGCAGGTAACGAATCATTGTGGACGGATTAAAAACTGCTTCAAAGAAACTGGTCAATTCAGCTCGTCCAGCAATTTCATTATAGACATACCCGGCTGGTGTCTGCTGCCAGGAATTAGCGACTATGATCCAGAATGCGGACAAGGTGGCACCAAAAGCCAGCATCAGCGATGAGAACCAATGCACTCCTTTGGATAAACGCCCGCGACCGAACAAATATAAACCGAGAAAGCTGGATTCGAGAAAAAATGCGAAAATCCCCTCTGCTGCCAGTGGAGCGCCAAAGATATCACCAACAAATGTGGAATAACGAGCCCAGTTTGTACCAAACTGGAATTCCATCACTATACCTGTCGCAACACCAATAGCAAATGTCAACGCAAATATTCTGCTGAAAAACTTTCCGAGTCGTGCATAATCTTCATTATTTCCCTTCCATCCCTTCCACTCGAGGATAACCAGCAACCACGCCAATCCGATAGTGATCGGGGGAAAGATGAAATGAAATCCGATTGTCAACGCAAACTGAATTCGCGCAAGTAGCACAGGATCCATTAGTTTTAATCCTTTCGGAAGTAAGTATATACTCTGACTGTATAAATAAGAAAGATAGAAACAAGAACACTCTAAAGACAGTCTATGGTCTAACTAAAATACACGTATCTAATAATGCCTCTGATCAAACACGCAAAACTTATTTCATCACCTTCGCCATTTGTTTCAGAAATGTCTTTTTGTTGAAGGTATAATGATCGACAAATTTGCCGTTATAAACCAAACCAAATGTCCCAAAAGGTGATGGTGATTTCTCACGAACATCCCGGGAGCTTTTCAATTCGACTATACGGTATTTCACACCAAGTTCCTTTGAAGTTTCAATGCAGACATTAACGGCATCAGCATGATGCGGGCAGTGGTCACTGGTAATAACGGTTAATCCTTCCCCGAATGCAGCAAGTTTCTCATCCCAATTACCTGTGAATGACGGATCAGGAGCATCCTCGAATTTTTTTACCATCAATTTGAAAGAAGGCGGATAATTTTCGACCGACACAAAATCATGTTTAAGCATGAACCGCTTACTCATCATAAAATACCCTTCGCTGGTGATCATCGCCACGCCTTTTTTGCCGGTTTCGCGAGCATCTCGGAAACAAGTCTCCAGCAGCGCCGTCCCACAGCCGACATTACGGCGCTTTCCAGTCACCCAGAGACAATGGATGAACATATACCCGTCAGCGTTAACGCCTCGCCATGCATATTCACCGGGAATGTACTCAATGAAGCCTAATCCACCTTCGGTAATTAGCTGAATCTTCAGCCCTTCATCAAACCTTTCCAGCAGCCATTCCTTTTTCCGACTATAACCTTCTTCGCTTCTCCTGTTCCTGAAACAGAAGAATCCGGTCTTATCAATATTTGCAGGGGTAACTGCGGTCAGCCTAATTTCCTGGTCATTTTCCATAGAGGGAATATAACAAAATCAAGTGGCGATAAACATTGCTCGAAAAGAAGAATATATTGATTGTCTTTTGATTTTAATGGAACATGTTTGTATTATTATTCGTTAGATATATATTAAATGTATAAGGTACGGAGTCCGCAAACAATTACAGGGGATTGTCATGCGCAGATTATTTCTAATTATCTCAATATTGACGGCAGCATTGCTTTTGCTTCAATGTTCCGATTCAACCGATCCGGTGCAGGATGACAGGCGTATGCCGGAAGATTTGACAACCGCCGAACTTGATATGGTGGAATCAACAGGCCGGTTTGGTTTCAAGCTATTTAGTGAAGTCCTTGATCGAGCTGAACCTGATGAGAACGTGTTTATTTCACCACTTTCTGTCTCTTTTGCTCTTGGAATGACCTATAACGGCGCTTCCGGGGAGACACGTGAAGCCATTGCCGACGCTCTCGAAATGTCCGGAATGTCTCTCGATGAGATAAACGAATCTTATCGCAGCCTGATTGATTTTCTTGTCAATTACGATCCCCTGGTTATTATGCAAATCGCTAATTCGATCTGGTATCGTTTGGGTGTACAGGTGGATTCTACATTTATCGAATTGAACAGAACCTATTTCGATGCAGTCACACAGGAACTTGATTTCAATTCCAGCGAGGCGGCGGATATAATTAACAGTTGGGTTTTTGACAATACCAACGGAAAAATTGAAAAGATCATCGATCCCCCTATAAATGCTACTACCGTTATGTTCCTAATTAACGCCATATACTTCAAAGCCGACTGGCTAATTACATTCGATGAAAATGACACAGAATCCACTGATTTTCACCTCCCCGATGGTTCGATTACCGATTGCGAGATGATGTACAATGAAGAGGATTACCAGTTACTTCGCAACGATCTTTTTCAAGCGGTGCGTCTGCCTTACGGCAGGGAGAGTTACTGCATGACGGTTCTCCTTCCGAATCAAAATGTCCCAATGGATTCGCTTGTGGGAGAGATTAACGAAGAAAATTGGATGGTCTGGCAAGACAGTTTCGTCGAAGCAGCAGCGACACTCTATATGCCCAGATTCAAGTTCGAATACAAAACGAATTTAAACGACATGCTTAAAGCAATGGGTATGGAAATCGCTTTTATCGAAGGAGTAGCTGATTTCAGTAATATGTTCACCAGCCGGGACGTTTTCATCGATAATGTGATCCAGAAAACCTTTATCCAGGTGGATGAAAAGGGCACTGAAGCCGCCGCCGTGACAGCAGTTGAAATCGGCGCCGAATCTGCGCCAGATGTGATTAATATTAACCGTCCTTTCGTATTTGTTATTCACGAGAAAGAATCAGGCACCATCCTGTTCATGGGCAAAGTTGTCAATCCGGTCTGGCAGGAATAATAGATACACTTGAAACCGGACAGTCAGTCAACCGACTGACCGGGCCACCAGCCCGGACGACAAGACCAACCGGGGTATGAGCCTGATTCAACAAATTGAAACATGACTTGAAGATAAAACAGTTCTCATCAGCGTAATAATACTCTTCGGGAAAAGTGTTTTAGGTTTTGCATACCGCAATTGCTATATTTGACCTTACTCCATAACACAAATTTCTATGAAAAGCGCAATGATTATTCAGAATTAATCACATAACGCTTCTCAAGGCATTTATAGAAATCAATCATTCGGCGGCACTATCTTGGGAGTTTGAGCAGCGATGAAAACTAATGAAATGATCTGTTTCGCGCACCGTGGAGCATGCGGGTATGAGCCGGAGAACACTCTTCGTGCATTCCGCAAAGCATTGGATCTTGGTGCAAAATGGATTGAACTTGATGTTTATCCAATTGAGAATGAATTAGTTATCATTCACGACTTGCGCCTTGAAAGAACGACAAATGGAAGTGGATTTATCTGGAAACATAACCTCGATTATCTTCGTTCACTTGATGCAGGGAAGGGTGAAAAAATCCCGCTACTCAGCGAAGTTTTCGATTTGATGAGTCCTGAGATTGGTATTAATATCGAACTTAAATGGCATGGTTCTGCGGAGTTGGTTGCCAGATTTCTTCAGCATCATTTTTCGTCTAATGAATTGAAATCTGAAAGGTTTCTTGTATCGTCGTTTATTCATGCTGAGCTGCTCACCTTCAGGAAACTCATGCCGGAAATAAGGATCGGGGCGCTGACGGGTGATCTCCCTTTAGAATTAGCCCTTTTTGCGGAAAAATTGGGTGCATACTCAGTCAATCCAACAATCGAATTTATAAATAGGGATTTCGTTCACGATGCACACCGTAGAGGCTTGAAAGTATTTGTTTACACGGTGAATCATTTTGAAGAATTCTCCTGGATGCGTGAACTGGGAGTGGATGGAGTATTTTCTGACTTCCCCGACAGGATATTGAAATGGGGATTGCTGCAACAATAAACAATTGATATTTTCTTTTCTACCTGCAACTTTGGAGGGATATTGATGAAGAATGTAGTTATTGGAATCCACGGACTTGGCAATAAGCCACCTGAACATATATTGAGTACATGGTGGTTTCAGTCAATCCATGAAGGAGCAAAGCGCTGGGGATTAGATATAAAGGATTTGGACTTTGAACTTGTTTACTGGGCAGATATCCTTCATCCTATCCCTCAAGATCCGGAGGTATCCGATTATGAGAGTCCTCTTTTCCTTGAAGATCCCTATGTCCCAAGTATGCGGGAGATTCGTCCCAGCACTCGCAACCTGAAAAGAAGAATTGCCGATTTCTTGGAAGAAAAAATCAGCAAAATATTGCTGAATGAAGATTTTTCAATCAATTATCAATCCGTGACAGACAGTCTTATTCGTCGTTATTTCAAAGATCTTGATGCATACTACACTTCCGAATTGAGTCCTGACAATTCTACAACGACCAGGGACGAAATTCGTAACCGTCTAATTACAGTCCTTCAGAAGCATCAGGGGGAACGTATCCTCCTTATAGCTCATTCGATGGGTTCAATCATTGCTTTCGACGTTCTGGATATGAATCAGAATTTGCAGGTTGATACTCTTGTTACTATTGGTTCACCCCTGGGCTTTCCAGTCGTAATCGGTAGAATGGGTTCTGAGCGGAGTGACAAACACACTGCTGGAAAGGTGCTGCAAATACCGGATAATATTAAAAAATCATGGTATAACCTCGCTGATCTCGAAGATAATGTCGCCTTCGATTTTAGACTTTCTGATGATTACAGTGGTAACAGCTTCGGAGTAAAACCAATCGATATGCCGGTAGCAAATGACTACGAGTATAGAAGGAATCGAAACCCTCATAAAGTATATGGTTATTTGCGAACAAAGGAGCTTGTCGAATTAGTCAGTGTGTTTGTGCGTACTCGTAAAAAAAGCTGGCTGCAAAAGACAACACGCAATTTGAGAAATTTCTTCACAGGTCGCAAAACTCCAGATATCACAACCTCTCCGTCTTCATCCATGAATGGGCAGCTCGCAACATTTAAAAGTCCGCATTTCCTTCCGGCGCCAATTCCAGAATCTGCCTCAATTCTCAACCGGAACAATGCGATTACACATCTTAAAAATAACACGGATTCCTGGGACTTCATCGTTGTTGGCGGTGGAGCAACGGGTATGGGTGTTGCTGTTGAGGCTGCATCCAGAGGTTATAAAACTTTACTCCTCGAACAATACGATTTCGGAAAAGGGACTTCCAGCCGCAGTACAAAATTGGTTCACGGCGGGGTGCGATACTTGCAGCAGGGAAATATCTCCCTGGTTCTTGAAGCTTTGCGGGAGCGGGCAATCCTCAGGAAAAACGCCCCACACCTTGTACATGACCAGCCTTTTGTTGTCCCACATTACGATTGGTGGGAAGGACCGTTTTACGGTATAGGTTTGAGATTGTACGACATGCTTGCCGGCAGGCATGGCTTTGGTCCTTCAATCAACCTCTCCCCCGAAGAAACGCAAATTAGAATTCCCCAGATCGAAACCAAAGGTTTAAAGGGAGGAGTTCAATATCATGATGGTCAATTTGATGATGCCCGGTTAGTGATCAACCTTGCACAGACAGCAGCGGATGAAGGCGCTACGGTAATCAACTATATGGAGGTGGAACATCTAATTCAAAACAATGGTTTCGTTGAAGGTGTTGTTGTTAGAGATACTTTGTCTAATGAGGAATTCGAAATAAATGCCCGGTGTGTGATCAATGCGACCGGGGTATTTACTGATAATATCAGGAGATTGGACGATCCGGCGAGCACACCCATTATAAAAGCCAGCCGTGGTGTTCATATTGTTCTCGACAGGTCATTTCTGGGTGGCGACACTGCAATCATGGTGCCTCACACCGATGATGGCAGAGTACTCTTTGCGATTCCCTGGCTGGGAAAGGTGGTGATCGGCACAACAGATACCGAAGTAGAATCATTGGATATTGAACCCGTGGCACAGCCTGAGGAGATATCCTTTATAATTTCCAATGCTGCCAGGTATCTTACTAAAGATCCAGAACCAGCCGATATAAAAAGTGTCTTTGCAGGACTCCGCCCCCTGGTGATGCAAAAATCTGCGGAAAATACAGCGGAGCTGTCTCGTGAACATCAAATATTGATTTCATCTTCCGGGCTGGTCACTATAACTGGCGGAAAATGGACAACGTATCGATTGATGGCAGAGGAAACCATTGACCAGGCTGCTGCAATCGCGCAGCTTGATTATGTGCCCTCACAGACAAAAAACCTTGCGATCCACGGGTGGGATCAAAATTTTCCCGTTTTCGGAGTACTTGGACATTATGGTGTTGATGCTTACAAAATTGAAGCTATGATTGATGAAACTCCAAAACTTGGTAAATATCTGCATGAGCGGCTGCCAATTACCGGGGCTATGGTTGTCTGGGCGGCACGTGAGGAGATGGCGCAAACGATTGAAGATGTTTTAGCACGAAGAACAAGGTGCCTCCTCCTCGATGCCAGGGCCAGTTCTGAGATCGCTGAAGATGTTGCTAAAATTCTTGCGGATGAATTAGGGAAAAACAAAGCCTGGATTAAATCACAAGTCAAGGAATACCAGGAACTGGTTACTAATTATCTACCTACTGAACATTGAGCAAATAAATATATTCACTGTAAATAATCTGAATATGCTTCAGTACGTTTTTGTTCGCATTAATAGCAATGCTAACAAACATATTCGCATGACTATGAGGAATATCATTTGTTACATGGGAATGTAGGGGCAGGATTTATCCGCCCGTGATCGAGTCAATAGGACTGGGCGGATAAATCCTGCCCCTACAACATGCGAACTTACTTCCGAGCAATGCTATAGCAGACACAGAGTATCAACAGTTGCAAAACGAACTGATAGTTAATCCTGAAAAAGGAAATATTATCCGTGGCAGTGGAGGATTACGAAAAATTCGATGGAGTTTTTCAGGGCGAGGAAAAAGAGGTGGAGTTCGAGTGATTTATTATTGGATACCATCACAAAACATGCTTCTTATGCTGTTTATTTATCCAAAGAATGTACAGGATGATTTGACTCCTGAACAGTTAAAGATATTGAAATCAGTTGTGGAACAGGAACTAAAATGAAAAAAGCGCTTTTTGATGAACTCTTGGAGAGTGTTAAGCAGGGCGGCGAAATACTGCGTGGAGAAACAGAACCTGATCGAATCTTTCGTCTTGATCAACCGGACGTGCGATTAATCAGGGATCATTACGGCTTATCACAGACCAAGTTTGCTAAAATGCTTGGTATAAGTGTTTCCACTCTGCGGAATTGGGAACAAGGCAGACGTAAGCCCGAGGGTGCTGCACGTGTCCTGTTGCTTGTCGCTGCAAAATATCCTGAGGCTGTGTTAGACACTGTTCGTCGTTTTTCAAGAGTCCCAGTTGGTGGAAATTGAGGGACAACACGAGCGTCATTGTCATTCACGAGAGAGAATCAGGTACGATCCTTTTCATGGGCAAAGTCGTCAATCCAGTCTGGCAAGAATAACAAGTACACGTGACGAAATAATGAATACCATTATTTAATATTAACAAAAAGAAAGATTTTCATCATGGACAAAGATTATATTCTTTCTGAAATAAAACGTACCGCTGAAGAAAACGGTGGTAAACCTCTCGGAAGAGAAAGGTTTGAGAAATTTACAGGGATAAAGCCCTCAGACTGGGCTGGTAAGTATTGGATTCGTTGGAACGAATTAATTATTGAAGCTGGATACAAACCTAATCAAATGCAGTCTGCCTATAAAGATGATTTCTTAATTCAGAAGCTCATCGAACTCATTGAAGAGCGGGGTCATTTCCCCACTGCTCTTGAGCGAAAACTCAAAGCGCGTCAAGACAAGAATTTTCCAAGCCATAATACTTTTTCCCGTTTTGGTCGAAAAGAAGAACTGATACGTGTTGTTCTAAAATACTGTGAAGATAATGATGTCGAGAATCTTATTGTAGATGCATGTAAGAATGCCATTACAAAAACTAGCTTACACCTATCTGAAGACAAAAATGAACAAGAAACTGAATTTGGATTTGTTTATTTAATTAAATCGGGGAAACATTACAAGATAGGTAGAAGTGTCAGTCCCGAAAAACGAGAATACGAACTTAAAATCCAACTACCTGAGAAACCCAGCCTCGTTCATAAAATCAAAACAGACGACCCTGTAGGAATAGAGAAATACTGGCATGATCGTTTCAAAGAAAAACGTAAAGGCGGAGAATGGTTTGAACTTTCACAAAATGAACTGCAAGCCTTTAGACGAAGAAAATTTATGTAATCCATAGATTTTCAAGTATAAACATTCTCCCCGAATGGTATTAATCGCCAATAACTAATATTTAACACCAATAATTGCCAATCGCAGCAGTTGCACATCCCAGGTATTACTATAACTTCTCCATATCTGAGCTTCATTTATTATTGTCATTATCCCTTAATAGCCCAGCGGATCAGGTTTGACAGCTTTGGTGGTTGTCCTTGCATCAGGATACCTACTCTGAATATTCTTCCTCCCACCCAGATGAAGAACAGGGCGAAAATGATCACTCCCGCCAAGCCGACCCAGGGCTGCCACATGGGGATTCCTGTAGGTGTGGCGACTCGCATTGTCATCAGCATCGGTGTGAACAATGGAAAAAGGGACATACCGGTAGCAAAACCGGTCAATGGCTGCTGAATTACCGGGATCATGACAAACAGGGGAATTATTACCGGAAGCAGGGCAGGAAAAGTCATACTCTGCGCATCTTTAGGATCATTACAGGTTGCCCCCAACGCTGCATTTATTGCTCCAAACATAACGATAGCAAAAAACGTGAAGACAAAGAACCACGGCAGCACAGCATAAGGTATAAACTCTTCATATCCCCAGTAGTTAACAGCAATAACTGCCAGTATTACATAGAATAATGAAACCGTCATGGCAATGCCTACTCCCCCTCCTAATTTTCCCATCATTAACTCGAATGGCTTGACTGATCCGAGCAGTACCTCGGCGATCCGTTGCGATTTCTCTTCCATTACCGACTGAAGCTGCGATATCGATCCCATTAATATCAATAAATACATGATCATTCCGAAAATCACCGGGATCAGAATGCTTTGTATTTCACTGCTGCGTTGAGCATCCTTGATGTCACCGGTTTCTTCATCAATGGATGTAAGACCTAACGCCTCTGTATCCAGCCATGTTAAAACATCATCAATGACTGATTCCTCAACCTCCACTTCTGCCAGCCGTAATCGCCGGAGTTGTATGTTAATCCTGCTTTGCAGCCAGTAACGCACTTGATCAATTGATGAATTCTTGGAATGATATGTTATTCTTCGAGTTTCCTGATTTTCTCCCGGATGAAGTACATCAGAACCTATATCAAGGAATCCATGCAGACTGCCATTACGAACCTGATCTGATAACTCCAGTTGTTGTGACTGTTGATTTTCCGCTGGTTCAACGCTTTCGAAAATGTAAGCCGGTTTTATTTTCTTTCCGCTCTCTTCATCGAACATTTCCGATTCATTGCGTGTCTTCGCGGCTTCGACAAGATGTTCTATTATTACTCCTGACCTGTCTATAACTGCAATTTTTTTGTCAGTTGTATCAACTTTATTCTCAAGAAGCTTCATGGTTAAGCCGCTTCCGCTCATAATTATTGGCGCCATCAGCATAATTATTACGAAACTTTTGCTTTTCAGGGTAGATAAATATTCCATTCTTGCTATTATGAATGTTTTATACATTTTCTCTCTCCTCTTCGTACTATAGTAGTTCTTGATAATAATGCTTGTTTTAGGATCGGTTAGTATTTCCCGGACATCAAGCTGTCCGGGGCACACTAATAATCGAACGAACTTTACTTTTGAGAACTACAATAGTGCAGCTTAATGTTGTTCTTCATGTTCAGGTCTGGCAATTCGGACAAATATGTCATGGAGCGACGGTCTTGCGATTTCAAAGCTGTCAACACTTGTTCGTGACATGATTTGAGAAAGTACATTTTGTGAATCACATTCTCCGTTCATATGCAATTCCTGGGTCTGACCGAAATCGTTTATCTTGTCCACTCCATCCAGGTCCTTGAGGGCGGAAATGCCGTCCTTGCAGCTCATCCTGAGTGTATCACTGCCGTATTTGTCCTGGATTGATGATAGCGTACCGTCCAGAACTTTCTTCCCTTTGAAAATCATAAAGATGAAATCACACATTTTTTCAGCTATACCCATATCATGTGTACTGAAGATAATTGTAGTACCACGATCCTGCAGTTTTAATACTTCATCCTTGATCACATCTGTATTCACGGGATCAAGACCGGTAAATGGTTCATCGAGTATTAACAGCTCAGGGCGGGAAACCACTGTCGCTATAAACTGAATTTTCTGGCTTAAGCCTTTACTTAACGTTGATATTTTTTTGTCCGCCCATTCGGATAAATCGAGAGCATCAAGCCAGAATTCGATTTCCTTGTCAAGGTTTTTACCGTTTTTCAGGTTGCCATAGAACTTCAGGATCTCTCTAACTTTCATCTTTTTATAGAGTCCGCGCTCCTCAGGCAGGTAACATATTCGATTATTCGATGAACCTTGAGATTCCTTGCCAAATACACGAATTGAACCGCTGTCGGGGTAGAAAATGTTCATAATCATACGAAGGGTGGTAGTCTTGCCTGAACCATTTGGACCAATAAAACCGTATATACTTCCCTGCGGAACGGCTAAGGACAGATCATCGACTGCGACGAGTTTGTCAAAGGTTTTGGTTACCTTTTCCAGTTCGATAACATTCATGAGCTTCTCTTTCAGTTTGAGAATTTCGAATCCAAGAAATGAAGTTTTGCAAGTATAAATAAAAATTTCACATGTTTCCAAGTAAAACAGGGAGAATCAACAGGTTGGCTCTCAGTGGTGGAATTGTCTATTATTTAAGCGGTTAACTAGACAGATGAGAATTGACAATTGAGAAGAACATCATACTCAACCCGGCAGTATCACATTATTCAGATCAATCTTTATATTTTCAGCTCTTGTAACGGTAAGTTCATTAGGTACGATAGCGAAACGATGCAGCAGACCCATTTCTTCCAACATCATCTGAACGAACCAGGGAACTTCTGCAAGGATGAGGTCTCCGCCCAATTCTTCCAATTGTTTTTGAATTGCGAGAAGACCGGCAAACAGTGTGGAATGGAGGAATTTCATGCCACGCATTGTCAGGACGATCCGACATACCCCTGTGTTGATAAAGGTCTGCATAGTCTCTTCAAGCCCGCCACCAAGATCGAAATCGAGGGCTTTCCCGCCAAAAATGTATGCTGTTTCCCCGTGGATCCTGCTTGCGTATGATGTGAATTTCATTCTTTACCTTTTCATGAGTCGATTGCTGTTTCAAATATGAAAAGCAATCTACATGCCTGTTGTGATTAATCGTGTTTTCATTAGTTTTAGCACATAAAATTATTTCTATTGGCAGTGAATTTCCTGTTTTTCCAGTAAATCCCTTTGGTTGAGTTCCAGGTTGTTGAGAGTATTCAACAGGCACTCTCTTCCCGATACGGCATTTCATACCCGGTACAAACTTAAAGCGATTGGTTAATTATAGTTGAATCCTGGCGTTTTTCCAGTAATGCGATGAGGAAGGAGGAGAGAAAGATCAATGCACCGCGAGGTAAGATGCAGAAAATCCAGCGAAACAAAATAACGAAACGCATGGAGTAAAATGCAGAAGCTCCAACAGAACAATATCCGAAGCTCCAACAGAACAATATCCGAAGCTCCAACAGAACAATATCCGAAGCTCCAATAGTACAAAATCCAGAAGCTCCAGCGGAGCGAAATCATTTAGCCCGGTGCGTAAGCGCCGGGAGATGTAATCAGAATTTATTCAGCCCCGCAGGGGCGAAAGAAATAAGATCAAATAAAGAAAATAATATTATTCAAATAAAAATAATTCAGGCAACGTTTATTTTATATTAAACATAGAGTCCGGCATTGTAAATTTCTTTCGCCCTTGCAGGGCTTCAGATACGGTTGACTAACCAGTTCCCCCGGCTTACGCCGAGGGCTACATGCTATCGACCCTTCGGGTCTTTTTACAAACCTTTTCTTTTGACTACCGATGTTTCTTTTAACCACTCCTGGTTCTTCCAAACCTGCCTTGTTTCTCGCAAACCTGCCTTGTTCCTTTAAAACCTCCCTTGTTTCTTAGCCTCCATTATTTCTTCTAAACCTCCCCTATTCCGCATAAACCCCTCTTATTTCTTCTAAACCTGCCGGAATAAATCACATGGTTGCTTCGTTTTTACCCGATTTGATTGTGTAGTTATTCATCTATGATTCTTTCTCTCAGCAACGAGATTAAAATCTGTTCCACTTTTCAATGCATCCCCTCTCGAGTATCTTCAACAGCATATAAAAATAATTCTTCATAATGCTATCAAAGGCAAACTTTGAATTCAAACAAGATAATCGGGGGATACCTTTTATTCGAGGATGGCACCAGGTTTCCCGGAGAGGTTTGTCATTCCAAATCACCTGCCCTCGGTGAAGGAGTATTCAATACGTCTCACACCGGCTACCAGGAAATACTCACCGATCCCTCCTATTTTCGTCAAATTATGGTTTTTACTGCTCCTCATATCGGAAATGTTGGAATCAATACGGAAGATTATGAATCAGGACGAATTTATGTGTCGGGTCTCGTCGTAAGAAGCCTGACAAATATTCCCCGAAACTGGCGTTCTGAGGAAGACCTGGCAGGGTGGCTGGAAAAATCCAGCGTACCTTTGTTGGCCGGAGTAGATACACGAGCTGTTACCCTCCATATCAGGGAACAAGGTGCGATGAGAGCAGGGATATTCCCTGATAACATCCCACTTGAATCTGCTAAAGAACAAGTCGAATCATCATCTGAAATGACCGGTGCAAACCTGGCAAATGAAGTCACTTGTAACGAAGCTTATACTTTCAATGACTCCCAGCTCAAAACTGATTGGCATTCCAAGGATGAAAGTGGCAAAGATCTTCGAGTCGGAGTGCTTGATTTCGGAGTTAAAAGAAACATCTTATTAGAGCTTTTCAGTCGTGGATGTGAGGTCGAAGTCTTACCGGCAAATATCACCGCATCAGAAATATTATCAAGAAATTACGATGGTATCCTGGCATCAAATGGTCCGGGTGATCCGGCTGCCGTGTCTAATGGTATTGATACATTACGGGAACTGTTCGGCAAAATGCCACTATTCGGTATTTGCCTCGGTCATCAGCTTATAAGTCTTGCGGCAGGTTTGAGTACGTTTAAACTGACATTCGGTCATCGTGGAGCAAATCATCCGGTCAGGAGAATAGCTGATAACACTGTTGAAATAACCTCACAGAATCACGGCTTTGCGGTGAATCATGACGATATCGGTGATGACTGGGAAATAACCCATATTAATTTGAATGACCAGACTGTTGAGGGTTTAGCACATAAATCCCTGCCCATCTTTTCCACCCAGTATCACCCCGAGGCGAGTCCGGGACCACATGACAGCCTGATTTATTTTGACCGGTTTATCACGGAGATGCTAAATGCCAAAGCGTGATGACATAAAATCTGTAGTAGTGCTTGGCAGTGGTCCCATAGTCATCGGACAGGCTTGTGAGTTCGATTATTCCGGCACACAGGCTGTCCGGGCGTTGAAAGAGGAAGGTATAAGAGTTGTCTTGATCAATAGTAATCCAGCGACAATAATGACCGACTCAAAACTTGCGGATGCTACCTACGTCGAAGCCCTTGAAGTGGATATGGTCGAACGCATACTGGAGATAGAAAAACCGGATGCCCTCCTCCCTACTATGGGTGGTCAGACAGCATTAAACCTTGCTATGGATTTGCATTCTGAAGGTATCCTTGACCAATACGGAGTGAGATTACTCGGTGCTTCCGTTCGTGCCATCAAAATGGCGGAGGATCGTGAACAATTCTATAATGCAATGCGCAGAATCAACCTGGATATTCCTGAAGGTGGTTTTGCTAAATCTCTTGAAGAAGCATTATCCGTTCTCGAAATTACCGGTATGCCTGCTATTATCCGACCGTCTTTTACACTTGGTGGCGTTGGTGGATCAGTTGTTTATAACCGTGAAGAATTTGAAGATAGAGTGCAATGGGGACTGTCAAGAAGTCCGACAAATGAAATCTTGATTGAAGAAGCTTTAACCGGTTGGAAAGAGTTCGAATTAGAAGTAATGCGTGACCGTGCGGATCAATGCGTTGTGATTTGTTCTATCGAAAACGTTGATCCCCTGGGTGTTCATACCGGCGATTCGATAACTGTCGCACCGGCGCAAACTCTCACTGATAAAGAGTATCAGCGGATGCGTGATGCAGCATTTGCGGTAATCAGGGAAATCGGGGTCGAAACCGGCGGCTCAAATATTCAGTTCGGGATTCATCCTGATACCGGACGAATGGTAGTGATTGAAATGAATCCCCGTGTTAGCCGTTCATCCGCACTTGCTTCCAAAGCCACAGGATTTCCCATCGCAAGAATCGCAGCCAAATTAGCTGTGGGTTACCGGCTGGACGAAATTCCAAATGCGATCACTAAAAAAACACCGGCATGTTTCGAACCGGCGCTTGATTATGTCGTAGTAAAAATTCCTCGCTGGACTTTTGAAAAATTCCCCGCAGTCAATCAAACCCTCGGCAGTCAAATGAAATCCGTTGGCGAGGTAATGGCTATCGGGAGAACCTTTCCTGAAGCGTTACAAAAAGCTCTACGCAGCCTGGAACAGGGACGTTCCGGATTGGGTTCTGACGGAAAAGATGTTATCGCCTCTGATAATGTAGAACCACATCTTCTTCATGAGTGGCGCCAATTAGTCCAGAGAAAACTTGCAGTTCCCCGCCCGGAAAACATCTTTTACCTTCGTCATGCCCTGAAGCTGGGAATGAGTTCGGATCAATTATCGAAAGCAACCGGAATTGATGCATGGTTCCTGGATCAGATTGAATTAATAGTAGATACAGAGAAACGCCTGCGGGCGATTTCACCTAAGAATGGCACTGACTTGACCACTCTGAGAAGAGTTGTGAGCAATAGTGTACTCCGTAACGCCAAACGTTTGGGCTTCTCAGATATTCAGTTGGCTCATCTATTCAGATGTGATGAGGAAACTATCCGACGGCTTCGAGAAATATTCGATTTACATGCCGTTCACCTTCCGGTTGATACCTGTGCTGCTGAATTTGAGGCATTTACTCCATATTATTATTCAACATATGAGTCTGGTGCAGGAGAAGTTGCAGCCAGCACAAAACCCTCGATAATTGTTCTGGGCAGCGGACCTAACCGGATCGGACAAGGGATTGAGTTTGATTATTGTTGTGTCCATGCATCAATTACACTTCGTGACGAAGGTTATGACAGTGTGATGGTTAATTGTAATCCTGAAACAGTCTCTACGGACTATGATATTTCAAGCCGACTGTATTTTGAACCTATCACTCTCGAAGACGTGCTCGAAATTTGCCGGGTCGAAAATCCTGATGGGATACTCGTTCAGTTTGGCGGACAGACTCCATTGAAAATTGCCGAATCACTCGAACAGCATGGAATCAAAATACTTGGCACATCTCCTGCCCGAATTGCTGATGCAGAGGACCGTGAAAAATTCGGTTCGATTCTAAAAAACCTTGAGATCCCCCACCCTTCCTATGGTATCGCAAAAGATTTCACAGAAGCCGGGCAAATCGCAGAAGACGTTGGCTACCCAATCCTGGTGCGCCCCAGTTTTGTTCTCGGCGGAAGAGCTATGGAGATCGTCTATGATGCGGCAATGCTCGATGTTTATCTGCGCGAATCGGCAGGTGAAGTCAGTCCGGATTATCCAGTGTTGATAGACAGATATATTGAAGATGCCTTTGAGTTCGACGTCGATGCTGTTTCAGACGGTAATGAAACGATTATATGCGGGATCATGCAGCATATAGAGGAAGCTGGTATTCACAGCGGGGACTCAGCATGTGTATTGCCCCCATTTATTCTAACTGATGGACAACGCGACCACATGGTGGAAATAACTCAATCATTAGCCGGAGCGTTACAGGTAATCGGATTAATGAATGTACAATTCGCCTTCCGCGATGGAGAAATGTTTGTCCTTGAAGTAAATCCCAGGGCAAGCCGTACCATTCCATTCGTATCAAAAGCAACCGGAGTTAACTGGATCAGGATCGCAACACGCTGCATAGTAGGCAGAAGTCTTAAAGAACAGGGAATAAAACAACAATTGAACCAACCACATTATGCAGTAAAAGAGGTCGTCTTTCCCTTCAGCAGGTTTGAAGGAGTCAATCCATTTTTAGGTCCTGAAATGCGTTCTACAGGCGAAGTCATGGGTGTAGCAGAAACTTTCAGTGAAGCCTATTCGAAAGCGCTTTACGCATCTGGAACATATCTTCCCACGTCGGGCAATGTATTCATATCAGTGAATATACGTGATAAAGAACGCACATTGGAAATTGCTAAAAGACTGCTTTTACTTGGCTTTAAGATCATTGCCACCCAAGGAACACGGGAATTTCTGCTGCAAAACTCTATCGAATCATCATCTGTTTTCAAAGTGAATGAAGGACGACCAAATATCGTTGATTTGATGAAAAATGGTGAGATTCAAATGCTCATAAATACGCCATTTGGAAGAGAATCTTTCTATGATGAAAGAATTGTAGGTGAAACAGCCTACCGTATGGGTTTACCCCTGATCACCACTCTTTCAGCGGCGGAAGCTGCGTTAGGTGCTATCGAAGCTATTGGAAAGAATCCATTAAATCCATTGAAACTCCAAAAGTTACATTAGATTTTCCCTCCAATATAATATCAAGTTGCGTAATTTCTTCACATTCCATATACTGACATTGGAAAGTTTTATTGGATACTGCATTGTAAAATATAATTTAGTAAATATAATTGAATCCATCCCCGAAGGGGATAGATTTGAATAGCCATGGGTGATAACCCATGGAGACAATGATTCTTCCCATCAACCCTGAAGGGGTTTAACCATAAAAGCATGAAAAAACGGGAAAACATTTTTCGTAACAAACGCAGCATAATATCGGTATATCAGTAACAAATATTGTCCAACCCCGTCAGGGTTGGTTTGTTTCAATCTCTGTCCCACAGGTTAACACCTGTGGCTATTCATATTTTTCCCCTTCAGGGAAATAGGATAAACTATACAGTTACATATGTGGTTATTCATATTTTCCCTTACAAGAAAACAGATTGATCTATCAGTTACGTATTTTGATATCTGACTCCAAGAGGGCTGAGGTTCATGCGACTTTTGGGATTTTTGCAGCGTCTTTTAACTGAAGTACGACATCGATGTTGAAATTGGCAAACATGAAATTTGAAGAAATCTTGAGACCGGTTTACCCTGAGCTTGTTCGATATTCTCGAGCGATGGCGGGTTCTGCAAATGATGGTGATGACCTGTTGCAGGACTCACTGGTGAAAGCATGGAAATCTTTCACCAGGCTCAAGAAACAGGAACAGTTCAAGTACTGGCTGATGAGTATCATCAGGAATACCCACAGAAGCAATAAACGTCGTAAATGGCTTGGGATGTGGGTATCACTTGATGCAATAGTCAATCAACCGGCGGAAGAAGAACTACCTTTTGAGGATAAGGAACTGGTTCGCATTGCTTTGCAGGGTGTACCCGTGACTCAGCGTGAAGCCATTATCCTGTTCGAAATTCTGGGTATGTCTGTCAAAGAAATCGCAAAAATTCAAAAAACGAGTATTTCTGCTGTAAAAAGTCGTCTGTCGAGAGGGCGTTTGAAGTTGAAGGAACGTTACGAAACCCTTAACCAGGAGGAGGTCAATCATGAAACAGACCTTGCCAGAGTGGTTTGAAAAAGGCTTGCGTGATTTAAAGAGCGAGGAACCGGAACCGTTTCATTTTGAACGAACAATGGCACGAGTGCGGCAGAAAGAACAAAGGAGATTAAATATCATGAGTACATTTACACGCACAGCAATTGGAGTCGGTTTCTTTTGCTTGATAATCCTTGCACTTATCCTGATACCGGTGACTTTTACCATGAATGTCGGTAGCACTGTCAGTGTCAAAATTCCGGTAAATACCGATGTATCTCACATGGATATAATTAAAGCCACGGATGGGTTGGAGGGTATAACCAACAGCAATATCAGGATGACTCCTGATGGCATGACCCTTGATTTTGCTTTCAGACCAACCAAGTCGCGAAAAGCGGAAAACCTGGTTCGGGAAGCACTCGCAGGTGTTATTAATGATCCTTCCGGAATTGAATTCAACTCAGAAAACATGAAGGTTGAGGTAGGTGGAAATGCGTTAGCAGCCATTACCGGCGGAAGAATATCCATCAACACCCAAGGATTATCTGACGAGCAAATCGAATCAGCGATTATTGCTGCTTTCGCCAGCCGTGGAATGGATGTTACAGACGTTGACGTGGAAACCACTAATGATGGTAATGAACGCAGGGTCGAAATTAGAGTAATGAAAGAACTGGAAGAAGGTGAAGAATTGGAATGCCCCGAAATCACTCTTGATCTTGAAGAAGGTCAGGAAGGAAGAAGGATTATCCGGAGGGAAATCAGGGAGGATTGCGAAGAATAGAAAAATTTAATTGCATTAAAAAACATATTGTAAAAGCCCGGATTCCGAAAATTCCGGGCTTTTTATTTATCTCTTTAATAATATGATACTAGTACTCCAGTTCACATGCTTTGGGGTGCACTGTCATTCTCGGGCTTGACCCGGGAATCCACCATTTACATTGAATCCGAGCATGGATTCCCGGGTCAAGCCCGAGAATGACAACCCCTCATAGTGAAGGAATCAATGTACTAGAATTCTATTACTTCTTCAGTTTTTCTTCAATACGATCCAGTTGATACTGCGCTGCCTGCCTGTAGTCACGATGCTGGAGGGCTTTGTTGTATGCGCCTTTCGCTTCAGTCAGTTTGCCGGATTGTTCGTAAGCCCAACCTAATTCAAACCAGGCGGCGGCAAAGTTCTGGCGATTTGCAATTGCAGACTGTGCCGATTGAATAGCATCACTGTACTTTGCAAGTTTGTTATTTGCCTCAGCAAGCGCTGTAAGATATTTATAATCAGTAGGTTTTATTTCTGTTGCTTTTTTATATGCCTCTACAGCTTCAGCCCAGGAACCTTTCTGACCCAATGCTTTGCCTAAGTAATTGTAAGCTTCATCATTTCTCGGATTCGCCATCACAGCTTGTTCATAAGCGCCAATAGCTTGTTCAAAATTCTTCTGACGGAAATATGCCAGCCCCATACCGCTGAATGCTTTGCTTTTTTCCGCGTCCTGTATGTTTTCCAGCGCAATTGCCGATCTGAATGATTCCATTGCCTCATCAAACCGTTTCATCTTATTTAAAAGAAGACCACGAGCAATGTGTGCCTTGGAATAAGTGTTATCCAATTGAACAGCTTTTGAGTAGAATTCCAATGCCTTGTCGTATTTCTTTAACATTTGCATAGTCTGCCCAAGGCTGAAATATGCACGCTGCTCCAAAGGATTCAGTTTTATGGATTCCTCGAAAAGTTTCGCCGCCTCATCATACCTCCTCGCCCTCAACTTCTGGTTTCCTTCGTTGTACTTGGCGATTGATCGTGATTTAGCTTCTTTGTCAGCCTGCAAGGCATTCATCAGCTTTTCAATTTCAGCTTTTAATACCTCCCACTTAGACATTAACTGATTGTATTCATCTTCGTTGGCTGCATCCTTCATCTTCTCGGTAAGTTTATCAAGGGCGGCCATCTTTTCTTCGATTTCAGGTGTTTGCGCCATAACCTGGCAGGCAAGGAAGATCACCAATAGAAAAGTCAGGAATAGTTTTGTTCGATTCATCATTGTTATGCTTACCTCTTCTCGTTCATCAAATAATTCGTAAATATAGAAGGGTAGTGAAAAGCTCGCAACCTAAAAATTTGCTCAAAATGTAAAATGCACTCTAAATAGTAGTTGATGGCTTTCACGTGAATATTGGACAATTGGCACTTTTTCGTGTCATTCCATAACAGAACATATAAAGCATAGACTGCACACTATCTATTAACCGACATTTCAGATAAACGAAATTGAGATAGAGTAACTATTTGTTATTAATAATATAATCAAATACTCTGTTTGTCTGAATGAAGCAAAACTATGCAGCGATAAATGATCAATAGACATAATTGATACTACTTCTTTTTCCTCCATTCATTACCGTAAATCGCCCAAAGAAAACTGTAACTTAAACGACTCACAATTTAATAAAATATCGGCTTGTTTGTATGAATATCAACATTTTACGAGTTGGTATAATCATTGCTTTATACTAATTGCAGGACAAGTGTGGCAGCACTAATACTACAAAATACATGTAAGGAGACGACATGCCGGCAGAACAAACAGGTATGGTAGGCGAAAAAACCGATCCTACTCGAGAAACCCGAAAACCAACCCGAAAAAGACCACCGAGGAAAGATTCTTCTCAGCAATCTCGGCCAAAAAGTGACGGTGTAGAAATCTCAAAAGATGGAAAAGATGCGTCACGCGCAGAAGAGGCAGCTCGAAGGAAAGCTGAAGCTGAAAGACGTCAATCTGGAGAAGCTGACAAGAAAGAACCTAATCAGAGTAAAGAGTCAGCACGCGACACTGAAACCAGAGAAGCAAAAGAGAAAGAAGCAGCCAAGAGAAGAGCTGAAGCAGAAAAGCGTCAATCAAAAGAAGCCGACAAGAAAGAATCTAATCAGAGTAAAGAGTCAGCACGCGACTCTGAAACCAGGGAAGCAAGAGAGAAAGAAGCAGCCAAGAGAAGAGCTGAAGCCAAAAGACGTCAATCTGGAGAAGGTGACAAGAAAGAAACCAGTCAGAGTAAAGAATCGTCTCGTGATGCTGACGCCGGCAAAGCAAGAGAAAAAGAAGCTGCAATAAGAAAAACCGAAGCGGAAAAGCGGCAATCAAAAGAAGTTGACAAGAAAGATTCCAATCAGAGTAAAGAGTCATCGCGAGATTCTAAAACAAGAGAAACAAAAGAAAAGCAAGTAGCCCAGAGAAGAGTTGAGGCTAAAAAGCAAAAAGCACAGGAATCAAAACAGAATGAACTTTCACAGAAGAAAGTCAAAGAACATAATACTAAGCCACTTGAATCCAGGACTAAAGATGTAGAACGGCACAATAGTGAGGCAGATGAAGCGCGGCAAAAAATGAAGGAAATTAAACGCAGGAATGAAAAAGCTGATTCGAAACAGTCGGACAGAAAGAAAACTTCACGAAGGGGAGATTCTAACCGCGGCGAAAAGTCGGAGAGACAGGAGAGGAAACAGCGTCCCTCAAACAGGCGGCAAATGGAACGAGCGTCAAGAAATTATCAGAGCAATTCCAACTCTAAACCTTCACAAGGTTCAGATCAGATGCAAAGTACGCTGCTTTCCCTTGTACGATAAAAAATACACAGAATTTGACAATATCAAGAAATTCTACTGCATATTCAAATCTTACTCAACCCGGGACTTTCCCGGGTTGTTTTTTTCACGCAAAGACGCAAAGGCGCTAAGAAGAAATCCTGTGTATTCTATATATCCTTGTATCCTGTAATCTTATATTTTTTGTTGTCCCAAGTTAGCTCTAAAAGTGTAAATTTATTTGATAAGTACTGCTTTTATAATATATGATTCTTTTCTTGAAGAGAACCTGACGAGGTACATCCCTGTCGCAAATGAATTAAAGTCCAGGCTGATCTCAGAATTTCCGGCTTCGATATTCTTTCCTGAAATTGACTTTACCAGTTGACCTCCAAGATTGAATATATCAATACTAATCTCTTCACTTCCGGGAATGCCAACTTTGAAATAAGCTGACGAATTAAATGGATTCGGATAAGGACCATTTACTGTAAAATGTTCCGGCAACTCTGGTTCTTGTATCTCGTCCCTTACTCCTAAATATTCTGCATCATAAGGAAACGCACCCACGTCCGTCCGGCTTCCGTCAGGATCATTCAGAGATTCCGGGTCACCTGCATCTATTAACGGACTAATTGATCGCAAATGAAAATCCCCGTTTTCAACATCTACACACAATGGATCAGCACTGAAAACACCCTCTCCGCGTTCAACAAAATAACCCCAGGGATTTTCAGTAGTTGTACCGTAAGTCCCGCTATATTTAACACTAAGTGAATCTCCGCTGCCATTAAAAACTGTGCGGTATGATCCAAGAAAAAAGCTGTTATTAATAATCGCATTACCATTGCAGTATAACGCTGTCTGACGGTTATCCTCCTCGCGTGCTGAAAAGACTACATGATCAAGGGATGCTGAATTCTGTAGTGTCATTCTTCCTTCAACAACTGTATGTGATATATCGATCCGGGCATTACGGTTCTCTGACCGGATCACAAAGTTACCTTCAAAGCGGCAATTTTCTGTTACCGGTTGATCGCCGTTGATCATAGTCAGGTTCATCTCACCCCGGCTGCGGATTACAACATTCCGCAGGATGGCAGGTACTTCGTATTCACCACCATTGAGTGTTAATTCAACATAGTCCCATTCTTCATCTTCCATCAAAACCGGGTAATCACGATCATCCCATCGATGATTATAAGGCCGAAAAGCGCTATACGGTTCTTCATCTTCGACAATTATCCTGACAGGATTATTTTCTTCACCTATCAGGCTTATTGGTGATGAGAAATAATTCCTGATCCTGTTTTCGTCGTTAAGAATGATCTCAGTTCCGGCTCCGACAATCAACCTCTGAGTTGGTTCAAGCACAATGGGCTCATCTACCACTACTCTTCTGTTTCGCCATAAGAGTGTATCGAACTCTTGAAGATTGGTTCCGGGCGAATGTTCAATATTATTCAACCAACGGAAGTCATAATTGTAATCCCTGGAATATCCGGTACCCGCGCAGTTTGATCTGTGTACATAACCTCGGCGGGTTTGTGCGAGAGCGCCCCTAAAATAAATTGAGCCTCTTTCATCTGTCTCGCCTGCATGTTCTCCATTACCATCGCACCAGATATATGTATCCCAGGCGTCGTTTTGGTCTTCAAATGTGAAAGATTCATTGTAACATTGAATGGCTGCAGTAATGATAATATGTCGCCGGTCATGCCCCCCAGGACCACCCCCTCCATTCCCTCTTCCATTTTCGTCTGTATCGGCAATTACAACATTCCCGCCACTTAAAATATTCAGGTAATGTGGAAAATCACTCGGAAAACTATCGGGAAATGTGTTTGCGTTGTAACCAGCATAAATAATATTATCTATTAGCCTGATATTTTGTGTGCATGCAATCGCTGTCTTGCCTGCCACATTTTCACCGGATAGTTCGAGTTCACCATCATGGTAAATTGTAACCCAGTCACCGCCATAGGGAATAGTTGTCTGATCAACCAGGTAATCCGTATTATAGGGAGTACCATCGAGCCAGCGTTCCATTAACCAACCATCCTCTTCTGCGGTCAGACGTCCTTCGAGACGAGGCTCTTCAGATGTAAAATAATTGCCTTGTTCTTCAGCTCGCAGCGCATTTATTTCAAGAACTGTATTCAGCAAGCCAAAGTAAACATGAGGAACATCAACCCATGGCTCGTAAGCAAACCATGCGTTCCGATAATTCAATTCTGACTGTGATGTAGAAACCTGTCCAAAGAAATTACCTCCCCGAATGCCGAGATTATCATTACAGTGAATAGCTCCATAATGATCACCTTGCCAGAACCACATTATTTCATTGAACATAGACGTTTCACTGTTACTAATATACATATAATCAGTAAAATAACTGAACTGCATCTGTGCTGAGGTAATCTGAGGTAACAAGACAACTACAAGAATTACGATCAGAACAACTGATTTGCATTTCCTAATCATCATTTATCCTCCTATGCCTCGATTTCAATACTTTGTATCTTGTTTCCTTTGCGCCTTTGCGTCTTTGCGTGAAACATTGTTTTTATTTTATCAAAACAGCTTTCACAATACGAGTGTGATTTTCTGTTGAGAATTTAATTAAATAGATCCCAGTCGCGAATTCTTTTAAATCCACAGTAATTTCGTTGGTTCCTGCTCCGTGATTTTGGGGTGAAACTGACCTGACAATCCGCCCCTCCAGATTGAAAATATCGACACTCAAATTCTCGTTCGCGGGAACCTCAACCCTGAATCGCGCTATCGAATTAAAAGGATTCGGATAAGGACCGGACACGTCAAAACTGTGCGGGAGTTCCGGTTTAGTATTCTCCTCACCCACTCGCCAATATTCCGGATCATAAGGAAACACACCCACATCCGCCCTGCTGCCATCCGGATCATTCGGCGATTCCAGGTCTCCGGAATCGATCAAGGGACTGTTTGACCTGAGATGAAAATCCCCGCTGTCAGGATTTACAAACAGGGGATCAGCAATGAAAATACCCTCTCCCCGCTCCACAAAATAACCCCAGGGTTCACGAGCAGTGCTGCCGAAAGTGCCGCAGTATGAAGCGTAATGTTCATCGGGATGTCCGCTGAAAACAGTACGGTATTCTCCAAGGAAAAAGCTGTTACGGACTGTCGCCGGGCGCGGGCAGTATAAAGCAGTTTCATGATCATCATCCTCGCCGGCTAAAAACACAACATGATCTAACCTCACCTCATTTTCAACACGCATCCTTCCAATTACAGATGTGCGAAGAATATTTAATCTTTGATTATCATCTTCCAGTTCAAGTTGAAACTGCCCTTCCAATTGACAGTTTTCAATCGCTGCACGAGTATCTTGTTCTTTCATTACCCATTCAACTCTACCATTCGATATGATCTTTGAATTTCGCAATATTGATGGTGTAAATAATTCACCGCTATTCATCTCGATTTCTACATAATCCCACTGATCATCCGTAATGAAATCATAATTAACCGGGTATCTCCACCATTCGGGATATGCAGTAAATGGCGCAATATCTTCTTCATCTTCGATAATAATCCTTACCGGTCTGTCCTCCTCGCCATTGATTTGAAAACCCGCAAGATATTGTACATCCAATCGAAGCCCATCTCGAAAAATCAAGGTTGTTCCGGGACCAATGGTTAATTCAGTCCATGTATGGAACCCCGGTCCCTGTCCGTACCGTTCGAATATTATCGTAGTATCCTCCCAGACAGCTTGAGGATTATCCCAGCGAAGGTCTCCAATTCCAGCAGGTCCTACGCCGTACAAACGTTCATCATAAGTGTAATTCGTTGCGTATCCGGTACCGCTGCAATTCGAACGATGGACGTATCCTCTCCTGTATTGAGTTAATGATCCATGCAGGAAAATAGAACCTCGCTCATCAGCTTCTCCGCAATGTTCACCGGGGCAAGCGCAGAATATGTAATGATCCCATGTATCATTCTGATCTTCTATCAGGAAAGATTCACCTTCAGTCTGCATAGAGGCAGTGATGACAATATGTTTATTACTATGGTCTTCCCACTCACCAGTGGAGGCACCATTTCCTCTTCCATTGGCGCGTGTGTTTGCGACTATAATCCTGCTTTGACCATAAATATTAATAGAATTCTCGCTTTCTTCCGGTATCAGCCAGGTAGAAGTGTCAACGTCAGCGACCATGACATTATCAAGCAAACGTATATTTTCAGTAGCTGTTATCGCGGTCTTGCCCCTGATGCCTTCCCCACTTATTTCAAGCGCACCGTCAAAGTAGATGACATTCCAGTCCTCATCCGAATATCCTATAATTTGTATATCTTCAAGGAATTGTGGTGAATATGGAGTGGCGTGTCGCCAACGTTCTAACAGCCATCCAGCCTGGATTCCGGTCAGGCGACCCTGGAGGCGTGGATCTTCAGAGGTTAAATATGTACCAAGTTCATGTGCTCGTTCATTATAATACTGTTCCAGGTCGGTGAAACCGATATATACATGCGGAACATTGAATTGAGGATCGTAGGCGAAATAAGCCTGCCGAGGTCCTTCAATAAAACGACTCGCAGTGGAACTTACCTGACCATAAAATCGAGGTGCGTTACGGATGCCAATCATAGAATTTGAATGAACATTTCCATACAATGTATCAGGTGTCCAGAACCAGATAATTTCATTTCTTAACGTCATCTCTTGATTCGTCAGATATAAATAATCAGTGAAATAACGCATGGGTCGTGGTTGGGAGAATGATATTGAAACGGTTAGAAATAAAAATATCCCAACAGCCAAAGTCCTGAAAATGCGCACAGCACACTCCTTCAAACGGATTCAGCGGGGATGCTTTTCCAATTAAGAATTATGAATTTTTTCTTTGCGACTTCGCGTCTTGGCGCGAATTAGAATATTATCTAATAAGTACCGCCTTTACAACACGAGTCTGATTATTTGTTGAGAATCTGAATAAATACATTCCGGTGGCAAATTCGTTCAAATCCAGAGTTATCTCAGAGCTGCTTGTATTTATATCTTTTGTTGAAAATGATCTTACCAGGCGTCCTTCAAGGTTGTAGAGGTCAATTTTAACTTGTTCCCCGTGAGGAAGTTCAACCCTGAAACGTACACTCGAATTGAATGGATTCGGATAGGGGCCATCTACGGTAAAACATTCCGGCAATCCTGTATCTGTTAGCTCATCCCCAATATCCCAATAGTCCTCAACGAAGGGATACACTCCCACGTCTGCCCTGCTGCTGTCCGGATCATTCGGTGATTCCGGATCACCGGCATCAATTAACGGACTGTCGGGTTGTAAATGAAAATCACGACGAGAGATACTCACAAATTTCGGATCGGCTTCAAAAATTCCATCACCCTCCTCGACAAAATAACCCCAGGGATTCTCAGTAGTAGTGCCATAAGTGCCGGAATATGATACTATTTGATTCGGGGCATTTCCGTTAAAAGCGGTGCGGTATGCGCCGAAAAAGAAAGAATTTCTGACGAATGTTTGACGGTGTGCGAAAAGAGCCGTGGAACGGTTATCTTCTTCACGGGCTGAAAAAACGGTATGCTCCACAATAGCCGGATTTAACAGGCTTAGCTGACCGGATACAACTGTTCGTGACAGTTCTATCATAACGCTGTCATTATTGACGTCAAGAGTAATGTCACCAACAAATTCATCGTGATCTAAAATAAAAACTGAATCATCTTCCACATCAGCCATGATGATGAAATCTCCGGAGAAAGAGCAGTTCTCAATCCGGGGGACGGTATCACATTCAAGCATGTGAAGATTAACGTCCTCGTCACTTGTTACACTTGAATTTTTCAAAACCGATGGACAGAATAAAGTTCCACCATTCATTTCTATTTCAAGGTATTCCCAAACAGGATTATTATCAAAAGAATTCCTGCCGTAATCTCTTTCATAAACAAAAGGTCCTTCATTCTCATCATCTTCTATTATAAGTCGAGCAGGATTTCCCTCTTCGCCCCGAATCGTTACGTCTGAAAACAGGTCAATGAATAAACGTTTCCCTTCACGAAAAATAACTCTTGCCCCGGCTCCGATAGTCAGCGACTTATAATATGTCTGCCAAAAATCATCATCGATATAAACCGTTGTATCTACCCAAACATAATCTTCCGAAGTATTTCCATAAGGTGACAACCCAGGCGGTGGATTTTCCAGCCAGCGTTCATCATAGAAATAGTCTTTTGCATACCCGGTACCGCCGCAATTTGAACGGTGAATATATCCTCGACGGGCTTGGGTCAGCGATCCTTCAAAATAAATTGAGCCACGTTCGTCAAGACTACCACAATTTTCACCGGGGCAGGCGCAGAATATATAAGTATGCCAACTATCATTCTGATGCTCCATACTGAAACTCTCACCAAGCGCCTGTAATCCTGCGTGGATTACAATACTATGCCTTTCATGGTTCCCTTGATTTCTTCCATTGCCACGTCCATTGGAATAATTGTCTTCAATTTCTATTCTCCTCCCACTCAGCAAGTTGATGAAGTGTTGGCTGTTGTCAGGGATTCGCCAGTCTTCAACATCTGTCCCAGCTAACATAACATTATCCCAGAGAGATATATTTCCGGAAGCAACAATGAGGTTACGTCCTTCAACCACTCCGGTTTCTCCTCCAAAACCATTTACTGCACCGGTCGCGGCAGCAAGCTGAAGATCTCCTTCGATATATGTTACAAGCCAGTCGCCTCCATCCTCGTAGTTAAATTCTATTGAGGTTGTAAGATGATCAGGATCATAAGGTAGGCCTCTCGCCCATTGTGTCAGATGCCAACCATCTTCACCACCGGAGAGACGTGATTGCAAGGCGTCATCATTATTGCCGAAAAAGAAATTCTGTTCCTCTGCCATTTCCGCATATTGATCAAACAGCCATCCCCCCCTTGATGGAAAAGGCACCTCAGGAACATTAAAGAGTGGATCATACGCAAAATAGGGATTGGCAGAAAAGTAAACGAAACGATCTTCAGAAGTGCTTACTTGACCAAGAAATTGTGGAGCGAATTTTATTCCTATCTGACCATTACTGTGTACATTACCGTACATAGTATCGGGCGTCCAGAACCAGACAATCTCATTAAACATGGTTGTTTCATAATTTGTGAGGTACATATAATCCGTGAAATAACGTAATGGATCAGCCTGTGCAGGTGATACGGAGAAGATAGAGATAAACAGAACCGCAACCAGCAGAAATGGAATAAATCTTTTCATGATAAAATCCCTTTCGTAGAAACAGTTATCCAAAGTCACATTTTGGGATGCCCTTGTAAGATATTTATTCAGAACTTAAATGTCAATATTAATAGTAATAAATAATAAATATCCATCCTTCTCTGTGAAGTGTTCAGTTTGACTTAAATTGTAAAGTTAGATCATTCTACCATGTCATTCCTGCGAAGGCAGGAATCCAGTAAATAGTTGATATTATTAGCACAATGGATTCCTGCCTTCGCAGGAATGACACCAAGCCAAACACTTACATTTGCTTTTTTTTTGAGTGAGGTGAGTCTCCCGGCTCCAAAATTCTTGTTCATTGATTCTGTTCAACCTGCTATCTTCACGAAAATCCGAATAATTTTACTGATGTATATATTTTATCGTGAGGTGTATTCATGTTCACAATCGGAATCCGACGCGAAGATAAAACAGATCAGGAGCGCCGCGCTCCATTAGCTCCTCATCATGTTGAACAGGTTCTTCAAAACGATTCAATAAAATGTATTGTCGAATCTTCCATGACACGATGCTTTCCTGATGAAGATTATGCGAGAGCCGGGGCGGAGATCGTGCAGGTTTTGCCCGGATGTGATCTCATTATCGGGGTAAAAGAAATTCCAATTACCCGTCTCCAGCCTGGAAAACCTCACATCTTTTTCTCCCATACGATTAAAGGGCAGTCATATAATATGCCTCTCCTCCAGGAATTTTTGAATCTTAAATGTACTCTGATCGATTATGAATTAGTAGCCAACGAAGAAGATCAGCGGCTGATTTTCTTTGGTGTTCAGGCTGGTCAGGCTGGTATGGTCAACAGCCTCTGGAGCCTGGGACAACGATGGAGAGCATTCGGTATTTCAGCACCTTTTGAAATGATTCACCAGGCACGAACCTATGAATCCCTCAATCATGCAAGAGTCGATATTATAGAAGCCGGTAAGCAATTCAAGGAAATTAATTTATCAGGGGATAGTTCGCCAATTATAATTGGAATAACCGGTTACGGACGAGTATCGCAGGGAGCGCAGGAAATACTTGATTTGCTGGAGCCTGAAGAAATATCGCCATCCGAATTAATATCCAAGTCAGATTCAGGAGAACTACTTGATAATCATATATATAAAGTAGTTTTCTATGAAAAGGACATGTTCGAGCCAATCGATACCAATACACCATTTGATCTGCAGGAGTATTTCGATTATCCCGGACGTTATAAATCTAAATTCGAGCGCTTTCTTCCTTACCTGACAGTTCTCATTAATGCCATATACTGGACTCCCAAATGTCCACGAATTGTTACATTTGAAAATCTTGATGATTTATTTGAAACTTCTGAAAAGCCCAGATTAATTGTTATCGGCGATATCACCTGTGACGTCGGCGGGTCGATAGAGTGCAATCTTGAAGCGACTTTACCTGAAAATCCGGTTTATACCGTCGATCCAAAAACCAGGGAAGCTGAGGATGGATTCAATGGTAATGGAATATTGATGATGGCTGTTGATATTCTTCCAACTGAGATTCCAAAAGAATCGACTCAAGTGTTCGGAGATATGCTGACACCATACCTGGCTGATATCGCACAAACAGATTATTCAGAATCTTTTGAAACTCTGAAACTTCCACTGCCTTTTAAAAAAGCAGTGATCGCGTATCAGGGTGATCTTACGCCAGACTTTGAATATCTCAGAAAGCATTTATAATTACGCCTGGAGTTATAAAATGAAATTGTACCGATGCGAAGTATGCGGATATGTTTACGATCCTGAAATAGGGGATCCCGATGGTGGATTAGCTCCGGGTACCGCTTTCGAGGATATACCTGAAGATTGGATTTGCCCGGTGTGCGGTGTTACGAGGGATATGTTTTCACCGATTGATGAATAAATTTGCAGGGATGACAGGGTGGATATTATTGAATAAAATGAACAGAATATGTTTCTTTGAGGATGCCAATAACTGCTTTACCGTCTATCGTTGCCGGTGCGTATCGCAATGCCCAAAGAGCCTGCTCAACCGGTTTTTCAAACAGCCAATCTGAAGGTGTTACAATAGGTGGATTTACTTGTATCGGCACACCTTTTCCCGAGATGATTAAATTAACATCTATTCGTGCCGGAACCGCCTGGATTGCTGCTTCGGGAGGGTAGGTCTTAGTTTTATGCAGATAATCATGTATTGCCCTGGGACCGCCTTTGATGGATGGAGGCTGATAACCGGTCAGGTTGAGATCTGATATAGCTCCATAAATCCATTTCATATTTTCCAGTTTACGAATCGCTTCCGACAGGTATGTACCTTCTTCCGGCTCCGTCGCATTGCCTTCCCAGGGATCTACTGATTGAACCGTAATCCGAAGCTGTTCTTTATCACAAGACCATTCGGAGATTATAACACGGTCAACCTCCAACGCCTGCCCCCATTCCATTGCTTCATCAATACTCCATGTACTGATCCTGACTGTATCACCCCCCCATGCCTGGAGAAGGTCAAGGGTTTTGACAGGACGGACATCAAGTACAGCTTTATTATAAACTTCGATAGTCTGATCCCAGGGAGGTTCTTCCTGTGATTCCATGCAGTTTTCAGCGTAAAGAACCGGAGGAATGATTAAAACAACTTCGTCAAGCGCCACTGAAAAAGACGGAAGGGAAAAAATCAGGATCAATCCCAGCATGCAGGAAATATATATAGAACGAGGACATGCATCCCGGTTATTTTGAAACAGAATTCTTTTCATAATTATATTAGTAATAATTCAGGTTGTAATTTTAATCTATCCCTTTTGCCATTCAGGGTCACGTCTGTCCAGGTAAGATCCCATCCCCTCCTGCCCTTCCTCGCTTACACGAAGATCGGCGATCATTTCAGCAGTATAATTCTTGACGGAATCGAGAGGTTCTTCGCCAACCTTTTGAATCAACTTCTTACATTCTTCCAGCGCCTTCGGACCTCCCAGGGACAGTGCAGTGGTATATCCATGAACAGCATGCTCCAGATCTCCCATCACAGCTACACGGTGAACTAATCCATACTCCAGCGCCTGGTCGGCAGTAAAGCGTTCACCGGTCAGCATCAGGAGACGCGCTCTGCCTTCACCTATCCTGCGGATGACATAAGGGCTGATAGTCGCCGGTGTTATTCCCAAACGAACCTCGCTGAATGCAAAAAATGATCCCTTCTTTGCAACTGCAATATCACAAGCTGCAACCAGACCATTACCTCCACCTACCACCGGACCGTTTACCCTGGCAATGACAGGCTTGGGGTGGGTATATATCAACTCGAGAAGATCAGCTAATCGCATCGCATCCTTGAGATTATCCTGGTGACTGGCTTCCCGCATCTCACTCATATAATCGAGATCTGCACCTGCACTGAATGTTGATCCTTCGCCCGTGAGAACGATTGAGCGGCAGGAGTGTTCGGCTAAAGTTCTGAAAGCATCAGTCAAATCCATAATCATTTGACTATTGAATGCGTTTCGTTTCTCCGGTCTGTTAAGTATTACATGAGCAACATTATCTATAATGTGCAGTTGTACGGTCTCAAGCTCCATTCCAGTTCCCCTGACTCAGTTCGGTTCGAAAATCTTAAAATCTTCAGATTACAAAAAATATTAAGGTAATATTGTACTAAAATATTCATTTGACTATTGAATATTAATCATTCTGAACATAGTGAAGAATCTCTGTCTAATACTGAATAGATTGTAATTTCAACACTTGAGATTCTTCACTACGTTCAGAATGACACTATACTAACCTGTTACGATGGATTCAAAACAAACAGCTATATTGTTTTATATTTAGAATTCTTAATTATTAATTATTAATTTTCTTTATATGTCGGTAATATCACCTTTGCTCGCAAACAAAAGACAAACCCACCACTATCATAAGTTTCAGTGTTCATACCACCTACGGTGTCCCAGAAACTGGCTTCGGTAGTACCATCATTTGTAGGGAAGAACCCCCCAAGTGAATCTTGAAATTGATTATGCCAGGTTTCGTTTGCCGAAAAACCTGTCTCACTGATCGCAAATTCAATATCCGCACCAATAGCAATTGATTTAACCGGGCGAAATTCCACTGCTATGAATGGACCCACAAAAAAACCGCTTCCCTTAAAACGATCCCATTCTCCAGGATACCCCCGGTCAACTGTAAGATCAATCAGCCCGACACCAACCCCGGCGGGAAAACTAAGTTTTTTATACTGGGCGACACCATAGAATCTTAGCTGGAGTTCAGTAGCTACAATACTGAAATTTCGCTGCACCTCGTCAATAATCTGTAATTGTCTGGCAGTACCGGTGCGTACAATAACTTCAGCGCCAAAATTCATCTTGCTCAATCCAAAGCCACCGCCATATCGAATCAAAGGAGAGTCAAAAACCTGGTCGTACGCATCAGCACGTGGTTCCTGCATCCCGCTAAACAAGACAATATATGGCTGGAAGCTAACATTTTTTTTTTCAAGTTTATCTACATAGGATTGAACAGAGTCGTATGCAGCTGCTAATGCGGGCGAGAAAAATATTCCTGCAATAATAATAAAACAAAAAAAAGTTTGATAGACAGATTGTCTTTGCTGTGAACGGATAGAACGTATCATGGCAGTACTCCGGATAATTTTACGACTCCTGAAACACCCCTTCATATAATATAATCCTATTATCACTCAAATGCAGAACAATATTTGTCAAATACTGGAAGATATCCCGGAATTTACATCCTGAAAATCCCCACCTCCATATCGGGAATCGACTTATTCAGGCTCATCTCAATACCCAGAGCAAGAATATTCCGGGTATCTTTTAAACATATAATCCCATCATCCCAAAGCCGGGCGCTGGCATAAAAAGGGTGCCCTTCATGCTCATATTTGTCAAGAACCGGTCTGCGGAATTCCTCCACCTCTTCAGGAGTCATTACCTCTTGACCCATTGTTTTAAGCTGGCTCTGCTTAACTTGTGTGAGAACATCTGCCGCTTGATGTCCACCCATTACTGAGATTCTCGCATTGGGCCACATCCAGAGTAACCTGGGGAAATATCCGCGCCCGCACATGGCATAATTACCTGCGCCGTGGCTTGATCCAACTATGAGAGTAAACCGGGGAACGTCAGCATTTGCCACTGCATGAACCATCTTGGCACCATCTGATGCGATAGCGCCATGTTCATAATCAACACCAACGATAAATCCGGTGATATTTTGGAGAAAGAGAAGTGGAATTTTACGTTTTGCGCAGAGTGACACAAAATGAGCGCCCTTTTTTGCGCTTTCGCTGAATAGAACACCATTGTTAGCAACGATTCCCACCGGATAACCCATGATACGAACAAATCCTGTCACAAGTTCAACACCATACCTGGGTTTAAACTCATGCATCTGGCTGCCATCGACAAGCCTTGCGATTATTTCTCGAACATCGTAAGGTGTTCTAATATCTTTAGGAATAATCCCATAAAGTTCATCAGGATCATATTGTGGATCCACCGGCGCTTCGCGCATAATATCAAATTTAGGTCTTGGACCCAGATTCTGGACTATATTCCTCACTATCCTTAATGCATGTTCATCGTCATCCGCCAGGTGATCGGATACTCCTGATATTCTTGTGTGGACATCACCTCCACCCAGTTCCTCAGCAGTACATTCCACCCCGGTCGCTGCTTTTACTAATGGGGGTCCACCGATAAATATGGTGCCTTGATTCTTTACGATTACTGTCTCATCGCTCATAGCCGGAACATACGCTCCCCCTGCAGTGCATGAACCCATTACACTACTGATCTGGGGAATTCCGTAGCGGCTTAATCGTGCCTGGTTATAAAAAATTCTTCCAAAATGAGCTTCATCAGCAAAGGTTCCGTCCTGTTCACGTAGGAATATGCCACCGGAATCTACCAGGTAAACACAAGGGAGATTGTTCTCTAATGCTATCTGCTGGGCACGAACATGTTTTTTAATCGTACTCGGGTAATAGGTTCCACCTTTCACCGTCGCGTCATTAGAGATAATCAGCACTTCCCGGCCATGTACAACCCCAACTCCTGTAACTACACCTGCAGATGGAGCTTCATTATTGAACATGTTGTAAGCTGCAAGTGTACTGAATTCCATAAAGGGAGTATCTGGATCAATCAGTTTATCGATTCTTTCGCGAGCGGTTAGTTTGCCGCGAGCTTTATGCCTGTCAACATATTTCTTTGGTCCACCTTGCTTGATTTGCTCTGATAACTCAAGATATTCCTTTTCGACCTGTTTATGATGTTCCTTGTTATTCTTGAAATCAGGATTGGAAGTTTTTACTTGTGATGGTATGCGGAACAATGCAGGATCCCTCCGTGTTTTGTATTATCAATAAGTTTCGTAAGTAAACCAGATACCGGTTTTATTGTGTAAACCTACAAAAAGGTATCCATTAACTGCAACAGAAAAATTTCACTATGTTTGCTCCATTTCTTTGTGTTCACAACTTGAATGAGATTAGTATTGCTTCTTTGTAGATAGAATGCTCCACAGGAGCCAAAATCTAACTTTCTTGTTTGTCTTTGGAACATATTGCAAAGTGCTTTGTAGAATTAGGAAAACCTAACAGAAGGAGCAAAAAAAATGAGTAAATTAATATTGAGTGCAGGAATATTGTTGATGAGTGTTTTCCCAGCGCTTTCGGCAGATTGGGAATTGGACACATCACATTCAAGTATGAAATTTAAAGTTAAACACCTGATGGTATCGAATGTGTATGGAGAATTCACAAATTTTACGGGCAATTTTCAGTATGATGAAGCCAATCCGCAAAAAGCAATCATAGATGTTACTGTTGATATGTCTTCTATTACAACAGGAAACGAGAAACGTGATGCTCATTTAAAGAGTGCTGATTTTTTCGATATTGAAAATTTTCCGGAGATGACTTTCGAATCTACCCGAATTAAGAAAGCAGGGAAGAATTTGAAGCTTATCGGAGCCCTCACAATGCGCGGCGTTACCAGGGAAATCGAACTCCTGGTGGATGGTCCTACAGAACCTGTAAACATGATGGGTTCTATACGAGTCGGCGCCAGTGCAACAGGAACAATCAACCGTTTGGAATGGGGCGTGAGCTGGTCCAAAGCATTAGAAACCGGCGCAATGGTCGTAAGCAAAGAGATCGATATCATTATTGACCTTGAATTGATAAAAAAATCTTGATTCTGTCTTAACCCAGACAAGCCTAAACCAAAGAAGCCTACAAGATGCACAGGATTAACAGGATATATTAAATGCGTCTTTGAGTAATAAAGTATTCTAATAGTATTGAAATATGTTCTTGTAATTAATAAGTATCTAATACTACCTGCCTGAGAAGGAACAAATCTGAGAGCCTTAGTACAACTGGATCAGATCACATGTTTCGAGTTGTTATGTCATTCCCGTGAAGGCGGGAATCCAGTATTTACAATGTTTTAATATTGTTTCTGGATTCCCTCCTTTGCGGGAATGACACCTCGATTGATCTGAGTTGGTGTAATAGAGGGATTTACTTGATGCTTTTGCTGCCAGTAATTCATATTTTCATTATCAAACTGAACGATTTTGAAGGGGATTATACATGGCAAAACTACTGTTTGCTATACTCGCATTAATGCTTTTATCCGGTTTATCGTTTGCGCAGGATAAACCTCCAGTTATTTTTCTTCCTGAAGAGCCACCCAGACCGGAACATGATGCTTTCATTGATATGATGAATCAAGTGGGGATTGATGAGTCCAACCTGGGCTATCGTCCAAAAGGATATTGGACCCGTTATCCTGATCCTGCTGACATCCCTTACAAGATGTTAGCCTTTGACGATCTCTTCGCTGAGCCGCAGTATATTTATGATTTTGTACGCGCGATGGCATTATCAGTGGAGGATTATTTGCACCCTGAATATCTTGCTGGAAATGATCGGGGAAACAGCAAAGGTTTGTTAAGGGTCGTATATAACTGTGGTGTACGTCATCAGGCAGCAGAATTTCGTGATTACAGTGCATCACTCTGGGCTGAAGTTGACGAATCTGAGCCTCTTCTTTCGGCAATTCGATCAATCTATGAACAGACATGGAGGGTATATCGATACAATGCTATTGAAGCAGCCTCTGATTTCCCACTGATTGAGGAAGATCTTCGTAAAGCAATAGAGCCGATTGATCCCAGGATTCAATCTGAAATTGCTGAAACTGTCCTTCATATGCTCGAGGCGTGGAAGTTTCGCGAAATCGGTATGCGTAATGTGGATTATAAAAAAGCCCTTGCCTGCTGGCGAATCCGTCACCTGGGAGAAACACAATTTGACGGTCTCGAATATTTTCCCCAGTTGGATGACTGTGCCCGTGATATTGATATGAACTCTATTTATTATGCCGGGTATAAACTATTAGCTTCATCTGAGTTACTGGCTGATACCCTGAAAATGTTACGAAGTTCACTGAAGATTGATTGGAAGAATCAGGAATTAAATGTAGAGACTCCAATAGGTAGGATTGTTCTGGGCGGGAGCGGCAAAAATGAGCACCGTTATTCAGACGCCCTCCTGGTGGTCGATTTCGGGGGAAATGATACCTGGTACGGTGCTGTCGGCTCCACTCCATCACTGGATATCCCGGTATCGCTGGCAATCGATCTCGAGGGAAATGACCATTATATCAACGATGATGAATATCTGCCCAGTCAGGGCGCTGCCATTTTCGGCGCTGCTGTGCTGCTTGATGTGGAAGGAGATGACGTTTATAAATCTAAACGGTTATCACAGGGAGCGTCAATGCTTGGAATCGGTGTTTTAGCGGACATGGCAGGAAATGATAAATACGAAATGTGGACATCCGGTCAGGGAGCATCATATTTCGGAGTCGGTGTCGCAATAGATAATACCGGTGATGACAACTACAGGCTCTGGGGCGATGGTCAGGGTTACGGTGGTGTGGGAGGCGTTGGATCGTTAATCAATCGTACCGGGAATGATCACTACTGGGCTGCTCCTTTAAAAGATGAAGTCTATAGAATAGATAGATTTCATTCTGCAGATTCAGCCAATTATTCCTATGCTCAGGGTTGCGGTATAGGCCGGCGTGGTGATATCACCGATGGGCATTCCTGGGCAGGAGGAATGGGAACATTAATCGATCTTGATGGAGACGATCTTTACGAATCACAGAACTGGTCTGCCGCCTGTGGATACTGGTATGGAATGGGCTTTTTATATGACAGGGCTGGTGATGATATCTATAGAAGCGCCAATTGGAGCCAAGTCTGTGGAGCGCATTTCTGTATAGCCGCATTATTCGATGAGGATGGAGATGATCAACATATAATTACCGGTAAAGTATCTGACGGAATTGGTTTCGGACATGATTATACTGTTGGAATATTCCTTAATCGTGGCGGTAATGACCAGTATCGCGTTAGAAAAAGCGGTCTTGGTTTTGCTATAAATATGTCTCAAATTTTCTTTGTCGATACGGAGGGTGATGATCAATATATCACTGGAGGCGATGGTAAGAATTATGGTATGAATAATTTTAATCAGAACAACCCGCCGGTTTTAGGCGCTCTCATGCATCTATACTCGGATCAGATATGTTTCTTCCTGGATCAAAGGGGAACTGATAAATACTTAATTGAGGATTTCGATACAGGAAAAATTACAGGAGATGACCAACGTCTTACTGAGGGTGGTGAATACATAATACCAACCGAAACACAAAGAGATTCCCTGGCAAACAAGAGATATTATGGATTTGGAAGGGATTATAAAGATTGGATGGGACCGGAAATCGAATATTTTCGTGATAAGATGAAGAAAAAGAAAAATGAATTCCGTTGATTTCTTGTAATTCCATCAAGTCGAACGAACAGGCTAATGAAGATGAAGTTATAATGTAAATAACTCTGGATTCCATGCATAAACCTGTGTATTGAAATATCTAATATGATACAATCGATAAGTACAATCTAAAAGATCCTATAGATTCTTTTAGGTTTATTTAAACTTAATGATTAAAGATATTTTAACTTTTGCCGAAAGTTAAGATAAGGTGTATTGTGTTACGCATAGATATGAAATAAGTTTTCATATCCTGTAAATACCTGATCTAAACTATTTAGAGAATACAGGTTAAGCTTGATTTGTTTATTTGAGTCTATATGCGCCTGTTCACAGGCAAAGTTGTATAATCTGAAAATACTTACAAAGTTAAAGTGATAATATGAGATTCCTGTCACGAATAGTAACTATAGCTTTCATATTGAGTGTATCAGAAATATCTGCGCAAGAGCCGGAATTTCCTCTTGAGGATTTTGTCGGTGAAGGCGTTCAGAATATCATTCACGGTACAGAATTGGTGATCGAGGACCCCATTTTTGCTTCCTGGAGAATCCCCTTTGCAGATGAAATAATTAATTTTCAGAAAAAAACCAATAAGCCCGTTTATTATTCAAATATTTCTGCTGTATGGTTCAATACTCGCAATACCAAGGCTTTATTAATTCCAATGGGAATAAAATATCAGGATTTTTCATTCCAACTGACCATACCATACGTTTTTAACCGCAGGATCAAATACTCGAACTATCATGCAAATGCGAGAGGCATCGGAGATATAGGCTTGTCCATAAATCGATCATTTGTTTCATCCGATAAAGTATTCACAGCCACCGGTCTGATAAAAATCCCCACTGGAAACACTGACGTGATCGATCAATATAATGGAACCGGCTACCCTGTTCCTCTGGGGAATGGCAGTTTAGATTTTGGATTCGGCATCGGCGCGGAAATACCCGTAAATATTCCAAAGATGGGGAGGCTATTTCTCTCAAACAAAATTCATTACCTGTTCCGATCACCCAAAATCTGGAGTGTGCAAAACAACGGCTTTAATACTGAGATAGAAGCTCGCAACGGTAATACTTTATGGTATAATATTGCTGCCATGAAGCGAATTTCTAAAAGAATTCAATTTTATATCGCAGCCAATTTCCTCGTAAACAATGGAGGAAATTCATCATGGAACATTGAGCAGGAGGATGGATCGGCTACAAATGGTAGTGATGCATCCAACTTCCAGGAAATGAAATTGTTGGATATCAGCCCCAAAATCGTATATCTAAATAATAAATATCACTTGAGTCTGCTCCTTGATCTACCGGTTTTGACTCAGCGTCATGAGAATAACACTGAACCAGATCGCTATCCGATTCTTCGATTTGGAGTTACTATACCTGTTCATTTATCCAAAGTGAAGCCATGAATATTTTTAAATCCACAATATTCTATATATCATTATCAGTGTCGTTGTTTGTCATTTCATGCATGAACTCCACCCCTACTAAAGTTGATTTTATCAGTGAAGATATAGAGGAAAATGAATTCACACTGGGATTCTCCGGCGAATCAATCACTATGGTTCACATTAATGCTGGAAGCTATCGCATGGGTTCAAATAGAGATGAAACAGGTGCGGATATTGACGAATATCCCCGTCACCCGGTAGTGATTACCCATGATTTCTGGATCGGGAAATATGAAGTCACCCAGGCTCAATGGCTGGCGGTGATGAATTACAATCCATCTTTTTCAAGTCCCAGTCCGGACAGACCTGTGGATAACGTTTCCTGGCGGGAGATTGTAGAATCCTTCCTTGCGAATATTAATGAATCTGAAGAATCCGGATCAACCTGGAGACTTCCAACTGAAGCTGAATGGGAATACGCTTGCAGAGCTGGAACGACCACTCCATTTTCCTGTTTGGACGGTGCGGAGAAATTCTACATTTACAATCGAGACACTGACGATTCAACAAGAATAACGGGATCGCTGCTACCCAGCCCCTGGGGATTGTATGACATGCATGGCAATGTCTGGGAATGGTGTCGGGATTCTTACCGTGATTCCTATGAACACGCTCCCGGAGATGGAAGATCGTGGGGCGATTCACTTGGTAGAGGTCGTGTTATCCGTGGAGGAAGCTATAATCTTCCCCTTTTGGATTGCCGTTCAGCAAACCGCGAATGGAAAAGTCCAACAGACTCGGACAAATTCACCGGCTTTCGACTTGTAATATCTGAGATTAATGACAACGTATCTCCCCTGCCTGCAACCCTGGCAGAGCCTGGGATTGGAACTGAGAATATTCCGGTCGTGACTGATTTAGCCTGGAGTTGTCTCGATCCGAACGGAGATCCCCTGAATTATAGTATCTACCTTGGTCTCCAGAATAATCCTCCCTTGATAGCATCAAATATTTCTGATACCACATTTTCCGTCAAGATGCTCCAACTTGGCGAAATCTACTACTGGAAAATAGAGGCTGATGATGCAAATGGTGGATTCTCGACAAGCAATATAAGTCATTTCAGAACGCATGAACCTGATGCGAGAGAGTTCCAACTTGGAAATTCCGGCGAGTCCATCTCTATGATACATATCGAACCTGGAGTATTCCGGATGGGTTCTGGATACGAAGAACCTGATTTTGAAACGGATGAACAGCCACCACATGAAGTTACAATAAACAATGGCTTCTGGATTGGTAAATATGAAATTACACAAGATCAATGGGAAGCTGTTGCTGGAAACAACCCATCAGGATTTTCCGGCTATTACGATTTACCGGTCGAAAATGTCAGTTGGGAAGCAATTAATGATACGTTTTTTACTGCTGTGAATTCTCTGGACTCCAGCTTCATCTGGCGTCTGCCAACGGAAGCAGAATGGGAATATGTTTGTAGGGCAGGCACCTCAACTAGATATTTCTGGGGTGAAGATCTTGATCAAAATGAATTGGGAAATTATGCCTGGTTCCTGGACAAAGGAATGAATAGAACCCATTCAGTTGGTGGTAAAAAACCAAATCCCTGGGGATTGTATGATATTCTCGGCAATGTAGATGAATGGTGCGAAGATTGGTATCATCTGAATTATTATGGTGCACCGGAAGATGGCAGCAGTTGGCTTACTCCGGCAGGAGTTCGCCGTGTGTGCCGCGGAGGCAGTTGGCAAAGTATGTATCTTGAATGCCGATCAGCGAGAAAATCCAGGGAGCTTCCGGTTAATCATAATAGCGGTATCGGATTCAGGATAATCAGAATCGATAGATAATATTCAATACTTTCCAATTAATTTTTAATAACTGTTTAGTATGTGTCATTCCCGCAAGCAGGCTGTCCGACAAAGTCATTCTCGGACTTGATCCGGGAATCCACGATATCGTAATCTGTTGTAATGCCTGGATTCCCGCCTTCGAGGGAATGACAACCCTTTAAATCAGATGAATTAATGCAGTAGTACGTATAGATGTTCTTCCAAAATTGTAGTTATCTGGCAAATCCACACATTAAATTGTATCTTCTTATCAAAGTTTTGAATTGAGGAAAATCATGAAAAGTTACCGTAAAGAACTATGGTTTCAAGTCCCCACAAGGCGTGAGTTTGTACATATAACTCCACAGGTTGAAGAGTGTATTCGTGAATCAGGCATAACCAACGGTTTGGTCCTGGTAAATGCGATGCATATTACCGCTTCTGTATTTATTAATGACAATGAATATGGTTTGCATCATGATTACGAGAAATGGCTCGAGACTTTGGCTCCACATGCTCCTATTCAACAATACCGTCACAACGATACCGGGGAAGATAATGCTGACGCACACCTGAAACGTCAGATCATGGGTAGAGAAGTTGTCGTTGCCATCACAGATGGTCACCTTGATTTCGGTACCTGGGAACGGATTTTTTATGGTGAATTCGATGGAAGACGCAGAAAACGAGTTTTAGTTAAAATTATTGGTGAATAGAGCTTTGTTGAGCGTCTTCTCATGAGAAACCTGAATGAATAACGGCTTATAATTATTATTAACACGATGATACAATAACAATAATCCTTTTAGAATAACGAAGAAAACGCATTTCAGGAATGCGTAAATTTGGTTTGAATACAGATTAATTATAGAAATATTCTAATATAGCTTTCTGTCACATAACAGTTATTAAACCATATTTACGATAGATTATTCGTACCGGTAGTACTTATATTTATATTTTTGTGTGAGCTTACGCAATCCCGGAGGAAGTAAAACTTTTGAGCGAAAAACCAATAAAAGTTCTAATTGTAGATGATGAAAAATCCATTACTCAGAATATGAGTAAATATTTCACTGAAGTATATATCGGCGAGTTTGACGTAATCGCAACGAATGACTCTCTCCAGGTAATTCCTATGCTGGAGGAAAATCAAGATACCCAGGTAATAATCAGCGATTATCAAATGCCTAATCTAAATGGGTTCGAACTTCTTCTAAAAATAAAGAAAAAATTCCCGACAATATTTTTTATTATGATGACCGGATTTGGGACTGCTGAGTTAAGGGATAATGCGAGACAGAGCGGAGCGGTTCAATACGTAGAGAAACCTTTCAATATCCCGGA
>Ga0075120_10000172_pt1 | contig 51569 bp, 57 predicted proteins | sample AntAceMetag02UKL_FD_69792 | JGI IMG/M metagenome (GOLD analysis project Ga0075120, IMG submission 69792) | Saline lake microbial communities from Ace Lake, Antarctica - Antarctic Ace Lake Metagenome 02UKL | ecosystem: Environmental > Aquatic > Non-marine Saline and Alkaline > Saline | place...
TTTGACGACCTCGCCAAAGTCATCACCGGCGTCACGTTCAAAGACGGTATTGAAATCACCAAACCCAGCCAGATCGCAGCATGACCAACAAAACTCAAACACCAGATTTGACAATAACTCGTTTGGAAGGAGGTCACCATCGCATCGGGCTCAGATGTACGGATGGCCTATGGCGATGATCATCATTATGCCAAGGTGAAGGCAGGTAAAATTGTTGATGACGATGGCAGCTACTCAGCTTCCGAATGGGCTTCCAAAGTTGCAGGCGGAACGTCGCGAAATGCTTGGCGTGATCTCTGGTTCAAGGAGCCGCTAGCCAAGAATTGGATTCCAGCACAGCTCCTGCGCGATCAAGCACGACAGGGAGTAAAGTGATGTTCACGGTCAGCGATCATGCCCAAATCCGAACCCAACAACGCGGCCTGAAACAAGATGATGTGCATTTCGTTTGCGATTACGGCACGGAAACCACCAATGGCTACATGCTAACGGAACATGACGCGAAAGCGCTCGAAGCAGAGGCACGCTACATGCTTAGCAAAGCCGAACGGCTCCGAGGTGTATTGGTTCCTGTTGCAGGGGATACTGCCAAAACCGTGTTTCATTCGACGCGCAAGCAGCAAAAGTGGTTGCTGCGCCCCCAGCATTGAGACCAGCGCGACCAGAACGATATACCACCAGCTTTTGCCGCGATTGATTTATCCGAACACCTGTTATTGGCTGTGGTAATAACCATCCAGACTGTGTGGAAGCCGGCTTGTTTCGGGATTCCCTATATCGGCTTGAGGTGTTATTTTGCATCATGGCTCATATATGCGGAATTGATCGCTCGCAGGTTTTGCTTTTACCCGAATGGGTGGAGCATTATATGGGCGCTGAGAACCCTGTCCGTTTTGTGATGGCTTTGCCGACGGTCTGAACTACGGTAGTTGGTCTGGATGGCGAAAAAGACGGAGCATTTTCCGTCGCCGACCACATTCCAGATGTATTGCATCTGTATATACAAATGCATATACTCTTCCCATGAAAATTGCGGGCTTCGATTGGGATGTCGAGAACTGGCCGAAATGCGGAAAGCACGGCCTGTCAAAAATGGAGATCGAATCCATTTTTCGAGATGTTCCCGTGTCCATCCCGACCCGTTCCAGGGTGAGGAACGGCTTCGGGCAATCGGGCGCAACGAGGATGGCCGATACATTTTTGCGGTGTTCACGTTGCGGCAAACAGAGGCGGGAATTTTGGTCCGCCCCCTGTCGGCTCGCTACATGCACAAAAAGGAGATTGCCATCTATGAGCAACAAAAAGGCGCGTAAAAAACTACCGCCCCTCAAGACCGATGCGGAGGCCGAAAATTTTGTCGATACGGCGAATCTGGCAGAATTTGATTTGTCTGGCTTCAAACCAATGAATTTCGAGTTCGAGAACAAAAGCGCGGCCATCAGTTTGCGGCTTCCCCAAAGCCAACTGGATGCGGTGAAGGCCGAAGCCAAAAAGCGCGGCATACCCTATCAGCGTTTTATGCGCGAACTGATCCAAAGGGGCATGAGCGCCCTTCATCCGTCACAGCCAAGCTCTTGAAATTGCTTAGGACATTAATCAGAGGTGTTTTCAAATTCCCGATCTGCGGCTCGCGTCAACAGCAGGCGAACACCGCTCCGCCAAAATGAATATCGGAACAATTTTCCGCGCATTGGCCCGGTTGCGATCGGCGAAAAGCGCGCTTGTGGCTTGACCCTGATCGACCCAACCGGCCGGCTCGGCACACCGCCCGTGACATTGGTCGAGACAGGCGACGTGGACGCCATGACGGGAATGCTGGTTGCAGCCGTGGGCTATGATCCGGTTGCGTAATGTCCATTTTGGAACTGAACAGAAATGGGTAGAGCATTTGGGTACGGAAGCCGAGGACAAATTGAAGATCCGGATATGATATGGCGGCAAGCGGGTATCATCGCGGCCATGAAGTCGGCTGAAGAGCAATATCCCGACGAACTTGGCCCCTGAACCGATTTCAGTTGGGTAATGCCAGACACCTGAGGCATTTGCAAAATCAAATAGAATCATAGCGTTCAGTTTCAAACATCAAACCTTTGTAAAAAGGAAGGTATTTGCAACGGGTTGTTCGATCAGCGATTTCATTGGCTTTGGTGCCGCAAAACCTTGTCGCAAAAAGGCTGGCGAAATTGTGCTGTGAGCCTCCTAATGACGGATGTTGCGCCGTATTCGAATGGCCGCTTTGACAAAGTGTGTCATATTTGTGCTTGACCTGAAGCAGCTTCAGGTTGGTATGAACCTGAGCTGGAAAGGCGAAGCGTCATGAGGATTTCAGAGATTGCAGAGCACACAGGACTCAGTATTTCGACAATACGGTTTTACGAGAAGTCAGGGCTCTGCCCGACTATCCAGCGCGGCCAAGACGGCAAACGCAGGTTTTCCGTGAAGGATGTCGATTGGCTATCGTTGCTGGCGTCACTTCGTGCAACAGGAATGCCCCTGTCTCAAATGCGTGCCTTCGCAGCACTTTATGCATCAGGCGACGAGACCGTCCCGGAGCGTAGGAGCGTTTTGATAAGGCACCGGCAAAGCCTCGAAGACAGACAGGCGGAGTTAAACCACTGCCGAACGATCCTCGACAGAAAACTGAGGAATTACGACCAAATATTGGAGGATCAGTGATGAAGGTAATCGTAGTCGGCGCGGCTGGTGATATTGGACAGGCTGCTTGCGAGGAACTTGGCGGAAGGCATGAGATTATCAAGGTCGGACGCTCTAACGGAGATTATCAGGTCAACGTAGCCGATATCGATGCTGTGAGGGCGCTGTATGCCAAAATCGGCAAATTCGATGCCGTTGTTGCTTGCGCGGGCGACGCAACATTCGCACCATTATCTGAACTCGACCAGGAGAGCTTCATGGTCGGTCTTCGCCAGAAAGTCATGGGTCAGGTAAACCTGGTTCTCGCCGGACTGGGTGTGATTACTGATGGCGGATCATTTACGCTGACCAGCGGCGTTCTGGACCGTGATCCTGTTCGCATGGGTACAAATGCAGCTACGGCAAATGGAGCAATCGCGGGCTTCGTTAAAAGTGCAGCTATAGAGATGCCTCGCGCGCTCCGAATCAACGTCGTTAGTCCGGGAATGCTGGATGTCTCTGCACCGCGCTATGGCAAATGGTTTCATGGACACAAGCCTGTGCCATCGCATGATGTGGGGCTGGCCTACGCGAAGTGCGTGGAAGGTGCTTTGACAGGCCAGGTGATGATCGTGGAGTAGAAAGCGGGCCTTGGTTCGACCACAGCGAAGTTGTGCCATGCCCGCAAAGGGCTACGAATGACTTTAGGGCTCCAGAATATTCCCAGTGCGGCAAAATTCTGGTTTGAGCCCAACTTGCCGTTTTCTTCAATATAGCGAAACGTTTCAGATATTGAAGAATGCTGGTTTTTCTGAGCTGGTAACGAAAAATGGTTTCGCCAGCACAAGAAATTCTCATTACAAAAAGCCCGGCAAGTTCGCTGATTACATGTTTATCAATGACATCGAGGCCGTGCAGGGTTTTGATGTGGTCTACGAAACAGAGGTGACAGACCATTGTCCTCTGGTGCTTGATCTTTGATCTCTGAAACTCGAAAGCAGCGGTTCAAAGACTTGTGCCAAACGACCTAAACGGAGTCGATGCAGACCTTCGTTGACGCATGACTGAATATTCTGAACATAGCGGCGGACCTGCAAAAGCGGTCACTATGGAACCCAACGACTTGCCAATGTCCCAATAACCGCAGGCTAAAGTCTTTCAGCGGGGCGACCGTGGAACGCACCTCAGTCTCATGCAAATGACAGCCAGACTCAGCAAAAAGCGCTTCATGTTCAAAGTCGCCGGATACAGCCCAGGTTAAAGCCTCAATCACAGCCCCGAGGCGTCAGTGATCCAACCGCCCTGCATTTCGTAATTTACCCGGGCGCAACCGCACAGGCGTCAAGATCGGCTGCCACCCGTTTGAAATCCATCTGCAGATCGACAGAAATCATGACGAGGCAGAACTGCTCAGCCTCGGATGCATTGGTGATTGCGCAGCGTTGACCGACTTTCTGGACAAGCACTGGCGTTCCGGTCCTGGCATCCACCAGCTGGCCCTTCACCCGGTGTATGTCTTCGTGCAGATTGCCGAGCACCGCATGCAGCCTGGCGATATCGACGGGATGCGATGGGGTCCAGGTAAAGGTGGCGAAGGCTGGGTGTTGGCCGTCTTCCGGCTGTGCCCCAGCCATGCGCTGCCCGGAATTGACACTGAAGGCCAGTTCCGGCGGCACGGCGCCATCGGGGGCCATCACAACCGGCGCCGGAGACACCGTTCTCAGCCACGCCTGAACATGCAGGGAGGCCTGCGATGAGATCAGGTCTGTCTTGGTCAGCGCTATGATATCGGCGCATCGCAATTGGCTCTGCACCAGATGGGACACAAATTTGTCGCCTGCCCTTTGGCGCACGGTTTCGCCATCCGCCGCGACGATGATCGCATCCAGCGTGAAGCCCGGCCAATGGCCGGCCAGCCGTGCAATGCGCGCCGGTTCCGATACGCCGCTGGCTTCCAGCAAAATGGCATCGGGCGGTGGCGTTCTCTCCCTTTGCGCACTCAACGCTGCGCCCAGATCGTCGCCAATGGAGCAGCACACGCAACCATTGGTCAGCTCCACCGACGTTGCATCGCTGTTCTCAATCAGATCAGCGTCGATATTGACCGCACCAAAATCATTGACGAGCACGGCCAGTCTCAGGTTTTTTTCCGCCCTGAGAAGATGATTGACGATCGTTGTCTTCCCCGACCCCAGGTAGCCGGAAAGCAGGGTTATGGGGATGCGTTCACTCATTTGGAATGCGGAAATGGCGTGCCCTCGAACACGGTGCCCCAGATCGGAATATCCCGCAGTTTTTCCAAAGGCACGTCCCAGGGATCCTGTTCGAGTATCGTGAAATCGGCCTTTTTGCCGGCACGAATCGATCCGATCTCGTTCTCCATTGCCAGCACATAGGCTGCATCGATGGTGATCGCCCGCATGGCCGCGTCAAGCGAGACACATTCTTCCGCACACAGGACGGCGCCGGATTCGGCAATACGGTTGACGGCGACCCAGGCCGAATTCAGCGGCAGCGCCGGGGCCATTGTAAAATCCGAGTGCAAGGCAAAGGTCACACCGGCCCGCTCCAGAGAGCCGACCCGCGCCATTTGCGAGGCGCGCTCAAAGCCGATGGACTTTTGCCAATAGGCTTCACCCAATTCATGCAGGTAATAGACATTCGCCGAAACGATAGCACCCAGATCGGCGATGCGACGCACCTGTTCCGGGTTGGAAACACCAAAATGCTCGATGGTGAAGCGGTGGTTGAAGCGGGGTTTTTCCGCCTGAAGTTTTTCAAGCGTATCCAGCGCCAGTTCAACGCCCATGTCACCCGTGCAGTGAACATGGATCTGCTTTCCCTCCAGCCAGAACGCCCGGGCATGTTTCTCGAACTGTTCAGGCGCCATCAACCACTCGCCGTGGTGCCCGTCGATAAAGCCCGGATCCATCATCTGCATGAGCTCGGCAAAAAAGCCGCCGTCCGTGAACAGTTTGACCGAATTGCCAAAGAACAATCGGTGGGAATCGCGCCCCTTGAAGCCCTTGATCCGTTCGACATCCTCTGATGCATTGCCTTCGAACTTGCCGCGGCCAAGGGCGCGCGGCGTGATTTTCATGCGGAACGGCACATCATCACGCTCCAGCGTGTCGCTCAGCAGCGCCCATTCGCGCGCGTCGTCCAACAGCGGATAGGCCAACTCGCCTATAGTTGTGTGCCCGCCCAGATGCACGGCCTGTTTCACCAGTTCGAGCCCGCGCCGGAACCGTACCGGCTCCATCAAAACCGTGTTCAGCGACTGCGCAGCCACGGCCATGCCGGTCTCAAAGAAGCGCCCGGTGCTCAGGTCGATCTGCGGGTGGCGTTCAAGATCCGCGCGCGCCACGCCCAGCCATTCTATCCCCGCATCATTGGCGATGATTTCATGAAAGGACCGCTGCCACACGAAGATCGGACGGGTCGTTGAAATGGCATTGAGAACCGCGCGGTTCACGTCTCCATGCCAGATGCGATGAAAGCCCCAGGTCACCAGAATATCGTCGGTTCCGGCAAATTCAGCCTCAATCTCGGCAAGGCGGGTGACATAGGCTTCGTGTGACGTGACCGCGGGACATATGCGATCGGGCAGGCGCCACTCCATTGCCGTTATGAAAGGGCAGGTCAGCAAGATCGCCCCGAGCGTCGGATGCAGATGCGGATCGATGAAGCCCGGCATGATGACGTGATCGGCAAAGCGATTGTCGATGTGGTGGGCATGTTGATCGAGCCAGGGTTTCAATGTCTCCAATGACCCGACCTCGATGATGCGGCCATCGCGCACAGCGACAGCCGAAGCATGCGGCAGCGAAGGATTCATCGTGTGAATTTTTTTTGCCGTAAAAACTGTAATCTCGGCCATTGGTTCCCCCGGGTTTGTTTTAGAATTTGGCCATGCAGAATGACCAGACAATGACGGTATCGGTACTGCCCGGGTTGCAGCACCAATGGGTGCCGTTGCCCGTAAGCTGAAAGCTGTCCCCGGCTTTCAGCAGCACCGTTCGCTCCTCCGTCTGCAACTCGAATGTACCTGACAGGATCATCCCGCCCTCATCGCCTTTGCGCTTGCGGCCCTCCGGGCCCGTGCAGGCGCCTGGACGAAAGGTGGTCAGAACCATTTCAAGACTGCTGTTGAGGTTCGGGGACAGGAGTTCTTCGCGCACACCTGCACGGCTCAGGTTGATCTGCCGCCGATTGGCCTTTCGCGTTACGATGTCACCATCATCGTCTTCCTTGGCGGTCGAAGCCGAAAAAAACCAACTGATGGATACGTCCAGCGTGTGGGCGATTCGGCCCAATGTATCCAGTGTGAAGGGTCTGACACCCCGTTCCAACTCGCTCAGGTTTCCGACGGATCGACCCGTCGCTTTCGCCATGTCGGTTAGGGTCAGCCCGCGCGATTTGCGCAATTCACGAACCTGTTCACCGACAGGTTTGCTGGCGCTGCCCATTGGCTCTGAAGCCTCATGTGCAGCCTCTATGGGGGCGTATGCTGTCCCATCATTCATAGAAAATCTCCTCATCCATTTTCAGGATACTGAAAAAACTCTTGCATTTTTTCAATATCCTGACAACCATAAGATCATAAAAGAGGGAGCTCTGGCATCACGGCCTTGCAATTCACAAAAGGGGAAGACCTATGTTCACCATATTTTCAGCCAATCAGCGGCGGCTGCTACCACTCATCGTGGCAGCTTTCGCCGCCAGCGCCACATTGCCTGCAGGCACGGCATTTGCGGAGCCCAAACAGGGCGGATCCCTGACGAGCTTCAGCACCGGCTACCGGACGCTCAACCCGGGTGTGCAATCGGGCGCCGCGACCGGCGCACCGGGTTCTCAGATTTTTGCAGGGCTTGTCACCGTCGAAAAAGGCTACGAAATCGCCCCCTATCTGGCGAAAAGCTGGAGCGTGTCGGACGATCAGTTGACCGTGACATTTGATCTGGTGGAAGACGCCCGTTTCCACGATGGCGTGGCGATCACCGGCGAAGACGTGAAATTCTCGCTCGAGACGGTCAAGGCAAACCACCCGTTCGGACGCTCGATGTTCGGCAGCGTTGAATCCATCGATGTGCCCGAGCCGCACAAGGTCGTTTTGAACCTGTCGCAACCCGTTCCGGGCCTGATGCTTTCGTTACAGCCATTGCTCATGCCCATCATGCCGAAGCATATCTATGACGACGGTCAGGACATGAAAAAACATCCGCGCAACATGGAGGACGTCGTCGGCTCAGGCCCATTCAAGGTCGAAGAGAACATCCCCGCCGAACGGTTGACCCTGGTGCGCAACGAAGATTTCTTCATCGCGGACCGCCCTTACCTCGACCGTATCGCCTATCCGATCGTCAAGGACCCTTTGACTCGCGTCCTGATGCTGGAAAAGGGCGAGATCGCCTATGCGCCCTTCTCCGGTATCCGTCCGAACGATGCCAAGCGGCTGGAAAATGTCGATGGCGTGAACATGACCACCGACGGTTATGACGCGATTGGCTATATTCATTATCTGGAGCTCAATCTGCGCGACAAACCGTTTTCCGACCGAAATGTGCGTGAAGCGCTGGCGCACGCCATTGATACCGATTTCCTTTCCAAGGTGATATTTGGCGGACGCACGGTTCCGGGAACCGGGCCGCTGCATACCGGCAATCTGTTCTACAGCGCGGACACGCCGCACTATGATGCTGATCTCGACAAAGCCGCGTCAATGCTTGACGAAGCGGGATATCCCAAAGGCGAAAACGGCGAACGGTTCTCCTTCACGCTGGATATTCCAAGCTGGGCGCCGCAGGCCCATGTGCCGATGGCCGAATACATCCAGGCGCAAATGGCCAAGCTCGACATCAAGGTTGAACTGCGCCGGGCACCGGATTTCGGAACCTGGGTCAAGCGTATCTCCAGCTGGGACTATGAGGCGACGATGAACGGCTCGTTCAACTATCCAGACCCGGTCATCGGCATGCACCGGCATTTCGATTGCGACAATATCAAGAACGTCATCTGGTCAAACACCCAGGGCTATTGCGATCCGGAGATGGACAAGATGCTGGACGCCGCAGCAATCGAAACCGATTTCGAAGCGCGCAAAAAGATCTATGCCGACATACAGGCCAAGGCGCAGCAGGACCTGGCGATGATCTATATGCCGCAGGATTTCTCGGCAACCGTTTACCAGGACGGCATCGGCAACCTGCCTGACAGCCCCTTCGGCGGTCTGGCCCCCTTGACGAACGTCTACCTGGAAGACTGAACCAGCGTCTGTGGAGGAGCGGGATTTTTCCGCTCCTCTTTTCACGAAGCGTGAACAAAGGACATGCCTGTGGTGAAGTCGGCCCCCGTGGTGAAATCGGTCTTGCGCAAGATCGCCAGCATTCTGCTGCTCTTGCTCGCTGTGCTGGTGCTGAATTTCGTTCTGATTTACGCAGCCCCCGGTGACCCGGTCGAGGCGCTGGTGGGTGAAATGGGCGGGGCGACGCCCGAATTGATCGCGGAGTTGCGCGCCACCTACGGGCTGGACAGGCCCTTGTGGCAGCAGATCGGCGTCTACCTGGGCAATGTGGTTCAGGGGGATCTGGGCCATTCGCTCTATTACGATCAGCCGGTGACAACATTGATCGCCTCGCGTATCGGGCCAACGCTGCTGCTGATTACCACAGCGCTTTTCTCGGCCATAATCGTCGGGACAATTCTGGGCGTGTTTTCGGCGCAACGCAGAAATTCGACACTCAGCCATTTCGTCACGGTCCTGTCGCTCGCCGGGTTTTCAGCGCCGGTGTTCTGGATCGGCATCATGCTGATTCTCCTTCTGTCCGTCTCCTTCCCGATTTTTCCGATCTCGGGCATGACGAGCAGCGACGGGACAACCTCTACCCTGGGCTATGCAATGGACGTGGCCCACCACCTTGTTCTTCCCGCGCTGACGCTGGGCCTGATCTATCTGGCCTTCTACAGCCGCCTGGCCCGCACCAGCATGATTGAAGTGCTGGAGGCCGACTATATCCGCACCGCCCGCGCCAAGGGCCTCTCGCGGCGCAGCGTTGTCTACAAACACGCATTGCGCAACGCGATCCTGCCCATCGTGACCTTCGCCGGATTGCAGTTCGGCCAGGTCATCTCAGGCGCCGTATTGGTCGAGACCGTCTTTGCCTGGCCCGGCCTCGGCACGCTGGCCTTCGATTCAATCCTGCGCCGCGACACCCCCACGCTGCTCGGCATCCTGTTCTTTTCCTCGCTGATGGTGGTGGTGATGAACCTGCTGACCGATCTGCTCTATCGGCGTATCGATCCAAGGATCAAAACATCATGAGCGACAGGGCCACAGAAATGCCAACGCCGCCTGCCTTGCCAACCCCCACTGCCGTGCCTGAGGCCGTATCGCCGACGCGCCAGACCTGGCAGATGTTTTACCAGAACCGCGCGGCCATGCTGGGTCTGTGCATCCTGCTGGTGATCATCATCACCTCCATCGTCGGCCCCCTGCTCTATACCGTCCCGCCACGCGAGATGGTATGGATGCCGCTCACACCACCAGGACAATCGGAATATCTGCTGGGCACCGACTATCTGGGCCGCGATCTGCTGGCCGGGCTGATCAATGGCGGGCGCGTCACCATTACCATCGGCTTTGCCGCAGCGGTGCTCACCGTGCTGATTGGCGTCACCATCGGCGCCTTGGCCGGCTTCTTCGGTGGCTGGGTGGATACCACGTTGATGAAAGTGACCGAGTTCTTTCAGGTTCTGCCCAACCTGCTGTTCGCCATGGTGGTGGTGATGTTGTTCTCGCCGACATTGACCAATATCGCCATTGCCATCGGTATTGTTTCCTGGACGGCGACAGCGCGGCTGACACGCGCCGAATTCCTGCGTATCCGCGAGATGGACTACGTCAAGGCCGAACGGTCGATCGGCGCAGGCAATTCACGCCTGATCTGGAAAGTGATCCTGCCGAATGCCGCTCCGCCCCTGATCATTGTCGCTGCCTTGAGCATCGGATCGGCAATCCTGTTTGAGGCCGGTCTGTCGTTTCTTGGCCTCAGCGATCCCAACGCCATGAGCTGGGGCCGAATGGTCGGTGATAACCGGCCCTATATTCTCGACAGTGTCTGGGGTGTGACAATCCCCGGGCTTGCAATCTTCCTGACGGTTCTGGCCATCAGTCTCGTCGGTGACGGACTGAACGACGCCATTAATCCCAAGTTGAGACAGCGTTGATGACCCAGAACCTGCTTTCAGTCCAAGATCTTGAAATCTCGTTTCGGACAGTCGCCGGAGAGGTGCAGGTGGTGCGGGACCTCTCATTTGAACTGGCGCAGGGCGAGGTCCTCGGCATCGTCGGTGAAAGCGGCTGCGGCAAGTCCATTACCGCCCTCTCGCTGCTGGGTCTGGTGCCCAATCCTCCGGGCCGGGTGTCAAAGGGCCGTATCCTGCTGGAAGGCGAAGATATCGTGACCGCCAGTGAGCGGCGTTTGCGCCAGATTCGCGGCAACGACATCTCCATGGTCTTTCAGGAGCCCATGACCTCGCTCAATCCCGTCTATTCCGTTGGCGAACAGATTGCCGAAACCGCGCGGGCCCATTTTAACAGTTCCCGCTCCGAGGCATGGGAGCGCGCCATCGAAATGCTTCAGCTGGTCGGCATTCCCTCGCCCGAGCGCCGCGCCCACGAGTTCCCCCATCAGCTTTCGGGCGGCATGCGCCAAAGGGTTATGATTGCCATTGCGCTGGTCTGTGAGCCCAAGGTGCTGATCGCCGACGAGCCCACGACGGCGCTCGACGTGACGGTGCAGGCGCAAATCTTTGATCTGTTCCGCGATCTGCAGCACAAGATCGGAGCGGCCATCATTCTCATCACACATGACATCGGCGTCGTCGCCCAAATGACCGACCGCGTCATCGTCATGTACGCAGGCCGGAAGATCGAGGAAGGTCCCGTCTCCGCCTTTATCACCGACCCCCGCCATCCCTATACCCGCGGATTGGTCAATTGCATCCCGCGGCTGAGCCTTGATCCGAGCGATGATCCCGAGCCGCTGTTCGAGATTCCCGGCGTGGTGCCCAGCCCCAGTGACCTGTCTTTGCCGCGCTGTGCCTTTGCGCCGCGATGCCGCAACGCCTTCGCACTTTGCCTTGAAAAAAGCCCGCCACTGCTGCCGGTTGCAGAGGGACGCGCAGCGGCCTGCTGGCTGGAAACGGAGAAGCCCGGATGAACACTCAGGTTCCCGCAACAGCCCTTTGCGTATCCGATCTGGTTGTGCATTTTCCGCTGTCCGATGGAAAAGTGGTGCATGCCGTGGACGGGATCTCCTTCGAGGTGCCGGTGGGCACGGCGTTCGGGCTGGTCGGTGAAAGCGGATCGGGCAAGACAACTGCTGCCCTCGCCTGTGCGCGGCTCGTCGAGGCCACCTCCGGCACGGTTCAGCTTGGCGATATTGATATTACCCAGGCGACAGGCAACGCCCTGCGCGCTGCACGACGTGACATCCAGGTCGTTTTCCAGGACCCGTTTTCCTCCTTGAACCCCAGAGAACGCGCCGGCTCCATCGTGCGACGTCCGCTCGACCTGATGCGGATAGGCACGCCGACGGAACGCGAGCGAAGGGTCGACGATCTGTTCGCCACAGTCGGACTGCGACCGGAACAAAAGACATTGTTTCCCCATCAGTTTTCCGGCGGGCAGCGCCAGAGGATCGGTATCGCTCGGGCGCTGGCGACCAACCCCAGGCTTATTGTGTGCGACGAACCTGTCTCGGCGCTGGATGTTGCCATTCAGGCGCAGATCCTGAACCTTCTGGCCCGGCTCAAGCGCGAATTGGGCCTGTCCTATCTGTTCATCAGCCATGACCTGGCGGTCGTTCAGCATCTGTGCGAACGCATCGCCGTCATGTATCTGGGACAGATCGTCGAGATCGGATCGCGCCAGGAAATATTTCGCAAACCCATGCATCCCTATACGATGGCGCTGATTTCCGCCGTGCCGTCAACAGACATGGACACGGCTGACACACGCATCCGCGTCAAAGGCGATCCACCAAGCCCCATATCACTTCCCCCCGGCTGCCGCTTTGCCGGCCGTTGTCCCTACGCCGTGCCCCGTTGTTCAGAATCTCTACCGGAACTGGTCACCAGGGACGGAAGCCATTCAGTCGCCTGTTTTCGTACAGACGAACCTGAACTGCAGATCAAGCGATAGATGCGGCTTAGGTGATTGTGATCCGCACAGCGCCAGGCTTTCGCTGGCCCATCCAAGTGGCAGAATATTAAACCACTTGATTTATTAACCTATCAGTTTAATATGATGCCATGAACGAAAGCGATCAACTTGACGCGGCCTTTGCGGCCTTGGCCAATCCGACCCGAAGGGCGATCCTTGCCCGATTGGCGCAAGGCCAGGCCACTGTGAATGCACTGGCGGAACCCTTTGATATGAGTCTGCCAGCTGTCTCCAAACACATACGGGTGCTGGAGGCTGCGGGACTGATTACCCGAGGAAAGAATGCACAGTTTCGACCCTGCACCTTGAATGCGAAACCTCTGGAATCAATCACCAACTGGACCGAGCAATACCGCCACATCTGGGATGCTCGTTTCGACCGCATGGGCAGTATTCTCAAAAACATGAAGGAAGCAAAAGATGGATGACCAGCAAAAATGGGTAAAAATCCAACGCGCATTTGAAGCGCCCATCGATGCCGTTTGGAAGATGTGGACCGATCCGGACCTGTTCAAACAATGGTACGGCCCCATGGGCATGTCGGTGCCGACGGCTGAAATGAATCTTGTCGTGGGCGGCACGCGCAAGATTTGCATGGAGATGAAAACCCCTGAACGCACGATGTCCATGTGGTTCATCGGTGTCTACAAGGAAATAAACAGCCCTTCGCGGCTTATCTATACCGAAAGCATGTGTGACGCAGACGGCACGATCCTATCGCCCGAAAGCATGGGCATGCCGGCGGGCCATCCCGATGTGACAGAGGTCATTGTCGATCTGCATGAAACGAATGGCAAAACCATCATGACAATGGTTCACGTTGGTGTTCCAGAGGGCTCAGCAGGTGGTGGTGGATGGAAACAGGCTTTTGAAAAACTTGCCGAACTTGTAAGCAAAACTGCCTGAAGGTGGCCTATGGCCGCGCATGCCTGAAGCATCTGCGCAGGACAGGTGGCCTGCTGCAGCTGCCCCGATCCCGTTCAATGCGCATGGTCATGGCTCTCCAAGGTACCCGCACCTTCACCGGCGCGATATTCCTGCCAGGCTTGCACCAGGATGAGTTGGGCGGAGCGCAGGAACAGGCCGGCCATGATCATGGCGACCATGAGGTCCGGCCATGCAGATGTGGTCAGCCAGACGGCCGCACTTGCCACCATGACGGCCACATTGCCGATGGCGTCATTGCGCGAACAAAGCCACACGGACCGCACATTGGCATCGCCGTCCTTGTAGCGCATCAACAGCATGACACTGGCCAGATTCGCTGCCAGAGCAAGCAGGCCGATGAAGCCCATGATTTCGGCTTTCGGCACCCCGAGAATGAGGATCTGATAGGCCGTCGACCCAAACACCCAAAGCCCCATGAACAGCAGACTGAAGCCCTTCAGCAAGGCAGCCGTTGAACGCACCTTGAGACTCATGCCAATGACGGCGAGACTCAAGCCATAGGTCAGGGCATCGCCCAGAAAATCGAGTGCGTCGGCCTTCAAGGCCTGCGAACCCGCCAGCTTGCCGGCAGCCATCTCGACAATGAACATCGCGGCATTGATGGCGATCACCACCCACAGAATGCGCTTGTAGGCCGGATCCACACCGTCAAACCGGGGATTGCCCGAGCATCCGCACGCAACGGTTTCCGCGTCACAGGAGGAAAGGTTTACAGCAGCGTCATCTGTCATGTCATGGTCCTTGCAAAATCGTCTGCACAGATATAATCCCTCTAGCGGCTAGAGGTTCAAGAGGTTTGATGAAATGTTTTCAATCGGAGAATTGTCAAAGCGGACCGGCGTGAAAATCCCAACCATTCGCTATTACGAGCAAATGGGATTGATTGATGCCCCGGAACGCTCCGAAGGCAACCAGCGGCGCTATTCAAAAGAAGGCCTGCAGCGCCTTTCCTTCATCCGCCATTCCCGCGAACTGGGCTTTACCATCGAAGATATCAAAGGCTTGCTGGAGCTGAGCCAACACCCCGACAAGCCCTGCCAGGATGCGGACAAGATCGCAGTTCAACGCCTCAGTGACGTTCGGGCAAGGATTGCAAAGCTGCGACGCCTGGAACGCGAACTGAAGCGCATCACGGCTTGCCAGGCAGACAATGTCGCCAGTTGCGCGGTGATCGAATCGCTGGCGGATCATGGTTTGTGCGACGCTGAGCATTAGCGCAGACATGACGTGGCATTCCTTGAACCAAGGTATGACGCGCACACTGCGGGTTGTCTTAAAATAGAACCATTTGATCGTATAGGCCTCTACCGTCTGGAAAGATCGCCCACGTCACCCGATTCCGGCCTGAGGTTCAGTCTCGTGAAGGCGATTGCGGATATTCACAACGTCGATTTGACGTTAACTGACAACCAGCCGGGTTTGCGCGTCTCGCTCACCTTCGATTCCATCATGCAAAGTCCGAACAAATGACGTCATATCTTGCTCCTCTTGTCGATTTTCTGGGCACCCACCCGGGTCTGGCGATCGGCGTCGTCTTTCTGATCTCCTTGCTTGAGGCGCTGTTTGTTGTCGGTCTTTTCATGCCCAGCACCGTCGTGCTTGTTGGCGCTGGAGCCCTGATCGGTTCTGGCACCTTGTCTTTCTGGCCAATTTTCCTTTTCACCACCCTGGGGGCCGTGGTCGGGGATTTCATGTCCTACTGGATCGGCCATACCTATCGCGAAAGGCTGAAATCGATATGGCCGTTCAGCCGCTACACATTTCTCATCGACAGCGGCCAGGCGTTTTTTGCCAGGCACGGCGCAAAGAGCATTTTCATCGCCCGCTTCCTGCCGGCCATCAAATCCATCGTGCCCGGCATCGCCGGCATGATGGGCATGAATGTGAAAACCTTCAGCATCATCAATACGATCTCTGCATTTGCATGGGCCATTGTGCATCTTGCGCCGGGAATCATTGCCGGACGGGGCCTGTCGCGATACTGGCAGGCCAATCCCCGGCTGGTCGTGCTGATGGCGCTGGTGCTGGTCGGGCTGCTGGCATTCTGGTATTTGACCAAGCTGGTTCTGATCTTGCTGCTGCCACGCCTCAACAGGGTGCGCAAAGATCTCATCAGGCGCGCCGACCAGTCGCAAAATCGCATGGTACAATTCGGCATTTCGATATTGAAAAACGAAACCGGCCTCGTTGCCTCGATGACCTGGTCCATTGCGATTGTCGGGTTTTTTGTCGGATTTGTGGCGATTCTGCTGAACGTCCTGTTCGATCCACAATTGTCCGCAGCCGACAGTGCCATCAGCCGTTTTGTCCAGAGCCTGCGCAACACGACTGCCGATGAGGTCATGGTCTTCGTGACCATGATGGGTGATTCACGGGTTCTCACTATCCTGTCGCTCGCACTGATCGTCTGGATCCTGTTCCATCGCCATTGGAAAATTGCCGCCAGTGTGACGCTGGCAATTGCATCTTCGACAGTCTTCGTGCCCCTCATGAAAACCCTTGTCCACCGGGCAAGACCGACATCTCTCTACACGGGTGCCGAATCGTTCAGCTTTCCAAGCGGCCATGCGACACACTCGGCGGTGATTATCGGCATCATCGCTGTCCTTCTTGCACACAATCTGAGAATAAGAGCCCGTCTCTCGGTCTATTTTGCAGCCCTGGCGCTGATCGGCTCGATCGCGCTTTCCCGCGTCTATGTGGGAGCGCACTGGCCCAGCGATGTTCTGGCAGGCGTCCTGTTTGGCCTGTCCATCGTCGCCGCTCTGGCCTATTTTCTGCGCAACCGTACGCTCCACCTTCAAGGCCCATTGCTGTCGGCAATGTTGGTCTTTGTGTTCCTGGCGGCTCTTGCGGTAAACTACGATCAGAACGCCCTTAAATGGACCAAAGCCTATGCCTACAGGCCCATTGCGCTTTCCGTTCCGTTTGAAGAATGGATCAACGGCGGCTGGCAGGCATTGCCGGACCGGCGCGTGACTTTCGAAGGCGATGCCGGGGAGAAACTCGATATCCAGACTGCTGTTCCCATTGCCGACCTGAAAACGCGGCTATCGCAATTGGGCTGGAATGAAGATACCTATTCGGCTTTCTCAAGGTTCCTTGAAACGACCCTGCCCTCAAATCAGCCCCTTTCCGATCGTGCAACCCTTGCCCGTTACAATGAAGGCCAGGCTCCCATTGTTGTCATGACCAGAGCGCCGGCAGAGGATTCCCCAAAGCGCTTGGTGCTCAGGCTTTGGTCTACGGTCAATCAGATTGGCAATCAGATTGCCGGAGATACCAGCACCACGCCCATACTGGTGGGTTCCATTTCGACAGAAATGCTGGAGCCGCTGGCGCTTGGATTTGCCGACATCGAGTCCATACCCCTGTCTGAACCAGTCAGCGCTGTGCTGCAACCGTTGGGAGGCGGCACGGAACTGACGAAGAAGATAATGCCAACCGGTACAATACTGATTTATCAGCGCAAGCATTCCCAATGAGCAGGGTAATCATCCCCTGTTCAACGGGAGCCACCGTTGGACTCCACGCAGCCTGTTTGGCTTTCATTGCAGGTGTGATGCCGCCGGACCGATTGGGCCGGACGGTGCCGCTGCAGGCATCACGACAGATGCGCCAGGACATTCAAAAGCATTCCGCCTGGGTCACGCACATAGAAACGTCGTACACCCCAAGCTTCATCCGTCAACTCATAGACTATATCCGCCCCGAATTCCCGGGCTTTCCGGTAGGCCTCATCAACATCGTCAACTTCAATCGATACGGCTGGAACCTGGGTTCCTGAGCCGCCCTCGGATGCGATGCTGATTTGCGGTGTCGTTGGTTGGTCGGAGGAAAAAGTGATGATCCAACCAAGGTTCATGGCGATGTCGAGACCAAACACGCCTTCATAGAAGGCCTTGGCCTCCTCAGGGTTTGCCATGCGGAAATTGGGGACGATGCGCTTGACGGTCATTTGCCTTCAATCGTCCGGCAGGTTGAAGAGCTTCTTGAAACGCCCGAGATCCTGCGTGCCCAGGTCCTCAGGCTTTGGAGATCCATCGCTCCAGGCCTGAACCACATCCCAGTGCTCGGCCAGCAGATCATTCTCGTCAAAACGCATGAAGTCGGCAATCCAGGCATGCGGCAACCACTTGAAGAGCACGACAATATCGCCCTCTTCCACCATCATGACGGGACGCCACACCCTCCTGTTCGGCCGTTTGGAGGAGACTTCCTCAAAATATTTCCGAATGCCTTCGCGGCCCTGTCCGATGCCCGGCGTGTGCTGGATATAGTCAGCACGCACATGGGTATCCAGCATGTCCAGCCGATCCCCGTGCAGGACCCCGTCCATGAATTCCAGAACCAGCTTCTTGCGCTTGCTCAGCGACGGGTCTTTGGGATCAAACATCTGAAAATACGCTCCTGCCGCTGTCAATCGGGCGGCTCTTGAAAAACCAATGCCCCATTTATGAGACATTCGCCGATCTTTACAAGCCGCTCAATACATCCATCGGATCAACCCTTTGACGTCCCCTGTCCCTGAAGGCCTCGATATGCAGATGCGATCGTGTTGAAAGACCACTATTGCCGATTGTCGCGAAGACCTGGCCCTTTCTGATCCTGTCCCCGGCCTTGACCGCATAGGTATCAAGATGGGTAAACCACACGATCAGGTCGTCGTCCAGTTGCAGCGCAACGGTCTTGCCGTAACGCCATTCACTGCGGAACAGGTCTGTCGCCTCGATCACCACCCCATCACCCGGTGCAGCGATCGGTGCACCTCTTTCGGCGCGGATATCAACACCCTTGTGGATGGTGCCATCGGCCCGTTTGATCCCGAACGGCATGGTCATCCTGCCGCCTTTGACCAGCAAGGGTCCATGATTATCCGGTTCGGCTATCGCAACGCTCATGGCTGCAACGCTACCCAGAAGCGCCAGACCGGCAATACCGGCGCGCAGAGCAATGCCGCGGGAGCCCGGCGTCCTGTTGACGGGTTCATCTTTCAAAATCCTGCGAAGGCGCATGTGCAAACTCCCTGTTTTTCGGGCTGAAAATGAGGTTGAAAGGGCCATGGTGTCCGTGCCGGATGCCAGCCGCAGCGCATTCAGCAAAGTCCTGGCATAGGCTTTGCGCCACCTTGCCGGCTTGCCCCGCAGCGCGGCTTCGTCTGCGCGCAACTCACAGGATTGCCGCCAGCAGCTGACAAGATGGCGCAAGGGTGGATTGAACCAGAACAGACCGGATAGAATGGACAGGATCAGCGCCATGCGCGGATCGCCATGGCGCAGATGGTCCTCTTCATGGGCTATGATCAAGGCAAGGCTGTCTTTTTCCACCGCAGCCACAAGGGCTACCGGAATGACGATCACCCCACGGCGTGCGCCAAAAGCAAAGGGCGCAACACATTGTTGCGTCAGCAGGATCGGCCAGGGGCTCGAAGAGCCTTCAAGGCCTGTTGCGCCATGGACGCAGCGGCTCAGCGCCAGATAGGCCCGGGCTGTCGTGAAAAGGTGCAAGGCCAGTCCGGCCAGATAGAGGGCGACGATCACCGGAACTACCCATGAAACGGCGACCCCGTTTGCACCGCCGGCCCAGGGGTTGATCGGCGCGGTGAGCTGTTCCAGGCCATGATTCACCTGCGCCACCATCATCAGGGTGCCCTCGGCCTGTCCGCCCAGGTCCGGCACTGGCAATCCCGCCAGCAAAGCGGGCACGGCAATGACGGCAATCAGTGCCAGATAGGTGGGCGGGGTGTGCAAATCGGCGCGCATGCCGCGCGCCATGAGCGCTTGCTGGAGCCAGACCAAGGTGCCCCATACAAGACTGAAAAGCAGTGAAACGACCAGGGTCATTTGTCGTGCCTCTCCTCCAGCAAGGCTTCCAGCTCCGCCAGTTCCTGCGCACTGAGGATACGGCTGCCGCCAAAGGAAGACGCTGGCATCGGTCCGTCTATCTCAAGCACGGCCTTTGCAAACTGGCGGGTCAGCGCTGCCAGCGTCGACATTTTTCCGATACCGGCCCTGTAGACACGCACACCATGCTTGTCCGCACAGGTCACCATTCCCTTTTCGACCATCCGCTCCAGCGTCTTGCGGGTCGATGACAGTGACCAGTCGAGACGGCTGGCGATATGCTCATGCAGTTCCCGCGCACTCAATTCGTTTTCGGACCACAGGACCTTGAGCAGCGGCAATTCGCTTGGTGAAGGTTTCATTTTTCAGAGCACCTAATGTGATTGATGTCGCATTCGTACGACAAATGTCACATTAGGTCAAGAGCAACTGTTTTCACTCGTGTCAAACGCCGGTCCCGCGGCAGACCGATCAGGCCGCTTTGATCTGTGGGTTTCTGCTGCGTTGAACCAATAGCGCGACGAGAATTGCCCCGGAAATGACAAACAGCATCACCGACAGGGAGCGCGCATCCTCGGCGCCGAAATAGACCAGCAAGGTCGCCAGTGTTGCACCGCTCATATGGGTGACAAAACCAAATACGGAACCCACGAATCCAGCCATGGAGGGATAGGGATCCAGCACAAGACTGATCGCATTGGAGTAGAAAACGACAAAGCCCATATTGCAGAAAATCAGCAGCGGCAGCAACAGGGTGAGGCTCATGTAGCCACTGTGGGCCAGAGCGACAAACAGGCCGGAACTGGCAGCCATGATGACACTTGCGACAATCAGCGCCGGGACAATGCCGATCGCATTGATCAGCCGGCGGTTGATGACCTGCCCGGCGATGATCCCCAGACCGTGAATGGCAAACAGGGCTGCAAAATACATGCCTGTGATGCCGAATTCATTGGCATAGACCGGGGGAGCGCCGATCAGCACCAGCAGCATGAAGGCCGTGGCCAATGCCGATGTCACCATGTAGAAAAACGCCTGCGGATTGGTAAACAGCAGCCGCATATTGCTGATGATCCTGGACGGATTGAGTGCCTGCCGGTCAAGCCTGCTGATGGTTTCCGGCATCATCGCCAGCATGGCAATGAGCAACAATGTCCAGATGGTCAGAGCGACAAAAATCCATCGCCAACCAGCAAATTCCGCAATCACCGCGCCGACGATGGGCGCCAGCATCGGGCCGACTGCAAAAATAGCCGACGCCATGGCCATGTTGCGCGCCAGTTCCAGGCCGGACGATATATCGCGGATGATGGCTCTGCTGGCGATGATGGCTGCGGCGGCGCCCAGCCCCTGCATTACGCGGGCAATAATAAGCCAGCTAATGGTTGTCGCCAGGATCGCCAGCAATTGACCGATTGCCAGAATGATGAAGCCGGTCAGAAGCGTGCGTCGGCGTCCAAAACGATCCGATGCCGCGCCCCACAACAATTGCCCGAAGCCGACCGCCAGAATGAACACCGTCACGGTCCATTGCACGTAGGAAAAGGGCGTCGCAAAATCCTGCGCCATTTCGGGAAATGACGGCAGGGTGATGTCCACCGAGAAGGACGATATGGACATCAGAAGTCCGCAATAGACGACCATTGCGCGTTGGTTCAGCTTCATTGAGCGTTACTGTCTTCGGCCGTGCCGATCTGTTCCATATTGCCAAGCAACAGGGATGCGCTGCGCAGGCCGGCGGTGGACGCCATGACCATTTGCGGCAACAGCATCCATTCAAGCGTCCAAGCTGATCCCGAGCGTTCATTTTCATGAACGAGCGATGCATGCATGCCGGACAGAAGCGTTGAATTGAACCTGGCCAGCGTGACCAGGACCTCCGCCGAAACCGGGTTTTGCTTGTGCGGCATGGCCGATGAGCCACCGCTGCCGGACAGTTTTATTTCGCCGACTTCATTTTGCGCCATCAGCGCGACATCCTGGCCCATTTTGCCAAGGGCGCCGGAAACCTGCGAGAGCCAATTGGCAAATTCAACCAGCGGCCCTCGGTTCGTATGCCAGCATCCCTGGTTTGCAAGGCCCAGCTCCAGCGCCAGCCGGGCGGAAATCTCCGCCTTGTTGTCACCCAGCTTGTCGAGCGTGCCGACCGCGCCGCCATATTGCAACCGCAACACTCTGGTTTTCACCGAACCAAAACTTGCCAGCAAGTCCACCAATGGCTGGCGCCAGGTATCAAGCTTGTCGGCGACCCTTATGGGCAGCGCCTGTTGCATGCGCGTATGTCCCATCAGCCTGTTTGTTCCAAAGCGGTCTTTGGCCGCATCCAATTGCTCGCTCAGCGTCACAAGGCGAAGCGCAAAGTCTTCCAGGATGGGTTTCAGCCGCAAAACAAGCGCCGTATCAATCACGTCCTGGCTGGTCGCGGCAAAATGCACATGCGACGAAAAGGGCTCGCCCACCGCGGCGCGCAGCTGGCGCACCAGTTCCGGCACGCAGACACCATCGCGCAAGGTCGCGGCCCTGAGAGCTTCCATGTCCGGTGTAAATTGGCGGCAGGCCTGCTTGATGCAGGCAGCCGCACCCTCAGGCAGAACACCCGCCTGCTCCTGCACAACAGCCAGGGCGGATTCAAATCGCAGCATTGCGTCGATTTCACGCTCTATGGAAAACCATTCGGCAATCTGCGGATCACCAAGCAGCCCGCCGAGGATTGGGTGCTCAAAGACCGATGTATTCATGTTCACTCACCCGAGCCTAGTTGAATTGCAGGCAGCAGAAACCGGGCACACCGAAAGGCGCAAAAGCGGTTTCCGCCTCCATAGCGCCTAAAGCGCCGTTATGACAGGTTCCGACACCATATCGACAAAGGCCTTGATGGCATCTGAAAGAACAACGGGTTGCTCGATGCAGGGAAGATGACCGGCACCGGGTATCACCTGATAGCGCGATTCGGGAATGAGTTTTGCCAATTCGCCAACCAGTTCCGGCGTTGTTGCCAGATCCTCGGCCCCCACGACACACATGGTCGGCACGGCAATACGCGATGCCTGCGCCGTATAATCTGCATCCCTCAAGGCCGCGCAGGTGCCGCCATATCCCGCCGCCGGTGTGCGGCAGAGCATGTTGCGGTAACCTGCAAGGTCATCGGGCTGCTCGGTCCGGAATTTTTCCGTAAACCAGCGCTCCAAAACGGGCTCGGCCATGCCTTCCAGGCCAATGGACTCAAGCATCTTGATACGCTCGTCCCATAGCTCGGCTGTGCCGATCTTGTGGGCTGTATCACACAGGATCAGCGCCTGCACCAGTTCCGGCCGCTTGGCATAGAGCCCCTGGGCAATCACCCCGCCGACGGAAAGACCGCAGACAATCGCATTCCTGACATTGAGGTGATCAAGCAGCCCTTCAAGGTCCGCCACATGATCATCCATTGTATAGGGCGACGTGCCCAGATCAGACAATCCATGGCCACGCTTGTCATAGGTCACTATGGCAAATTCACCGACAAGCCTGACAATCACGTCGCGCCAGATTCTGAAATCGGTGCCAAGCGAGTTGGAAAAGACAATGACGGGCTTGCCTTCCGGCGCACCAATCAGTTGATAATGCAGCGTAATTCCATTGATCTGGGCAAATTGCACTCTGTCTCTCCTTCACTCATATATCCTGGCCCGCAGCCCGTGACCGCTCAGGCCCGGTGGGACGAGACCTATGGTATCAAAGCAGATCAATTTACACAGGTAAAATGAATTTAATCACCCTACCCATATCGGTTGCGGTATGCGTAAGCAGCGATCCCACTGCAATCATATCAACTCAAGTCAGGTGACCGTGCCGCGCACATTGAATTTTTCCTGCTTCCACGCGCCGCTTTGCAGGATGTCATGGAGGTGTTCAACAGCATCAAAGACATCCACAAAACGCACATAAAGCGGGGTGAAACCAAAACGCAAAATATCCGGCGCCCTGAAATCGCCGATCACGTCGCGGGCGATCAACGCCTGCATGATCGCAAAGGCGTTGTCGTGGGTAAAGCTGGCCTGACTGCCGCGCGCGTCTGCATCCCGCGGACTGGCCAGCGTCAGACCAAAGCCGCCGCAGCGCTCTTCGACCAGCTTTATGAACAGGGTGCTCAGTGCCTTGGACTTGGACCTGATGTCCTCCAGCGAAACCTCGTTCCATATATCCAGAGCCGCATCCAGAGCCACCATCGACAGGATCGGCGGCGTGCCGGTCAGAAACCGGTCAATGCTCTGGGCGCCATCATAGGAGGATTCAAAGGCAAAGGGCGCCTTGTGGCCATACCAGCCGGACAAAGGCTGTACAGCAACCTTCTGAAGCCGCGGCGCGACATAGACAAAGGCAGGCGCTCCGGGGCCGCCATTGAGATATTTGTAACCGCAGCCAATGGCAAAATCAGCATCTGCTGCGGCAAGATCAACCGGCAGGGCGCCAGCCGAATGGGCAAGATCCCAGACCATCAGCGCGCCGGCCGCATGGACATTTTCCGTTACCTTTTTCATGTCATGCACCGCACCGCTGCGATAATTCACATGGGTCAGCATGACAACGGCCACGTCATCGCCAATGGCATCGTCCAGTTCATCCACGCTATCGATCAGCCTGAGCGTGTGGCCTCTATCGGCAAATTCGGCGATACCCTCGGCAATATAGAGATCGGTGGGAAAATTGCTCCGTTCGGAAACGATCACCTTGCGATCAGGCCGCAAGGTGATGGCCGACGCAAGAACCTTGAACAGATTGACCGAGGTGGAATCCGTCACCACCACATCATCGGTTCCGGCACCGATCAGCGGTGCGATCTTGCCACCAATGGCCTGCGGCAGCAGGAACCAGCCGGCACTGTTCCACGAGGCAATCAGATCCTGCCCCCATTCCTTGTCCAGGCAATGGTGAACGCGTTCCCTGACACAGGCCTGCATGGGCCCAAGAGAATTGCCGTCGAGATAGATCAGCCCTTCACGCAGGACAAAGGAATCCCGCAAATGCGCCAATGTGTCCTGCCTGTCCAGCTCCAAAGCTGCATTGCGATCGGTGTGCATTCATCTGTCTCCAGCAAGTTGGCCTGATTTATTTTAAGTCTAAAATAAAAAGCACCTGATTTGCAAACCCATTCCGCCTGTTGTCATAAGAAAGCTTTGGCCAGTCATTGACGCGACCGGGCACATCTGTTTTTTCAGCCCGGTGTGGTAAAGCTTACCACTCAGGACATCCGATGAAACACTTGCATGAAGACAGTGAACCCATTTGACGGATAACACAGAACACCCCCGCTTTCACACGGGCTCTCACGCAAACTCTCACGGGGGCCATCGCCGTATCAGCATTTTTGGTTCCACCGGCTCCATCGGATGCAACACGCTGGATGTGATGGCGCATCTGGGTGGCCGCGACGCCTTTCAGGTCTGTGCCGTCAGCGGCAGGAGCAATATTGATTTGCTGGCGCGGCAAGCCAGGGAATGCGGCGCTGAAATCGCCATCACGGCCGACGAAGCGCGCTACACCCAACTGAAGGAAGCCCTGTCGGGAACCGGCATAGAAGTCGCCGCCGGCGAGGCCGCCCTGATTGAAGCCGCCGGACGCGACACCGAGTGGGTCATGGCCGGCATTGTCGGCATGGCAGGGCTTGCGCCCACACTGGCAGCCGCCAGAAGGGGCGCGGACATAGCCCTTGCCAACAAGGAATGTCTGGTTTCGGCCGGTACATTGTTCCAGAGGGAGATCGAAAGGGCGGGCGGACGCCTGTTGCCGGTCGACAGCGAACACAATGCCATCCATCAGGTTTTTGACCGGCATCAGCGTGAAAGCGTGGAACGTATCATTCTGACCGCTTCGGGTGGCCCCTTCAGGTCTTTCAGTTCTGATGAAATGGCGCGCGTGACACCCGCCATGGCAGCTGACCATCCCAATTGGTCCATGGGCCTGAAAATATCCATCGACAGCGCATCCATGTTTAACAAGGCGCTGGAAATGATCGAGGCAATGCATCTGTTCGATCTGCGCCCACAACAGATTGAAGTCATCATTCACCCGCAATCGGTCATTCATTCCATGGTCGGATACCACGATGGCTCCGTGCTGGCACAGCTCGGCACGCCCGACATGCGCACGGCCATCGGCTATTGCCTCGCCTATCCGCAAAGGCCGTCCCTGCCGGTCGAACGGCTGGATTTTGCCCGCCTGGCCCAACTGGATTTTGAAAAGCCTGACGAAACCCGGTTTCCACCCCTGCGCCTGGCCCGTCAGGCGATGGAAAAAGGCGGCCTGCTTGGCGCCATACTCAACGGCGCCAAGGAAATTGCCCTTGAAGCCTTTATCGAGGAAAAGATCGGTTTTCTGGAAATGGCCGATATTGTCGAGACCGTGATGGAAAGGCTGGGGGCCGGCGTGCCTGCCATCGATATTCAGGCTGTTTACGAGGCGGATGCAGCCGCCCGCATGTTGGCCCGGGAACTTGTTGGCGACTGATGCGTTTGGCTTAAAAAAGCAGGGATGGAAATCCGCAGGAAAATTCGTTCACCCTGCATTCATCCTGTGCAGGTTAATGACCTGCAGCGCGTCTTGATCGCCCTCTTGTGGCAACGCATCCGGACGCACACTGATGCACATTGTCGCGACATGATCGATCGGTTGTGCTGCGATTTGATACGATATATTCTAAAGGAAGCTTTCCTGCCGTGGGAAAGCACACGGAGGGTTGAAATGAAAAAGATTCTGGCACTTGCTCTTGTCGTGGCCGCACTTGCAGGCTGCACACCGACACAACAGGGCGCCACCATTGGCGCTGGAACAGGTGCTGCCATCGGCGCAGTTGCATCCGGCTCGGTTGAAGGCGCATTGATCGGCGCAGCCATCGGCGGCGTTGCCGGTGCTGTCATCGGCCGCGTCTCGGAAGGCTCCAACCAGTGTTATTACAATGACAAATATGGTCGTCGTTATACCGCCAGGTGCCCTTCAAACTACTAAATCCCGGTGATTGGGCCCAAAGGTTGGGTCCAATCACACGACCTGGACCTGGATGCCTTGACGATTGCGTTGCCGGATACGTCCGGCGGCGCAACTGTGGCGCTTTGGCGCCGTGCAATCACATGCTGATATCTTTGCCCAACCGGGCTTCGACAGCAGCCAGCCCCCTGTCGAGGGCGTCGAAATCCGTTTCGCCCATGACATACCTGAGCTTGAGCTGAAAAGCATGGGCGAGTTGCGCCAGCTCTCGGTAATTGCGCGCGCCTTCGCGGGTCAATGCCAGCCGCTCCACACGGCGATCCTGTTCATCAATTGATCTTTTCAGCCATTTTCGCTCTTCCAGCGATTGCACGGCGCGACTGACCTTTGTCTTGTGCATGGCAGAATGCGCCCCGATGGCTGTCGCCGTCAAAGTCCCGTATTGTCCCAGCGTCGCAAGGGTGCGCCATTCCGGCCGGGTCAGGCCTGCCCGGTCCTTGTAGATTCGCGCAAACTGACGGCTCACCAGTTCCGCCGCCCGGTTCAGCTTGTAGGGAATGAAGGCCTCCAGCGCCAAAAACGTCTTTTCTTCGTCTTCCAAGACAACTCCGTTTGATAGTTACAAATTGGATTGTTACATATGCAACGATTATGAATGAGATGGAAGTGAGGGATATCATGGCAGACGCCTATATGCCGGGTTTCGGCAATGATTTTGAAACGGAATCACTGCCCAACGCACTGCCACAGGGGCAGAACAGTCCGCAAAAGTGCAATTACGGCCTCTATGCCGAGCAGCTTTCCGGTTCACCATTCACAGCGCCGCGCGGCACCAATGAACGCTCCTGGCTCTACCGCATCCGGCCCAGCGTGCGCCACACGGGGAAATTCGCCACCCACAAGCGCGATCTGTGGAAGACAGCGCCCCATGTCAGCGATCCGAGCATGCCGATCAGCCAGTTGCGCTGGGATCCCGTTCCCATGCCGACGGAAAAGACAAATTTTATCGATGGCATTCGCACCATGACCACCGCCGGTGATGTCCATACCCAGGTCGGCATGGCAACCCATATCTATGTCTGCAATACGGCCATGGTGGACGACTATTTCTTCAACGCCGATGCCGAACTGCTGATCGTCCCGCAAACCGGCACCCTGCAGGTCTTTACCGAAATGGGGAAAATGACCGTTGCGCCGGCAGAAATCTGCATCATTCCGCGTGGCATGATTTTCCAGGTCACACCGCTGGATGGCGAAGCACGCGGTTATATCTGTGAGAATTACGGCGCCAAGTTCACCCTGCCGGACCGTGGTCCGATCGGCGCCAATTGCCTTGCCAATCCGCGGGATTTCAAGACGCCGGTCGCTGCCTGGGAAGACAAGGAGACCGATTGCCGGGTGCATGTGAAATGGTGTGGCAACTTCTATGTGACCGAAATCGGCCATTCACCGCTGGATGTCATTGCCTGGCACGGCAATTATGCGCCGTTCAAATATGATCTCAATACGTTTTCTCCCGTCGGCGCCATTCTGTTTGACCACCCGGATCCGTCAATTTTCACCGTTTTGACCGCACCCAGCGGTGAGGCAGGAACGGCCAATATCGATTTTGTCATATTCCCGCCCCGCTGGCTGGTCGCCGAAAACACCTTCCGGCCGCCCTGGTATCATCGCAACATCATGTCGGAATTCATGGGCCTCATACATGGTCAATACGATGCCAAGGAAGAAGGATTTGTTCCCGGCGGCATGAGTCTGCATAATATGATGCTCCCGCATGGCCCGGATACGATGGGCTTCATGAAGGCTTCAACCGTCGAACTGGCACCCGTCAAGCTTGACCACACGATCGCTTTCATGTTCGAGACAAGGTTCCCGCAGCACCTGACGGGCTACGCATTGGAACTGGATACGCTGCAGGATGATTATATCGATTGCTGGAAAGGCCTGAAAAAGCGCTTTGACGGCACAATTGAAGGGAACTGGGACTGACATGAAACTGGCAACACTCAAAGACGGCTCGCGCGATGGCAAGCTTGCCGTCGTTTCCAAAGACCTGACACAGTGCACGGTCGTCAACCATATCGCACCGACATTGCAGGCTGCACTCGACGACTGGACACATGCCGGGCCGCGCCTGATCAGGGCTGCTGAAGCCCTCGAAACCGGTGCGCAGCCAACCGAGCGGTTTCACGAGCATCATGCCCTGTCACCATTGCCGCGGGCCTATCAGTGGGCCGACGGTTCCGCCTATGTCAATCATGTGGAACTGGTGCGCAAGGCGCGCAACGCCGAAATGCCACCCAGCTTCTGGACCGATCCGCTGATGTATCAGGGCGGTTCTGATGCCTTTCTGGCGCCGCGCCATCCGATCCTCATCGAAGACGAGGCCTTCGGCATCGACATGGAAGGCGAAGTCGCCGTCATCGTTGATGACGTTCCCATGGGCGCCAGCCTGGAAGAGTCCCGCGCCGCCATCCGGCTTGTCATGCTGGTCAATGATGTGTCGCTGCGCGGCCTGATACCGGCTGAACTTGGCAAGGGCTTCGGATTTTTCCAGTCCAAGCCATCATCGGCCTTTTCACCGGTCACCGTTTCGCCCGACGAATTGGGCGATGCCTGGGACGGCGGCAAACTCCATCTGCCGCTGCGTGTGGATTTCAATGGCGCACCCTTCGGCCGCGCCAATGCCGGTATCGACATGACCTTCGACTTCCCGCAGCTCATTGCCCATGCCGCCAAGACACGCCCGCTTTCAGCCGGCACCATCATCGGGTCGGGAACGGTCTCCAACAAATTGGCTGACGGCACACCTGGAAAACCGGTCTCCGAAGGCGGAGCGGGGTATTCCTGCATTGCGGAAATTCGCATGATCGAAACGATCAACGGCGGCAAGCCAACAACACCATTCATGAAATTCGGCGATACCGTGCGCATTGAAATGTTCGGCGAAGACGGCCACTCCATCTTCGGCGCCATCGAGCAGACGGTCCAGCAATACAAGAAGGAAGCCTGACACTATGGCCAAGGAATTTGCCTCCCGCTCCGACATGACCGAAAAGAAGATCACCTTCTCCGAGATCGGTCGTGACCTTTGGGCATTCACCGCCGAGGGTGATCCCAATACGGGCGTGATCATCGGTGATGACTGCGTCATGATTGTCGATGCACAGGCCACCCCGCGCCTGGCCGCCAAGGTGGTGGAGAATATTCGCACCGTTACCGACAAGCCGATCAAATATGTCGTTCTGTCGCATTATCACGCGGTTCGGGTTCTGGGCGCTTCGGCCTATAATGCCGAGCAGATCATCGCCTCGCAAACCTGCCGCGCCATGGTGGCAGAGCGAGGCCAGGAAGACTGGGATTCGGAATTTGAGCGTTTCCCGAGGCTTTTCCAGGGCCATGAGAGCATTCCCGGTCTGACCTGGCCGACCATGACCTTCACCAACAAGATGAGCGTCTATCTGGGCAAACGCCGGGTCGACCTGATGCATCTGGGACGGGCCCATACGGCTGGCGACATTGTCGCCTGGGTGCCCGATGAAGAAGTCATGTTCACCGGTGATATCGTTGAATATCATTCGGCCTGCTATTGCGGCGACGGCCATTTTGGCGACTGGGGCAAGACGCTTGACGCCATCAGCGCCTTCAAACCGCGCGCCATTGCGCCGGGCCGGGGCGATGCACTGGTCGGTGACGAGATGGTCACGGCGGCCATTGAAAACACCCGTGACTTTGTCGAAAGCACCTACCGCCCGGCCGCTGCCGTGGCCGCCCGTGGCGGCACATTGAAAGAGGCATGGGACGCGGTGCGGGCCGATTGTGACCCGAAGTTCTCCGACTATGCGATCTATGAACATTGCCTGCCCTTCAATGTGGCGCGCGCCTATGACGAGGCGCTGGGCATGGACACGCCGCGCATCTGGACAGCCGAGCGCGACAAGCAGATGTGGGGATCCCTGCAGGGCTGACCAACGCAACACAAGACGGGAGGCCTGTTTTTGAACAAGGTTTTCGAAACGCCGCTTTATCCCTATCACCGGTCACCGGATCAGGACACAGCCACGCCTGCGCGTCACCCGGTGATCGTCATCGGGGCCGGCCCTGTCGGGCTGGCGGCGGCGATTGATCTGGCCCAGAACGATGTCCCGGTCATTGTCGTCGATGAAAACGACAAGGTCAGCTGGGGCTCACGGGCCATCTGCTACGCCAAACGGCCCCTGGAGATTCTTGATCGTCTTGGATGCGGCGACGAATTCGTCGACAAGGGTGTCTTGTGGAATCTCGGCAAGGTGTTTTTTGGCGACCGGAACATCTATGCCTTTGATCTGCTGCCGGAAAAGGGCCACAAGCGCCCGGCCTTCATCAACCTGCAGCAATATCATTTCGAGGAATATCTGGTGCAGCGCGTGCTGGCCTTGCAGGCCCAGGGCAAGCCCATCGAAATTCGCGGAAACAATCGTGTCACCCATGTGGAACAGGGTGAAAAATCGGTCCTTCTGTCCATCGATACGCCGGATGGTCCCTACAGGATAGCATGCGACTGGCTGATTGCCTGTGATGGCGCGACCTCGCCCGTGCGGCGCGCCATGGGGCTGGATTTTGTCGGCCGGGTGTTCGAAGACAATTTTCTGATTGCCGATGTCATCATGGAAGCCGGTTTTCCGACCGAACGCTGGTTCTGGTTTGACCCGCCCTTCAACCGCAACCAGTCCGCCCTTCTTCACAAGCAGCCGGACAATGTCTGGCGTATCGATCTGCAACTCGGCCGCGACATCGACAAGGACGAGGAAAAGAAACACGAGAATGTCATCCCGCGCCTCAAGGCGATGCTGGGCGAGGATGCCAAATTCGAACTTGAATGGGTCTCCATCTATACATTTCAGTGCCGGCGCATGGAAAAATTCCGCCACAACCGCGTGCTTTTTGCCGGTGATTCGGCCCATCAGGTCTCGCCATTCGGGGCCAGGGGCGCCAATTCCGGTGTCCAGGACACTGATAATCTGGTCTGGAAGCTGAAACTGGTGATCGAGGGCAAGGCGCCGGAAAGCCTGCTGGACAGCTATGACCATGAATGCGTCATGGCAGCAGAGGAGAACATCCTGAACTCCTCGCGCTCGACGGATTTCATCACGCCGAAATCCGATGTCAGCCGCAACTTTCGCAACGCTGTCCTGGATCTGTCGGAACAATTCGAATTTGCCCGTCCTCTGGTCAACTCCGGCCGGCTGTCGGTGCCCTGCATCTTCGACGGCTCGCCGCTCAACAGCGATGACCATCCGCTGTTGCCGACACGCACGAGGCCCGGTGCACCGGCCACCGATGCACCTGTTGCCGATGGCTGGCTGATGGATATCCTCGGCCATGGCTTCCAGTTGCTGGCGATCAACATGGCGGTTCCAGCCACCATGGAAGTGGATGGCATTGCTGTCAGCACGGTGTCGCTGGACACAGCAGCAAGCGACCCTGATGGCTTCATCCGAGAACGCTATCTGGGCGCGGCTGAACAGGCCGTCTACCTGGTCCGCCCCGATCAGCGCATTGCTGCGCGCTGGACCGATTTCAACAAAAATGCCGTCGCCACTGCCGTCAGGCGCGCTATTGGCCTGCCTGTTGAGGACATCTGATGACAAAACTGAATACCAAAAACAATATAAGCAAGCCGGATGATTTTTATGCGGATCTGCTGGCTGCACATGAGGGACTGAGCAAAGCGCAAAGCGATGCTTTCAACGCCCGTCTCATACTGCTTCTTGCCAATCATGTCGGCGATCAGGACATTCTGTCCGAGGCGCTGCAGGCGGCAAAATTGGAGCAGAACCAGGCGGGACAGAGCGGTTCACGACCAAATGGAAACATTTGATGGCGGAAAGCCGGTTCACTCGGCCCCCCTTGTTTACTTAACTGGGCGCGTCGCGCAGCGCGATGTGGTGCATCGGGCAAGCGGCGCAACGTAGCCTTGCCAATGAATATGGGGGGCCGGCTTTCCCCACCCATTGAAGAAAGGGTGTTATTTCAATCCGGAGCAAGAGAGGGCCGATCGATTTCGCCCGCTGCTCGCGTTGACTTGCGCTTATGGTGGGGGGCACCACCGCGCGCAAGTCGCCTTTAGCGCTTCCGGAAAAGTGCGCAGCGGTTTTCCGATAAGATAGCGCGCCAAACAAAGGAGGAGGTCATAACATCGTTTCGAAGAAACGACGTTTTGACCGGATCAGCAACCGAAATCGATTCGGTCAAATGATTCCATTTGATCGTGAACCGCTCTAAATATCAAAGTGGCCTCGCCCATCGCGGCGGCTGCACTTATGAAGGATGATCCCCCATGAAAGTGGAACAGATACATCACGTCGCCTATCGTTGCCGGGACGCCAAGGAAACGGTTGAGTGGTACACCAAAATGCTCAACATGGATTTCCTCCTGGCCATCGCCGAGGACCATGTTCCTTCAACCCATGAACCCGATCCCTATATGCATCTGTTTCTGGATGCCGGTCACGGCAATGTTCTGGCCTTCTTTGAATTGCCGACAAAGCCGGAAATGGGACGCGATCCCAATACGCCAGCCTGGGTGCAGCACATTGCCTTCAAGGTCAAGGATCGGCCAACCCTGCTGGAATTCAAAGAACACCTGGAGAAAAATGGTGTCGATGTTCTGGGTGTTACCGACCACTCGCTGTTTCACTCCATCTACTTCTTCGATCCGAACGGCCACCGGGTCGAACTGGCCTGCCCTGATCCCGATGAAGACGCCATGCTCAAACGGCTGGACAGTGTAAAATGGGATATGCTGGAGGAATGGTCGAGGACCAAGAAAGCGCCGCGCCATGCCGACTGGCTGCACGCCAAGGAACTGGCCAATCCATAAATTGCATGCAATAGACGATGCCGCCCGGCCGGCCTCAGCCGGGTCCCGGGCGGTTGTCCATTTAAAACGATAAAGCGTTGAGAGGCAGAACAGATGGAAAAACCGGTTCTTTATGATTATTGGCGCTCATCGGCCAGCTACCGCGTGCGCATTGCCCTGAACCTTCTGGGCATTGCCTATGATGCGGTCGCCATCGATCTGCTGGCAAAGGCGCATGTGGCGAAGGAACACAGGGCGCGCAACCCGCAGGGGCTTGTTCCGGCGCTGGCCATCGACGGACAGGTGCTGACGCAATCGCTGGCGATCATCGAATATCTTGATGAAACGCGCCCGTCCGCCGGGCTGCTTGCCGCCGATGCCCTCGGTCGCGCACGGGTGCGCACGCTCTCCTATGCCATTGCCATGGAGATCCACCCGGTCTGCAATCTGTCGGTCATCAGCGATGTCATGGAGCGCACCGGCGGCGGTGATGCGGTCCGCTCGGACTGGATGCAAACCTATATCCACAAGGGACTGGTGGCCTTCGAAGCGCTGCTCGGCGACGGCAAGAGCGGCCTGTTTTGCCACGGCGATACACCCACCATGGCTGACTTCTGCCTGGTGCCGCAAGTCTATAATGCCAAACGCTGGGGTGCGGAATTGTCCAACCTGCCGCTGCTCAATGCAATTTGCGATCATTGCGCCGGGATCGAGGCTTTCGCAGCCGCCCATCCCGATCGGGTCGGGCCACCACCGGCGAAATAGGTTTCCGCCGGCGTGATTGTTCGGGTACTTTACTCCGCTATTCGGCGGCGTCGACATCCAGAACGCCGCGGCGGATCTGGTCTTCCTCGATGGATTCAAACAAGGCGCGGAAATTGCCCTCGCCAAAGCCCTCGTCACCCTTGCGCTGGATGAATTCGAAAAAGATCGGCCCGATCACTGTCTTGGAAAAAATCTGCAGCAGGATCTTGGTCATGCCGCCATTCACCACACCTTCGCCGTCAATCAGGATGCCGTGCCGTTCCATCCGATCAATCGGTTCGTCATGGCCGATCACCCGCTCATGGGACTTTTCATAATAGGTGGTTGGCGGGCCGGGCATGAATTTCAAATCATTGGCCGCAAGCGTGTCGGTGGCGGTATAGATATCATCTGTGCCGACGGCGATATGCTGAATGCCTTCACCCTTGTATTTCCTCAGGTATTCCTCGATCTGGCTCTTGTCGTCGGTCGATTCATTCAACGGAATGCGGATCTTGCCGCAGGGCGAAGTGATCGCCCGGGAGACAAGCCCGGTCATCTTGCCTTCAATGTCAAAGAAATGAATCTGCTTGAAGCCGAAGAGTTCACGATAAAAGGCCCACCACTTGTCCATATTGCCGCGAATGACATTATGCGTCAGGTGGTCGAGATAGTAGAAGCCGACGCCCGCAGGGCGCGGATCGCGTTCTGCCAGCCAGTCGAATTCGGCGTCATAGGCCGAGCCCTTTTCCCCATAGGTATCGATGAAATACAACAATGAACCGCCGATGCCGACAATGGCAGGCGCATCAATGGTCTTGTCATCGCCTTCATAGGGCGTTGCACCCTTGGCGACAGCGTGATCGAAAGTGTGTTTGGCATCCACCACGCGCCAGGCCATGGACGGCGCACAGGGGCCATGCAGGTCGATGAACCGGTCGGCGAAAGAGCCCTTTTCGGCATTGACGATATAGTTGATGTCGCCCTGCCGCCATACGGTGATGTTCCTGGATTTGTGCCGGGCAACCGGCTGATAGCCCATTCTGGTGAACAGCGCTTCCAACTTTTCAGGCTCAGGATGGGCAAATTCGACAAATTCAAACCCGTCGGTGCCTGCCGGGTTTTCATCATTGATGACGGCTGGCAGTGCCTCATGTGGAAACGGACCCATTGCAACTCTCCTGAACCATTGTTTCGTTGAGGCATTATTGCGCACTATCGGCGCATTTTCTTTGCATATTTCGCCAGTAATGTTATTATTTCGCACAATCCGCGCACTATCAGTATCAAGGATGCACAGAATGATGATCGATCAATTTGACCGCAAATTGCTCCAGCAATTGCAACAGGATGCACGGCTGACCAATGGCGATCTGTCGGAACGCGTCAATCTGTCGCCGTCGCAATGTTCCCGCCGCCGTATTCGCCTTGAGGAGGAGGGCTACATTCGCGGTTACTTCGCCCGATTGGACCCGACTCTTCTGGGTCTTGGCATCGTCAACATCATCACGGTGACCCTCGACACCCACAATCGCGACAACGCCCGGCGTTTTGCCGAGTTGATCCGCCGGTTGCCCGAAGTGCTGGAAGCCCACACATTGACGGGGGAAATGGACTATATGCTCAAGGTGGTCACCGCTGACCTGAAGGCCCTGTCGGGCTTCGTCAACGACATACTGCTGCCGCATGAATCCGTGCGCCACGTCAAGTCGGCCATCGTTCTTGAAACCCTGAAAGACACCCACGAACTTCCCCTGTACTGAGGGGGTTGATAAAATGCACGGTTCCACTATCAACGGCCAAACAGACCCAATATGCTGTGACACAGGTACGGGCAGCCTGTCGGGGAATGCAACAGAATCGTGTTTGAAAAGACTGATTTAGGAAGAAGGCCGGAAACCGGCCCTTGGGGGGAACTGAATGACGGCGCGTCTGGAAAAATCCATCCATACTCTGGCACGCATCATGGCGCTGGCGGGCGGATTGGTGCTGACGGCACTGATCATTGTAACGGTGATCTCCGTGACAGGCCGCGCCTTTGTCTTTGCAGGCCTCGGTCCCATTCCCGGTGACTTTGAACTGATGGAGGCCGGCACGGCCTTTGCGGTCTTCGCCTTTCTGCCCTGGTGCCAACTCAACCGCAGCCATGCCGTCGTTGAAATTCTCACCATGCATTTCAGCGATACGGCCAACCGGCTGATCGAAATCGTCGCAAATGCACTGATGCTGGCCTTTGCCGTGCTCATCTGCTGGCGCCACTGGCTCGGAACCATCGACAAGCAGAGCTATGGCGAAACGACCTTCATTCTGCAATTTCCGCTCTGGTGGGCCTATGCGGCCAGCCTTGTCGGCGCCGTCGTCTTCGTCATCATTGCGCTTTGGTGCCTGTGGCGCAGCCTTGTTGAATTCAGGACCGGGTCAACAATGACCGTGCATGGGGAAATGTCGTGACAAATCTGGAAATCGGAATCTGGTCATTCCCCCTGCTGCTCATCCTGATTTTCCTGCGCATTCCCATTGGTGTCGCCATGCTCACCGCCGGTGTTGTGGGCAGTTATATGATCAATGATTCCTTCCTGATGATTCTTGGCCAGTTCAAGAACCAGACCTATGGAACCTTCTCCAATTATTCCCTGTCCATCGTGCCACTGTTTTTGCTGATGGGGCAATTTGCCCGGCTGGGCGGCATGTCGACGGCCCTTTTCAAGGCAGCCGAAACCTGGCTTGGCCATCATCGCGGCGGCGTTGCCATGGCAGCCGTCGGCGCCTGCGCCGGCTTCGGCGCCATCTGCGGCTCATCGCTGGCCACTGCCGCCACCATGGGCCAGGTGGCCCTGCCGGAACTCAAGCGCTATGGCTATTCCGGACCGCTGGCGACCGGCGCATTGGCAGCCGGCGGCACGCTCGGCATCCTCATTCCGCCTTCTGTTGTGCTGGTCATCTACGCCATCCTCACCGAACAGAATATCGCCAAACTCTTTGTCGCCGCCATCATCCCCGGCATTCTGGCCGCCGTCGGCTACATGCTGGCGATCTCGGTCTATGTGCGCATCAAACCGGATTCGGCCGGCACCCGCGAGCCAGCGCCCTATCGTGAGCGTTTTCAGGCGTTGCTTGCCGTATGGCCCGTTCTCGTGGTCTTCATCGTGGTTGTCGGCGGTATCTATTGGGGCATTTTCACACCGACAGAGGCCGCGGCCGTCGGCGCAGCCGGCACCGGGGTGATTGCCCTGGTCAACCGTGGGCTGACCTTCGCCACACTCAAGTCATCCATCATGGAAACAGCCAGTTCCACCGGCATGATCTTCATGATCATTCTGGGCGCTGCCATCTACAATGGTTTCCTTGCCCTGTCGCAATTGCCGCAGGAAGCCGCGATCTTTGTCACCGAACAGGGGTTTTCACCCTGGCTGGTGCTCAGCATCATTCTGCTGCTTTACCTGATTTTCGGCTGCGTCATGGATTCTCTGTCGATGATCCTTTTGACGGTGCCGATCTTCTTTCCCATCGTCATCGGTCTTGATTTTGGCCTGTCGACGGAAGAATTCGCCCTATGGTTCGGCATCCTTGTGCTGATCGTCGTCGAAGTGGGCCTGATCACGCCGCCGGTGGGCATGAATCTGTTTGTCATCAACTCCATGGCCAAGGATATTCCGCTGTCCCAGACCTATCGCGGCGTGCTGCCCTTTGTTGCGACCGATATCATCCGGGTCATCATTCTGGCGTTCTTTCCCTTCATTACCCTGGCGCTGGTGCGCTGGCTCTATTGAGATCCGGCGCAGGTTTCTGATTGGCACATATGCACAAAGCCCAACCGAACAGATCGCTATCCGCACTGACAGCCGCCTCAGGCAGGATTGATCTGTGGGCCGCCTTCCCCGCTGAAATAGGCGACCCGGCCCTGCTGCAACAGTACAAAGACCTGCTGCCGCAAGACGAAACCCAAAGAATGCAGCGCCTGGTGCGCGCGGTCGACCGGCACCGGTTCCTGATCACAAGGGCGCTGACCCGCACCGTCCTGTCACGCTATCTGTCGATCGAGGCAAAGGACCTGACCTTTGCCAAAAACCAGTATGGCCGCCCGCACCTGAGCAACAGGGACATGCTTGCGCCCACGCTGACCTTCAACATCACCCACACGCATGATCTGGTACTGCTCGGCGTCACGGATCAGCGCACCCTGGGCATTGATGTCGAAAGCCTCAAACGAAGCGCCGCAACCATCGGCATCGCCAACCGCTATTTTTCTCCGGCGGAATGCGCAGCGCTCAACAATCTGCCGGCATCGCGGCAGCATGACCGCTTTTTCGCCTATTGGACCTTGAAGGAATCCTACATCAAAGCCCGTGGCATGGGCCTGTCGATACCGCTGGATCAGTTCAGTTTTTGCCTGTCGGGCAAGGGTGTGATTGACCTGACCGTGGAGGACAGCCTGGGCGACAAGGCATCGCGCTGGCAATTCTGGCAATTGGCGCTGGCGGACGAGTTCCTGACGGCCGTCTGCTTCAGCCATGAAGAGCGCAAGTTGCCGGGGCTTGCCATCCGCAAGGTCGTTCCGCTGGTCAGCGAAGAACCGCTCGGCCACAGCGCCATTGCAGCCTCGCACGGCTGGCCATTGTAAGCGCATTGTAACCGGTGGCATGGTGTGACCATATTGCGGGAAACATTCGACCGGGTTCCATGCTAACGTTGAATTGATCCCGCCCGGAGTTTGCCCGTCAGGAGTTTGACCATCATGAACTTGTCTCTTTCTCCTGATGGCACCATATGCACAAGACCAAGGAACCGGAACCGCTGAATGTTACAAAGATTGCTCGTTCTTACCGCGCTCTGCCTGATGCCATTTACCTTTGGTGCGTCCCCCGCCAGCGCCACCGAAGCTTCCTGGGCTCGCCTTGCGACCGGCGGCTATACAATCCTGATGACCCACGCAAACGCGCCGGGCGTTGGCGATCCGCCCTATTTTGATCTGGAAGACTGCACGACCCAGCGCAACCTGTCGGATCGCGGCCGCCAATTGGCGCGGCGCTACAGCGTGCGCTTTGCCCGCCGCTCCATCTCCATTTCGAGGGTCTATGCAAGCCAATGGTGCCGGACGCTGGAAACGGCAAGCAACACCTTCCCCGATGTCGAGGCCGAACCGCTGGAAGCCCTCGACCTTGTCGATGACGACCCGGCGGCCCTGGCGGCCCATATGGAAACGCTCACGCAGCTTATCCGGCAATTCCGCGGCCCCGGAAACCAGGTGATGATCACCCACCCCGAGATCGTCGAGGCCCTGACCGGCGTCGTCCCCCGCGAAGGCGAAGCCATCATCGTCGCCCCATCGCGCTCCAAGGACGAGGGCGCACCGGCCATTGAAGTTGTGGCGAGCCAGTTGTTGAACTGAGGGGGGCTGCCGGATGGCATTAGCCGCAGCACACTGGATGAGCGGGTTGGGCGAATTGCGGTCATTCTCCGCAAGTGCGAAATCTCATGGTGCGATCAGTTGAAGCTGACATTCAGGTGACCATCAAAGCTCGCTTTCCCCTGCACCGCCGCAAGGCAGCTTCGCGCTCACAGCGGACGCTGCTTCCCTGCGGTTTTTGAGAGTTTCTTGTTCGAGAATCGGTCGACCGTTAACGACGCGATTATTGCTGATTGATTGGTTATCCATTTGATCCAGATTTGTAACCAAAGAAATCTGATCCACTTGAGGATAAGGCGGAAGTTGTAACCAACAGCTGCGGTACCACCGCATTTTTTTCCGACAGGCACTGCCAGTCGATCTGCTGCGCAAGCACCGCCTTCTCATGGCCCATGTCGATGATCTGATTGAGCCTGGAGTGAAACATGTCGCTCTGACCGGTTTCCACGACGTCCCGAGGCTTCATCGCACCCTCCAAATCGACGTTTTGGAACAGTGAATCCAGATGGTTGGGAATTCTTCACAGACAACGAATCGAAACGCTTGAACGCAGGCATTCCGGAGCCAGCGTACGCTTGCCATGTACTCTGTCGTTTTCAGAAGATTTTGATTCCGGCGGCTTCTTCGATCTCTACGAGACGCTCCAGACTCTGGGGCGACCATGTCTTTCTGAGGTCGTAAAATTGTTCAACGCGCAGGTCTTTCTCCGGCAGAATGACCCATGGTTGTTTTGAACTCGTGAAAATGTGCACATCCGGTGGGAATTGGTCCGGGTCATCAAGCGTGCCGACACGAATGAATCGGATGTGCTTTCGCAGGCCCCCCATATTGTAGTTACTCCAAACCGCAACCTTGCACTTTTCACAGCGAGTGATGTCCTGACCGGTTCCACTGGGCGTGGGAACAGTAATTTCTTCTACCGTGCCTGATGCGAGCTTAACGCGATCAGCCTCAAATAGGGCGTTTACCGCAAATGCAGAGCCCGAGTTCTTTTGGCAGCCACGGCAATGACAGCCATGTATGATAAGTGGTTCTGCCACCACCTGATAGCGCACGTGACCGCATGTACAGCCACCTTCGCCGTATTGAGTTTTCGTATTCATGAGACCGCCCTCTTTGCACTTGATTGTTGCCGAAAGGCGCGTGCCACGCCGTTACCATATGCTGTCAACCGATCAGACAGGCAGCAATTCCTGCACCTTCTCCTGGGCCGTCAGGCGATCATCACTTCAAGCATGGTGGGCGTTTCGCCGCGACAGCCGTCAGCGACGGGCGAATGGGTCATTGCATAATCACCGATTTCCCACAGGACTTTTTCGCTAACTCCTGCAGCGCCCGCCAATTTTCATCCGGTTGTGTATGGTCAACGAGCCTGCACGAACCGATTTGCCCAATCCGAACAGGCCGCAGTCATCATCGACGCTATCCATCGTCACCTCAAGTGTGTCCAAAGCAATGTTCAAGAGGCGACAACGCCATTGACTGAATTCCGGATGTGCTCGACAGACATCGTGCACTCCCGTTTTGCTGTCAAATGTCAGTTCGTGTTTTCTTTGGCCTCTATGGGCAGCATGACGTGGGCAAGCGGTGTTTCCCCCCACATGACGTAAGGACCGCCAACAAATGGATTGCGCGGCAAATCAGCCAACATTTCCATTCTCGGGAACAGCATCATAAGATGCGGTCCGTCCTGCACCCACACACCGCCATCATTGGGATCGGTGGCCATGGGGTTGTCGTTGTTTACCATCGCGTCGCCCTGAAGCATGTAAGATACCCCGATCACGTCGGTGGAAAATTCGGACCCGGACGCGACTGCCGCCATCCATTTCATCCAGACAGGGTCATTGCACATTGGGTGATCGTCTCCTGGGATAAGACCAACCCCCGGCAGGCACACCCATTCATTGCTACCCTCCCTCAGGATTGTACCATCCACATCCATAACGGTCGCGTTGGCGCTTATGTCCGAGGGCGCGGCCGACACAGCCCTTGCAATTTTTTCTGCGTTCGACTCGGCGTTGGCCACACCTGCCAGTCCGCTGACCACAAAAAGGGCGACCGCTGCACCGATGACGTACTTGTCCAGATTTCTCAATCGATTTTCCAAAGCAGCTATTCCTTTTCGAAATTCGTCTGTTGCGTCTCATCGGGCGGGTGCCCGGACTGAGTGCTGCGTTAACGCTAGCGCGCCTCTTCGCCGGGCGTAGCTTGTGAGTTCGTAGAGATGTATGCAGAAAACCTTTCATCGCGAAGGAGTAGCCTCCTGCTAGTGATCTATTTTCATTTTATTTTTAGGTGATGTCAGGTCATTTTTTCTTTTAAGCTATAAAGATATTCTTTAAGGAAAGTGCATGAAGACTTCACATCTAAACGCCCTGCGCGCGCTAGAAGCAGTCTTGCGGGCCGGTAGCTTTCGCTCCGCATCGGACGAGCTTGGGGTCACCACAGCGGCTGTGGGACAACAGATTCGCGGGCTTGAGGAATACGTTGGGCGTCAGCTGTTTGTGCGCAATCCTTCCGGGGTCGTCCCGACTGAGGCTGCCGGCAGGATAGCTGCGGAGCTGACATCTGGCTTCAGTTCCATAAGCTCCGTCCTGGCAGAACTACGCCGGTCCGGACCCGACAATCGCCTTTCCATTTCGATGAGCCTGGGAGTCGGGGAGTACTGGCTCACTCCCAGATTGTCGAAGTTCTACTCTGTTTGCGATCAGTTTGATCTGCGTATCGATACGACACACCGATTGGTGGACCTGAAGTCTGAAGAGTTTGATTTTGTGATCCGTTTCGGGCAGTCGCCTGATGCGTCACTGGATAGCATCTTCCTGTTCGATGGATGCGTTGTGCCGATTTGCACGCCCGAGTTCGCAGCCAAATACGGCCTGTCGGAGACCACCAGGTCTCTCCATGGCGTTCCAGTCATTCACGTCAAAAACGAAACCACCGATCCGGGATGGATGAATTGGGAAAATTGGAGCAAGGAGTACGGGGTCGAGTATCGAGAACGACCTGCTATTCCGGAGTTTCCCCGTCTCAGCTCCGGACTGAGGGGCGCTAAAGAAGGCCTTGGAATTGTCTTGTGCGGCATGGTCGAGTCGTTTTCTGCCTTGGTCGACGGCACGATGATCATGCCTTTCGGCGGAAGTTCGGCTAAGCGTTCGGAATTCTCGTATCGGCTTGTTTGGTCACGCGGCCGAACCCGCTCCAAAACGCACATCGATTTCAGGAACTGGATGGCCGCGGAGGCGCAGACCTACCGTGACGACGTTGAGCGTCTGCTGGACTGGTGACATCGGGCCACTATACCAAAGATCGATGAGAAAGATGTCTGTCTTCGCAGGAGGGCTGCCAATGGAAAAATGCGCCTGCGGCGCGCTGAGCGATCGTATGGCTGGACGACTGTCAGGCACAGCGACGGGCCGCCTGGGAAAGCGGTGTCTTCGCGCCGTCCATGTTATGACGGAAGGATTCTACGAATGTCCGGTTTATCCCGCACTGCCGCCGTGCGGGTAACGAAGATGCTGCGCGAAGTACGAACGGCAGTTTCACGGGCCGCGCCACAACATTCCAGGTTACGGCCAATGGCCGGTCAGGGCCGTAGCAACCGGGTCCCTATTGGCAGGCCGTTCGGGTGGCGGGCTTTCGAATCTGCACGAACCAACGCCGAACAGGCGGACAAATTGGCCTTTGGCCATCAGCGCCCCGATGAAAGCCAAATCGCGGCTGAGAGCCTTTTGGGGATCATGCGTGACAGCAGGCCCTAGCCAAAGTTTTCCATCAATGTCCACTTGACTTGGAGCGCACTCTAACCCGTATCTTGCCAGGCATCGTGATGAAGGACACAATCCATGAAGATCGGCGACCTCGCAAGACGCACCGGATTATCGGCCCATACGATCCGCTACTACGAGCGGATCGGGCTGTTGCCCCGTGCCGATCGTGATGGCTCCGGCCAACGGGACTACGATGCCTCGATCCTGATCTGGATCGAATTCCTCAGCCGCCTGAAAACCACGGGCATGCCGATCCGCGAGATGCGCGCCTATGCGGATCTGCGGGCCAAGGGCGCCGATACAGGACCGCAACGCCGTGCCTTGCTCGAAGCGCACCGCGAAAAGGTCCGCGCACATGTGGCTGAACTGGAGACCTGTCTTCTCATCCTCGATGACAAGATCAGCGGCTACGCTGATGCAGAACAGAGGACAACAAACGATGACGCAGACTTCTCCCAAAACAAACGAAACACGACTGGAACGCGGGCGGCGGGCGCTCGATAGGATCGACGGCAAGGCCGGCCAGAACGTCATCGACGCGCTTGCCGATATCGCGCCTGAATTCGCGGACTATCTCTTCGAATTCCCGTTCGGAGATATCTATTCGCGCCCCGGCCTGTCGCTGCGCGACCGCGAGATTGCCACCGTCGCAGCGCTTGCAGCCATGGGCACAGCCACGCCGCAACTCAAGGTGCATATAGAAGCGGCACTGAATGTCGGACTGTCTCGCGACTAGATCACCGAAATCCTCATGCAGATGGCCGTCTACGCCGGCTTCCCGGCGGCCCTCAACGGGCTCTTTGCAGCCAAGGAGGTATTTGCCCATATCGATCAATCGACCGCGTGAAGGCATAAGCCGGGTCACCTGTGTGTTTCGAAATGCACGGGTGTCCGGGCTGCCGTCTTTGCTATAGCGTTGGCGCTGGTGACGGCTCTGCCTCAGGCGCGGCTTCAGCCAGCAGCCATTCGCAAAAAACCCGGACCTTGGCGCGGCGCAAATGGCTGTGCGGGCAGACCAGCCAATAGGCGATGTCGCTTTGCACGGCGAGATCAAACGGACGTACCAGTCGGCCAGCTCTTAAATCCTCAACCACGGCGGAGTGACTGACCAGGGCCACGCCATCCCCGTTGATCGCCGCTTCAATGGCCATGCTTTCAACCGTGAACCTTGGGCCACGGTTGACGTCAATGTCTTCAATTCCCGCCGCCTTGGCCCATATGCGCCAATCGGGTGATTGCAAGGTCAGATTGCCCCACTCGACATGCAGCAGGCGATGATTCTTCAGATCCTCGAAGGAGCGCAGGGGCTTTGCGCCGTTCATCAGCTTCGGGCTGCACACCGGGCTGACCTCCTCGCCAAAGATCCGCGCCACATGCATCCCCGGATAATCCCCCATGCCCAGGCGTATGCTCACATCGATGCCATCGCGCTGAAACTCGCGGGTCTCCAGGGCCGCGTCCAGGCGCACGTCAATGTCGGGATATTTGTTGGAAAAATCCGTCAGGTGATGCACCAGCCATTTGATCGCAAAAGTTGGCGCACTGCTCACTGTCAATAAGCCGGCCTCCTCTTCGCGCGCCAGGCGCTCGACCGCTTCCGCCAGCTTGTCAAAACCTTCCGTCAACAGAGGCAGCACGATCTTGGCCTCCTCGGTCAGTTGCACAGCCCTTGTCATGCGATGAAACAAGGCTATGCCGAGATAGCTCTCCAACTGCTTGATTTGCTGGCTGATGGCAGCCGGCGTCACATAGAGCTCCTCTGCAGCCCTAGAAAAACTCAACCATCTGGCGGCAGCCTCAAAGGCCTGAAGCGATTTTAACGGCGGCAAACGGCGCATAGGCGGTTTCCAATGGACTACAGATTAGAATTTCTTATTCATCACAATAGAAAACACAGTTTGTCCGCGCTGTCCAATCCGAGCTAGGTGAGAAAATAAATCTGATATCAGCATCCAACACGGACCAAGCCAATGAACACCCCATTTCCAAACCAGTCAGCCTCGCTTTCCATGATGATCTCCAGCACCGCCTATCGCGCTGTTGTCGGGATTGAGAACATTGCCCGTTTGAGCAGCAGAATGCTTTGGGCCGGCAAGGCGCATCGTCTTTAAGAAGACCCATTGGATCGTGAACCGCTTCGGCGCTGTGGTTGTCAAACAAGACCACCATTGGCGCGAAGCGTTTGGCCGTTGATCCATCCGGCATCCGGTCCGACCAGAAATGCCACGGCGTTGGCAATGTCTTCAGGCGTGCCAAGACGTTCCATGGGCGCCATCTTTGACATTCGGTCAATGACCTCCTGAGGTTTCCCCTTGATGAAGAGCTGCGTCGCCGTCGGACCGGGGGCGATTGCATTGACGTTGATCGAGCGGCCACGCAACTCTTTCGACAGGATCGCCGTGATTGTCTCGACGGCTGCCTTGATCCCGGCATAGACACCATAATTCTCAAGTTTCAGTCCCACGACACTTGATGAGAAATTCACGATTTTGCCACCGTCCTGCATGCGTTTTGCTGCTTCGCGCATCGTGTTGATTGTCCCCCACAGGTTGACGGCAACCTGCCTGTCAAAGAGCGCCTCGTCACTGTCAGCAATGGCGGCCAGTTTCATGATGCCCGCATTGTTCACAAGCACATCGATGCCACCGGATGCGGCGTCGGCAGCCTCGAATATTCGCCTGACGGCCGCGGCGTCCGATACATCCGCTTTGGCAGCTATGGCCGAGCCACCCGCAGCTTTGATTTGCTGGACAACCTGCACGGCGGCGGCATCGTTGTTTGCGTAATTGACGATCACGTGAAAACCCTCTGCGGCCAATCGCGCCGCTATGGCAGCGCCGATTCCCGTCGATGCTCCGGTGACCAGGGCTGTCTTCTGTTTGATAATACTCATGCTTCTGTTCTCATTTACCGACGCCCAGTCGGCGCCGGGAGAAACATAGACTGGATAACTGTCCGGATAATCTGGTACAATTTGCCAACACCTGTCGAATAAATCGGATAATAAATGGACCGTCTGGATGCAATGGAGGTCTTCACGCGGATTGTGGAGGCACGAAGTTTCACAAAGGTGGCCGCGGATATCGGGCTGCCGCGCTCTACCCTGTCGGATGCCATCAGGGGACTGGAGGACCGTTTGGGCGCCACCCTGTTGCACAGGACAACGCGGGTGGTGCGGCCAACATCGGATGGGAGAGCCTTCTACCAGCGGTGCCTGGCCATTCTGTCCGAAGTCGAAGACGCCGAGAATGCGTTTTCCGGATCGACCCCGAGAGGCCAATTGCGCATCGAGGTCCACGGCATCCTTGCCCGACATTTCCTGTTGCCGGCGCTGCCGACGTTTCTCAGCGCGAATCCCGGCCTTGAAATTCTGATCCGCGAGGGGGATCGCCTGGCCGATCTGCTGCGTGAAGGTGTCGATTGCGCCCTGCGTGTCGGCGCGCCCGTTGACAGCGACATGATCGGACGCAAACTTGCAGATCTCGAGGAAATCACCTGTGCGTCGCCGGCATATCTGAAGGAATACGGCACGCCACAGACCCTTGATGATCTGCGCAATCATCAGATGATTGGCTTCCAGTCCACCGCGACCGGCGCTGTCATGCCTTTGGAATTTCAAACCACTGATGGCTTGAAAAAAATGCTGCTTCCGGCGCCGGTCATCGTCAACGGGGCCGATACGCTGGCCCATTGCGCACGCCTCGGGCTGGGGCTCATCCAGAAGCCGCGTTATTCAGCGGCGGAAGACATTGCAAAGGGCCATCTGGTCGAAGTGATGTCCCATATGCCGCCATCACCCTCGCCGGTATCCGTCTTCTACACGCGAGACCGGCACCTGTCCCTTCGGGTGCGCACCTTCATTGATTGGACTGTCACGCTGTTTTGAGGCGTCGGGAGCATGTATCCCTATCTCACACAATGAGACCTCAGACCTTCTCCAGATGGTTCTGCGCCGTCTGGATCATCGCCTGCACACGGCTGAGATCACCCAGATCGCGGGCCATCAGCAGGCTGAGCTTGCACAGGAACACTTCGCGCTCGGACGGGCTGAGCCTGTCCAGGGTTCTGGCGAGGTCCTCGTAGACTTTTTCGAGGTCGGCAAAATTTAGAGCCATCTGTGAGTCTCCTTTCTGCCGAAGGCGGCCGTCACCTGAGCGACAATCACATCAGCAACGCAAGTCGGCCAGGCGCCGGCAAGATAGCCGTCCGGGCGGATCAGCAGGGTCGCGCCGGGCTGCGTGCCCAGCCGTTCATGCAACCGTGACAGGTTTGCCGCACCAAACCGCGCGCGGATGTGCCCGCTGGTGATACATTCAAAGTCCGGGTCGAGACTTTGCAACGAGGCCTTTAGATCATCCAATCCGGCAGGGTCTTTTTCCGCCAGCACAAGCAGCGAAAAGCCGTTGCCCAGCAGATCGCTGAGATAGGTATCGACCGAAAGCCGCTCATTCGGCAGGACGGCGCCGGGTTTGACGGAACCTGCCGTTTCCATGTGCGGCAGCACCGCGCCGCCATCCGTGTAGGTAAAGGGCTCCATCTGCCGCGGATTGGCGAAAGCTCCGGCCCATTCGTGATCCAGCGCCAGCGACAGCGCCGCATCGCGCATCAATGTCCAGCCCCTGGTCGGCGGCGTCATGAAGCGCGCACTTTTCGTGGCGTTTTCAAACACGTCAAGCGTCGCGCCGCGCCGCTCCGGCGAATAGCTGTCCATCAGGCGCTCATCACTCAAACCCTTTAGCACCCGCGCCAGCTTCCAGCCGGCGTTTTCAGCGTCCGCCAGGCCATTGTTCAGCCCGCGCACCCCGAAGATCGGCACGATATGGGCGCTGTCACCGATAAAGATCACCCGGCCATCGCGATAATCATCCAGCGCCAGCGTATTGGCCGAATAGATGCTCCACCACTCCAGTTCCCAGGCGCCCTGATAGTCGATGTCCCGCAGGATCCTGCCGACATTGTCGCGGATATTGTCTTCGCTGAAGGCTTCTTCTTCGCTCTGCCCATCCGGCATCTGGTAGTCAATGCGCCAGATATTGTCCGGCTGCCGGTGGATCAAAATGGTCTTGTCCGGGTTCGATTTGCTGTCAAACAGGGCGCGGCGGATCGTCGGATAGGTGTGATCCATCTGCACGTCGGCAATGACATAGCGGCCGGGGAAATTGTCGCCCTTGAGGCGCAGTCCCCGCATGGAGCGGATGGCGCTGCGGGCGCCGTCAGCGGCCAGCACCCATTCGGCCGCGCATTGATAGCGGCCATTGCTGTCCTGAACGCTCAGCCGCACGCCGCTTTCCGTGTCCTCAATACCGGTCACTTCGCTGCACCAGCGGGCCTCGATCAGCGGCGAGGCAGCGACCGCGTCCCACAGGTATTGTTCGATGAATTGCTGCTGAATATTATACATCGGCAGGTATTTTTCACTGTTGGAATGCGGCATCTCGAATTCGAGGATTTGTTTCCCCCGGTAAAAGGTCCGCCCCATTGTCCAGCCATAGGCCTTTTCGATGAAAGGTTGGACAGCGCCGGCGCGCTCCAGCGCCTGATAGCTGCTGCGCTGCACACAGATCGCGCGGCTGCCATCGTTGAAAGTGTCCTTGTTGTCGAAGAGAACAGACGCAATGCCGAAGCGCGCCAGCGTCAGGGCTGCAAACATGCCCACCGGGCCAGCGCCGACAATGGCGACCCTGCACCCCTCGTGCTCCAGCACATGCGCCCGATCCGGCGCGGTGAAGGCCGGATAGGTGAAATAGAGTGACTCATGGGCGCCCTTGCCTGCAGGTCTCAAACTGTCGTCCTCCCGGCCCATGATCTGTCACAGGCAATATAGGGCAAAGCCGGGCGTTTTTGCCCGTTCTTTTGCACGGCATGCGCCGCAATGGCCAATTGGCAGATCCTGTTGCCACTATATCTATCCCACAATCCGCTTGGCGATCTCGATGAGGCGTTTGACGCCTGTCGTATAGGGCGCAAAAATCATCGGCAGCGCGGAAAAATGATTGCGCATGACGGCGCGCTCGTGGCTGAACGCGCGAAACCCGTAATGGCCATGGGCGCTGCCCAGCCCCGAGTTGTTCACGCCGCCAAAGGGCAGCCCGTTGTGGATAAACTGGATCATGGTCAGATTGACCCCGACGCTCCCCGAGCTGGTCTCCTGGATGATCTGATCAATGCGGCCGCGGTGCCTGTCGAAGATGTAGAGCGACAGGGGTTTGGGGCGTGCGTTGATCTGCCCGATGACGTCGTCCAGATCATTGTAAGTCATGATCGGCAGGATTGGCCCGAAAATCTCCTCCCGGTCGATGTCCATCTCCGGCGTCATTGCCTCGATCAGGGTCGGCTCGAAAGCCGTGCCGTCGCGCGCGCCTCCCTGCGTCACGCGCGCACCCTTGTTCTTTGCATCCTCCAGCAGACCCGCAAGGCGCTCGGCGTGATGGGCGTTGACGATCCACGCAAGATTGGCCTTTGCGCGATCGCCGCCATAGGCTTTGGCGATACGGTCGCGCAGGAGGGACAGGAAGGCATCCTTGACGGAGGCGTGAACGAACAGATGGTCCGGCGCGATACAGGTCTGTCCGGCGTTTGAAAATTTGCCAAAGACAATCCAGTCGGCGGCGCCTTTCAAATCTGCGTCCGGTCCGATGATGGCAGGCGATTTGCCACCCAGTTCCAGCGTGACGGAGGCAAGGGTTTTCGCCGCCGCCGCCATGACGATTTTTCCCACTGCAGGACTGCCGGTGAAGAAAATATGATCGAAGGGCAAGGCAAGCAAGGCCTCTGAGGTCTTGACCGCCCCTTCAACGACGCAGACCAGATCGGGCGGGAATGTCTCGGCCATCAACCGTGCGATCAGCGCCGAGGTCGCAGGCGTCATTTCAGAGGGTTTGATGATCGCGGCATTGCCCGCCGCCAGACAGGAGATCAGGGGTCCGATGGCCAGAATGAACGGATAGTTCCACGGGGCAATGATCAGACAGACCCCGCGCGCCTGCGGCCTGACACGCGCTGATGTGCCGAAGGCGGCCAATGACAGACCGACCCGTGCTGGCCGCATCCAACCCCGCAGGTGGCGGCGCGCATGTTTGATCTCCTGCAGCACGGGGATGATTTCCGTCAGGATCGTCTCGGTTTCAGGCTTGCCGAAATCCTGCGCCAGAGCAGCGACAATCGCAGCCTCGTTGTTCCGGATCACATCTGCCAGCTTTGACAGGGCGTCTTTGCGTTCAGACAAGCCAAAATCACGCCTGCGGTCGGTGACGCCAGCCACCTGCCTGTCAAAGGCCGCCTGAATGTCCGGGTCGATTGTCACCTTTGTGTCAGTCATCTATTGCTCCATCCATGGGCGGGGTTTCAACGTCCGGGCCAGGCTCCCCGATACCGCAAAGTCGGGCGTTTCGCGGATCATGCCCTTCATCATCTGCGCTCTCACCGGCAGGATTCAAGGTCGCGTCCTTCCCATGGGTGATCTGTCAAAGGCACTATAGAGCAAAGATTGGCATCGCGTTGCCTCTTTGCATAACGGACGAGGCAAGAAAAAGTTGCCTGTTGCTGCAGCCCGATCAAACCGCCTTGCGCGCCCCTGCCCTGCACGCCCCTGCCCTGTGCGCATCCCTCCCCAGCGTGCTATTGCCCAACCAATTCAGGAGGGAGCCCCCATGAGACCAAGCCTCAGGCAAAAAGCCATCGCCATTTGTGATGCAAAGATCGCAAAGAAGGGCGAGACGGTGGGCCTTTCATTCTACGCGTTTTTCGCCAACAAAAACGACGACCCCGACCTCCTGATGGAAGCCGCCGAATGGTGGATCAAAACGCACCGGCTCGACCATTTTGAGAAAGCTGTGCGGATACGCGAGATGATGAAGGCTGGGCTTTGATGGTGGGGTCGGGGATTTCATTGGGAGTGAGATGGCTGCTTGGCCATGCGCACTGGACGAAGAGGCCGTTGTTTTGTGTGCTAGAGGATTGGATAAGCAGAGCGGCATGTACTCCCGGTAGTGATATTCCAATCTGCTGATCAGGCAATGGCTGCGGTTTGCCAGATCGGATCGATTGAACAAACGATGGTTTGTCCGCATTGAACCGCCCCGGGATTGTCGGAGGCTCCAACTCCTGAGTAGGATGGAGCTATGACAAACAAGACAACGAACAAATATTCAGCTGAAGTGCGCGAACGTGCGGTGCGGATGGTTTTAAA
>Ga0075120_10000174_pt1 | contig 51158 bp, 41 predicted proteins | sample AntAceMetag02UKL_FD_69792 | JGI IMG/M metagenome (GOLD analysis project Ga0075120, IMG submission 69792) | Saline lake microbial communities from Ace Lake, Antarctica - Antarctic Ace Lake Metagenome 02UKL | ecosystem: Environmental > Aquatic > Non-marine Saline and Alkaline > Saline | place...
GCACCAATTTTTTCCGATATATTAAACTTTAACCCTATGCCCATTGGAACAACAATTTGATATGGGTTTCCTGAATTAGCTGCCAGAAGAAAAGAAAGTCCTGCTGAAACATAGGGGGAAAAATTCTTGGTGTCACTTCCAATTGCATAAGGCAAGAAATTAAATTCAAATTGCCCTGTTAAATCTAAAATTGGAGTTGAAAAACTATAACTGCGTATTTTCTGATACAAATATCTACTAGACTGATCTACTCCACTTAATGTTCCATAAAATAAACTTCCTCTAATAGCTGTTCTTGTGTTATAATTGTATCGTAAAAACACTCCTACTGAAGGATGTATTTTCTTAAAATGAGATGATGTATTAATATCTCCTAAGTAATAAGAACCACCGCCCCAAAGACCTAGGTCATAACTCCTTTGTGCATTAATACTTATTGAAAAACCAATAAAAATAAAAATTAAAATAATTAATTTTTTCATATCAGAACAGAAAAATAAATATTTAAATTATTTTAAAATTTTGGAAGACCGCTTCTAGCTGTTCTTAATTTATATGCTAAATTGAATATTATAAAAATGTATGAATCTTTTCCATTTGAATGTGTGTCAGAAAAACCTTCTAAATAATCGGATGTAGTATAACGATGTCCTATATCAACTCCAAATGCCAAACGTCTGTTAATTCCATATTTTAAACCAAGACCCATAGGAAAATTAAAATTATATTTATGAAATGCTTCACTTTTGTTTGATGACCAGTCGCTTTTTAAACTTGGAATAGCATAAGTTCCTCCAACGCCTGCAAAAACATATACATTTACATTTCTAAAATTAAAACGTCTTAAATTGGAAAAAGTATATCTTGTTCCAAATCTTTCTTTTTGTATTGAATATTCACATTGCATTGAATTTTCAAATAAAAACGTATTCGAGATGGCATTTCTATTTCGTCTGGCATCCCATTGTGTGTATGTATCACTGGCTCTCATAAGACCAAAAATTAAATTTAATTTAACAGCCAATAATTCTTTAATTTTATATCTTACTCCAATCATACCTATTGGTCTAGTTGCCTGAATGTCTATATCGCTAAAAAAGTGTCTTCCATCACCATTTCTTCCTCCTAAATCAGTAAAACTATTTACAGTACCTGCTCCATAAATTAATTCATATCTAGTTCTTTTCCATCTTTGAGAATATGATGTATCGATAATTAAAAAAGTAAAAACACTTATTAATAGCAGTAATTTTATATTAATTGTTTTCATTGTATTTTTTTTAATTTTAGAATTTTGGCAACCCTTTTCTAGTTGTCCTTAATTTATATGTTAAATTTAAAATTACAAACATGTAAACGTCTTTATCTTTTGCGTCTCCTCTTTGTGTATTCGAACTTGTCCAGCCATCTTGATAATTAGTAACACCATCCCATCTGCCAATAGAAGGATCAGAAAAATATGCTGCAATATCACCACCGTCTGTTTCTTTTATCGCATTATAATCATAATAAGTTGTACTAACATCATCCATATAATCAGTAAAGGTTTTTCTTATACCAAATTCAAGCCCAAGACTCCATTTTCTGTCTAAACCATATTTAAATCCAATACCATAAGGAATTGATAATTGAATTCTTGAATATTTTTTTCTGGTTGGAACTAAACTTTGCCCTTCTGTTCCCAATGGTTGTAATGCATACCAATTGCCATCAATATATTGTCCTTGAGGATTATGGTAAAATCCTGCTAATCCAATGAAGAAGTAAGTATTTGTTTTAAACCCTCTTACTCCTCTAACTCGTCTCAAATTATATCTATGTCCTATTTTTTCTTTAATAACAGAATATTCAATTTGAGAACCAAATTCAATTATTAGAGATCTAAAATTTAAGTTTCTGTTGTTTCTATACATTTCTGCTGTTAATTTATCATCTCCTTTTAGATATCCTCCGGTAAAAGCAACCTTTAATGACAATTCTTCTCTTAGCTTGTATCGCATACCAATGCTTGCTAATGGTCTGGTTACAACATATTCCAAATCTCTCACAAAATTTGTTCCTACACGGTTTGCTCCTCCAAGTTCTCCTAAAAAATTTGTAGCTCCAATTCCATAAACAACTTCATATCTCATTCTTCTCCATCTTGCAGAACGCTGTGAAGATACACATTCGGCAAATAACAAGCTTATTACCAGTACAATCAGAATTTTTTTCATATAATTCTTGGTTGATAACATCATTTTAGACAATCTACAAAAGTAATAAAATTATCATAATAAAATATTTTTCTCATGAAATTTTGTTAAAAAATCTAATATTGGGTCATGAATGAACGGAACTTGGTTAATGTTCAAAAATATTATTTCACAACACTGTTCGATACCCCATCCCTACAGATGATTAGTGATTGTCCTGATGTGCGGAAAAATACTCTTTATATGAATTGTCAGAAAAGAAAACAACAATTTTTTCTATTGTTCTTTCATTTTTTTCAATAAAATCTTCATTTTTAAGAGTATTTATTGCTTCTGTTGTTTCATGCAAGGGTGGGGTAGGGTTGGTTTTGGTTTCTATACTAAGCTGTTCTTGTTTCATTTTTTCTACAGTATTGGTAATTGTTCCCCCTGATTTATACATATTTCCAATACCCTGCATAAGCCATTCGGCGTTAATATTCCCGTAACGTTTTAATATATTTTGAAGTATTTCAAAGCCGGGGTTATTTCTGCCTGAAAGAATGTGGGAAATACTTGATCGTTGAGCTCCAATTTCATCAGCAAATTTTGAAGAAGTTATACCTTCATCTCGTATTATTTTTTCAATTCTATCTTTAATCATTTTACGTTTTTTTACTCACCACAAATGTAAACATAAAAATGACCACATTTGTATACGCTAACAAAATGTTAATAATTCACAAATGTAACATCGATGATTTGTAAATATTCTGTAAAGTACTAAGATAGTGAATAAATACCAACCTAACAATGTTATGAACCAATTATTTAAATAAAATCACTAAAAGCCAGGTATAGAGTATGTAGATAGCGACAGTATGATTTAAAAACATTATATTTTACAATTACTTGCACACAGGTAATATATTGATTAAATTAAATATTTAATTATACATTATAAGGCATTGATTAAATGAAGTTAATATTGGTGAAAACAATGTCTCCACGACTGTTTACAAATATGAATTCACTTTTGTGTAAAAACAATAAATTTTATAATAAAAAAGTTCGTTACAAATGTGGAATTTAATTATTGGATGTAAATACGAATTACATTTGTGAAATCGTTTGTGAATTTATTGAAAAATAATTTTTTGTTTTAAGAAAGAATTTTAAAATAAATATGCATGAATATTATATTTAAAATTGGATGTATTAAAAGCCCTTAAAATGCTTTTTATAGGGTTAAAATTTATCAAGTAGTTTTATCGTGAATTTAAGATTTATTGATATTTTCAAATAATATTGTAAGTTTTTCTTCTAATGTTTTATATGAGAAGTATTTTTTCCCTAATTCAAAATTATAATCTGCAATTTCTTTATTTAACCTTTCATTAATAAGAATCTCTCTAATATCATTAACGGCTTTATTGTTTAATTCATTATTTTCCAACATTACTGTTTTAAATCCCTTACTACCAATATCAGGCATATAAACGGGTTTATAATTATTCACAAAAATTGGAGTTTTAGATAATACTGATTCTACAAAAGCATTGCCAAAGCCTTCGTAAGTGCTAAAATACGTGCAAGCAACAGCATTAGCATAAGCATCAGATAATGAGAATGAGGTGCAGGAAACCCCTTGTATGCCTTTATTGTGAATTATATGTGAGGCAAAAATAATTTGACCTTGTAGTTTCAATTTATTTATTTGTTCAATAAGTTCGTTGTAATATATATTTCCCTCATCATCTGCATGGCTTCCTGTAATGATGAGTTTCATTCTTTTATCATCTAATCGATGAATAAGGTCTATTGCTACTTCAATTCCTTTCCTGCGTACTATACGGGTTATTTGAAATAAAAGGATATCTGTGCTGTTTAAACCTAAATGATATTTTACTAGTTTATTGTACTCATTTGTTTCACCAAATTTTACATTAAAGTCCATTACATTTGGTACAACAACTGAATTTCTGTTAAATTTTTCTTTTAAAGTTGCTTGAGCATTTGAATTAATAACAGCATGAAACGAGTTTGGGAGTCTTAAAGGAAAAACATCAGCTACAAATTTATTTATTTGTTTGTGTGTTGAAAAATAGCGTTCTCCGCGCTCCCATGCAAAATCATGATCGTGAGTAATAATTGGAATACCTGTTTTTTCGGCAGCTTTTTTAATCCCAAAACCCATTTCAAGATGTGCAGGTAGTGCAGAAGCATTTTCTGAAATAATAGCATTAATTTTTCGATTATTTATCCATTTAATTATTTTATCACATATTATATCGGAGTAAAAACTAATGTGTTCAATTAATTCATCAGGATTGGTTTCGGGAAAAAAAAACGCTTTTTTTTGCCCCCAGTAACTTTCAGGTGAAAAAAAAGACATTTCAGGAACAAGAGTTTCTAATTCTCTATCTATTGCTCGTTCCTGAAATTGTCCTGAAATTATAAAAACTTTATGTCCAAGATGCTTTAATACATCTATCCATTTCTCTGTTTCAAGAGCTACACCATCTACACCACCAATTCTTCCTATAATTATTCCAATATTCATATATTATAATGTTTACTTTTATTTTTAATAAAGGATTTTACGAATTTTTTAATTTAAAGTTTCAGAATTTGAAGCATAAAAAAACCGATCAAAAAATTGAACGGCTCTATAAAGTTTATCGTTAATTAAGCTATGCCATTAACGTATAAAGTAAGTTTTGATTTAATATTAGCTGCTTTATTTTTATGAATAATACGCTTTTTTGCTAATTTATCTAGCATAGCAGAAACTTTTGGTAACAGCTCTATGGCTTCTTTTTTATTAGTTGAAGATCTCAAATTTTGAACAGCATTACGTGTTGTTTTTGCATAGTATTTATTATGCACTCTTCTTTTTTCACTTTGTCTGATTCTTTTTAATGCCGAAATGTGATTAGCCATATTTTAATATTTTATATTATTAAAAAAAGTAGCCCGTAGGGGCATTGAACCCCTGTTTCTAGGATGAAAACCTAGCGTCCTAGTCCACTAGACGAACGGGCCAAATTTCCAAGTAAAATTTGGAAGTGCAAATGTACTACATTTTTCTTTTTTACAAATAAATTCTTTGAAAAATCAATATTTTTTTTACTTTTTAAGTAAATAGAAAAAGAAAAATCTGCTAAATAGCAGATTTTAAGCAGTTCTAAATCTTTATTCCCATAAAAATAACATCATCAATTTGTTTATATTCACCTTTCCATTCAATAAAAGATTTACTTATAATATCAAATTGTTGTTCTGTATCTTTATTTATCATTGAATTAACTATATCTTTAAATCTTTGTAGTTTCATTTTTTTTCCATTAGGTCCTCCAAATTGATCGGCATAACCATCTGAAAACAAGTATAAAATATCATTTTTGTTTAAATCATATTCTTTGTTATCAAAAACTTTTTTAGTTTGTATAGAACCGCCAATTGAATATCTATTACCTTTAATGTATAATAGTTCATTATTGTGATACAACAATATAGGTCGCATTGCTGATGCTACTTTAAGTTTATTGGTATTTATATCTATTTCACAAACAGTCATATCTAATCCATCACTTGAGTTAATCCCTATATCGCTTGTCTTTTGTTTAAGTGTGTTAATTATTTCTTTATCCAAAATATTTAAAATTTCGGCAGGAGGCAAGTATTCATTATTTTTTAAAATATCTTTTATTAAAGTAACGCTTATTAGCGACATAAATGCGCCGGGAACACCATGTCCGGTGGCATCTGCACAAATAATTACAAATTTATTTTTTATCTTTTCAAACCAATAAAAATCACCACTAACAATGTCTCTGGGTAGATAATAAATAAATGATTGAGGAAAATGTTGATTTAATATTTGTGTAGATGGTAAAATAGCAGCCTGAATTCTTTGGGCATAATTTATACTGTCAGTAATATCTTTATTTGCTTGTTCAAGTTTATCTTTTTGTTCAACAACCTCTTTAGTTCTTTCGTCAAGTGTTTTTTGCAGGTATTCCTGTAAGCGTTTATGATTTTTTTCACGAATTTTAATTATAAGGTATATACTATACAATATAATAATAATAACAATGGCAATAAACCAAGATCTTTTCCAGATAGGAGGTGCAACGTATATTTCAAGTTTTATTGGGGTTTCATTACATATACCATCGTTATTGCACGATTTAAGTAAGAAATTATAGGTGCCATCTTCAATTCTGCTATAAACAATTTGTTTACTGTTTGTCTCATTCCATTCAAGGTCATAACCTTCAAGTTTATATTTATATGTAACACCATCAGGATCTTTAAAGCTAATGCCAACAAAATCAATATTTAATCTATAAACACCATAAGGCATTTCAATTTTATTAAAATCAGAAATATTTTGGTCGGAAAATTTTATAGAAGTAATATTTATTAATGGAGCAATTGTGTTCTTTTTATCTTTTTTGTAATTATATCGCACTACACCATTTGTTGTCCCAAACCATATACATCCGTCAAAATCCTGATAAATTGCATTTTTATTACAATCTCCTAATATTCCATCAGATTTACCATAAGTTTTAATATGTCCTAATGGGTCAATTTTACTTATCCCTTGCCTATGACCTACCCAAATATTACGGTTTTCATCAAACATTATACTATAGCAATAATTTGATTTTAAACCATCATTTGTTGAATATCTCGTAAATCTTTTATTGTCATAACTATAAACTCCGTTTCCATAAGTTGCTATCCAGATTTTACTATCATTACTTCTAATTATTTGATTTATTTTTAATATTTCATTACTATTTGAAATTTTGTGTTTTATAATAGCTCTCTTTGTTATTACATACAAATCATTGCTTTGTGTTGCAACCCATACATTTTCATTAATATCAATAAACAAATGATTTATGTTATTGTGAGGTAATCCATTTTCTGTGTTGTAAACATATAGTTTACCATTTTCTTTATTAAGGGTAATGAGTCCGTTTTTAGTGGCTATCCATAAGTTTTTTCCAAAGCCGTCTATATAGTTAATAGAATTTGTTAACATGTCTTCAGAGAGCTCTGTTTTAACAAATGTATTAGTTATAATATTTAAAGAAAATAAACCATTTTTTTCGGTGCCTATCCATAAAATTCCTGTTACATCTTTGTATATAGCTGTGATGTTATCGTCAGGTAAACCATTTTCGGCTCCTAAATAATTCCATACATCAATAGAATCGACATCTATTTTTATTAAAAAGCCTTCTGCTCCGAGAAAAACTGTTTTATCCTCTGCAAAAACAGATAAAATATTATTTGTTTTACCTTTAATTTTATTTGAATAAAATGCGAAAAAATCATCAACAATTGTTGCTAACCCTTCTCCATATGTTCCTATCCATATATTACCTTCAAAATCTTCATATATTGTTTTTACATTTTCACTATTCAGCCCATTAGATTGGTTAAATATAATGTGGTTTTTATATTGTATTTCATTTTCAGTATATAAATATTTGTAAACACCGTTACCAAAAGTACTTATCCATAAATTATTGTTTTTATCAAGATATATGTTCTGTATTTTATAATAATCAAGTTGATCTTCAGGATTGAATTGTTTAATAATAAAATTATTGTTTTTAAGTGTTAATGTATAGACACCTTCATCCTCAGTCCCAATATAATATTTGTTATCATTTACTTTTAATATGGCGAGAATACCGGTCATAGGTATTTCACTAATTTCCTGTAGTTGAGAATTTTTAATATTATATTTAAACAAACCTTCATTTGTTCCAAGCAATAATTTATTGTCGGGTAACAATTCAACGCAATAAATCTGTTTATCATCAATATTATTTTTCAACAATGTTGTTTTGTCATTTTTTGAAATAATAGCCACCCCACTACTTTGAGAAGCAATGATTATATTTCCGTTTTTATCCTCTTTAATATCATTAATCACACTTGTGAAATTTTTTGATATTGAGATTGTTGAGAACGATTTCCCATCATAAGTGGAAATTTGCCCGTTTTTAAATCCAAACCAAATATTATTATTTTTATCAATAAAGCTTGTGCTGATAAAGTTGTTTGGCAAATAATTGGTTTCGTTAAAAATTTCAAATGAATGTCCATCAAATTTAGCTAAACCGCTACCTGTTCCAACCCATAAAAATCCGCATGAATCTTGGTTTATTGTATATATAAATTGTTCGGGTAAATCTTGCTCTAATCCCCAAAAATTAAATTTATAAGTTTGAGAAAACGAATTAAAACATAATAATAATAATAATAATAATATCAGTAAATATTTATATTTTCCTATTTTCATTAAATTAATGTTTTATAACGTTTATATTATATCTGTACTTTGGAATACCGCCAATAGGGCTTGTGTAAAATGGTAAAAACTCATTATATTGATTTGTAATATACAATACACCGTTATTATTTTTTATTGGATTGATACTTGGTTTAATAAATTGAACATCAAATGTAGAATTTTTTTCTTCATCAACAATATTAAATTCATTCACAGTCCAATGTCCTTCTCCTGACAGTTGGCATTTTTCTCCTTTTTTTGAATTGGAAACTACTCTTACATATCCTTCATTATCCCAATCGAATATATGTATTTTAATTGAAAGGACTTTATCATCAACAAAAGGATAGATATGAGAGATATGTTTTGCTTTATCGGATAATCTAAATGTATATTCATAAGTAAAAGCGTTCCCACCTTCTAATGCAATGTTTTTATTAGATTTAGTGCTGAAAAAATATTGATAAAGGTTGCCATCATTACCTTCAACGCCTTCAGCTATAATTTTAAATAGGTATCCATCAAATTTTTTTACGTACTCACCTTCTGAAGGGTTGAATGGGCCAAAAGTGTACCATTCCTCATTATATTTAGAGTTAGCTCCAAATGTTTTTGAGAATAATAAATTTCCACTTTTATAGTTCCCAATTGGGTTTGTTTGTCTTGCATCCTTATTTGAAAAACATTCTTTACCACCATAAACAGAAAATTTTACTTTTGTATCAAATATTCCTCTTACTTCATCAATTGCACCACCAACATCAGGATCAAAAACTCTTAAATAGAATGGGATTGTTGTTGATTTGGGAACAACAAAGAAAAATGTTTGACAAAAATCATCATCACCCCATGATTGATCTGCGTTTTTTCCAAAAGTTACTAAATATGGAATATTTTCTTCAACTGTAGGAACGGGCTGACTTTTAACAGATGAAAACATTGTTATTAGTAATAATGTGTATATGTATCGGAATATCATTTTATAACTTTTATTTTTCTATATACACAATATTTTTCCAATTCTTTTATTACGCCTTTATCGGAAATTAAACCAAGTTTTACAAAATATTCCCCTTCATGCTTATATTTATAAGCAGCATTATTGCCAACAATTTTTGAGCCATCACCAAAATCCCAGTACAACTTACTATTATCAAATCCATTAATATTAATTACTGTATTTTTACATGTAATAACTTCGTTTATTTTACATTCAGATGGTGTATCAAAAAATACTCCTTCTGAAGTACCAATATCAACAATTGCATCTGCTACATTTTCAATTTTTTTGCCTGTTAACTTATCGTAAACATGTAATTTTACATTATAACTTCCATTTTTTTCATAACAATGGTCAACTTCCTCTCCAAATAGAATATTTCCGTCTCCGAGTTCCCATTCAAAGTCGAATGAAGTAGTATCAAGCCCTAATGTGCGGGTTTCAAACAAAGTAACACAACGGCTTATATTATCTGTTTCTGTACAATTATTAAATTCAGGAAAATTTGATAATATACTATAAATATCATTTGAACCATCTCTGTTTGAACTGAAAAATCCTCGTTCTGATTTATCATCTATAAAAAATGCAAAATCATCGGAAATGGAATTTATTGGTTTTCCAACAGGAGCAGGTTTTGTCCATTTTCCTTTAACTTTTTCACTATAGAAAACATCTAATCCTCCAATACTGTTATGGGCATCTGATGAAAAATACAATTTCCCGTCTTTATTCATAAAAGGATACATTTCGTTGCCTGTTGAATTTATTTCTTGTCCTAAATTTTGATATTCTGACCAGATTCCATCTATCAGGTATGAAACGTAAATATCAGTTCCACCATATCCACCATCAAAATTAGCAATATAAAAAAGTTGGTCTTCTTCATTATTCAGGCAGGCATGAGCAACACATAAACCCTCTTTATTATGTACAAAACCTGTAGCTGTGTAACTCCATCGTCCATCTTTAAAGTTGCGCATATAAATACCAGAACTAATGCCTTTTTCTTGCTGTTTGTTAAAGTATTCTATCTTTACATTTGCACTTGTGATGTATATTTTATTCTTAGATTTATTTAAAAATATTGGTGCATTATGCTGATTGGTAGTTAAATCAAAATCTAATAACTCAGATTCATCCCATGTCATATCATCATTTTGGGTTATTTTAAATAGGTTATATGAATAATTCATTATATTTCCACTACTGCCATTTGTTGAATATATCAATTGATTATCAAAAAAATAACCGCCAATTTCACCAGATTCATCAGTGTTAAAAGGAAGTTTTTTTATTGAATAATTCTCTTGAGAATGAGTATAGCTCACAGAAATACAAAAGATAAATATGAGCACATGTAAAAAACGCATATCAATGTTTTAAGTAATTTTAAAATTAATAATTTATTGTTTAATACAAAATTTTAAATGCAATTTGCCAGAATTTAATTCTGTTTTAGTTGAAATTAATAAACAATTATATGTTGAAAACTTTGTTAAAAGCCATGTAAAGCATATAGGATATTTCCCGATTTTACAAAGCATATTTTTAAAGAAATGAAAAGAGAAATATTTACTTTGTTTATTTTGTTGTGTTTTTTTCAATTTGCCTATTCAGACAATGAATTAGGCGATACTACTTCTGTTGGAAATAATAATAATTTTGATGTTTTTGAACAAAGATTGTTATTGTTAAATAATGAGACGCCTATAGAACTTGAATATAACGATGTAGTAAAAAAATACATTAATTTATATTTAAACACTAAAAAAGATCTTATTGCCAAAATGCTTGGTACATCTCAACTATATTTTCCATTATTTGAAGAAACATTAGATAAGTACGATCTACCCTTAGAACTTAAATACCTTGCAATTGTTGAATCTGCGTTAAATCCTTTGGCAAGATCTAAATCGGGTGCTATTGGTTTGTGGCAATTTATGTATAATACAGGCAATATGTTGGGATTAAATGTTACATCATATATTGATGAACGTCGCGATCCAATAAAATCTACAGAAGCTGCATGCAGTTACCTTGCATTTTTATATAATACCTTTAATGATTGGCAATTGGCTCTTGCTGCATATAATGGAGGTCCTTCTACTGTTAGAAATGCTATTATCAGATCGGGAGGAAAAACAGATTATTGGAGTTTAAGACCATACCTTCCTGAAGAAACAAGAGGATATGTTCCTGCATTCATAGCTGTGAGTTATATGATGAATTATGCAGAAGAACATAACATTAAACAGGTTGAACCAAAATTTATTTATTTTCAAATTGATACAGTTGTTATTAATAAACCTATTTTGTTTAGTGAAATTTCAAGTGAATTAAATATACCAATAAGCACATTGAAGTTTCTGAATCCGACTTTTAAACAGAATTTCATACCACAATCGTCTTTGCCATACACTTTAGTATTGCCTGCAAACAGGATTGCTGACTATATAAAAAATGAAAAAGATATTGCAACATCAAATTCAACTAATTCATTATATGAAAATGAGGATAAAAGTGAAATTTTACATATTGTGAAAAAAGGAGAATATTTAAGTATTGTTGCATTAGAATATAGCTGTAGCATTGAGAACATCAAAAAATGGAACAACTTACAGAGAGATAATCTATTTGCTGGACAGGAATTGATTATTTATGTTCCTAAAAAACATGCATATAGATACCATAACATAGTTGGCAAAAACAAAACAGAGAATCAAAATAATAATTATATATATTATATCTTAAATGAGGGAGATAATTTAAGTGATGCTATTAGCAGATTATCAACTTTATCGCTTGATGAAGTTTTATTACTAAATAATTATAGCAGTATTGAAAATATAGAATACGGAGCAAAATTAAAGATAGAATACAAAAAGTAATATAAATTTGGTGCAATTTTTGATAATTTCCTATGAAAAAAAAAATTACAGAAGAAAATCTCTGTAATTTATTTATAGATTTGTAAAATTTTCCGTGAAAAATTAAGTTGGTTTTAACCAAAATATCTGCAAAATGAAAAATATAATATTAGGTGTATTATTAACAACGGTAATTTCATTTTTTACTTCGTGTGAAAATAATGGTTCAGTTATGCTGCCATCTGTTACAGGTAAAGCAGGAGAGGTGCTTATTGTTATTGATAAACAGGTGTGGGAAAACTCTGTTGGTGAGAAATTTCAAGAAATATTATTAGATGAATATCCTTTACTGCCTATAGCAGAACCTTTATTTGATCCAATAAATATTCCAAATCAGGCATTTGCAAGTATATTTAAAACACACAGAAATATTATAATGGTACACATATCAGATAGTGTGAAAAAAAATAAAATAACAATACAAGAGAATTTATGGGCAGAAACCCAGTTAATTATCACAGTTGCAGCAAAAAGTGAAACAGAAATGATAAAACTTTTAGATGAAAACAAGATAAGTTTAATTGAAAATTTAGAGAAAGCCGAAAGAGATAGAATAATTTTTAATTATAAACAATATGAGAAACGTGAAATTGGAGAAAAATTAAGAAAAAATCACAACATATCACTTGTAGTACCTGCAGGTTATATTGTTGATATTGATACCAGTAATTTCATCTGGATATCGCATGAAACCCCAATGATAAGTCAGGGTATTTTAATCTATTATTATGATTATACCGATACAAACACATTTACTGTTGATTATCTTGTAAAACAAAGAAATAAATTTTTAAAACAGAATGTTCCCGGACCAACAGATGGCTCGTATATGATAACAGCTATGGGATTACAACCGGAATTGAGAGAATTTATGTTAAATAATAAATATACGGCAGAACTGCGAGGATTATGGGAAGTTGAGAATGATTTTATGGGAGGACCATTTATTAGTTTTTCTACTGTTGATGAAAAACGTAGCAGAGTGGTAACTGTTGATACTTATGTTTATGCCATGAAATACAACAAAAGAAATTATATAAGGCAATTAGAAGCTATTTTATATTCCATTCAAATTGTTGACTAATGATCCAACACATTAATTATTTGTTTCCACAATAATATCTTGTATTTTACAAACTTGTTAATAATTACCATAAAAAACAATAGTAAACACATGGTATATATGCAAAACACGTAATCTGCTATTAACAATTTATCAACAATTTGGATGTTTTTTTTTTTTTTTAAATAAACTGTTTTACTTTTGGCGCATTAATAATTATTAATTTAAATTTTTTTACTATGGAAGAACAAGTACAACAAAAAAAACCTTTAAAAGGTTTTAGTATTGCAGGCATTATTGTTGGTGCTGTTGCATTATTATTTTCTTTTGGTTCATTTGCACCTGGATTTTTATCTGTTTTAGGCGGATTTGCTATACCTTTTGGATGGCCAGCATTAGTTTTAGGTATTTTAGGTTTAATTTTTGCAAGTAAAGCAAAAATTAAAAAAACTGCAGCTATTGCGGCTATTGTTTTAGCAATTGCAGCACTTGCTATCGGTTATTATGGAGTTTATAGTGCAAAAGCTGACATTGAAGATTTTGGAGACGAGTGGGTTAACGAACTTGAAGATATGGCTGATGAGTTAGAAGATTTAGAAATTGAATAATTTATAAATCATAATAATAAAAAACTCTGCAATTTTGCAGAGTTTTTTTTTAGTAAAAAATTGAATATTATGGAAAATCAACCACAACCACAAGTAATTAATGTAGTACAGCAAGCAGTTCCTAAAAAAAATGGTTTAGGAACAGCAGGTTTTGTACTGGCTATAATTGCATTATTTCTTGGCTGGGTTCCATTTCTTGGTTGGGTTATGTGGTTTTTAGGTCTTCTATTTTCCTTTATTGGGGTTTTTAAAGCACCAAGAGGTTTGGCAATAGCAGGTTTAATTATTTCGCTAATTGGAATTATTTTACTGTTAGTGGTTTTTGCAGCTCTTGCCGGTGGTGCTATGTCATTTCTTTAAAAAAAGTGCCTTTTACTCATTAAAAACCATTTTTTTCAAATAAAATTATTTTTTTCTATCTTTACAAAAAAAAATTATTAATCAAATAAAATATAATTAAAATGAACGAACAAGCACAAAAATCAAAAGCAGGACAGGGGCTAGGCATAGCCGGATTTGTATTAGGTCTTACTGCATTAATTATTTCGTGGATACCATGTCTTGGTACATGGGCATTTATACCAGGTGTTGTAGCAATAGTTTTAAGTGCAGTTGCTTTAGTACAGGCAAATAAAGACAATGGAGCTAAAGGATTAATTATAGCAGCTCTTATTGTATCAATAATTGGTACCTGTGTTGCAGCTTATCAATGGTATTATTGGAAATACAAATTTACTAATGTAGTTGAAGAAGGAATAGGTGATTGGGCTGACGAATTTGAAAATGCAATGGAAGATATGGAAGGCGAAGGTGTTTTTGATGATTTGGAAGATGCACTTGGAGATTTAGAAGAAGGACTTGAAGAGGCCGCTGAAGAAATAAACGAAGAATTTGATAGCGAAGAATGGGACAAGCTAATAGAAGAAGGGGACTTCGACAATGTGCTTGACGAATATGAAGAAATGATTAAGCAATATATTGATTTTGTTGAAAAAGCTGAAAGCGGTGATATGTCTGCAATTGCATCATATATGAAATTAGCTACTAAATTGGCTATTGTTTCAATGAAAATGGCTGCAATTATGCCAGAGCTAAGCCCTGAACAGTTAGAACGTTTTAATGAAATTGATGAAAAATACAAGGAAAATCTTAAAACAGAATAAATACAAAGAACCTTACATTCTTATAAATTTAATATTTGCCGGAATAATAATTTTAATATTTATTTATTCCGGCATTTTTTCTGAGTCAAATGAACATCCAATAAAATGTGTTCATTTTGAAAAAACAGGAATTCCATGTGAAACATGTGGCTTATCAAGAAGTTTTTCGGAAATTATTAGATTTGATATTGAATCCGCTAAAGATTTTAACAGAAATGGAATTCCATTGTTTTTGTTCTTCTTATTTCAACTTATTTTACGATTTCTCTTTTCTTTGATATTTATCAAAAATTGGATAAAGCAAAGAAATTTAATTATTGCAGATAGTTTGGTCTCAATTACCCTGTTTATTATTACGTTCAAGAATCTAATTTTTTAATAAACATATCAACTAATTAAAGTAATCCCGTTTGATTAATTTTCATTAAATCTCTTTTTGTATCAATTGAAAGGCTTTCGTGCTCGGTAAATTCAACTTTAATTTTAAAATTGTTTTCAATCCAGCGCAATTGTTCAAGCATCTCGCTTTGTTCAAGGTAAGTCGGTTCAAGTTTGGTAATTTTTTTTAGAATATCATATCTGTAGGCATATATTCCAATATGCTTGTAGAACTTATGTTTTATCCAGTCTTTTTCCTTATTTCCTTTTATATATGGAATTGGAGAACGACTAAAATATATAGCTTCGTTCTTTAGGTTTAATACAACTTTTGGTTTGTTGGGGTTTAAAATATCTTCAGAATTATTAATAGGCTTAACAAGAGTAGCAATTTGAGTGCTTTTTTTGTTGAAGCACGACATCACCGTAGATATTTGTTCGGGATAAATAAAAGGCTCATCGCCTTGAACATTAACAATAATATCGAATTTTTCTTCTGAATCTTCATGAATTTTCTCAATAGCCTCAGCGCACCTGTCTGTACCGCTTTCGTGTTTTTTTGAAGTCATTATAACTTTACCGCCAAAACCTATAATTACGTCAAAAATCCTTTCATCATCAGTAGCAACGTAAACATCATCAACAACCTGTTTACTCCTTTCATAAACATGTTGCACCATAGGTTTACCATTAATATTAATCAATGGTTTACCCGGTAATCTTGTAGAGCCGTACCTTGCAGGTATTATAGCAACAAATTTCATTTAATAATAATTATAAACCGGTTGTAAAAATAGGTAATACATAGTTGAAAAAAAAATTTGACGAGTTCTGAAATTATGTGATTGCAATTATTTTTATAACTTTGTTAAAATATTACAGAGAGTTTTATACCAAATGTCTCATAAAAAAATAAAAATACGCTGGTATTTATTTCCTTTTTCTTTTTTGTACGGGTTAGTTGTTTCAATTCGTAACAGAATGTTTGATTCAAAAATATTTTCCTCTTATGAGTTTGATATTCCTGTTATTACAGTAGGAAATATTAGTATTGGCGGTACAGGTAAAACGCCTCACGTTGAATATCTTATAAGAACATTAAAAGACGAATGTGACGTTTGTACATTAAGCAGAGGCTATAAAAGAAAAACAAAAAAGTTTAAAATAGCAACAAAAGATTCTACTGTAAATGATATTGGTGATGAACCTAAACAGATAAAACAAAAATTTCCTGAAATTTGTGTTATTGTAGATAAAGACAGAAGAAATGCAATAAACAAGATATTAAACGATGAACAAAACAATATTAATGTTGTTATACTTGATGATGCATATCAACACAGAAAAGTAAAACCCGGCCTTTCCGTTTTGCTTATAGATTACAACAGACCTATTACAAAAGATTATTTATTACCGGTTGGGAGTTTAAGGGAACGTTCATGGAGAAAAAACAGAGCACATTTAATTCTTGTAACTAAAACACCAAAAGACCTTAAACCTATTGAAAGAAGAATAATGGAAACAGAATTGAATATTTTTCCATATCAATCTTTATTTTTTACTACATTTAAGTATGGAGAAATTATACCTGTATTTAAAAATGATAATATTATTGACATTCCTGTAATTAACAATAATACAACAATAGTACTTATTACAGGTATTGCAATGCCTGCTACTCTTGTTAATTACCTAAAAGCAATTACTGAAAAAATTGAACACATAAAATTTGCAGATCATCATTATTATAAACAAAAAGATATTAGTATTATTATTGATGCATATGATAAAATTGATGGTAAAAATAAAATAATAATTACTACCGAAAAAGATGCAATGCGAATACAAGATTGTAATTTTATAGATAATTTGAAAAATTTACCTTTATTTTACATTCCAATTGAAGTGGAATTTTTAGATAAATCAAAACAAAAGGATTTTAATAAAATTGTGAAGAATTATGTTAAAACAAATAAAAGACACGGCAAGTTATATATTTAATAAAACCAATTTTAAACCGGAAATAGGTATTATTTTAGGAACAGGACTTGGAGGTCTTGTTAAAGAAATAGATATTAAACAGATATTACCATACGAAGACATTCCCGGTTTTCCTGTTTCAACAGTTGAAGGGCATAGCGGCAAATTAATTTTTGGAGTAATTGGCGGTAAAAATGTAGTTGCAATGCAAGGCAGATTTCATTTTTATGAAAGCAATGATATCTTAAAAGTTATATTTCCTGTTAGGGTAATGAAATATCTTGGAATAAAAACATTACTGGTATCAAATGCAAGCGGCGGTGTAAACCCCAATTTTGAAATTGGTGATATAATGATACTCAACGACCATATTAATTTAATACCAAATCCATTAATTGGAGAACACTATCCTGAATTTGGAGTACGTTTTCCTGACATGAGCGAAACTTATAACAAATCACTTATTTCTAAAGCCGAAAAAATAGCCTCTAAACATAATATAAAAATACAAAAAGGAGTTTATACTGCTGTTACAGGACCAACACTTGAAACTCCTGCTGAATACAAGTATTTCAGGATTATTGGCTCAGATACTGTTGGAATGTCAACAGTGCCTGAAATTATAGCTGCATGGCAAATGGGAATACCTTGTTTTGCTATTTCAATTATTACAGACTTGGGTGTGCCAGGCAAAATTGTTAAAGTAACTCATGAAGATGTTCAGAAAGTTGCAGAAAAAACAGAACCAAAAATGACCCTTATTATAAAAGAACTTATCGCAAGTATTAACTTATAAATTTTCAAATTTTAGTCATTTTAATTTTTAAGTATTTCAATCATTTAATTTACAATATCATGTTAAAGAAAATAATATTATTTATTGCCATAATAACAATTGCAGGCAACAGTTTTGTAAAAGCTGACGAGGGTATGTGGATACCCATATTGCTTAAAAAATACAATATAGCAGATATGCAGAAAAAAGGCTTTAAACTTACTGCCGAAGATATCTACAGCGTTAACAAAGCATGTATGAAAGATGCAATTGTAATTTTTGGACGTGGATGTACAGGTGAATTAATTTCAGAACAAGGTTTGCTTATCACTAATCATCATTGTGGGTATGGGCAAATACAAACTCATAGTTCTGTTGAGCACGATTACCTTACCGATGGTTTTTGGGCAAAAAATAAAAATGAGGAATTATCTAATCCGGGTTTAACTGTAACATTTTTGGTGCGAATGGAGGATGTAAGCGAAAGAATATTATCAGATATTGATGAAAATACTGATGAAAAAGAAAGACAAACAAAGATACAATCAGAAATTAAAAAACTTCAAAATGAAGCTTCAAAAGACAATCAATATAAAATTGAGATAAAACCATTTTATTATGGAAATGAATATTACATGTTTGTTTACGAAATATTCACCGATGTGCGTCTTGTAGGTGCTCCACCATCGGCAATAGGAAAATTTGGCGGAGATACTGATAATTGGATGTGGCCACGTCATACAGGCGATTTTTCTTTGTTTAGAATTTATGCTGACAAAGACAATAAACCTGCCGATTATTCGCCCGACAATGTTCCTTACAAACCTAAATATCATTTTCCTGTATCGCTTGATGGTATTAAGGAAGGTGATTTTACTATGGTTTTTGGTTATCCGGGTACAACAGAACAATTTCTTACATCTTATGCAATAAAACAACTTATGGAAGTTACAAATCCTAGCAGAATTGAGGTAAGGCAAAAGAAACTTGATATAATGAGATCTTTTATGGATAATGACACAAAAACAAGAATTCAATATTCAACAAAGTATGCACACGTTTCAAATGCCTGGAAAAAATGGATTGGCGAAAACCGTGGTTTAAAACGATTAAACGCAATAGAAAAGAAGATTAAACTTGAAAAGCAGTTTCAGGAATGGGCAAATGCCGATACTAAGCGAAAAGAAATGTATGGCAACTTATTACCTGAGTATGAAAAATTATATAAAGAGATAGAACCATTTCAAAAAACCATTGGTTATCTTTATGAAGTACCATTTTTTCTCGATATTTTTAAAATGGTATCTCAAGTTACAAGACTTGGAAATCAAAATACTAAGCCAATTGAACAAAGAGTTGAAGGTGTTAAAAAAAGTGTTAAAGCAACTTTAAAAAATTATAATATCGAAACTGATAAAAAGTTATTTGCAGAACTAATTAAAATATATTACGAAAAAACAGATAAAGAGTACCATCCTGAATTTTACAATACTGTAATAAAAAAATATAAAGGCGATTTTAATAAATACACAAATGATGTTTATAGTAAATCAATATTTACTGATAAGGAAAAGTTAGACAAATTTCTTGATAACTATACTGAAAAATCGGATAAAAAGCTGCAAAAAGACCCTTTGTATAATATCAATAATCAGTTTATAAACATTTATCTTTTAAAAGTATTTTACAATTACCGCAGCCTTAACGATAAAATAAACAAGCTGCACCGACTGTATGTTAAAGGAATGAAAGAAATGCAAGCTGATAAATTGTTTTATCCCGATGCCAATTTTACAATGAGAATTGCTTATGGTAAAGTTGACGATTATCAACCTAAAGATGCTGTACGGTACAAGCTGAACACTACTTTAAAAGGAATAATTGAGAAAGATAATCCAGATATTTACGATTATAATGTACCGGAAAAACTAAAAGAGCTTTATAACAAAAAAGATTATGGCAGATATGGTGTAAATTCTACAATGCCCGTGTGTTTTACTGCAACAAATCATACTACAGGCGGAAACTCAGGCAGCCCGGTATTAAATGCAAGAGGAGAGCTTATAGGTATTAATTTTGACAGAAACTGGGAAGGCACAATGAGCGATATTATGTACGACCCCGAAATGTGTAGAAATATTAGTTTGGATATTAGATATGCACTTTTTATTATAGACAAGTTTGCAGGAGCAAAGCATATTGTTGATGAAATGACTCTTGTAAAAACAAAACCTTATGTTCCGGGAACAATTAGAACTCCACTTAAAGCTATTCCTGAAAAAGCCAACATAGAAAAATGAAATAAAAAAGCCACTGATTCACAGATTTTTTGTAATTAGTGAACTCAGCTAGCGCCGACATGTTTTAGGGGCTTCAAATAGGCGAACGGACAAATGTCCGCTCCAGCAGGATTTATTATAATTAATTTAATTTTTCTTTAATATTATTTTTCATTTTATATACATCACTACTTACATCGGGCATACATATTGATGCATACCATGGTAAATTATCGGTAATATATACTGCATACTTTTTTGTTTGAAAATTGGGTGCTGTTACAAACAGCTTCATTAGTTTTTCTTTTTCTTGATTAAATTTTTTAATGTTTTTTTTATCTGTATCTGTTTGGGGAATAAAATCGTCGTATTTATTTGAAAGGTGTGCAATATTGTGTTTTTTATATAATGTTCTTTTAACTTTATAAACAGAGTCGTTATTGAATTTTATTGCTACAATTTCTTTATCGGAAAGCTTTTTGCTAAAAGTATATTTTAGTTGATACTTAAATTTATCAATTATTTTATCTATTACCCATGCTTCGTAGCTGCCACTTGTTTTATCACAATTTATAAAATTACATATTAAAGTGGTATCAACACTTGTAATAAGAATAGTGTTAGATGAATCTTGACTTACAAGCCAGTTTTCTGAAACTATACTTTTTATTTCTAAAAATATATTATTATCAATTACTAAAACAGTATTTGTTTGTTTTGTGTTTGATAAACTGCTGCATAAAACAAATATTAGCAGACTACTTATAATTGTAAAAATTAATGTTTTCCAGAATTTACTCATAGCTTATATATTTATATGTTTATATACCATAAAGATACTATTTTTTATTTAATTTAAAAATACTTTTTACTTGCGGCAGATTTACAAACTCATTAGAGCGGGGGTAACGAACACAGCTAAAGTGCGTTTTAATGTTTTTTATTTAGTGTTAGCTCTTGTAATTATTTCAACATATAAATTAATGAAAGCTCAAACTTATTACCAAAATAATCTACAAAGTCATTGTTATTTAATATGTAAGTTCCAAATTGTAATTCAGCTTTTTCATCTAATTTAAAACCAACATTAATTGCAAATAGATTGTTGTTATATAAATCATGTTTGAATGTTCCTCCCAAACCAAAATATTTAAAATAAAATGTAGAATTTAATAAATAACCTAAAGAATATGCATCTGTGTAGATTGAAATAGAATTAAATAGATATTTATCGACATAATCAACTGAACCGTTGTCAAGTATTTTATGTTTACTGCCTAATGATAAATAAAATTCTCGGTCTATTTCAAAAGTATCAGTTTCAATTCTTATATCAAGTGTATTTATATTTCTAATGCCTAAGCCTGCAGAATATTTTTCAGTTTTATAAAAAAAACCTTCATGCACATTAAAATATAATTTTCGTTTATCTTTTTCTTTTAATAGAAATGAGCCTAAAACAAGTTCAAAAGTTATTCCTAACTGGCCAGAACCTAACTCCATTTTATAATTAGACAAGAATGAATACTCATCTTTCTTATACTCATTATTATTAAATGACATATATTGAGTTCCTATTTGAAAAGTACCTTCAGCTAGATCTGGAAGAATATTATAAACAAAAAAATGTCTGAATTGGTTTCCTTCAGCTTTTATATCTTGATTTGAAAAATTTAATCCAAATGTTGTTTTATCATATATTCCTATATGTGCTGGATTATAGTAAGACTTAGTATAAAACAAATTCATTTCTGGGTATTGAGAAAAGCAGAAAATAGGAGCTATAATAATAATATATACAATTAATTTTATTTTCATTTTTATTAGAGCTAACTATTAGATAACATGCATTAATGCACATTATATCTACTATAGTTACAAGTTTTTTTAATAAATCATTAATAATGTTAAACAAAGATAACAAAAAAAGGGAGCAAAGCTCCCCAATTTATAATTCTTAATTCTTAATTATAAATTAACTATTCTCTTCTTCTGTTTTCTTTTTAGTGGTATCGTCTACCTGAAAACCCCATTCGCCAAGTTTACGAAGCGAACCACGGTATATACCTTTAAGTATATCTCTGCACTGTGTAATATAGTACATTGCATCGCCGGGTTCGGTTGTTCTTTGGTTTTTATGAATTCCCAACGACTGATAAACCATTTCGGTAAGTTCTTCTGCCTCGCGTCTTAGCCTTTGTGCTTTATCGTAGGCTATAACTACTGTATCAATTTTTGATTCAAGGTCTTTCATATCTACATTTTTCAAAGGACTTTTGTCGCCATCTGCCTTGTGTTTAATAATAATGTTTTTTCCTAAATCAATTACTATAGGAATACTTTTTTTAATTACTATTCTACTCATAAGTGTAAATTTTAAATTAACAGATGAAAAATAATATGAGTAAAGATAAGCATAATTTTTATATAAACAAAATTTTACAAAAAAAATGTGTTGTGTGCAAAAGTAATAATATCCATTTTTAATAATAATAGTGTATTACTACAAAATAATAGTAGCTTACTATTAAATATTATAATGATAATACAAAATAATAGCAGTTTGCTATTTAAAAATATAATGATACTATAAAATAATAGTAACATACTATATAAAAATAGTGGATTACTTCAAAACAATAGTAGATTGCTATTAAATAATAGTAACATACTATAAAACAATAGAAAGATACTATTTAAAATTATAAACGTACTGCAAAAAAATAGTAGCATGCTATTATTAAATATAATGATACTATTGTTTTAATAACTGTCTTACTTGAATATATGAAAAGCTATTATCCTCTTCTCCTAATACAGATACTTCTATTTGATTATTATTTATCTTTCTATACTGAATCTTTTTAGGGAAATCGTGTTTATCATTCTCAAATGATAAAATTGAGTCTGCTTCAGTATTAAGTGTGAACTGAACCGTTATCCCTTCATTTTGATCGGGTACTGTAGCTTCATAAACAAATTGATTATCTATTTTCTTTATTACTAATGTTTCAGTAATGGTTTTTTTGTTGTCTTTAATTATAAATGAATGACCATTTATTTCAGAGGACTTATTTTTCTCCCAAACTTCATACAGTTCTTTATTTTCTCTTTTCCATGTTCCTACTAAAAAATCTAATTCAATAGATTTTTTATCCACACAAGAAAAGGCAAGGACCATGATAAATATTGACACTGAAATTTTCATATCATATAATTTTTTTATGCCACACAAGGGTCTATCTAAAAAGCGTTTTAATGGGGTTTATTTAGTGTTGGCACCTGTTCCTCTTTTCTACCATGTCCAAAAAATATATAATAGAAGACTAAAAATACCAACTAATATTGAAAATGTTAGGAATTTAATTTTCAACTTTGTTTCTATCCAATTAATAACACCAGAAATTCTAAATAATCGGCCTATGTTCTTGAAAAGAATTCGATTTGTTATAAGGGTAAAATTATAATTGCAATTAATAATTATCTGTTCTGCCTTTTCCTTGCCATAAAGGTCAATGAGTTCTTGATATGTGTGGTCTGGTATTTTTCTTTTTTCAAACATCATACAATAGTGTTAACAATTCAGTAAACGTAATTGATTACGTTTATTTTGCTTATAGCTACACCATATTTATTTATATTAAATTATTAAGCAAAAATAAAAAAAAACTTTTGTTTAGCAATAAAAAATCTGTTTAAGGCTTATTTATCTGTCTAAGCGCTTTTGAGGTGGTCTAACGCTTATGTAACGTTAATAATATTCTATCTCTCTTTCTATTATATATTTTGGTTTATCATCTTCAAATTCAATCTGTTTATTCCAATTTTCTTTATTATCGTATTCATACTTGTAGGTATATTTACTTAGTAGGATTCCATCAGAAGTATAACAGTTTTTCTCAATTGCATTTCCCATATCGTCATACTTATAAGTATATTTTTTCTCGATGTTTCCATCTGAAGTAAATCTGCTATTTTCAACCCTATTCCCTTTTTCATCATATTTGTATGTGAATTTTTTAATAAGGCTTCCGTCAGAAATGTAACTGTTATCTTCAATTATATTTCCTTTATCATCATATTTATAAGTATATTTCTTATCCTGTTTTCCTTCTGGTGTATAACTGTTATCTTCAATTATGTTTCCTTCCTTGTCATTCTTGTATGTAATTTTTCTTATTAGAATATCTTCTGATGTAAATTGATTTTGTTCTATTCTATTCCCCGTGCTGTCATACTTGTAAATATATTTTTTATCAAGGCTTCCATCCGGATTATATCTGTTATCTTCAATTTTATTCCCCTTGTTACTATAACTATTATAATAATAAAGTCCTGCTTTTCCTTTTTTAATATCTCCAAGTTTTTCAAAAGCTTTATAAGAAAATTCACGAATTGATTTAATATTTCCATTTAGGTTTAATTTTCTTAAATCATTTTTCTGTCCAAAAATAGTAGAACAGAAAACAATCATTAGATATAAAGTTAAGAAAAAAATTATTGTTTTTGTTTTCATAAATGTTCTTTTTAATGTTGCATAACAATTAGATAAACGTACAGGTGATGTTATTTTGCTTATAGCTACACCTTGTTTATTTATAGTAAATTATTAAGCAAAAATAACAAAAAAACTTTTGTTTAGCAATGTAACTAATACTTTTCTACCAACTTTTTATCAATAACATAAATACTAATTTGCCTGGCGCTTTCTTTGTTGTAATTAAATTTCTTTTGAAGATTTGTTATAAGCAGTGTAACATCGCGTTTTAGGCGTTTGTCGTATTTTTCAAAACTTGGTGTGCTGTATGCAATAATGGCTCGTCTAAAGTTCTCGTTATCGTAATAGGGGGCAAGGGCGTTTTCTTTAAGGTTTTTGGTATATTTATGAAAAAGGCTTTTGAACAATTCTGTTGTAGTTAGTTTTTTGCCTTTTACCTTTATATCCTGCGAAAGTGTATCGGTAATATATTCTGTTTGTATATCTTTTCTAAACGATTGGCGTTCTTTAATAGTGCTTGTTGTGCCCAAAAATATAGCTTCTATGTTTTTAAAATATTCTTCGTCAATATCAATAACATCGTTTGTATAATCGCATTTTACGGTATTGCCAATATCAAAATTAACGCAGTATATATAATTTTGAATATCTATTGATATTTGCTCTTCGTTGTAATAATACACACATTCTTTAACTTCTTGCAGCACGTTATAATCGTAAAGGTCTTCTATCGATTCTATAAAACCATCGGGTACATGTTTTATTATTTCGGGGTTTTTATTAAAAAATGTCATTAGCATATCCATAGTATACATGTCTTCCGATTTTGCATGTTGCAGTAAAAACGAATTAAATATACTTAGCGATTTTCTGCCCGATAATCCTTTTCTGCCTTCATATTCCGATTCGGCAAGAATCTCTTTTCTTATTTGTCTGGTAAATCCTTTTGTGTCTTCTTCGGAAAGCCAATCGGGTATTTTGCCTGTGTAGATATCCATTTTTAAAAGCAAGAGATTTTCATCAACATATTTTTTATATTTTTCGTGACCTTCAATCCATTTTTTCATTGTTAATGAATCGGAATTCATTCTTGTTGATATTATTATTTTGGCAAAATTTTCTAAAACCATTGGCAAAAACCATTTTTCGAGCTTACTGCCAAATTTGTTTTTGTATATCGATACTTCTGCTCTATAATCAAGAACATAAGGTATATTTATATTTATTATTCTGTCCTGAAACGATTTTACATTCTGAAAATGTATTTTATCTTCGGGATTAACCAATCCTATAAATAGTGTAGAGATTTTTTCTTCAACAGTTTCCACTTTATGTATGCCGTCGCTAATAATTCCGTGCAATCCTTTTAAGCGAAGTATGTTGTTTTCTTTAATATCCATTAATGATAATACTCCGTTGTTGGTATTTGCAAGGTCGGAGTATATGTATTTGATATTATCGGTTTTTAAAAGTTCGTTGATCGATTTTTGTATAGTAGGCTTTAAAATTGGCTTTACCATTCTTTCGTCTCCGGGGTTATAAACGCTTATGCCAATTCCAAACTGCCTGTTGAAACTCATTTTGCGGGCGTTTATCATGCTAAATACAATAAGAGGGTCTCCAATTTTATCGAACAGGTGTTTGTAAATTGAATTACAAATACTGCAAGGTTCATCTTTTAAAACCCATTCGTATTCCCGTGAGTTGAAAATATGGTTTTCTATTACTTTATTTGATATTATTTCTCTAATAAATTGTTTTCTAAACGATTTAGGTATCTGTAATATTGGATGGTCGTGATTAGGACAGGCTATTTCCAGATATTTCTTCTTAGATGAATCTTCTACACTATATAGTTCTATTTCTTCTTTTATGTCGTCAATTGTTAGTTTTTCGTCGTCAATTTTATTTATCAGGTCAATATCTAACCTCCATAAGGTTTCGTACATTGCACCCTGTTCGGTTTTTGAATATTCTTCGAGTTTAAATAACAGGTTTGTTAGAAATGTACTTTTTCCACTTCCGGGAGGTCCTTCAAACAAATACATCCTGTTGTTCTGAACTCCTTTTTTAAAGCTTTCAACAAGATTCATAAATCTGTTTGCAAACAAACGGTCGGCAAAAAACGGGTCGCTGCAGTTTTCCTGAAATAATTTTGAGCAATCGTATTCTACAAATCCTACATTATCGCCTGTATCTAAATATTCTTCGTGTCCATCATCAATGTAATAGTTTACCATATCGTAAAACATCTGAAAAATGTTTCTGAAGAAAAGCTCGGGTTTGTTAGATACTGTATATAAAAAATCGTTGAAAGAGAGTATATCTTGTTTTTCTTTATTCTGAATATCTTTGCTAATATTAATTAGTGCTTCAAGCCTTTTACCTCTATCTTCAATTTCGCCTAATTTCTCAATATTCTTTTTTATGCTTTTAGCCATCTTATATATTCTGTTTTGATAGTTTTTTATTTTTCATGGTATATAAAACCTTCTTGTATTCAAATTCCTGCTTTTTATCTGTTTCTTTTACTATTATTTCGGTGGTTTCGAGCTGAACCTGTTCTCCCCATAAAAATTCTATTCCAATCATTGTTTCAGGAATAAAATCTTTAATTAATTGTTTCTTTTCAAATTTATGAACTAAGTAAATATTTTTATCGTTTGTTTTTTCGTGGTTAATAGATATAATAGGAGGGTGGTACTGCGAGTTTATAAGCATTTTTTTATAATCTTCGGCTTTTCTGCTTTTAATATAATATTGATAAACTCCTCTCTGTTTGTCAAGCTGTTTGCCTACGGTAAATAAATTGTATTTGTCAACAAAATCCTGATCAACAAATGAATTTATAAGAGTAAAATCCGAAAAGTGTTTTCTTATTTCAAATATTGCATCTTTTCCTTTGCCTGTATTTTTGTTGTATGCTTTTCTTTCATCAATGTTTTGAATTTTCTGAAAATCGAAGCTTAATTTTCCTTCGTTTGCAAGGTCTTCAATGTTTTGAATTAAACGTAATCCAATAGCGTAAGGGTTTAACCCAATTCTGCGTATAGAAGTTACTCCTGCATTAAGTTTTGCATATCCCGATTCGTGTCCTTTTATTCGTTTATCTTTTCTAAAAAGTTCGTCGTGCCAATAGCTTGCCCAGCCTTCGTTTATGGTTTTGGTTCTTATTTGTGGCTGAAAATACAATGATGTATTTCTTACTATATTTAAAACAGATTTCATCCACGAATTCTCATCTTTGTTAAGAAATGGAGAGTTTTCGCTAATAAATTCCACTATATCTTCATACCCATCTTTATCATCATCAGAATATTTTTGATATTTAGCCTGAAATTCAGGATACCTTGTTTTAACATCAGAAAAAAATAATGTTTCACCCATTTCATGATTTTTCAATAAAAATGAGTTGTATTTATTAATTTCTTTGTAAAGTTCAATATCACTTACTCCAACAATTTTCTGAAGGAATACATCAAAGTAAAAATCAAGTTTTTCTGACGGGTTAATATTTTTGGGATAATTTATTTTAGCAAGCTGATGAAAGTATCCAACAAGATTATCAATACTACGGCTAAATTCAATAATATAATCAAGCCATCTGCCATATTCGCTTCTTAAATTTGCAATTAATCTTTTATCGGCAAGTGCTTGTCCTACAAAATCGTTATTCCATGTATTTTCAAACATTCTGTTGTTCTGGAAAAAATCAATATGGGCAAGTACATGATAAAATATCATTATATTCATCCAGTCAGGATTATTATCGTTATAGAAAGATATGGCAGGTCTTGAGTTTATTACTGTTTCGTAAGGATTTGAAGGATATAGTTTGTATTTACCGTGTCCTTTCAATACATCAACATCTTGTACCCAGTAATCGTACAGAGTAGGTATCATTACTTTTGGGGAAAGGTTAAGCATATCCTGATTTGTAACAATATACTCAAGTGTTTCGTCTTCGAATGCAAGTCCAGCATCACGTGCTATGACTTTACACTCTTCCATTATTTTTTTGGTATGTTGACTTATTAATTCCATTTAACTATTCACTTACTAGTTTTTTTATTCCTTCTATAATTCTTTCTTCCGATACTCCACTTGCAGAAAAAGCATCCATTTTAATTAAGTCGGCTTGTTCTGTTAATAGTTTAGATTTTTCAATAGTTCCTTCTACAGTTGTGCTTTTATCTGATGATGTCCATGAGTTTTTTGCTACAGTTATACCTAACCTGTTTATTGATTGTAGAGATATTTTAATTTCATCAGTAAGTTCTTTACCATCACTATCCCAATCGTCTCCATCGGTGCCGTAAAAAATGTAAATATTGTAATCTTTAGCTAGTTGTTCATCTTCAATTATTTTATTTACAAGTTTAAAAGCAGGAGCAACCTTTGTCCCACCTGCAACCATTGAACTATAATAGGTGTAAAAATCTTTAACTTCTTTTGCATCTGTATCGTGCAAAATAAATCTGGTTTCTAAATTGTTTTGATATTGATACATTAACCAACTGTAAATTAGCAAATGTTGTGTTGAAATTGCTTCTGTTGGGTCGCCTTGCATTGAACCTGAATAATCCCTTACAAAAAATACAACTGCCTGATTATCGAAATCTTTCTCTCGTGACAATATTCTGAATACCTGATCTTGTGGGCTTAATAAAAGATTTTCACTTTCAAAGGGTTCTGTTCCATTAATATTACCTAGTAGAATATTTGTTTTAATTATTCTTCTTAGGGTAGCTTTTTTGTCTAATACTTGTCCAAAACCACGGTTTCTGTCGGTAAGGTCGTAAACGTATTTTGTCATGCTACGTTTTTTGCCTTTATCTTTAATATTAGGCAATTCAAATTTTTCGGTAAGTATTTTACCAAGGTCAAAAGCTTTTGATGTAACATCGTGGCTTGCTCCATTTCCTTCTCCGGCACCTTCTCCTTCGCCTTCTCCTGGTTCCGGTTGTGCTTGTTGTTCTCCAACAACTTCTCCTTCTTCTCCTTCTCCTGCACCACCTGTTTCTCCATCGTCTTCTTCTGTAACAGAATCGTCGTGGTAGAATTTAGATTCATTAGTGGTAGGGACAATAACAACTTTAGCTTTATCGCCTTTTCCGGGTTTTATAAGTTTTCCAATTCTTATCTTTCTCGGAAAACCATCTTTTTCTCTTTGTTTGTCGTGTTCTAATAATTCATCAAGAGATTTTAATGCAATATTATAAAGGTCTTTAGGTATTTTTATGTTTTGTAATACTTCAAGGTCGTTAAAATCGTATAATCCTAAATAAGTATCTTTATATTGTGTTTGAACATTAAACTCATTTTCTTTACAGAGTTTCAACTCTTGCTCAATAATGAATTTCTGCTCTTTGGTCAGTTTTTTCTTTAAAATTTCCTTAAATAATATTTCGTACCTTGATGTCATAGGGTATTATTTTTCAAATCAATTATTTGTAACTTGTTCTCAAACTATATAATTTAAATGACTAAAATATTTAAAATTCAAAATACTTAAAATTTAAAAACGATTAGCTAAACTTTGGTATTACTAGCAATTGATGTGAAAATTGCAAGTAATTCACCTGATTCATTATATTCTGATTTAATTTCTTCTTCTTTTAACCATTTAACCTCAATGATAATTTCAAGCCAATATTGAGTTTCACTTGCTTCACTTTCACAAATTTTTATTTTATTTCTAAAATCAGCTTTACTTCTTGCACGATTAGCTTCACGATAATTTGCACCTACACTTGTGCCTGCTTTTGTAATTTGATTTTTTACGACTCTTCCTTCAGGAGTATTTGGCAATTTTAATGACAAACGAATTATTTGTACAGCAAAATTTTTAGTTCTTTTTTCAAGAGATTTTCCAAATTCCTTAGGATTATAATTATTTTGAATTTTAGTCATTTCAAATTTTAAGTATTTTAAATTATTTTCAAACTTTAAGTATTCCTAATTAGCATCATCTTGTGTACAGAAATACTCTATTGTTTTTTGAGCACAAGTAGAGCAATAGTTGAGTTTTTTCACCATTGTTTCAACCATTCTGTTATAAAGTTTTTGATTTTCTTCGTTTGTACGGTTTGATAATGCGCCAACAAGGCTACCGGCGCCTGCAATATCAGATTTTAATCGTACATCGGTAACAGCTTTTACAAGATCGTTGTTATCCATAAAATTATAATTCGGGTCTTTCATCATTTTCTGACCGTAAATCTTAGTAATTGTTGTACGATAACTTTGTTGTTGCTCAACAGTTTTTAATCCAAGGCGTTCTTCTACGCTTTTAATAAATGATTCATCAATTTTTAATGGTACAAGCTTACCTGTTTGCGGATCTTTGTATGTCCATATCTTATCAGTGCCAAGATTTTTAGCATCAACTCCAATAATCATGTTAACATAATTCATAACGTCTTTTTCAACGGCATTTGGTTCGTCCATATATGCATTAAAAATAGTTGTCATAATATTTTTTCTATGTAATCCTTTTGCAATTTTAAGATCGTTAAGGAATTTTGTTCTGTCGGCCGGTTCGTGTACATAATCGAGTATTACACTTTCTATTGCAACAAACACATCGCCTGCATACATGCACTTACCTTCTTGTGTGCTCGATTTTTCAAGTAATATTTGTATTGAACGTCCAAGATTTCTATGTCCGAGACCTTTTTGTCCAAATCTCTTTGTAACATCAGGTTCGCGATTAAGTTCGTCAATTACTTCGCTTAATGTTTTTATGCTTTTTTCCCCGGCAACTTCTCCTGCAGAAAGTTTCATCATTTCAACAGGTGTAAGTTTATCAGACAAAGGCATTCTTGATAATATCATAGAAGCAGATATAGAATAGTTTAAATTAGGGTCTATATGTAATTTCTCTCCGGTAAAAGTTGTTTTGTCTAAACTTCCTATTGAATACCCAGTTAATTCTTCCTGAAGTCTGAAATTCGTATTATGAGACATATAAGTAAGTCTGCAACGGTCAACAATGGGTGCTTGTTCTTTTTCTTCGATAAAGCGAGAAAACTCTGAATTATTACTTGTTGCAATAATTAGTGTGTCTAATGGCCATTTAAAACCTTCAACTTCAACAGTACGGTTTTGAATTACTCCAAGATAAACCTGTACAAGGTCTTTTTTATTTTTGAAAATTTCATCGGCAAAATGTATTCCACCACCGGCAACTCTTGCCAATGCGCCACGTCTTAAATCAAAACGATAAGGGTTATCAGTATCAGTAATATGCAATAGTCTTGAAATTGATTCTTCACCAAGAAGGTCTACTGCTGATGATGTAATTTTATCTTTAGCTGCATATTTACCTGTAAGTGTACCTCGCGATTCACTTACCGGTACAGGAATAATATCAATAAATTCAAGAACTTTTTTAATATCTCCATCACAGTAATTTCTTATTTGGTCAAATATATAATACGAGCAAGCTCCAATTGTGCGATAATTGTTATAAAGTTTATCAATGTCTTTATCTTTTGCTCCAAGTTTTTTAATAAATTCAATCCCTTTTTCTTTTTCATCAAAAAGATTCATGGCAAGTATCATTGGATCTTCGTAAGTTTGAGATTCAATAGTTTTAATTTTGCCATATCCACCAATTTTATCCAATCCTGTAAATTTGAAAGTATATCTTCTGTTTTCGGGTAGAGCAACAAATTCGCGATATTTTTTACTTAAAAAATCGACAAAGAAAGTTTTTCCGTTTCCAGGTTCGCCAATTAAAACAAAAGCCATTTCGGAAGAAGAACCACCCTCGGCAGCATCTTTAACAAAAGAAACAAAACTGTTTATTTCATCAAACATACCGATAATATGTTTTTTCCCTTCGCGAAAAACTTTAAAATCGTAAGTAGTTCTACCGTTAACTATTACTTTTTCAATTTTATTCTCTCCATCAAGTATCATACGGGATACTGATTGAAAAACATTTTCAAATTTTCTTTTACCCGAAATTACATTTTCAACATGAATTTCAAGACTACTCTTTGTTTTAGATTTAGTTATCGCTTTTTGAGCCATTGATATATACCTCCAATATTATGAAACTGTTTAAAGTTAAAATGAAAATCTACGAGAAACATCTTGATTTCATTGGTCTTCAGATATTTTTTATTCCATAGCTACAGCTATGCAATAAAACCAATATATTCCTCTCGAAAATCTCATTTAAATTCAAATAGCTTCCATTTGTAAATTATTTGACAAAAATTCAGCTATAAAATTATTAAAAATCAATTAATATTCAAATATGTTTTTTAGTATTGTTTAATATTTTTTGTTAAAAGCTTTGAAAACACTTGTCCAGATTATGTTATACTTTGAAATAATCTTTAAACAAAATATATATTTTGTTTTTACTGGATAATATGTTGTATATTTGCTATAATTCTGATAATGGCAAATAGAATTATTATATTAAAAATAACATGAAATATTATAAAAGCTTATTAATTCCTTTGCTTTGTTTTTCAGTCCTTTCTGCGTGCAGTTGTGAGCAAGATGTTTCGCAGGATTCATTGATTTACTCTTGTGTTGCTCCAGCTAAAGGTGATAAAAAATGGACTGTTTATGAGGATAGCAAAGTCAAAATGGTCTCCGTTAGCTATGGATCCGCTACAAAGCATAGTAATCCTGGATTTTTTGTTTACCGTAAAGCAACAGAAAATTGGATAAGGATAGATAAAATCTCAACACAAGGAGCTACATTTGGTCGTAGTCCTACACTTGAGGAAGCAAATAAATCAGGAAAGGGATTTCCGTCAATAAACTGGAATTTCCAGGAATTGGAAAATGATGCATATATTGATTTTCCATTGCAATCAGCAGGATTTCTTTTTTTTCCTGACGAAGTAGAATTGGATAAGATGAATAAGGAATACATACTCCGCTTTAACTCAGATTGGGAAATAGAAGGAGTTGAGACTGTTATCAGGCTTCCCGTGGATGAATTGCTTAAATAATTCTATGATTTTGTTTTTTTATTAGCAATCCTATCAATTGCAAATCCCAGAAGTCCACCTAAAATTGTTGTCATAATTGCAATTGGAATCAATGATCCCGGTTCTTGCCAGGCAATGATAAAACTTACCGGAAGTAAAACCAGAAACGCAATTACAATTCCTTTGATAATTCCATTAATTTTTATGTTTACTGAAGAAATAAAAAACCCGATTACTATCCACATTGTAAAAGCTGATAAATTAGCATCCCAGGTCAAATCCATTATTATCATTGGAATTACATCAATTATTCCTGCTATTAGTCCTAAAATTGTTCCTATTATCCTGTTTTTCATTTTTCACACACTTTTTTTATTGAATTTCAAAGTTAATTTTTTAAATAATATCATGGAATAAATTGCATTAATAATTATGGAATTCTTTCACATACTGTATCATTTATAATATCTTGTAATATTTTTTGATTATTAACTATTAATGAGAAATTGTTAGTTTTATAATTTATATTATATTTGCTTTACAAATAATTTGTAATAAATTGTTTGTAACGGTTTTAAAAAATTAATAATAAAACACATATATCTATAGAATGATAAGTAAGATTACATATATAGTATCTATATTGTTGCTTGTAATTTCATTAAATTATAATTTACATTCACAAAAACTTTCGGAAGGAGAAGAAAAATTAGTTGCAGAAACATTTAGTTTGTTTGGTGAAAAAGATTATGAGAATGCAATGCCAAAGTTTTCGCAATTATTAAGTTTATATCCAAAACACCCTGATTATAACTACGGTTATGCTGTATGTTTGATCGAAACCAATACTAATACTGTCAAAGCATTGGATTATTTGAAATTCGCTTCTGCAAGAAGTGATAATCCTATTATTTATTTTTATATGGGACGATCTTTACATTTGAATTATAAATTCGATGAGGCTTTAAAAAATTACGGGAGTTTTAAAAATAAGTCTACACCTGCTTCTTTAAAGCAATATGAGGTTGACAAATATATAGATATGTGTAAAAATGGAAAAGATTTACTCCGATATATAAGCGACCTTATAGTTCTTGATAACAAAAAAATAAAAAGAGATAACTTTCAATATTCATACGAACTTAATGATTATGGTGGTAAATTAATAATTAAAACACCTGAGTTCATATCAAAAGCAGACGAGAAAAATAATGCTTCAAAATTAATGTTTATATCTGATTTGGGATATATTTATTTTTCCCGTTATAATAAAAACAGTGGTCTAGATATATACAGAGCACAAAAAAATAAAGAAGGGGAATGGGGAGAACAAGAAAATCTAGGTAATATTATAAATTCACAATACGATGAAGATTATCCATTTATTCATGCTGATGGCAGAACTTTATATTTTAGTTCAAAAGGGCATAATACAATGGGGGGATATGATATTTTTAAGTCAAGTTATGATACAACGACAAATGCATGGTCGAAACCTGAAAATTTAGATTTCCCTACAAACTCTCCTTATGATGATTTTCTTTTTATTTCTGATGCTAACGAGGATTTTGCGTATTTTGCATCAAGCAGAGAAACATATAAAGACAAAGTAACTGTTTATAAGATTGAAATTGATAAAGATCCTATTCTAAAAGAATATGATGACTTATTTGAAATATTATACAAATCTAAATTAGAAGTTACTCCACTGGCTGATTTGCAGAACAATCAAAATTCTGATCTGATAAATACCACAAATCAGAATAATGGAAATACAGCAGACAAAAATAAATTATCGTACAATTTTAATCAATTAGATTATTCTAATAATCTTTCAATTAATGATATTCTTGAAGAATCGAATAAGGATGTAAAAGTAATTGAAGAAGATATAAAAAGCACAGAAAAAGAGGCAAATATAGCATACATATTAGCAGACGAAAAGAACAAACAGGCAGATGAAAAGCAAATTGAAGCTGATAAAATAAGGCAAACCGACCCGGGTAAAGCTGATATTATAGATGATAAAGCAAAGCAGTTAGAGAAAGAAGCAGTATTGTCATATAATCTTGCAAAGAATTTAGAAAATTCAGTAACAGAAAAACAAGGTGATGTAGAGGATACAAAACAATTTATTTCTAATACAAAAAATTCAGATACCGATGTTGAGCAATTAGTCAAAGATTTAAACAGTAACAGGGAATATCAAAATAAATGTTTGGGAAAATATACAACAATTGATTCAGAATTAGAAAACAAACAAGAACTTGCCGATAAGAAAGCGAACGAACTAAAAGAAACAAAAAACAATTTGCTTGCAGCAGAAAATGACAAATTAGATATTGGTAATCAGGTAAATGAATTGGAAAAACGTTTAGATAATTCAAAAGATGAAACTGAAATATCAATATTAAAAGATGACATTGCAGAACTTGAAAATGATAAAGTAAAAATTAAGGCAACAGAAAACAAAGAGAAACATCAGCTTGAAAAACTTAAAATAGAAGTAGCCGACTTAAATAATGAAGTAGAAATACTAAAAGATATTAAAAATAACTTATCTGAAAACAATGAATCTTCTGGAAATATTGCAGAAAAGGCTAATAACATTAACAAAGAAGAACTTGAAAAAAATGTTTTTGACAGTGAACTTACTGCCGACCATAATCTTGCTAAAGACATAAATAATATTGAAACAGATACATCAACAGAAAATGACAACAAGGATATTGCAGACAACACTGAAACCGATACATCAGAGAATACAGATATAATTGATAAATCAACAGAAGACAGCAGTAGTGATATTGCAGACAATACTGACATAATAGACAAGTCAACAGAAAATGATGCCGTAGATATTACTGTCAACACCGAAACTTCCACAACAGATAATAATGACTTAAAAGAAATATACAATCAATCGCAAGTAAACAAGAACATAGCTGATTCGTTAAGGTATATTGCAGAATTGCGTAAAAATGATTTGGCAAAAACAGATAATGAACAGGAAAAAGAAAAAATAAGAGAAGAAATAATAGAACTTGAAGAACTGGCTGAAATTAAAGATAAGCAAGCAAATGACCAATTAACAACAATTAAAACAGATCCGAAAGAGAAGACATTTAATTTCACCTCTTATCAGGAAGACCTGATTGATAACAATCCTGTTTATAAATTTAGCAAAAATGATGATGTAGGCTCAAAAACAAAGCAATACGAGAAAGAAAAATTCAATGCTTATTACTACGAGAATTTATCTAAAGCGCAAGAAAAGAAGTTGACCTTAATGAAAGCCCATATTGAGAAAACAGAAGACAATGAAATAAAAAAAGACTTACAGAAAGACATTGTTCAACTTGAAAAACTAACAGCATACAGTAAAAAAGCTGCAGATGAAAGCAATAAGTTATCAGAAAAACTAAAAAAAGAATTAGGCCCCGAGGTTGATGATAGCGAGCTAACAAACGAAGCTCTTTTGGCAAAAGCAACAGAATACGAACCTAAAAATAATATTGAATATTCAAAAGTGCAAGAAGAAACAATTGAATTTACTGCATTAGACAGACAGTTTGCCGATAAAGCATATACTAAGTGGAACAAGCAGAAAAAGGTACTTGAAGACTTAAGTGAAAAGCTGAATAAAACAGATGATGTTAAAGAGCAAAAGAAAATCAAGAAAGATATTGATATCGCAACAGCAAAATCTAATCTGGAATTTCTAACTTTCAATCAGGCATATAGCGATGCAAACAAAGAAGGATATGATATTTACAAAGATGTTTTAGATAAGAACAGAATAATTAATGATGATGAAAACTCAAAACTTGCCAACAAGCTTGAAAAAGATGCAAACGCATATTATGAAAAAGCTAATTTAATAAGAGAAAACGCCGATTTAATTGGAGATGTTGACACAAAAACAGATGAACTGATAAAAGCAAAGAATTATGAATTAATAGCTTTACAGCATCAAAAACATGCAATTGACCTGTACATTGATGAAAAGAAAATTAAAGACAAAAACCTTGTTGCTGAAAATACCGAAACAAACACAACATCAGATAATGAAACTAAAAATGTAAACCCCAATAACGAAAGGTCACTAATATTATTAACAGAAGAAGAAGACCAGCTAAAACAATACAGAAAGGAAAATCATATTGCAGAGACTTTAAAAACAAAAGCAGAAAAAGATTTAGCAGACATACAGGCAAAGCGAGATAAAGCCGAAAACACATACAGCAATAAAGATAAAAATAAATTGCTGAAAGGATTAGATGAAAAAGAACAAGAGGCAAGAAATAATTTGGAAAAATCATACATTGCATCAGGAAAATCAGATAGCTTAAAATATAACTTATATAAAAATCAGTTAGATGAATTAAACGCTTCCTTGCCGGAAGTTGGCAACAATAAAAAAATAGCAAAACAATATACAAGTGAAGCCGATTTCTACTACACACAAGCGCGTGAGTTGCACACTCAGGCAAGCAATACCGAAAATCATGACCAAAGAATTGAATTGCTGGAAAAAGCAGTAGGACTTGAAAAACAAGCAATGTATAATCAGGATATAGCTGTTGATATTCTTATGGAAGTTGACCCTATTGAATTTGCTTCAAATAGTACACTTGTAGAAATTGACAAGCTTGAAGCAATGAACACGACTGTAAATGTTGAAAATGTTCCTAAAATAGACATAAAAGACATTATTGATAAAATTAATTTGATAGAAGATGATAGGAAAGCATTAGACGATACCAAAAAAATTAGCGCTACCATGCAAGGTCTACATAACGAAGCAGATGAGATTGAAAACAGAATTAATGAATTAAAGCAGATAAATGAAGCTTCGGGAAGCGAAAAAGTTAAGAACAAAAACAATAAAGAAATAAAAAAGTTAGAGAAAAGAATGTTTGCAAACAGGTTTGGAGCAAGCGAACTATCGGAACTGGTAAACAGTACAAAATACTGGATATATAAAGATAACTTTCTAAAAAACCGAATTAGAGGAACATCCGAAGAAGCAAAACAAGGTAAGCAATTAGAGAAAAATGCAAATGTTAATTTCCGCAAAGCAAGGTCGCTTAGAGATAAATCGTTTTTAACAGAAAGAGCCGACAAAGCATACAGTTTTCTGGTTGAAGCAAATGAGCTGGAACTAAAAGCACTTGCAGATCAGGAAGCAGCTTACGGCGTTTATCTTGGCATAGGAGACAAAGAATCCGAACTAATTGTTGAAACTGATAATACCGATATTTTTGAAAAAGACATAGTAATTAAAAGCAATGCAGACATATCAGAAATTGATACAACCGAACTTGTTGCAGATAATACCGACAATACTGACGTAATAGACAAATCAACCGAAGATAACACCGAAACCGATACAGCCGACAATACGGATAATACAGATGTAATTGACAAATCAACCGAAGATAACACCGAAACCGATACAGCTGACAATACGGATAATACAGATGTAATTGACAAATCAACCGAAGATAATACCGAAACCGATACAGCTGACAATACGGATAATACAGATGTAATTGACAAATCAACCGAAGATAACACCGAAACCGATACAGCCGACAATACGGATAATACAGATGTAATTGACAAATCAACCGAAGATAATACCGAAACCGATACAGCCGACAATACGGATAATACAGATGTAATTGACAAATCAACGGAAGATAACACTGAAACCGATACAGCCGACAATACGGATAATACAGATGTAATTGACAAATCAACCGAAGATAACACCGAAACCGATACAGCCGACAATACGGATAATACAGATACAAGTAATGAAACAGACAACAGCAATAACACATATAATAATACATCAACAACAGCTTCAGGTTCCGTGTTGAATTTCTCTATAGAGCCTGTTTCAAGATATTCGGCAAGCAATCCAATACCAATGAATGTAGCTTTACCCGAAGGTATTGTATTTAAAGTACAGATAGGAGCATTTAAACAAGCCATAAATCAGGATGCCTTTAAAGGATTAAATCCGGTAACGGGAGAAAAACTTCCAAACAGTGAGTTTACACGCTATCTTGTTGGTTTGTTTGGAACAGCAGAAGGAGCAATGGCTGTACAAAAAGATGCTAGAACAATGGGCTATCGCGATGCATTTATTGTAGCATACAGAGACGGAAAACGAATATCATTATATCAGGCAAGAAACTTAATAAAATCGGGTGCTTATGGCAATCTTGCCGATTACACAGCTATGGCCGATAAAGAAGTTGAAACTATTAACAACAGAACAGGAGGGAGTACTGCAAGCACTTCAGATAATACATCAACAAGTACTACGGATAAGACCTCTACAACATCTGCCGGTACTATTAAAGGTACAGATGTTAATAAAGTTGAAGGATTATTTTATTCAGTACAAATTGGAGTTTACAAACTGCCAATTCCGCATAGTAAACTTTATTATTTAAGTCCTATATTTGAACATAAAACGGAATATGGTTTTACACGATACACAACAGGAGTATTTAACAATTACGACAGAGCAAGAAGCGAAATGGAAAGAATTGTTGAACTTGGTATCACCGATGCATTTGTTGTTATATATTACAAAGGAAAACGCTTAACATTTGCCGAAGCAGGAGTACTTGAAATTTCAACAGGAGTAAGTATTTTTGCCGAAACACAAAACATTAAAATGAAAGAACAGGATGTGGTTGACAACACACCCGACCTTGGCAATACCACAAGTGTTAACATAAGTTTTAAAGTGCAGATAGGAGCATACAAAGAACAAGTGCCTAATAATGTAGTTAGTGGTTTTATTAAAATTGCAGCAAACAATAAATTAAACCAGAAAAAAAATGCAAGCGGAGTTACAATATATTCAGTAGGTAATTTCAATAACTATGATCAGGCACAACAAACAAAAACATTCCTTATGAACGAAGGCATTAAAGATGCATTTATAATAGCCTTTAACGGCGATAAAAAAATACCCCTTAACGAAGCAATAAGATTGTTGCAGTAAAAAAAGCCTCTCCGCCTCAGGCGGAAGAAATTCTACATTCATTATTCCTTTTTTAAATAACAACCTAATTCCCCTAAGAGTAGGACTTTCTCCTGTTAGAGCTTGGAATTAAAGAGGGGACATTATAACAATTTGGAAAACAAACCAAAATATATTATATTTGCTAAACGTTTAATTTTAACAAATTGTAGCTATAAGAGATATAACAAGCATTAGTGCTTTTTATCTACTAGTTGCCAACTATTCTGTCCCGTAGACTAAATTTAAATAACTATGAACCACAAAACATTAATAGTATTACTACTTATAACTTTTAACCTACAACTTGCATCCATATTTGCTCAGCAAACTACTATCGATAGTTTAAAACAGGTAATTGCTATAGCTGAACAGGATACTACCAAAGCAAATACCCTAATTGAAATTTCAGATGAATATATAAAATTGAACCTAGATACTGCCTTAAGTTTTGCAAATAAAGCATTAGAATTATCAAAAAAGTTATCTTTTAACAATGGATTGACTAAAGCATATTATAATATTGGATTAGCTCATTTCTATAAGCGAGATTATTCATTGGTAATAAATAGTTGGGAAAATCAACTTAGAATTGACGAACTAGGAGAAGATATGGAGAGAATAGCGAAATGTTGCAACAATATTGGAGTAGTTTGCAAGCAAATTGGCGATTATCCAAAATCAATTATTTACTATAATAAAGCAATCGAAATTGCTGAAAAACTAGGCAAGCAAAAAGAAGTTTCAGAATATTACAATCATATTGGTGTTGCATATAGATTTATGGGAGACTATCTAAAGTCAATAATCTATTACAATAAATCTCTCCAAATAGCAGAAGAAATAGATGATAAATATGGTATATGCAGATGTTATAATAATCTGGGAAACATATATAACGGCCAGGGGAACAACGAAAAATCAGTAGACTTTTTTAATAAATCTCTCCAAATAGCAGAAGAAATAGATGAAAAGAAGATTATCTCTGGGTGTTATGCTAATATGGGTACTATATTTAGAAATCAGGGAAGTTATTCTAAAGCAATAAGTTATTTCAATAAATCTCTTCTTGTTGCAGAAGAAATAGAGCATAACAAGATAATTGCTGTTAATTATAACAATATTGGAATTACATACTCTATACAAGGACAATATACAGAAGCTATTGAATATTTTAATAAAGCATTAAAAATTAATGAAGAACTGAAAGATATAAACGCAATCTCTAGAAATTTCAGCAATATTGGACTTGCTTATTCAGATCAAACTAATTACTCAAAAGCAAAATATTATTATAATAAATCATTAAAGATAAAAGAAGAAATTGGAGATTTATATGGCATATCAACATCTTATATAAATTTTGCTGGTTTGCATTTATCTCTTGCAAGCCTGGCAGAAAGTAAGCAAGAACAAAAAGCAGAATTGGATACTGCAATTATGTATTCAAATAAATCATTGAAAATAACCCAGGAAAATGAAATAAGGTCATTTTATGAGTTTGAGTTTCTTGCAAGATCTTATTGGGGATTAGGTCAAACTAAAGATGCCCTCAACAACTTTAATAATCTTATTAATCTCGACAATGAGGATATATTAATGAATTTCTCATTTATCTCTGAAAAGGAAAAGGAGAATTATTTTGCAACTATTGACGAACATTACTCTCAATACAATTCATTTGCCTTAGAGTACAAAAACATTAATCCAAGTATAGTAGAGACAGTTTATAATAATACGGTTAAAAATAAAGGCCTATTGTTAAAATCAAATACAGCGATGCGAAATGCAGTACACGACTCTAATGATACTTTGCTAATTAGCAAATATGACGATTGGATATTACTAAAAAAGCAGATAGCCAAAAAATATAGTAATGGCGAAGATATTACTGAAATAGAACAAAAAGCAAATGATCTGGAGGGATATATTGTAAATAATTCACAAGAGTTTTCTGATTTCAAAAAAGTTCAGAATATATCGTGGAAAGATATTCAGGCAGGATTAAAAGAAAAGGAAGTAGCTATTGAATTTTTGCATTTTCCATTATTAATTCCCGACAGTAGCTTATCGGATTTTACAGACCAGACCCAATATGTAGCACTACTGGTTAAAAAAGAAAGTGAATATCCCGAAATGATACCTCTTTTCGAAGAAAAGCAATTAGAAAGCATAATTGGCAAATTTGGAGATAATAATTACAGCTACATAAATAGTATTTATGGCAAAAATACAGAAGTAAACAAAGAGCTTTATAAACTTATATGGCAAGCTATGGAAGAAAAGCTAGAAGATGCAAAAACTGTTTATATTTCTCCCAGTGGTCTGCTTCACAAAATAAGTTTTGCAGCAATAGCAAAAGAACAAAATATTTATTTATGCGATAATTATAATATTGAGCTAAAATCAAGTACAGGTAAACTGGCATTGCCAGTAGGCTCTCTTTTTAATAATGATGTTACTTGCTCATTGTATGGAGGAATAAATTATACTAGCGATAGTACTGATACCGAAATATGGAAATATCTGGAAGGAACAAAAACCGAAGTACAAAAAATAGAAAGGATATTAACAAAGAAAAAACTTAGTGTAAATTTTGCAATTGCACAATTTGCATCAGAAGAAATGTTTAAAGAGCAGGCAAGCAATTCTAATATAATTCATATAGCAACACATGGTTTCTTTTATCCAGACCCATTAAAGTCAAAAGAAATTGCAAAAGATGAAGATGTAGAATATGGCGATTTAGTATTTAGAGGGGGCAGCAGAGGTTTTGGAGTAAGTAGTTTTGTAGAAAACAATAATCCATTAATGCGTTCTGGGCTAGTGTTTGCTGGAGCAAATGATGTTTGGAACAAACAAGAGGCCGGTACAACAGAAGATGGTGTTCTTACAGCACAAGAAGTTGCACATATTGATATGCGAAAAACCAATCTAGTTGTTATGTCAGCCTGTGAAACTGGCTTAGGAGACATTAAAGGTAGCGAAGGAGTTTATGGATTACAACGAGCTTTTAAAATGGCAGGTGTTGATTATATAATAATGAGCCTTTGGCAAGTGCCAGACAAAGAAACAGAAGAGTTTATGACAAGGTTCTACAAAAAACTAATAAAGCAAAAAGACATTAAAAAAGCTTTTGCCGAAACCCAAAAAGAAATGCGAACAAAATACGACCCTTATTTTTGGGCAGCATTTGTTTTGATTGAGTAAATGAGTTGAAGCAGATTTTTAAAAAGTTTTGCTTTTAACAAACCAAAATATATTATATTTGCTAAACCTTTAAGACATTATTGTCCAACAACTAAACATTTAATAAAAGTTTAGTTCCTCCCCTTTTTATGCTGAGCGTAGTCGAAGTATGGGGAGGCTAGGAGGGGCTGTTTAATAAATTGTAACTATAAGAGATATAACAAGCATTAATGCTTTTTATCTACTAGTTATCAGTAATTTTTCGCAACAAAACATCATAAATGCTCATTTCTTTATGAAAATTATGTCTTAATTGCATCTTATATGAAATATTAAAAAATGACCTTATGAAAGACCTATCCATTTTAATTTTAGCAGTATTGTTGTCAACCATATGTATACCTACAAAAGCTGAAAATAACCAGCAATTATCTTTGATGCAAAACCCAATAGACACTTCAGTAATTGCAATTTTACATTTCGATAGTAATAGTCTTTTTATGCCTTCGATTTCCAAAAACGCTATACCGACAACTCTCACAGAAAAAGACATTTTAGGCATTGAGAATTTATTAACTGGATGTATTAACAAATATAATACTGAACAATATTTTGTAATTGACCTCAAACTATACAAACGTCAATACATAGCTGTAATAAATAAATATGGAGAAAAAGAAGTTTGGATTAATTGTTTTTGCAGACATTTGACTTATAACTGGAAGAAAGATATCGTTTCAGTAGTAGATGGAGGAATCTGTTATTTTAATCTGAAAATTAATTTAACAAAAAATAAATATTACGATTTTAAAGTGAATGGTGGTGAATAAAAAACAACTGGTAACAAAACCTAAACAGCATTAAAACACAGTTTAGCCAAACCGTTATAAACAAGATTAAAACCAAAAAATGATGAATATAATTATATATATACTGTTAGGTGCATTCACATTAGGATGTACTAGTCCTAAAGTGAATATCGAATCAAATAAGCAACAGGAAAATTGCCTTACGGCAAAAAATTTTAATTCTATTGTCTCTTACATTGAAGATAATGGTAAGCCGATAAAACTTTCAGAAAGATTGATGTCTGATAAAGAGTCTTTATCCTTAGAAGTGTCTATTGGCATGAGGTCTATTCAGCTTGAAAATTATCAAGATCACAAAAGGATTATTATAATTGATAACAATGAAGATCATAAAATTCCGCCTTATTTTGTATCAATCGAAAACAAAGAACTTCAAATTTCAGCTTATTACTCAAGATTTGATACTGAAGAAGACAGAAAAAAGAGAGCAGATCATTGGTGCAATATTGTTTCAGAATTCGCAATAAAACAATGAACCAGTTTATAACAAAACCTAAAAAGCATTAAAACGCACCATATCCAAAACCTCACCCATCCCTAAAACCAAAAACCATAAAAAGAGCAAAGCTTCTTAAAAAAACTTTGCTCTTAACACTTATAATGAAATACCGATTTGCTATGCAGTTGGGATAAGTTAGTTAGTTCTAATAATTTTAAAAGCCGTAGTCAAAGTATGGAGAGGCTAGGAGGGACTCTTTATTATTTAATCTCTTCCTGATTTATTCCATAATGATTTACGCCTACACTATAGCTGGCAACTTTCTCGGCCGAAGTATTATTTATCATCAAGTATAGGTTTTCTTCGGCACCAAGTTCGCCACAATTGGTAATTGCAATTTTGTCTGGTTCTATTGTAAGAGTAGTTCCCGGCACAGTGTCTGATGGCAATTTAGTAGTATAAACCTGTATGGCAACATCGCCTGTGTTGTGAATTACAAGCTCGGTGTTGGCAACAAATTTTCCCGTAAGGGCATCAATATCAATTTTACTTTCGGGCTCAATATCGCCTTCGGCAACAATAATAGGATCGTCGTCATTAATATTTTGATGAGTGGTAATATACTGAAGCTCCCAAAATCTTTGAATTTCTTCGGGCTCGGTAGAAAAATGATTCATCAACAAACCAAGGTTCTGGTACATTGCCTCTGCAATTTTAACCCTGCTTTTTTCCAGTTCAGTTGATGTTTTTTTAACAGCTCCCTCGTATGCCTGTTGCTTGCTGCGGGTATCGTTAAGTTTATTATAAAATTTCAGAATAACATCAGCGGTATCTTTAAGCTCTTCGTGCTTGCTCACACTTATATGCAGACTATTAAGTTGCGATATACGAATATCGTAAGGGCCGGTTTGGAAAGCTGTACGTCCGCCAGGAAATATCTCTATATACTCGGGTGTTTTTTCAAGATATACGGCTTGTATCTGAACATCCCATTTAGGAATATTTTCATTTACCAAATCATTTAAAGCATTTGCAAGCCTTACAGTTTGAGCCTTATACATACCTTTGCTGTTTAGCCATTCGGCATAACAATTACTATAGTTTAAGCGAAAAGGATTAAACTTTTCGTACATTTCTACAAAAAAAGGCAGTCCACCCTGCATTTCGGCTGAAAGCCTGCTATCGTGGTCGGCAGAAAGAATGTTCATTAATTTAAAATTTCTGAATGTGCCATTTTCAAATTGATTTTGAGAGTAGTGCCATGTAAAATCGCTTGGAGCCATAATAATTTATTTTTTTAATATATATATAATGTATTGTGCTTATACAATCAAATTGCTTTACAATGCATAGCAAATAAGCATACATAAACAAACTAATTGCTAAGCACTAAAGTAGTTAAAATTATTGATACACAATTAATATTTATCAATTTATTTTTTTGCAAGCCACTTATGTGATTAATAATGAGAGAGAAAGATTTTGATTTTAAACAAATGCAATTAATCGTATATGTATGATAATTAGGCTTGTGCTTATGATAATTAAGCTTACATGGCATTATGCCAAGGCTGGTACTTACGCAAAGAAGCTTAATGGTGTACGTCAGAAGGCTGGTACTTACATAAAGAAGCTTAATGATGTACGTCAGAAGGCTGGTACTTACACAAAGAAGCTTAATAATGTACGTCAGAAGGCTGGTACTTACACAAAGAAGCTTAATGATGTGCGTCAGAAGGCTGGTACTTACATAAAGAAGCTTAATAATGCTAACCTCAAGCTTAAGGTTGACGTAAATAATCTTAATAATGCTAAGCTCAAAGCAGAGATTAATGTAAAAAGTGATAGATATTGTAGTATTTTTTGCAAGTTGAAACAGATTTTAAAAAAATCTGAAATTAAAAGAGGGGGGTTTCTTTTTTTTGTTATATTTGTTAAATGTTTAAAAACAATATTATACGATTACAAACGACTATAAACGTTTGTTGTCGGTTTTATTAAACATTATCAATGATTTAACAAAAATAACAAACTGTAGGCTATAAGAGATATAACGTGCATTAATGCACGTTATCCTGATGTTGGCAAACATTTAAGAAAAACGAAAACCTATGAAAAAAACGAACTTTATTTTTGGATTTATATTTCTATTAATGACTTCTTTGAATTGCGTTGCGCAAGAATACACTTTAGAAGAAAAAACAATTACAAGTGTATTTGACATAGAAGGAAAATCAAAAGTGGAAATTTTCGCATCAATTAATAAATGGATTGCATTAAATTATAATTCTGCTCAAAATGTTGTCCAATTAAACGATAAAGAATCTGGAAACATAATCGTTAAGGGAATTAATGAAGCAGTTTATAAAAATGTTATGAAGGAATTATATCCTAAAAATAAATATATGCAGGAATTCAGTACTGTTAAGTTTAATCATACTGTAGAAATAAACGTTAAGGAAAATAAGTTTAGAATAATTTACACTTTGACAGACATAATAACGCCTGAACCCGTTGCTGGTTATAATCTGGAATCTCAATATAATATGGTGTTTGATATGATAGATTTTACAGGTCTAAAACAAGACAAAATCGACAATTACAATAATTACATTGAGGAACTTTGGAAAAAAGCAATGGTTGGTAAGAAAAAGAGAGAGAAATTTAAAGCGATGACTAAACCGACTTTTGAGGAAATGAATAAAGGAGTAGTTGAAAGTATAAAATCGACAATGCTTTCGATTGAAAAAACTGTGAAATCAACTAAAAAAGATGATTGGTAAAAAAACGATTTGCCAACACCGTGTATAATTAATTGCTTTGGCAAGTGCTTATTTGGAAAATTCCTTCGGAATTTTCTCGGGTTCGCATTTGTTTACTAAATTAGTTGCTGAACCACGCAACTAACCATACACAATCACGTTATGGGGCATTTAAATAAGACAAATTGAAAAACATAAATTATAGAACAATTATGGAATATGATTGCATTATAGTCCTTGCCAATGAAATGGACAAAGAAGGAAATTTAAACTTAGAATCAATTTCAAGAGTTAAACTTGCAAGTGATTCATATTCTAATAATTCATCAACAACTTTAATAACTTGTGGCTGGAATTACAGAAAAGACTCAAAATTATTCATTGGCGATGTAATGAAAGAGTTTGCTGTAAAATTGGGTGTTCCCTCAGAGAAAATTATCACTGAACTAAACTCAAGGGATACAGTCGGTGATGCGTTTTTTACAAAACATAACATTTTGACAAATAGGAAATGGAAAAACATCTTGGTCGTAACAAGTGACTATCATGTAGACAGGACATTAAGTATTTTCAAATTTATTTATGGCTATGAATATACTATAGAAGTAATCGGTTCTTCAGGTTTTGAGAGTCTTGAAAAGCAAGAATCAGAAAAAAAATCTCTTGAAGCGTTTGAACAAACTTTCAAAAATATTAGAGAAGGAAACGATGTTGAAATATATGAAAAACTATCAACACTTCACCCCTTCTATAACGGAGTTGTGTATCCTAAAATTAATATCAATTTTAAAACAAAATAAAAATGAAAAATGAAATTTTATTTCTTGGACCATCTGATTCACCCGTTTTTGAATGGTTGCAAAAAAATGGTGAAAATGTTTCACCTATGGAAGATAAAATTACGGTAGATTACATTTTAGAAAACGGCTTTGATTTTTTAATCAGTTACGGGTATAGGTTTATTTTAAGGAAAGAGATTTTGGATTTGTTTCCTAATAAAGCTATAAATATGCACATTTCATATTTGCCTTACAACCGTGGTGCTGACCCAAGTTTTTGGAGTTTTATTGAAGGTACACCAAAAGGCATTACAATTCACTATCTTGACGAAGGGGTTGATACAGGTGATATAATTGTTCAGAAGGAAGTATCTTTTGATTCATTAGAATTGGAAACTTTAGCTTCAAGCTATCAAAAACTACAAAAAGAAATTCAAAACCTTTTCTTCCAACATTGGGACTTAATTAAAAATCAAAAATGTGATAGAACACCTCAAGTAGATAATGCGACAACGCATAGAGTTAAAGATAAAGAACATTTATTGTTCTTAATGGAAAATGACGGATGGAATACTAAATTATCAGTATTAGTCAATTATAGTAAAAGTTTAAAGAATTAGTAAATATGAAAATTGACAATTTTGAAATATCCCAATCTGGAAAAGTGTTTATCATTGCCGAACTATCAGCGAACCATAACCAAAAATTAGAAATAGCAATTGAAACCATTAAAGCTGCAAAAAGAGCTGGTGCTGATTGCATAAAATTGCAAACTTATACGGCAGATACCCTGACAATTAATTCTAATAAGGATGACTTTATAATTAAAGGAACAATTTGGGAAGGGAAAAATTATTATTCATTATATCAAGAAGCATTTACGCCTTGGGAATGGCATAAGAAATTATTTGAAGTTGCAAAAAAAGAAGGATTGATTTGTTTTTCATCTCCATTCGATAAAAGTGCTGTGGATTTTTTGGAAAATCTTTCTGTTCCCGCATATAAAATAGCTTCCTTTGAAATTACTGACATTCCATTAATTGAGTATATCGCATCAAAAGGGAAACCCGTAATTATTTCCACTGGGATAGCAACTATTGAAGATATTGAACTTGCTTTAGATGCTTGTAAAAGAATGGGCAATAATCAAATTGCACTTTTAAAATGCACTTCAAGTTATCCTGCGCCAATCGAAGAAGCAAACATATCAATGATTAAAGATATGAACACTAAATTTGGTTTAATTACAGGGCTCTCAGACCACACTCTTGGAGCCACTGTTCCAATTGCAGCTACAGCCCTTGGGGCAAAAATCATAGAAAAGCATTTTATTTTAAACCGTTCAGTTGGTGGTCCTGATTCATCTTTTTCAATGGATGAATCAGAATTTTCCGCAATGGTAAAAGCCATAAGAGAAACTGAAAAAGCGATTGGGAAAATTGATTATGACTTAACGGAAAAACAAATAAAGGGTAGGGATTTTTCCCGCTCATTATATGTTGTTGAATCGATAACTAAAGGTGATGTTTACTCAGAAAAAAATGTTCGTTCTATAAGACCTGGATTTGGTCTTCATCCAAAATATTTAAAGCAAATAATTGGTAAAAAGTCAAATCAAGATATTGAAAAAGGGACACGATTTTCGCTTGATTTTATTGACTAATAGTATTTAAATCAGTAAAATGAATAACAAAAACGCCCCATAACAATGTATATAAAACATTTGGCAGTCAGTGCGTTATCAAACATTTCAGCCCGTATCAAAAGCTGTTTTAACTTGACAAGAAAGTGCTTCGAAATGCCAAACGTTTCATATACTAACCGTTACCAGCAATGTTAAGCGACCGAGTGTCACTAACTTGATTTTGATAAATGTAGAATAATGAGATTAAAAAAAATGAAAATAAAAGCTCTGATTTCAATATTAACCATATTAAGCTTG